>Ga0179593_1566430_pt1 | contig 20996 bp, 40 predicted proteins | sample CZODoug2_1_08_16_FD_185931 | JGI IMG/M metagenome (GOLD analysis project Ga0179593, IMG submission 185931) | Vadose zone soil fungal communities from Angelo Coast Range Reserve, California, USA - CZODoug2_1_08_16fungal (PacBio error correction) | ecosystem: Environmental > Terrestrial > Soil >... | reverse complement strand
TCCTTGCGGTGCAAATCCTCCACCTATCTTCGGCGGGAATAGGCCGTTTTCTGGTTTTTTTGGATACCGTCCCCCTTCGGTGCTTCTTTAGAGGTCTTTCCCTTTTGCGTTTTGGTGACTTAGCCCCCCACTTTTTCCGATGGTTTGCTACGTAACTCGTCTTTGCTTTTCCCGCCCCCTTTTTCCCACGCAGCCGGCCCCCCCCCCTTTCGCTCTCCGGACGATAGTTTTTTCGATGAACCACCCCCCTTACCTTTTTTTTTCCACGATTTCCTTTTTTTTCCCCCCCCCCTCCTTTGTTTGTTCTTTTTGAAGAGTTTGTTTTAGCTTTGATGTCTGTTCTTCTATCCCCCCCCTCGTTTTTTTTTTTGCCCTCGTTCTTCTAGGGCATTCCCAAGTGCTCTTTTTTTTTTTTTTCCTGGAAGTTAAGTTTTCAATCTTTAGCAACCCTGCCCCTCCTTTTTCCCCGAAAAGTTCCACCTTTGAAGATTTGCCCCAATTTTCTATTCCCTACCCCTTTCAAGTCTTCTCCCTTGTGCCCCTTTTTCTCCTTTGCAAGCGCTGTTTTTCCGCCAACCTACTCGGTTCCTTTGGATTTTCCCCGTCCCCTCTCTGGCCTAATCCGCTTTTTCCCTCCCTGGTGGTCTATGCCTTTCCAAGTGGCGTCTTTCTTTTGCCATAAATCCGTTCCCTCCTTTTTTTTGTCCCCCTTTTTTTGCCTCCCCATTTGTTGACCATAGTACTCCCGCTCCTTTTCCTTTAAGCCAATGGAAGCCTTTCCTCTCTTTTGTTCCTTTTTAAGTGATCTCCCTCTCCCGACCCCCCCAGATTTGTCGAAAACGTTTCTTTTTTTCATTTTGAAATGTTTGCCCAGTCTTCGACCACTTTTTCCCGTTCCTCTTTCCCCCTTCAGATTTTCGAGGAATCCCCACCCCCCCCCCCCCCCCGATTTGGTTCTCTTGAGGCATGTTCTTTTCTTTTCTCCTAACGACGTTTTTTTTCCGGATTGAGTCTTCATTTTTCATCCCTTCTGTGGATTGTCCCCAACAGTGGCTGTTAGTTTGCCTTTCCCTTAGTTTTATCGGTTTGCCCTAAACACCCTACCGGCCCAGGCTTTCCTGTTTCCGTCTTTCCCCCTTCTCCCCCAGGCCCTCCCCCCTTTGCCGCTCTTTTTTCAGCTTTCCCCCGGGGCGTTTGTCCCCCCTTGTGGCCCAGTGCCCGCCCACCGTTGTTCTTTCACATCCCCTCTTTTGGTGAAAGCAGACGTATTTTCCGATAGCAGGTCAAGTTTTTCACCCCATAAAATATTTCGTATTTTTTTTTTTCTTTTTCCCCCCGCCATGGGCTTTCAAAACACCACTTTTTTCTTCCGCAACCTCCGTTTAGCTTTCATACCCAACCAGGCTTGCCAACCACATGTCCCCCCCCTTTTTGGGTTTTTCCTTTTTTTTTTGCAGAGACCTTTTACCACCTTTTCAGCCCCTCCGCTTTTTTTGAGTTTACGCTTGGGTACGAGTTTTCCCTTTTCCTTCTCCCTTGTGATGTCGAAGTTTTGTTTGTTTTTCCCCCTCCCTTTCCACTCTTTCTCCCCCCCCCCCCCCATTCGGTCGTCCCTCGTGGCTTCCACCCCGCGATTGTTGAAATGAAAACCTTTTTCTTTTCCAGTTCCTCCCCCGTCTTCAGTCCCTCTTACCCCCAGATCCTCCATTTTGCGGAATTATAGGCGGTTTTTTGTGAAAATGCGGAATATTTCACAGGCCGGTGTCTTTCCACGTTACCCCTCCCCCCTTCCAATTCCCTTTTTCCAGCCCCCCCATCCTTGTTGTAATCTCCCCCCGGTAAAGCCTGCACCTTTTTTCCCTTGCCTCTTTTTAAATTCTTTCTTTTTTGCCTTGTTTTTTTTTTTTCCCTGAGGCAGAAGGTTTTCACTTCTTTTTATTTTAACGATCCCCGTCTTCTTTGAATTCGGGTTCTTCGATTTTTTTTTTTTCTTTTGAGCTTTTTTTTCCGGTCTTAAAATCATTTCTTCCCCTATCCCCTCTCTTTTTGTTTGTTTTTCACCACCCCCTTCCTGTCTTTGATTCCCGCGGTATTTTTTCATTTCCGCCCCCCCTTCTTATCTTTTCTTACCTGTTTTAGCATGGTTTTTCAGCTTGCTCAAAGTCCCCCCTCTGCCTCCTTCAGCCTTCTTTTTTTTCCCCTCTAGTTATTTTGCCCTTCCTTTGATCCAAATAACCAACTTAGCCGAGCCCTCCTTTTACTGGATGGTTCTCTCCAGCTCCATTCGATTTTTTTTCCTTGTTCCGAAGAAAGTGTGTTTCTTTTTTTTTGTTTTTTATCCCCCCGTTCTTTTTGCATTTCTTATAAATGGATTGCTGCTTACCGTAGTTTCTACCTTTTTCTCTTTCTCAGATTTTTGCGATCCGACTTTCCTTCTTTCCCAGCCTTCCCCCCCCTGATCCCCCCCTAGACCCCCCACACATTTTTTTTTTTTTGATGGCGTTTTTTTGAAGTGAGTTTCTTTTTTCTGTATTTCATTTGGGGACGCTTCTATTGAGATTCTTTTGCCCCCCCCCTTTTTTCCTTTTTACCTATACCAGCCCACTCCCCCCGACTTTGGATGGTCTTCCTTTTTGGAACTAGTTTTTAGCAGCAGCCCTTCTTCTCTTTTTTCCTTTTTTTTTGCCACGCTCTCTTCGCGACCCCAAGTGGGTTTCACGCCTTGAAACTTATTTTTGGTCTCCTTCCTTTTTTCTTGCTTTTTCCCGTTTTTATATAGCTACTTGAAGGGTACCGGCGTCTCTTTTTTTCTTTTGGGCCATCTCCAAAGCAATGTCACCCCCCTTCCCCCAACCGGCCTATTTTTTTTTGGGTCCTGATTTTTCGCTTTGCCCTAGTGTCGCCCCACTCTTTGTTTGTAACCACTTAAAACCCCCTTTTGTGATTTGTGCCCTTCCTCCCACCCTTTTTTTGTAAAACCCCCTTTTGGAATTGTCCCACTTTTTTTCTCAATTTTGTTTGTTTTTTTTTTTTCTTGCGCCTTTTTCTCGTCTTCGCCAATCACATTTCCCGTTCTTTTTCCCCCCCAGCTGATCCTTATTTTTACTCCCCCCCTCTTGTTTTTTTTCGGATTCCAACTACTGATTCCTTTGATTTTTTTTTTTCAGACCTCGTGGCTTGTCGATGACACACCCTCCCCTGAACTTCCTTTTTTACACCCCCCAACCGGTGTTTTTTTTCCCTCCTTCCTTGTTTCAAAACACTTTTTTCTGACACCAGTCATTTCCTCGCCCCTGTCAACTTCTTGAGCTGTGGTTTTCACACTTGGTTTTTCACAGTTTTTTGTCTTGGCGCTGCCCCATGGTCCCCCCACCAGGGTTCTCCATTTTTCTTTACCTAGATCTTTCTAACGAGAGTTTTACCCTTTCATTCGGCGAGGCTTTCATTCTTTTGCGTTTTTGGCCCGTTCCCTCCTTATTTTCCCCCCTTTTTCCCGCCCCTCGAGCTTAACCCTCTTCTTTTTTTTTTTTGTTTTTGGCGTTGAAGAATGCAAAGCCCTATGGGCTTTTCCTTTTAACCCAGTTCCTTGTTTTACAGATTTCCCCCCCCGACCTCCCTCCCCCCCTAATTTTTTTCCCCCAACGTTTTTTTTCTTTTTTTTTTTTGACCCCCCCCTTGGCATCGGGAGTATCCGTTTTTGAGTTTTCCTCTGTTGAGTTTTTCAGCTCCCCCCTGCTTGCACCCGTCGGTGACCTCATCCTTCTCCTTTTCCCGGGATGAAAAATTTCCCATTTTTTTCCCCCCCACCCCCTTGCTCTCTTTCCCCACTTTCAAAACTGTCTCTTTTTTTCTTTGCTAATCGTCCCCTCTTACTGGCTTTCTTTTTCTCTTATTCCCTTTACCCACTCCCATATCGGTAAGCCCAACGGGCCTCCTGGATTTCTTTTCACGTTCCGGGAAATTTTTTCCAGGCTTTTTTCCACACCGGATTTTTTATTTTTCAGTCCTAGTTTTTTTTGCCTTTTTTTTTTTTTCGGAGTTGGATCCACCCTTTTTTTTTGTTTTTCCAGTTTTTGGCTTCCGTTTTTTTTTCGTTCTACTGGTGAGTGGAATTTGTTCCAACAAATTTTTTTTTCAGAGCCCCGTTCCCCCCCTTGTTTTCCCGGGAACTTTTTTTTTTTTGTTTACGGATTTTTTTCCAGTTTCTTTTGGCACCGGGCCTTTGTTTGCCAATTTTTTTTCCCCCCACCAAAGAAGGCGGCATAACCCCCTTTTTCTTTTTCTTTCCCCCATTTTCCTTCCCCACCCAACCCCCCAGTGTTTTAGACCCCAGTCAACTTTCCACCCGGTGGGGTTCCTGAAAGTCTTCATTGCCACCCCCCCCAACCCCCATTTTTTTCCGGCGGATCAGTATTGACTGCCTTCCCTCTACAACCCCCCTCTTTTTTTGCTTTTTTTTTCTTCCGTTCGTTTTTAAGGGTGCGAGTATTTTTAAGTTTTCTTTTTCACAAGGGAGTCAGTGATTATTCCCTTTTTTTTGTTATTTTTTCCCCCCATGGATTGGATTTTTTCACTTTTCTCCTTTTTTTTTCCGTTCCTTTTTTGACATGGACCAAAGGTCCCTTCCTTTGTGATTACGTTTTGATATCTTTTACCCTCCCTTGGGCCCTTATTTAGATTTGGCTTTCCTTTCCAAACCCCACGCCTATAACTGGTTTGAGACGTTGTAGGAAACGCTTTCCGGTTTTTGACCGCGCTGTACTTTTTTTTTGCTCCCCCCCCCCATCTGTTTTTTCTCTTGTTTGGGCTGTTTTGCTCATGGCTTTTTTTGGAATTTCGTTCGACGGATTTGCGATTGTTTTTTTGCTTACTTGCAGTTGGATCCTTTGTTAGTCGCCCCTTTTTTTTCCCTTTTTTTTTTTTTTTACTTCTTTTTCCCCTCGTCTTCCTTTTTTTTTTTTGTTGCACCTTTCCTCTGTTTCCCAACCCCTTTTTTGCCGTTTTTGCACGTCCCTCATTTTTTATGTCCGTTTTTTCTCTTTCGTTTTTCGGCACCTTGCATGCGCCGTGGACCCGTTTTTCAACGTTTAGCTTTTCTTGCCGTACTTTTTTTTTTTTTATCAATTATACCCTTCCCCTTTTTTCCGTCACCATTGTTTTTGTTTCACCCCTGTCCAATTATCACCCTCGTGCCCCCAATCCATACCTTGTAAAGTTCGTTTGCCCCCCTCTGGCTTCGTGAGTATATTGCTCGGTTTAACCTCTTTTTTCTGGACTCGGGTTTAAACTTTTCTCCCCTTCCCTTGCTCCCCCTCCTTGGTTTAGCAATTCTGTGGGTTTTTTTTTCTGTGGTCCTGTAGTTAATTCACGTTTTCTTGGTCGTTCCGTTCGTTTTTTGCATGCTCTTTTTCCGAAGATTGTTATTCCTCCCCGATTCAACCAATTACTCCGCCCTTTTTTCCCCCTATTCGCCTAATGGCTTTTCAATTTTTCGTTATCGAAGCTAATTCCCCTTGCGTTTTTTTTTTTTTTTGAAACAATTATCTTAGCTGCCCTGTTCCCCACCTTCTCTGACGTCACTGCCTTTTTTTTTTTTGGTGTTTTAGGGGGGGAGTTGAGTTGACCACCGTGTGCCTCTAGTTTTCCCCCCCCCCCGTGTTTAGTCGTCTTTTGTCCCCTTTTTGAAATATTAAGGGAACTTTTCCTTTTAACCCACCGTAGCCCTGGCCCCCAACCCATTCTTTGCCCTTTTCCCGTCACTTGTTTTTTTACTTTTTCCTAAATCTTTTCCGGAACAATTACCTCTCTTTTAATAATCTCTTATTTTGTTTGTTTTCTTTTTTTAGTGCGCCCCCCTTTTTTTTCGCTTTGCTTTTCCCTTCCGGCATTTTCGAACCGTCGGCTTGGGTTTTGTTTTATTGTTGAGTAATTCGACACCGGGTTCGTACTACGACCCCCCATCGACTTTTCTTTCGACCCCTGACCCGTTCCTGTTTGCACGCACACACCCGCGAAAAGAACCCCACCCCCACACGCCCGGCCCCCCCACAACGTTCAACACCCCCACCACCCCCCCACGTACCCACTTCCACCCCAGAGACAACCCCCAAAACCCCCACGTTTCCCCTTCCTTTTGAACCCTTTTTCTTTTTCAAACAGATCTTTCGTCTCCCTCTTTGTGTTCTTTTTTGAAACATTTTTGCTTCCTTTGAATTTTCCCTCCACTTGGGTACCTCTGCCTGCCGAATAGTTTTCTTTTTTTCCCTTTTTGTCATTTTTCCGTTTTCGTTGCCCAGCCGGTTTTCGTTTCCCTTCCCCTCCGAGCAACTGCTGTGGATTGCCGTGATCTGCTACCCCCCTCCCTCCCTTTCTTGCCCCCAAAACATGCTCCCCTGTACGGTCATTTTCAGTCTCCCCTCCCGTTTCATTCTTTCCTTTCCTGTTAGTGTTTCCTTCCCCTCCCCCCCATTGGAATTTTTTTTTGTTGTTTCTTTTTCGTATCTAAACCTTACCTCTTTCCCCTCTTTTTTGCTTTTTTCATGGTTCTGTTGTTGGGTGTTTTTTTTCTCCCTTCCGTTATTCCTTTTTGTTCTCGTGGGACCTCAACAAATAAGGTCCATTTTAATGAGTTATTCTTTCCCCCTTTCTTTTTCATTCCATGCCCTTCGAATGTTTGGTCTTCCCAAATCTGTCCCTTTGCCCCCCGCCCCCCCCCCCTTCCCACATTTTTTTTTTTTTTTTTTTGGGTTTTTACCTTTCGTAATTTTCGCGCGTTCTCCTCAAGTCCCCTGCCCCACCCCTCCCCTTTTTAATCCCTTTCCCTTTTTTTCCTGCAGCTCCATTTACTCTTCCACCCCAAACCTGATCGATGCACGTTCCTCCATTTTAATCCACCCCGCCTTTTTTCTTCCCCCCCCCTTTCAATTTTCCTTTTTTTTTGGGGCCACTTGTTTTTCCATTTTTCTCGCCCCCCCACCGCCTCCCTTGGGTTAAGTATTTGTTAACCCTTTTTTTTTCCCTTTCTATCCCCCGTATTTAGATATTGGTTTTTTGGTGATTTGTTTTATTTCCCGATGTATTTGCACCCAACAGTCCCTTTTTCTTTTATCGTTCCCCCTTGGGACATCGATTTTCTTTTGGCTTCCAGCCTTTTTCGTGTCACTTCAGTTCAAACTTTCCATCTCCTTGCTTTGAATTAGGGCTGGTTTTACCACCCATTTGCTTTCTTTTTGGATTTCCTTTTTTTCATTATCCCTACCCCCTCCGTTTTTTAGATATCCAGCCCCCTTTTTTCCAGTTGTACCACCCCCGGTGTCTTACTTTTTCACTCCGCCGTCCTTTTCTTTTGCAATCCCCCCCACGTTCCCCCTGTTTCTTTTGACAGACCCTCTTGTTTTCCTTTTTCAAAGCGCAAATTTTATCCGTCTCTTGTCGCTGATTGGCCAGTGGTCCTTGTTTATTCCCCTCTTTCTGGAGTTTCCTCCTTTCTTCCCCCCCAACCCCCCCTCGCAAACCTCGCTTGGCTCTCTGTTTTTTCACTCTTAGCGCTCGCGACTAGGGCGTTCCTTTTCCCCCAGTCCTCCTTGTAGGCCTTTGCTTCTCCCCTTTTGTTTCTTTTTCCCTTCCCTTTTTGTTGCCTGACACACCCTCACCCTGCCTTATTTGCGTTTTTTTTCTACCCGATAGGTCCTTGCTATAAAAAAACTACACTCAAGCCGAGCAGTAGTTCTCATAGTTTTTTTTTTTCCGCATTTTCCCACAGGTTCTTCGACCGGTCCCCTTGTTCTCCGCCTGTGTGTTTTTTTTTTCTCCCCTACACCATGTGAGAGTTCCCCACACTTTCTTTGATTTTCTTTTTGCTTTTTTTTATCTTGCTGAAGTGGCTGATTTTCTTTTTGGGATTTTCACACGCCCCCCCCACGAATCCCCCCCCCCACATTAGTCCCCCCCACCCGCTTGGTTTTCTTGTTTGAACTTGGTGCTGCGTTTTTCTGTATTGTCAAGCTTGTATCCTTTATTTTTCTTTTTTCACTATTCCTTTGTCGACTTCGCGCCCCCTTTTGTTGCATTGAGTTTTCCTTTTCGGTTGGCCGTCCTTGCCGACACATCGTTTTTTTCAGTTTTCGTCCCCTTTTAGTCTCCCCCCCCCCTATTGTTTTTTTTTTTTTTTTTTTCAACTCTTAATCCCCATGGATCTCCAAGTATCCGGTTTTTTTCTATTTTTTCTATTTCCATTGTTAGGGACCCTTTCGTTTTCCCTGCGTGTTTTTCCTTTTCTTTTTTCCCTTTACCCCATAACTTCGTACCCCACCTTCGTTTTTTTGAGGTTTCTCTTTCGCCCCTTGTATTGCACTAGGTTCTGCACTTGTTCTTTCAAATGTTTTTTTGGATGGCAGCCAGGCCACTTTTCTTTTGCCCCCCCCATACCCAACCTTTCCTTTTTGTCAAAGTTATAACTTGTGGTGATCGGCCCCCCTTTTTTCCTCTCCCACGGTCTCAATTCAGGGTATTTTTTTTACCCCCCTGTTCCGTTACCTCCTTTGTGTTGTTTTTATCCTCCTTTTGTCTTAAATGATGCCCTTTTTCTGGCGGAGACTCCTCTCCCCCCAAGTTTTTTTTTTTCTCCACCTTTAGGAAATGTGCAAATTGTTACACACCCAATTTCGGCTTTTTTTCCCCCATTCCGAAGTGACACCCCAACCTTTTTCCACCCTTATTACATCGTCTTTGCTCCTCCCCCCCACCCGCAGCTTTTTTTGTTGTTTTTTTGTAGTTGGTTTTTCTTTTTTTGCACTTTTTTAGGTTAAGGTTCTGCGCGTGGGCCCAATCTCTGGACTCTTTCCGGTCCTGTCCTTCAGTACTTTCCGGCTTTCCGTCTTTCCCTCTTGTTGGAGTTTTCGGGTGGTCTTTTAATTCTTGCGTCCCTTCGACCCACTTTTTCCTATATTGGAGCGTATTTCCTGAAGCCCTGTTCTTTTTTCCTGGGGGGGTTCTGAACCCAGAGGCTTGTTTTGCCCTCGCCAGGGGGACTTTTCAATCTCCCGTTTTTTGTCTCTGTTTGGTTGTTTTTTTTGCTTTTTGCTTTATTTTTTTTCGGCACTTTTTTTTTTTTCTAAGCTTTCGTGCTTTTTCCTCCATTTTTCTACGCTGCCCGGTTTTTCCCCGACCCCCAAAGGGTCCACCCCCACCCCCGTTTCCTGTCTCTCCCCACCCACCCCCCGCCTTTTCTTTTTTTCAGTGGATTCGATCTGGCTTTTCCTCCGTACTTTTTTTGTAATTTTTATCGCAAATTACTAACTATTTTTTCTTTTTCCCTCACCCATAAGGAGCATTGTGCACTTTTGTTTCCCTTTCCGGGGCCTTTTTTTTTTGAAGTCCGCTCACCTCTTCACCCCCAAGTTTTTCGAACTGGAGTTGTATTTCCCCCTTTCTTTCGTTTTGCAGGCTCCCTCCGAATCAGGCTGATTTTTTTCCCCAACCTTTTTCCTCCTTTCCCAGCTGTGGCCAACTTTTGGTTTCTTTTTTCGGTTTCTCGGTCCTTTCCCAGGCAGCGGAACCCGGTTCCTTTTCCTCCACCAATTAGCTTTAGCCCCCCCCCGTCTCCGTGCGCCCCCCCCCCACGTTTATTTGCACTGACTTAGTACTTTTCACCTTCCTGGTTTAGTGACGTTTCGACCCCTGTATGGAGAATTCTTTGACACCTTGTCCTCTTATTCTTTTCAACGAGTGTCTTTCGTATTCGTTTTCTTTTTTCCTTTCCCGTTGGTCTTGGGCCCTTTTATGATTCCCGTCCCCTTTTTTTGCTGTTCCTGAACGGTTTCCCAATGGTTTCCCACACTTTTTTTTCCCTTGCGTTCCCTTCTTCCCTTCCCTTCGGACTTTGGCGGTCCCCCTTCTTTTCTTTCTTCCGGTTGTAACACCTATCCATAACGGTCTTTCGGTTTCCCCCCCCCGTTTTTTTTCCGTTTCACGGACTCGCGGAACTGGGGGTTGCCCTCTCCCCCTTCCCCCCTTTTTTTTTGTTGTGCTTTTCCCGCTGGGGTGTTCTTTGTATTTCCTTTCTTTGTCCCCTATGTTTTTGTGAATAGTTTCCCTTTTCTTTCGTGGAAATCACGCCCTGCTTTTTCCCTCCACCCTTTTTGTCCCCCCTTTCTCCTTTTTTCCCCCCCCCCCCATGCTCCTTTTCCTTTTTTTTTTTTTGCCCCCCCCTCTTGTTCCTCACCACGGGGTCCTTCACCCCTGTTTCCCTCCTCTTTTTCTTATTTTCGTTTTTCCCCCCCGGGCCTTTTGGCCTTCCCCCTTTTTTCCCTTCAACGTTTTTGCGATGTGTTTCTTACTTGTCTCCCAAAACCTTCCCTCAAACCCTTTTTTCGTGCTCTTGTGACCCTCCACCCCCCTTTCAAGTCTTTCGCCCCCTCGACCCTTGCTTTTCCTCTTCGGTTTACGCGCAAATCCCTTCCTGGGCTTTTGAATCTTGCTTTTCCTTTCCCCCATAGACCCCCAATATGGAATGACGTCCATTCCTTTCAGTTACACATCCAGCTGTTTTCCTTTTTTTCCATCCTTTGTTTTGGTATTCGATTTCCTGACACGTTATCCCTCCCTTTTTTTTTTTCTTTTCTTTTTCCTCCACGCTTTTTGTCCCCCTTTTGACCGTTTCCATTGCCCCCCCAATGACGTTTTGCCTCACAGTTTCCTTTTTCCCGAATGCGACGTTGAGGGGAATGCCGAACATCCCCCTGCCCTGCGTCCCCGTCCCTACATTCTTCCTGCGCTATCTAACTTATTCACGGACTTTTGTTTCGTGATGGCCCTTCTTTTTATGCGTGCACCGTTGTTTCCCCCCCCTACTCTCCAAAAGATTTTCGCGGTTTGGTTGCTTACGGAAATTCGTTGCGACTATCACCCCCTTTTTTTTTTTTTTTCTCCAACATCTTTGTGTTCCTTTCCGTGGCTTCCTCTTTTCTAATCCCAACCCTCAGAAGGTATGGCCCGTTTCCCCCCATTTTCCCAATAAGGTTTTTTTTTTTTAGATCGTTTCTTAGTTCCTTCTTCAAAGTTTCTCTCTGTTTGCTTTTCCTTACCTTTTCATGTATCCCGACCTTTGGGGGCCCAGGACCCCTGTTGAAAGGATTCGTTCCCCTGGCCCCTTTTTACTTTCCCTTCCAGACACCACCCCTCCCCCCTTTCACTTGTACACCGGTCACCTACCCCCCCCTGCGACACGGGGTTTTGGGTCATATTAAGGAACAGCGCCCTCCCCCACTTTTCTGTACCCCTTGAACTTTTTTTTTCCATGCCTGATGAATTCCTTTTTCAAAGTGCCCCCCCCCTTGTATCTTCAGTTTCGCCCATTTTGCTATTGGCGGCTTTGGTACAAATCCCCCCTTTTAGGCACCCTTCCTTTTTTTTTTTTATCGACCCCCTTTAGTCCGTTTTTCTACATTCCTTTCTTCCTTACAAAAATTCATGCTCCCTTTTGAGGAAAAGTTTTCCCCCCCCTCGAAGCCCCCCAACCCCTTCCCTACTTTTTTCCCACATTTCCTTATGGGCCTCCTTTTTTTCCCTTTCTGCTTTTCGAACCTCCGGCCTGTACATCAATTTGTTTTTTTCATGCTTTTATCCCTTCCCAGATCTTTTTTTTTTTGCCGTTTCTTCTACCTCAAGCGGAATTTTTTTTTCTTGTTTTTTTGTTTTTTCCTTGTTTTTCCAAGAACATATTTGCGTGCCATTCTTTTTTTTCTTTTTGTTTGGGGATCATTTCCTCCCCCAACTTCGCCAGGTTTTTACTAGTTGAAGTCTTTCCAGCGTTTATTCCCTGACTTTTTTGACCTCTTTTACCTTCAACGATTTGCGGTCCCGTTTTTGAACCTTTTTTCTAAGTCACCGTTTTTTTGGCTTCCCCGATTGGTGGCCCTTTTTTCCTTTTCTCAACGCCGCTCTCCGGAACCTGTCGTTGGTCCACCCCCCTCCCCCTCTTTTTTTTGCCTTTTCTTTTCGTTCTCCAACTGGTTTCCCCGTTTTCCATCTTCACAAACACCCCAACCCCCTTTTTCCCCCGTCGTCGCTTCCATCCACCCACTTTTTTACCCCCCCTTTTGTGTTCGGTTTTCGTTCCTTCCATAGCGGGATTTTTCCCCCGCCTCGTTGAACCGTCACCGTTTCCCATCTTTTGTCTCTTTTTTTTTTCGTGTTCTTGGCCGTTTTTCCTTTCACCTGAAGAGTCGCCCCCCCCAAAGCGTCCCGTTCTTCGTTTTGGGGACTCTTTCTTGTTGCCACCCACCACCTTGTGCTTTGACCCCCTTTTTCTTCCCAATCAGTTAAAATGTTTTTCCATTCTGTTTTTTCTGGAACCTGGCAGTTTGTCCTTTTTTTGAAATCCACCCTTTGCCTTCCCCCCTTGACCCCCTACTGAATTCCTCCAGGCCCAACACTGTATTTTTTTACTTTCACTAAGACGCCCCGTTTTTAAACTGGGCGTGAGTTTTCAAGTTGGGGTCTTGTCCTATCCCCTTTTTGTTTGGGTCATACCCGACTTTGATATAAAGCCTTGTGTTTTTTCCCCTTAAGGAATTGGGAAGATTGCTGGTTTTTTTTCCCCTTAGGATCCCTTTTACCCCCCTTCCCCATTGTTTTATATGTGACCCCAACCTCTCCTTGATTCCCTTTCCGGATTCTGAACTAGCGGTCTCTCCCACAAGTCTATTTAGCAACTGGTTCTCTCTTGGTTGGGGTTGTCCTCTAATGTCTTTTCTTACCTTTCACTGCTCCAGGTCTTCTCGTTGTCCCCCTCTTGCGTCCTTTTTTTACAACCCTTCACCCTTCTTTCCTCCCCGTAATACTTGGATTGATTCATTTTTACCCCCCAGCTCACATAAGATTTTTCGAGGCTCAGCACGTTGTGTTCCTTTTCGCTTTCCCCCCTTTGTCTTCCCCTTGTACTCATTTCTTTTTCCCCCCCGATTTTTTTTTTTTTTTCGTTGATTGCTCTTCTGTGGCTCTCCTCCGTTACGCCCCCGCCACCCTTACCCCCCTTGACATCCCCTCCCCCCCCCCCGAGACCCCAAAACACCTTTTTTTTTTCCCTTTTTCGGATTTTCCCCATGTGGGACCTCGCTGTATTTCTAGGGGGCCCGCTCTTTCTTTTTCCTGGCCCCCCTTTCCATATTCCCTTTTTCGATTCCCATCGTCTTACGTGCCGGGTGCGGCGCGAGCGAGCCATAGTTTCCTGATTTCTGGTTCTCCCTTTTTAGAGAACCAAGTGTTTCCCATTTCTTTATTTTTTCCGGATTCCGGTTCTATTTTATCTTTTCTTTTTTTCAAGAGCGTCAGCCCTGCTTGTGTCCTTCTTCCCCCCCAGAGTTTCCTACCCCCTTGTTCCCCCCCTTGGTTTTTTTTTTGATGTTTTTTTTAGGCTCAGCTTACTATCTCCGTGATGACTACTTTTTCGAAAATTCTTTTTTTTCACTTTTTCCCTTTGGAGCTGGCAAGGCCGGCCTGCGCTGGTGTGTCCACCAATTTTGGGGCAATTGCCCTTTTTTGATTTGTCGTGCCCCCCATGCGCTTTTTTTTCGTTTTTCGCCCCTTTGTACTGTTTTTTCTTCAGTAGGCCAAATTCTATCTACGCATCACGGTTTTGTGCTCTTCCCATTTTTCTGCTTTCCTTTTTTTGGTGAGAAAAAACTCTTTTTCCCCCCCCTTTTTTTTTTGGCATGGCCCCCCTCAAAATTTTTTTTCGAAAAAATTTGGTTGCACCCCCACCGCGGTTGCTGGCTTGCAGTCCCAATTTCTTACGCTCCCCAACCCGAGTTCTTTAAATAGTTCCGCCATCGCTCCAACCCCACCTTCAGAGAGAAGCTTTGGTTGTTTACCAGTGTTGTAGGTGTCCCCTTCCCTGGGGACACCCCCCTCGGTTTTCCAGTCTTTGACTCACAAAAGGCCTCCAGACCTCGTTCTCCTACTCCTACTTCCGGCTGCTTCCAATCTGTTCGCTTTGTCTGTTTTTCCCCTTTCATGGCTGTCTGATTCGCGTTTCCCCACTTTCTTCTTCCCCTTTCGGTTTTTCTCGAAACTTCCTGAAATATTCCCCCTTTCTTCCCTTTTTCCCTACACCTTTTTCCTATCCTACAGCGCCAGGCTTTCCCGTCCTCACTCCCCTTTCTTTTTCCTCTGTTTTTTTCTGTTTCTAGGAGCCCCTCCTGCTTTGTTTTTTTTTTGGACTTTTTTTCCCATGGTTACCCGCGGAAGGTTTTCCAAAGTTCCTCCATCTTTCTTGAAAAATGAAACCCCAAGGAACACACCCCCCCCCTTAGACCTTCCCCACTGTTGGAATATTTCTTCTTGGTCGGTTTCGCTCCTTTCTGCTCCTTTATTCTTTTTTTTTTCTGTTCTCGATTTTTTATCGTTCCGAATCCCTTCTCCCCCGTCAATTACCTGCCTTGCATAGTGGTCCCGTTTTTCTCGAACTTCCTCCCCCCCCACCTTTCTTATTTCCAATTCCCTCTCCAGTTTCCCTGGGTTCAACCAGTTTTTTCTGATAGTCAGCTCCTTCGCCCCCCCTTGGAGATTTAATTGAGGTCCCCTTCAAGGCGAGTTTTTTTTTTTCTGATTGATTTTTCGGCCCCCTTTTTATTGTCTCTTTTTTTACAAATTTTTCTTCAACATTCGTTTGAGGTTTTTTCCCCACACCTTTCCTGCAGTTTCGTTTCCCCACCCCCTTGGGGGGCGGCCCCTGCCTTTTACTCCCCTTTTCCCACACGAGGGCAGTTTGGTTGATGTTCCCTCCCGATCCCCAACAACTGATGGTTTTTTTTTTTTTTTTTTTTTTTTTTTTTTTGATTTCTTTTGATTTCAGTTTTTTTTTCCCCGGGCGGTGGAAATGCTTCCCTCTTTTTTTTCGATGCCCTCGCAAAACCCCCCCCTTTTTTGATTACCAGTGACTTTTTAAAAGGTGTTTCCTGACTTTCCCCCGGTCCACCTTTTGCGTGGCACACACTCCGGGTTCTCTTAAGACGGCTTTTTGTGTCTGATTTCGTAGTCTTTCCCCTCCCCCCCCCCCCCCTCTCACAAAACCGGTCTTATTTTTTTTTTCCCCCCGATTCCCTGGGTTTTTTTGGAAAAACCTTTGCCTTCTTTGCGTTTTCCCGGGGACCCACATTGATTTGGGGCTGTGTTAGCCTCCCTGTTTTTTTTTTCCTCTTTTTCTTCATTTTCTTTTTTGGCCCCTTTTTCCTCAGCCTTTTCCCGAACTTTTGTTTTCGTTCCCCCCCCCCTTCCCGTGTTTGCCGACTTCCGACTCCCCCGGCTTCCTTTTACGTTTTTTTTTTCCAACCTACTTTTACATTACCCCTTTTTTCACGGTCAGATGGTTTTGTCCTTTCCCCCTTTTCATTGGACCTCGTCCCTTTCCCAAGGCATTGTTTTCCTTGTTTACCCCCTTGAGCCCTTTTTTCAAATGGCGATTTTTTGCCGGATTTTTCCCCCCCCCCCCACTTCCCAACGCCTGTTCTGTGACGTCCCCCCTCCTTTTCAACCCCCAGCCCGCAATCGTCACCCACCCCGGGCTCCCTTTATTTTTTTCTGGTTTTTTCTTATCTCCAATGATGGACTTTTCACACTTTTCCTATTTCATTTAGAACCCTTTCTCCCCCTGGACTTTTGGGGCTTCGCGGTCTTTCCCCGTCCCCTTTTTTTTTTTTTTGGCATGCTTTTCATTGGGCGGCTTCCAACAAGGACAAGGTTTTTCAACAATTTTCTTTTTTTTTTTTTTTCCCAGGAACCATTCGTCCTGCTTTTTTCTTTATGGTCTGACGAAGGCCATTCCCTGCTCCCTTGTGAAGTGACACATTAATCTTTTCTGCTACTGACCCCCCCCCAGTTTTTGCAGTTTCACGGCTCTTTGTCGTCTCCTGGATTGATCGTCCCCCCCCCCCTTTCTGCCGAGTTCCTTTGACCTTCCGACACTGCTTTTCCCTTTCCTTGTTTTATTTCCCTTCGGACTTGTTTGAGTCATCCTAACAAACTAGTCCCTTCTTTCACGGATGACATCTTGCCGGATATTTCCCCTTCCCTTTTTTTTCCCAACTGAAGGTATATGCACGTCATTACTTTTTTTTAATAAGTTGTTTGTTTTTCTCCTTGCTACCGGTTTTTTTTTCCCCTCTTTTTTTCGTGTTGCTCGTTTATCGTCCTTTCCAGCCGTCGTTTTTTTTCCCCCTGACTTAATGTGACTTTCTACTTGAAATTTTCATCGACGTGACCGTCGTTTTTTTTCCCCTGAAACACATATACTCGCCCCTTTTTTTCCCATTCCCTTTCCCTCTTTTCCCAAAAGGTTGGAACCGTCTTTTTTTCGGACAACCCGACACCCCCCCACCGCCCTCGGGGCCTTTTACGTCTCAAAACTTTTTCCCTAAGCTTAATGTGTCTCGTTGCCAACCCTTTGCCTCCCTTGCCTTCTGCCCACCATCCCCCTTCCTTTGCATTTGCTTCCCCCGGGTTGGGAATTCTTTCTAAGTTTACTTGTGAAAATAGTTATCCTTTTTTTTTTCCCCGTTTATTCTCATGGTAATGGCCCTTTTCCAACCCTCTTGGCTCAAGTGATTCTCCCTTTTTTTCCCAATGATTGGCAAACCCCGGGGCAATGTACCTTTTGCAACTTCAGAGTTTAACCCTTTCTTTACCTTTCCTTTTTTCTCGTGTGTAGGCATCTACTCCCCAGCTTCCTTTTTTGTTTTTTTGTCCGTGTTTTCCATCTTTGTATACCTCCGACGCCCCCCCCTTTCGCTTTTTTTTTAACGTTCTTGTTTTCTGTTTCACCGCCCCCCGTTTTCTTTTTTCCCTTTCGTTTAATACAACCCCACGGGCCCGCCATTTCTGGTTTTTTCCAAAGGTGCCACTCCTCCTCTTTTTTTTGACGATCCCCCTTCCCCCTGAAGCGGCGGGCGGTCCCCATTTTTTGTCCCAGTTGTAGTCCCCCCCTGTACCAGCGCGTCGTTTGGCACTGGCCCCCTAAAGCCTGACCGACTATCCCCGAATTTTCCCTTCCCCCCTCCCCTTTTTCGCACCTGCCCTTTCGGTTCTTCTGATCCCCACCCTCAAACAGACTCGTCTTACCTTCCCGTATCATCCTCCCCCAGGCTTTCTCATCCCCCCCCCGTCTATTGGGGTGTTTTTTGGTTGTCCAGTTCGTTCCTTTTCCCCTTTTTTTACGTTTCACCGTCCCTATTGTGCTATCTGGTTGTTGCGGCGTTCGCCCGAAGACGCCAAAGTCCTTTTTATTTCTCCACATATGGCCAACCTCCTTTTTTCCCCCCTTTGCCAGTCACTTAGCCTTTTTCCGTCACTTCACTCCAGTTCCTCGTTTAGACTTACGGGCTTCCTTTCCTCTTTGACCACTTATTCCACCCAGGACCGGCATACTTTTTCATGGAAGTCCTATATTTCCCCCCCCCGCACCCCCTTTTTTGACCTCCTAATGGGCCCCCAGTTTTTACTTTTTTCCCCGCCCCCACGAGTTGTGGTTTCCCTTTTGGCCCGATGTCACTTTTATTTTCCTAAATGCTGGAAGGTTTCTTTCAAATAGTTCCATATCTAGGGCCGTCCTTTGTTTCCAGGAAGGGTCCGAATTTTCGATTCTTGGGGCGCCCCTACATTACCCCTCATTTCCCCGACTTCGTGGGCCTTTTATCTAAATTCTACTGTCTCGGGCTGAACTAGCTTCCCCTTTTCCTCCCCTCACTTTCTTTTATCCCCTTCATGTTGAGCGTCTTCCCCTTTTTTCCCCTCTGACCACTGCGCTCAATGTATTGCTTTTGCATCCCTTTTCTTGCTTTTTTTTCCACTACCGAGCCGAGTGGCCATTTATTTATTCCTTTGGCACCTCCCTATTCTTCCAATTTTGGCGAACTTTTGCGTTTTGCAGTTTCCTTTCTTCAGTTTGTGTGTTCCTGTTCTTCCCCCCCCCCTTTTTTTCCTAATGGAGGGCCTGATTTTTTTCCCCTCGGGGCTTGCACTATTGCTCCAGAGAAGGTTGTCGTCTTCTCCCATTTCCTTGAACGTCATTGCCCTGCTTCCTACCCCCCCAACGCAACAAACAGCGGTTGATTCTGCAGTGGCTGTCCCGCACTGGCGCTGTATTTCTATCCCTTTTGATTTTGCCATCCCCCCTTTTTCCAATCAACCCCGTCCACCCCCGTTGGGAAGGTGCGGGCGATTCTTTTGATTTCTTTCCCCCAAGGCGGCCACTCTTTTCTAAACCTGATGCGTCAAGCCTGACTCTGACAGTTCATGTCAGTCCCTTTCCGTTTTCTTTATCAGATTCCTTGGAAGGTCTTCTTATGTTTTTCGCTTCTCAAGCAACCCGTCCCCTCGGTTAAACCCACGGCTCTTCCGGTTCGGCTGGTTTTTTTTTTGGATCAGATGTCTGACCCCTCGTTCGAACCCCCTTTTGGTTTTCTCCTTTTAAGTTTTTTTGGGTTTCAAATTCCCGGGGGAAACGGAAGCTTTTGTTTCCACAATGTTTTGGTCGGCCCCAGTTTAACACTTTGGTTGTTTCTGCCTCCCCCCCCAAGAGATTTTTTCTTCTGCCAGGCCACAGTTTTTAGTTTTTCACCCCCGCTGTTGATATCCCTTTATTTCTTTCATCCCTTTTCCTATGTTTTTCATTTTTTCTCTTTTTTCCTACATGATGACCTGTGGTTGGCCGTCCCCTTTAACCCTTTCTGCACAACTTCCCACCTTGAGGAATTTCCTCCCCCTTTTGTTTTTTCCCACCCCCCCACCTCGGCTTGATGGTTCCAGGCCTCCCACCCTGCGTACTTTTCCCACCCCAACAGTTCGGAAACATAGTCCTGATTTCCCTCCTAATCAACCAGTCAAGCTCGAGGCCCTGTTTTTTTTCTCAGTTACCTTGAGCTGCGTCGGACCACACCCTTTTTTTTTTTCTTTTTTTATCGACTTACTCCGGACTTTGTCGTCTGCCCCTTTTGAGCCCCCTTTTTCGCGACTCGCCCCGTCTTGTCCCTTTTTACCCGATGGCCGCATAGGCGCGCACCCCTTTTTTTTTGGGTTTTTTAATCCGTAACCTCCTACTGGGAGTCCCCCCTTGTGGGCCCCTGCCCTAGAAAACAGACAGGGCTTCTAACTAATCCGTAATTTTACCCCCGCTGTTTTTCTTGGTGGGTTTCTCATTGCGGCGGATCGATTTTCACCCTTTCTTTCTTCTGTTGAACCCCGGGCGGAGCCTTCCCCTCCGTTCTTTCCGGCTTGGCCTTGATTTTTCCACAAGGACACCAACGTTTCCTTTTCCACCTCTTCGCTGGCTTTGTTTCTTTTCCCACCCTCCTCTCTGGGTGCTCGGTCTCGTTTTTTTTATCGCCCCATTTTTCAAACCCTAACTATCCGTATCCCCTATTTGACATTTGACTTTTTTTACATTTAGACGCTGACCAGAGCTTCAATTTTTTCCCCCCCTACCCCCCCGAACTTTAGGATTCAAAATGGTCCCTATCGCTTCCCCCGGCCCGGCTAGCCTGTCCGTTTTTTTTCTTGTTTACACAGAGTGCAGACAAGGCGGGAGTTTCCTTGAAATTGGTTTTATCCGACTTTCCAGTTTCCCGGGCCCCTCCTGGACGACTCCGTGTACCCAGCTTTACCTTTATCCACTTCGGTTTTTATTTCACCACGGGCATCCCAGACCTGTTCGTCCCAGTTTGGGCTCCCCCTGACGTAATTTGTGTCCCCACGATGGAGTCGGTCTTACTGTCGGATTTCCCACAATTTGCTGATATCTTTCCTTTTTTTTTTTGTCTTATTTCGGACTGGTGTCCCGTTTTTTCTTCCGACGTTTGCCCCCCCCTATTTACCGCACCCATGGCTTTTTTTTTTTTCGGTGAGAAAAGCTTGTTGCCGGGGCGGCCACTTTTCCAATCTTCATTACTTTCATAACGACGCCTTTACTTCTTCGTTGGGCCGTTTCCCCCCGCCGACAACAATCACATAACGGAACGGACCCCCTCTCCCCCTCCTGATTTGCTTCCAGGCCCCCCCCCCCCCCCTAACGTTCGTTCTGGCCTTTGTGGATTTCTGTTTCAGCGCCGTTGTTTCAGCTCGATTGTGTTGTGTGAATTACGTGGCATCATTCCCCTCTTTTTCCGAACCTTGCGAACCTTTGCGGGTTGTCCCCCCGCCTGCGGCCTTCAATGAGTGTTCCCCCCCTCGCTGTACCCCCAACAACAAACTTTTTTTTTCTTTCGACCCCGCTGTTTGCCCTCCTTCTCGGTCCTTTCAGTTATCGGCACCAACCTCTTGCCTTCTTTGTTGACTCAACCCTGATTTTATGCGCCGGGATTTGTTCTTTCCTCCCCAAACCTCCTTTTAGTGACCCGGCTTTCACGTTCCCCCCTAATTAACGTCCCCCTAGCTTCGGTCCTATGAAGAAGGAGCGCAATTATCTGGGATGGTTGTGATGCCTTTTTTCGCGACAAGATACCTGGAACTGAGAAGGCCTTTTTTATTGCCATCTATTTGTTTCCCCCATTTCGGTGGAAAGGTTTTTGCGGAGGGGAGATCATCTGCATCCCCCCCTTTTGGCTCATGGTTCCTTTTTTCGAAGACCCGGTCCTTATGGAAATAAGTTTCCCCCCACGGATTTCCCCCCCCTGTTTTGCCCCCAAGGGCATATTTTCTGACTTGCGGCCACCGGATGGTCTTCGGTCCTGCCCCGAGTCTGTCCCCTTTTTTCGTTATCCTTATCTTCGCGAAATACTTTTTTTGCCCAGTTCCTCCTTGGCGAGGCTGGATGGTTCCCCCCCTTTCTTCCAGCCCGTGTCCCCCCTTTGCGCCGGTTCGGTGACTTCTCACCCTTGTTTCGCCTTTCGTAGTTTTTTGTTACGGTCCCACTCTCCCGTTGCCGTTGCGTCCCCCCCCCTACAATTCCGGCCCAACCAACCTTTTCCTGCTTCTGGTCCCCTGAAAAGCAAGAGAACGGTTCCGGC
>Ga0179593_1296328_pt1 | contig 20996 bp, 20 predicted proteins | sample CZODoug2_1_08_16_FD_185931 | JGI IMG/M metagenome (GOLD analysis project Ga0179593, IMG submission 185931) | Vadose zone soil fungal communities from Angelo Coast Range Reserve, California, USA - CZODoug2_1_08_16fungal (PacBio error correction) | ecosystem: Environmental > Terrestrial > Soil >... | reverse complement strand
GGTTTCTCCTTTCTTTCTCTTTTTGTAACGGCTTTTCTCCGGATTCTAAACCTCCTTTTCAAGACCTCCGCCGCTGTCAGTCTCTCTTCTGTCATCCGACAAGCATGAGGTAGGGTTTTATTTCTCCTCCTTTCTTTCCTGCAGAGATCTGAGGTCATGGTCCCTATCTTGCTCTTCCTTGCGCTCTCTTTTGTTCTTAAAGCGTTTTCTTCCTTCGACATTAGCTTTCTTTACGGTTCCTTGGCGAGGGACCTTTTTTCCCTAGACTCCGTTATTTTTTCCCTCTCTTTTTTACTTTATTTTTTTATGAGCCTTTGAGACTCGCCGTATGACCCCAGGATGTTATCTGTCATGCACGAGTGTTGTTCACTACTTCCTCCTGCAGAGTGTCCCGATATGTTTTTTTTTCCCCAGATATCGGCTCGGTACCCGCCCTTCTTTTCCACGTCGTCCTTCTCTCGAAATACTGTTTTCCCTATTCCCTCCTAGCTTGCGGGGCGTGGGGTGGGGGCAATCCTACCTTTTCCCTCCTCCAATTTCGATATTCATTCGTCCGTTTTTCCCTTTCCGAAGGGATTCCCCTCTCCCAAAAAGCCCGCTGCTGGCCGCTTTACCTTCCTGGCTTGATAACGTCTATGTTCATGCCTTCTTTCGTTCAATTTCTTAAGTCCCCCCCTTTCCGGGATACTCCCCCTTGTGACGCTGAAGGTTCTTGTGGCCCGAACGGGCTTTTATCCTTTGGACTAGAAAAAGTTTGTTACTTTGTCCTTCTTCCCCCCCCCTAAAGGCTGTGAAACTTCTTTAACTGGTTTCGACAACGTCAGCTCGGCGTATCTCAAGGACCCTTCGTCCTACACATATTCCTCCCCCCAACCAATCAGTTCTAGGGGGAGAGGACTTCGTCGGAGCCGGGCTTTTTTTTTTTTCCGCTCGACCTGTCGAAAGTCCCCTTTTCTCTTTGTTGAGGATCTTTCTTTGTGTGCAGGGGCCCGTTGACCCACGACTCCACCTCCAAAAAGTAGTCAAAATTCTTTTTTTCCCCCCCCCCTCGATTTTCTCGAGTCTCGATTGTTTTCGCTCGCGGCCCCCCCCAACAACCTAGTTGATGGCCGGACCTTCTTCATGTTCTCCTGAACGCGTCGTAAGAGTACCGGTGGTCACCCTTCTTATCCCCTGCCCCTTTTAACGACGTTGCCTTTCAGCATCGTCAGGTATTAGAGTGACCAATCAAGATTAAGCCCTTTGTTAATTCCTAGCTGTGGGACGATCTCGGTGACACGGTTGATCTCTCCCTTACTCTGTTGCGGTACCCAGTCCTTCATTAGCCTCTCAATGCTCGTATTTCTCTCCAGGTTTCGAGTTTCATGTTACTTCTTCTAATCTCCCTTTTTGTGTTGTTTATTATGATTCCGTCCTTGATTTCCTTATGGGTAGGGAGGGACTAAGATTATTCTTCTCTTTTTCCATTTGATTCCAGAGGACAATTCTCTTTTGCGCCAAATCACCTATACACATCGAGCCGCCCCACATCGAGGACCCCTGCTGGCCCTCTGACCTATCGATGAGATTCGGTCTACCCTCTCTTCCTTTCCCAAGGACTCCGTTGACTCTTACCTAGGACGATCTGCCCGGAGTCATTTCTCTGTCTCGGAAATTGGTGGATCGAGTGCAATAACCTCTCCTTCTTCATCCCGGGATGATCGTAAGCCCCCGTCCCCTTCATTATTCAGTGAATTGTTGGGTGGCCTTCCTTGATCACGGCCGCACAGTTCCCTACCCACTTCCCCCCTCCCGAGAATCAGTTACGTGCTATACTTTCCCGATTCCCCGGATAACTGATCCCCAGAAATTTCCAGTTCAAACAGATCCAGCTAATTGGTTGCTGACAGTGTCTCTAGTAGGCCTGGATGTTTCGATTCCTTCTCTTTTTCCCCTTTTGACGTCTTTGGCGCCCAAATCCGTCTTTTTCCTCTTCTTCCCCTTTGACAAAGATTAGTTTTTTCCCGCAGGCGTAGGCCCGTCGATCGTGAATCGTACACAGGTCAGTCGTAATCTTTTTTTTTCCCTCAGAACTTTCCTCGTCAGGTAAAATTTTCAGTCTCTAAGACGTCACATCGCTGCTCGTTCGGATATGGTGTTTATTTTGCTTTTCCCCTGATCCCCCACGTGGAGCACTTCCCCCACTTTTCAAACTTTTGCACGAGTCCTTACCCTGCCCCTTTCCTCTCCCCCCCCGTTGAAGCAATGCGAACTAAGAGACGCTGATTTCCTCTCAAGCTTGTCATGTCGGTAGGCGCCCGCTCCTTTTCTTGTCTGATACTCCCCTCAAGTACCTCAACGGTCAAGCTCTTTGCCTCCCCTTCTCCCCGATCTTGAACACCGGCCTTCTTTCTTCTGTTGACACAGCCTCTGGTTCTGTCACGGCCCCGTTAGCGACCGTAACGAGATTTCCCCCTCTTTCTCTCCTCATGTCGGTCAGTTAAGGTTGACCTTATGCCCTGGAGAAAGTGTCACTATTACGGCGCAAACTTTTCCTATCTTCCAGAATTTACGCCCGGCCTCTACAAAGCGGTAGAAAACGAAGGCAAGCGTCCCTTCTTTTATTCCCCGCCCTTCCCTAGCTTTCCGCTCCTTTTTTTGGCACAGGGAAAAAGAGAACGTTGTCGGCATTTTTTTCTGACCGCTCGGCTTCTTCTCGGCTTTTTGCTCCTTTGGCATGGAGTTGAGATACTAGAAGGTGAGCCGTAGGCTCCCTCTTTTTTCCAGAACACCTCGCATCGGGTCTTCTCCCTCCGTTCTTCCCCTCCCTTAATTCCTTTCCAGGTTTACAAGTCCCCCGGGATTGATCGCGGTCTTGGCCCCCCTTGACAAATTTTTTGTCTTTCCTCTGCAATCGAACCAATTAAAGTAATTTTTTTTTCGTTGATTCTTCGACCAGATGATTTTCTCTTTTTGCATCTGGGTTACACTTTTTGGAGGCAGGAACTCTCCACCCGTCCGTTTGATACCCTCGACGCACCTACCCTTCACTCCCCGTCCCGGTTCCCCAGCAGTGTATTGAGCATCTCACTCCCCCCCCCTCTTTCCCCTCTAACTGGAGCGTTAAACAGGCGCTTGCCCTTGCACCTTTCATATCTATTCTCCCACTTGTTTTGAGAGAGATAAGGGTTATGTCCTCGTTTCTGGGTTCAAAATGCACCACAAGCCCCCTCCCACCTGTCCGGCGCGGAGTCAAGAGATGTTTGACATTTTTTCCCCTCCTCCCTGAAGTGATTTCATGAGGTCCCCGCGAGTGTTTTTTCGTGCCTTGCCAAATCCTCATCCCAAAGATGCATAGCTTTCTCGCTCTGGTGGACGTGCACCTTGCAATACGGCAAGCGCTCAAACTACGGCGAAACAACTAGTTTCTTTTCCCCTTCCCAGTTGCTTTGTCGACGTTTTTCGGTCTTGCCCCCTCAACTGAAAGTGGTTTCTGGAGTTGCCCAGCCTAGGCCTTTACGACGGTGGTTCTGTGGCTCCCTCCCTTAATACGAAGTAAGGACTTCCCTCCTTCGCACCCAAATGAGCGAGAGGCGGCCTTTCTTTCCGTCAAACGAATCCAGCTTTCTTTCATGTTGTCGGACAGCACTCCGGCGTTCTTGTCGCAGCGATTTTGTGAGGCGTGATGATTGCCTCCTCTCTGTTTGTATCGAGTTTTTTGCACCATCATGTATGTTCTAGTAATTTTTTCCGCTGATGAGGGACGAGGGCGACTGCACTTTCCCCCCCCGCGAGCGTCGGACAGCTTCTATTCCCCTCTCCTCGAGATTTGCCAGCGTGGTCCGTCCCTATGCTCCTGGTTTTTTAGTCCTCGCTTGGACTCTCGGCAATTGTCACTGCGCTGGAAGCTGATTCCCCCACCCGGGTGTATAGTAGAGGTCTCGAATGACTTCCCTTCCTTTTTTCTCTGACTGTCACTTCTTTCTTATATCTCATCTTTCTTTTTATAGGAACCTATTCCTGCTTGCGGGGGCCTTTGCGGCCTCGAGTCGCCCCCCCGTGAGACTCCGGATGCCGGAATACCCTTCGTTTTTTTCTTCAAGGCTATCCCCCAATCTCTCTCTGCAGATTGTTCCCCCTTGAATGACGGCCTGCAGAGTTGGGCACAGACGGCGTATGCCCCCTTCTGGCAAGCCAAGATTTCGCACTTCCCCCATTTCTTGCCCCGTTTGTGTTGCCTACTTTCTGATCGACGGTTTCTTCCTGGCTTTAAGAGAACTACGATTTCTTCTTCCTGCCTTCTCTGGACCCCGGAGGTGATCCTCACTCCATAAGCTAATAGTAACTGTCTTCTCTCTCACCCTGTCGTAGACTGACACGATTACTCCCTTCACACCACCCCAATTAAGAGGCGTTTCTCATCTCCTTCACTTGCCCCGTAGCCGGCGCTCCCAGAGTGTCTTACCTTCTCGGAATCGTCCTTGAAGGATCTCTTCAGTTGATCTTTGTCTCTGCGGGCGCTGACCCACCAAGCAAAGAACCCCAAGAGCATCAAAAAGGGCGCGCGCAGCTGGAGGGAAGGACCCTTCCGAGGGGGTGCGGGCTCGGACTAGAATCTCTCTAAGACTCTTCTTTTTCAAGACCCACGAGGTTCTGTCACCTAGACACCTTTATTACTTTCCGTATTCAAAGGACTCTCGTCCTACAGGGTCTACTTTCTAGTATATCTGTCCGAGGTTTGAGTTTCAACTCTTGCTTTCATGTATTTGTTTCCCTCTATTCTGATTTTGTACGATATACGTTGACCCTTGTTATATCCCTCCCCCTTCTCCTTGAAATATGTCGCACTCTCCTCCCCTGTCTGGAAATTTCGGATAATGCTCCCTAGGCCGATATGTGGCATTTGATTTCCTCTTCAACTCATCCCGGTTTGGAGGATACTTCCTTTCACCTCGTTGTTACTAATTTGCTCCCCACCCTCTTTGGATGTCCAACTTCCCTGGGTTGTTTTTCTGGCCAAACTCATACTTATTCTCCAAAGTCACAACGAGATAGGAAACCTACGAGACTCCCCGATGCTGACTTGATTCATTCTAATAACCTAATGACTGTTTGCCCCGTTAGTGACAAGAGCGTCGCGCGCCTGCTTTTTCAATAGCAATACCTTTTCTTTCTTCAGACTCTCGGAGTCACTTTTTTACCCGGAAAATGCTTTTCTAAGAGACTGACGAACAACGCTCGCTGTCGGTTATCCTCCCTCGGAGATGCATTAACTTTTCTTTTTTCTTCTCTTAAGTTTTTCTCCTAGTTTGGAAGAAATTAACGATCGATGACTCAATAGTACTATCTTCGAGGGTTTTTAAGGCCATCCGAATATCTCGTTTCTAGACTGCCACTGACTAAGTCGGTCTCACACCCGTATCGATATTTTTTGAGATAGTGTACGTCCCCGATTACTTGGTGTGAGTTCCGTTCTCTCCTTTTGTCGGTGTTAACCATCACAGTGAGGTGCTGCCCCGGAAGAACTACCCTCTTCTTGGTATCGTAGTTCAGGCGTAAGGGGTCCGCGATCTACCTCTCACCTTCGTCCTTACGCCTTTTTCGCCTCCCTTGGTTTGATATTTTCGTTGCGTTGCATCCCTTTAGTTTTCAAATATCCAGTGTGTCATCCCGTCGCCCTCAACCACTGCAAGCAGCGTGGCTCCTTGTTTTTCCCTCTCGATCACGTCTGCAGGGTCGAACACTTCTTGACCTCCTTTCAACGGTCTGCCGATCTTGCCTTCACGCCTTTTTTTTCCTTGCAGATCCCTTTCCAAGCGACACGATTTCTGTCCCGAATGAGACGAGGATGCCTCCCTCGGGGAGAAGGTTCGCAGATCCCTGACTTTTTTCTTTTTTCTATCTTTTGACGAACCCCCTTTTTCCTCCTCGAATTGCAATTCGCGATTCTCCCCACCAGGTGCGTTTTCCCGAGCCCAGAGCAGTCCGGCATAGGGTCCCCTGGCCGTTCGATTTGGACACTTTGTCCCCTTTTTTTTGTCCTCTAGATCAGCTTCTGAAGTTCCTTTTTTCTATCTTCGCGCGCCAGAAGAGCCTGCCAAACCGGACCCGAATAAGCCCGAAATTCCTAGCACACTTTAGGTACTCCCCTCCTACTCTCTTCCGAAATCTCTCACCCTCCCTGCCTTTTAACGTAAGTTGGACTGGACGTCCTGACACACCAGCGTGTCTGTCGTGTCTACCCCTTCCTCAGGGAGAAAAGAGTGCTTATTTCTTTTTTGAGGTTCCCAGGTTCGACGTAGTGTTTTCCCCCTTTCCCCGGAACCCCCCCTGTTTAGGGGCCGACACTCCGCTGCCCACCCACAGCTTTCGGAGTTATGAGCCCTGGCCCTTTTTTTCCAGGGTTTCCTAACTCTTAATTTTCCCCTCGCCAGTTGTCCTAGTCGGATGACATCCGGGCCGTCCCCCAGAGGCGGCGCCCTTTATTATTCCACGTGCGGTATGGGAGGAACGAACCCTCCCCCTTTTCTGGGATGCATCGCCGTCCACCTGCATCGTTTGAGGTATCTTGTTAGAGTTATGAGCCCTTCGACCATCTCAGACGTATTGAACTGCGTGCTTTGGACCCATCTGCCTCGCCCTTCTTCTATCTCTATACTCCCTTGTGTTTTGAGCCGACCCTCTTCCTTCTTTTCTTTCCCGCGGGTCACCTAACCTCTCCCACGGTAGCTGACGTATTTTAACCTTTTCCCTTTCCCCATACGCTGACAACCTCCTGGGCTCTACCGAGGTGAAGGTACGGTTTTTCCTGTCAGCCCAAGCGACGTGTTGTTTAGGCGCTGCTCCCAATACCGGCCAAGATGCCAGCACCTCTTCTTCTTTTGTTCCGGGCAAATTTGTGCAATTCCGTTTTTTCCCCCCGTCCCGTTAGTAAAAACCTGGCGTGCAGAGCCTTCCCCCCAATTGCGTGGCTGGCAGACCGCTCTCCCTAACGTTCATCGTAATGGCAGCGGATTTCGCTCTTCTTTTCCGGGTGTGTTCCTTGAAGAATACGTCTTTTCCCCCTGCCTTCGCTAATTACAGCCCTACAGGAGCTAATCGATTTCGCCCGCCGCGGCTTCGTCACCCTGTTCCCCTTTTTCTATGTAGTGATCCGCCGGAGTTCCTTCTCTTTTTGTGGAGAGGGTCGGCCCGATCTCATCTACGGCGCGCTTCTTGCGTTTTTTCCCCTACACGTTGGCGTAAATCTTCTTTCCCTTCTTTTTTAGTAGGACTTGAAGCTTGTTAAAACAAGCGTTCTCTTAACCGCTGATTCTCGTCACCTTCCCGCGCGTGGATGACGACTTCCCTGTCTACCCTCCCTCTCCGAAGGTGTCTTTCCAGCCACGAGTTGTCACGATCTTTTCTTTCTTAAGACTACTCTCATGTAGATGTCTAAGCTTCCCCTTCCCCCCTTCCGGTTCGGCGAGTGAACTCCATTTTCAAGTCGTGCTAGCACGACAGTCTTCGGTACGAGGCACCGCTTTCTCTGACTTTGTGCAGATGGAGAAAAGTCTCTGTATACAGGCTCTTTCCTTCCTCATCCGTTGCCTAATTTCGACATGCTCTTTATCCTTTCCCCCACCAGATAGTCCACTTGTTATTTCCTGACTGCGAATACGGCGCACAGCGTCAGATATTCCCCTTCACGATGAGAAACAACTTCTTGCCCGCCCCCCCCTCTAACTGCGCGTTTTCTCCTTTCCTCCCTTTTTCGACTCTTTTTTCAAGTGGATCTCCGAATGGCTGGACGATCCCGACTTTGTTCATGAAGGTCGAGAATATAACCCCCTTTTGTGACCCCTGAAGCGAATGGTATAGTCACCGGAGATGCTTTATGACTACATTCCAGTCCCCGTCTTCGACGACACTATGAAGTACAATATGGGATTCGTGTGAGCTTTCGTTTCCGTCCTTTCTCTATCGTACGATGCTGTTTTGCCAAGTTCCTATACGGATCGATTGACAGCGGAATATGCGTTTTTCTTGCCCGGATACTCTTCCACCCCCCTGAACTATAACCGCAGTCCCTTCTTTGCCTTAGGGATTTCCCCTTTCTACGCATACTGAGTTTGCTCGCGGCCTCTCACCACCTCAGTAGACCCTGGCGGCTCGTTCCCTCCAGAGAGTCCTGAAGTAGTATTGCTCAAGGTCTTCTACAAGTGTTGCTTGCCCAGCGCCCGTCGAGTCCCTGCCAGATCTGTCCGAGGTTTTTCTTTCCCGAAAAGGTTCCAGCTGTGACTCTCCCCTTTTCTCTCTCTTGCGTGTTTGTTCCAGCGTCTTCCTCTCACAGTACGAACTCTTTTGCTCATGAGCCATTTCATTCGCGAGTGGTTCTCCTGTATTCCCTTTCTTTTCCTCCCTCCTCCGGGTCTTTTTTTTCTCTAAGTAGCCACCCTGTTGCATTTTTTTTTGTCATTCCCTCAGCCCTCACCCCGCTCCGTCGATTTTTGAGGACGGGGCCGGCTTTCCAAATCCCTTCCTGGCACGGGAGGCAAACCATCCTTTTCCTTCCTCTCTTTTCATCCCTTAAGTTCCCCCTCCGCTTTCTTCTTTACAGGACTCCGGAGAGTTTTAAGTAGGTCCGGTGATCTACAGGGACTTTCCTTTTCCTCCCCGAACGTGACAATTGACGACGTTTTCCCTTCCTTTCCCGCAAGTCAGTTCTCTCAAAATGATGTTGATTATCTTCGAGGATACTCCCGAAGAGGGAGGTTTCCTAAGCGGCGGAGAAGCCGTTACTTCTTATTTTTTCTATGACGTGTAAAGGTGTTTATTTGCGTCTTATCTCGAGTTTTCAACCTTCCCCTATCGAGAATTGCCCTATGAGTACTAGTACCCTTGGAAGGCGATCAGCCTCATCGGTATAAGCATCGAGACCAGTTCTTTTTTCCTTCCTCCACGGACCATATGACTTTTTTCTACTAAGGTGTGATTCTACCGTGTTCTCGCGGAGAGCTCCCCTTGATCCATTCCATTTCTCTTTTCCTTTCCCCGCTTCTGGTGATTATTTCCTGCCAGGAACGACCTCCTTCGTTCAAGACATTGAGTCTCTCGAGCCGAACGAATCAGTCCCAGCTCACACCGTTTTCCCTTGAGCGAGCGTGAGTTGAACTCTCCCTTCCTTCTGCACCAGATCTTTCCTCGCTGTCATCTTTTTTCCGCTTCAAAATAGTCACTAACGTGGGCTATCTGGTTTTGGTCCAGATTTCTACCCTCTGCCAGTTTCCCCCCCGGACGGAATTCAAAATTAACGGAAGTCGCCCCTTCTTCCTTTTACAGGTACCGGTTAGAAATTGCTTTTCCCTCTTTTCCCTCGGGACTACCATAAGAGGAAGTCTTCCCGATTTTCGATTTCTTCATCGAGTCCTCCTACTTACGGTCGACGAGGGCCGCCGTTTCCCTTTCTTGTCTGAGTCGAGACTCTCCAGATTCACTTTTTTTATCCCGCGCATTTCCCCACTTCGATTTCAATTTGAGTCCAGAGACACCCCCCCCTCCGTTTCTGCCGCAATCGTCTAACTTCCTCCCTTCCGTGACCTCCTTTTCGACAGGAGGATAGTCCTGCTGTGTCGTAGTCGGGCCCTCTTTAACAGTTCACGCGCCCGCTCCAAAGTCAAGGAACGGACATGTAATTTCCTCCCTTTCAGACCTTCCGTATTAACCCGCAATTCCGATTTTTGCCTCTCTGAGCAGATTTCCTAACGCGCTGGTTTGAAAGTTGAACTCTTGCTTGGGCATGGAAAAAGCGACCACCCAGAGTCGGCGTTTTTTAAGTCTTAGAACGCGTGGCGGCCTGATCTTTTCTCCCCTTCCTTGGAGTGAGCTCCTTTCTGGCAAGGGGTGTCGAGTACTTCCTTTCATTCACACCAAGTCTGCATTGATGCACTCCCTTTCCCCACTCCCCTTGTACGGGTGGAACTTCTCCAAGCGACAAAAGTATTTATCGTATTCCATGACCAGCCAGGTGGCCGTATCTTGACCGGTTCGAAGTTCATTCTTTCTTCTCTGCATGCAGGTTCCTTCAACCATATTTCGCAGTTCTTTTTGCGTGAAAAAGAGTGTTTTTGATGGGAACGCAATCCCACACGTCGCGTATGGCTTTACCCTACTCACTTTATCAGGGCGGTCAGTCCGTGGTACCGCGTAGCTTCTCTCTAGCACCTTTTTGATACATTATTCGTGTTTTTCATTTGACCCTTTTCTTAAGCAAGCCACTTCCTCTCTTCAATCGCCGTTGTTTTTTGAGACGATGAGGGAATTGCTTGTGTGATGCCCTCTCCTTTTTCCCAGAGACGTTCATGTTGTATTTCCCTCCCTTCCCCTTCCCGACTGGACAACATCGGGCTTGTACTCCCCGATCTTTGAATTTGAGGTGGCTTCCCTCGTCCCACGGCGACGTTTGAGTTGCTTGCCCATCCCCGCCATTGGTCCCCCCCTATCCCTTCAAGATGACGTGGGGGGTTTCTTTTTTTCACGCGTCACACCTACCCTTTCGTCGCCACAATTTCCCTCCCCCGGCTTTTGAGTAAGGACACCACCTTCCTTTTTTGGCAGAACCGCGACCCATTCGTATCTTGACTCCTGCCAACTCCTGGAGTTTCCCTCCTTCTTTGATCGGAAATCGGACTCTGGGTTTTTTCATGCTCTTATTTTCCCGGTTAGAGGAGCTCCAAGAATCAAGAGCTCACCTCTACGGCTCCAGCGCGCGGCTCGTAACCGCCCACTCTGGGATGTAGTCCCTTGGCGCGTTACGCTCGAGTCTTTTTTTTGAGGGCTGACAGTCGGCGCGCTTTTTTTCGGTTTTAAAGACCGTGCGTACGGGGTTTAACCATTCTTGTCTGTTCCTTTCTCTTTTTGTCTCTTTCCCCTTGCTGCGTGGAGGGAGACGACAGAGTAACCTCTACTTCCCTACAGGCTGCGTCTACACCGAGCGGATGGAAGAAGGTTTTTTCCTATGAAGAATGGTTCTGTAAATGCTCGTTTACCTTCCTTTTTGTTTTCTTTTTAATTTCCACTGCTTTTTTCACCGATCGTCGATTCGTCTCAGTAAGCAACCCCGTTCCCCCCTTTTTCTCTTTGACAGGAGCCTCTTTGATGACCTTCTTTTAGGCCTTTTTATTGCGTATGAATGTTTACTTTGCCGAAACCAACCTATTCGACAGGGCGATCGCCTGTGCTTATTTACCGTTCTTCTCCCTTAGGACTGCTTTGAGAGATCCCCCCCTCCCCCCTTTTGGTCGACAATTCTTACCCCTTTCGTTCTCTTTCCCCCGACGGCTGATCTCAACTTTGCGTTCAATCACACCCGCCGCCAGGGGACGTACGACTTCTTACTCGTTCTCTTCGGGTTCGTGGGGAATTTCTCCCTTCTTTGTATTAGTTTTACTTACCCGTGAGTGTCTGGTCACTCCGACCGGTTACATCCCTTCGCGGTCATCCTTTTTTTCATACATAGTCAGGTTCGTTCTACCACGCTATCAGAAACTGGGATTCTGTGGCTTAGATTCTTTCTGTCTCCCGTTTTACGAGTGATCTTCCGCCTCTCTTACGCCTGAAGGACGTTCTATTGCCCGTCTTGTGCTTTTATGTTGCGCATTATCACTACCGCCCCCCGCACCCCCCCCTTCCCTGAAGAATCTCAAAGAGTACTGTTCGCTCTAGGGGATTTTGAGACGTTTGTGTCAGGCGCTTTCTTGACCCCCCAAAAAAAGACATTAATTTTCGACGGCAGGAGCCTCTCGCGCTTCTAAGTCCTCTCCCCGTTTTTTTATTTCCAATCATGTACGAAAACGGGCCGGCGGACCATTCCGATTTTTCTCCTCTGAATTACTGAGTGACCCTTCCCGGGATTACCTCCCCCCTCCTGCACTTTTATGTGGGACAGATCTCTTTGACCTTTTAATAGAGGTCGCGTTTACCATCCTTCCAAATTTCCGAAATGGAGTAGGTCGTCTCCTCTTTTCCACGAAGGCCCGAGGTGTCGCGCATTATCTTTCCACTACCATTGTGTGGTGGAGAGATTCTTTTAAGGCCTTCCGGGCCTACTGGGGCTCAGGGCGTTCCCTACGTTCTTATTTTCTTTTTCCTAATTCTGTGGCTGTCCCCCAAAACACCCTCTCCCTGACTGTCCCCTTCCCCCTAGATAGAGCGCATTCTGTTCCTCCCTCTTTGTTGCATCGACTTCCACACTTTATCCTTTCTGCATAAGAGAGTTATTCGTCCATTTTTTCAGTGATCTACATGCCTTGAACAACCACCCCCCTTCCCCCCTTTTTTAGAGCATTTTCGAGTTTAGTCCCTTTGACGTCGTTCTCCCTCGGTGTTAGATCCTCCGCCTTCTTCTATCAAAAAGGAGCTCTCGTCATGAAATAAATTCCCTTACTTCCCGCGTTTCCTTGCTCCTTAGTCCTTGTTCCTCTGATCGACCCTTGGTTCACGTCGCGACTGCCCCCCTTCCTCCTTCTCGAACTTTTCGGTGGCAGCTCCGGGCTTGTCTCCGACCATCCCGATCTCGGAGTCAAACATCTATCCTTTTCTATCGGTTTGCTGACGAGATTTGATTCTCCCTCTTCCTTCGTTGAATATTGTCCCCTTTCTTCATTGATCACTCCCTGTGGTTCCCTCCGGCATGAAGCAAAACCGTCTCTCCTATCCCAGGCAGTCATTAACGACCCTTCACGTCCTTCCCCTTTCCATAAAGTGCTTCCCTTCCCGTTTCATGTTAATCCCTCGCGTGACCCTAGTGAATTTGACAGTATAGTCACCGCCCGTCACCCTCTTTCCCCTTTTCCCTATTGGGAGATAGTAGGCGCTCCCAGCCCGTTTTTTTTTGTTCAGGACGACCCTCATCGCTATCTTTTCTTGTCGGACATTTTTTTTTCGTTCATAGAAACACAGTTCTGCATCGGCTATGACCCGCTATTTCTCATTCTACTTGTGAGTCCCCTTCTTTCACTATGTCCGAAGTTCGTTGGCGTAGATCCCCTCTTCCCCTCCCCTCCTCCTCTCGATAATGATTAGGGCCCACCCTTTTTGCGTTCGAGAAACAAAACAAAACAGCAGTCTTGGCTTATTGCTGCCCCGTCGTCTCTTAGTTCTAATAAACCGCTGTAGAGTGCTTGATTTTCATCAGCGTTACCTGAAGCGACTACAGTTCCGTTAATCTCGTTCGGCCGGACCGCCTCTTCCTTTTTCCCTCTTTCTTTGGATAAGCAGGCTCCGTACTTCCCAGTTGGTTCAAGTCCCCTTTTTCGAGGAAGTCTGAATATGAGCCCTCGCGCTCCCCAATCTCTGCAGTCACGGACGTGCTGGTGCCTGGGCACCCCCTCCCCAACGAGTCAGAAGGCGGCCTGCTCTTTTGTGAGCTCCCTGAATGGAGTCTCTTCCGACACGGAGCAACTCAGTTTTCCTGGAACCCCCCGATTCGTCTGCCCCTTTTTCCAGAGCAACCCCAGACTCTGAATTGCCCTTTTCTCCCACTGATTCAACTTTGGGATCTCTTCCCTTCCCTGTCGACGAAGTTGTATGCTGGTCGTTGCGAGATGTTTTTCAGTGCCCGTCACCAATGAGGCTGCTGTGAATTTGGGACTTTTTGGAGGGATTTTTTTCCATGCCTTTTTTCTCGCCTTGTTCTGCCCACCTCCCCAGTTTCCTGCCCGACTTGGGAAGTGTTTTATTCAGTGTAGATGTCCAGACGCCGTCTCACGGTATTCTGAAACGTGGGGCGCGTTGCATTTTCCCCCTCTCTGACATACATTTAATCACTTTCCCTCTTTTATGAGGATTCTCTTTTCGTTTATAACCTATCACCTTTCCCAATACCCCCCCCTGTCGAGATGAGTTTAATCTAGTATCCCGCTCACAAGTCGGTTGCTGGACGCCCTCTAGGTGCCTTTTTCCTCTGAGGTAACACAACTGTTGCGTTTGTCCTGTCCCCCCCTCTCCAAGAGGTTCCAACACGTGCCTCATGCGCTCATTCTGTGACTTTCCTTTTTTCAAGTGTTCAACCTCCTCTCAATACTGTCCACTCTTCTACCAACATGGTCCTTTCTGGTTCCCTCCCCCCAAAGTGCGTTGTGGCCCCGATAAATCCCTTTGTGCCCTTTTTTCTCTTGGAATTTCAGCGTCTCCCCCTCCTTCTCTTCCTACCGGTTGGTGTGAATGGCTGAAGTCTACCCTTGCCCCTGTTTGCATCCCGGAGCTCTAGAAATTCCCCTTAACCGAAGAAGGTTTGACCCCCTGATACCTCCCCTCCCCTTCCAAGGGTGTTCAGTCCCCCTGCCGTGCCTCGTTTTTCGCGTCTGGTGGAGAGGATTTTTTACTCTTTCCGCAACCACGGTCCCTTGCTGCCTTTGTTCTTACCGACCTTTCTCTTTTTTTTGGCTACATAACTTCCGTCAGTTTGGTTCTCTTTTCTTTTCCTTGCGAATCTAACCAGCAGGCCCTAGATTCGATTCCTCTTAGAGGACTAAATAAAGTTCATTTTGATTTACTTTTGCGGTCGTGCGCCCGCCGATTAGATTCTTTTTCATGTGCTGCACCTGATCGTTATTTCCCTTTTTTTTTTCTCCAAGTTCGAGGTCCTTCACTCATAACCGCGAACGTTCGGTCTTGAGATTACCTTTACAAGATGGAAAGCTATGATTTCAACCCTCGTCTCTTCGGCAGAGCCCCTCTTGCTTTTCCCTCTGACCAAACTGCCTGACGACCCTTCGTCCTTCCTTTTAGTAACCTTAGAAGGTTTATAGTGATAGATCCCCCCCCGAATCTACCTGCTGGGTGTGAAGGGCGACCCCTTTTTTTCAGCGCGATGCTGAGATTGCTGCCGCGTGGCAATTACCCTTTCTTCCTTGACTTATTCTTAGTGCCTTCCTTGTGAGTCTGCACTTTTTATAGAATGGACAACTGACAGAAGATGTTGCCGTTCCTGCAGTCTTGCTCCTTTCCCTGTAGGTGAGATCCCACATTCTCCTTTTTCTTACGTCCTGGGACATCCAAGTCCCCTTTCGCGAAAAGATATCTCCATCCGCGGTTAGTTGAGGCGGACTTTCTTCGACGGATCCTTGATTATGTACGAGCTCGGCCGCACCCGATTCTGATTGAATCTAAGTCGATTATGCTGTTCCGGCCCGGTCGCCCGTTCCACGACCTAACGCCACCCAAGTCAGTAATCCAATAACATTATTTCTCCTCGCGGTAGGTTCAGTACAGTCCGTCTGGTCTCTTATTTTTAGACCCACCCTCATGAGGACGTCTGAGTTTTTTCTTTTTCAATCGTCTGGAATGGCCACTTTTTTTTTGTCCCTTTTTGTTTACTAACGCCAGTTTCCAAGAAGCACGGTCTCACTCGCCAGCCCTATGTCGTATTCTCAGCCCGTGTGCATCCCTCTTTCTCCTCGTTGTGGCCGATATCGTAACCTTTCTCGTTCTGTGTTTGGAATTTTACAATTCACTCATTTACTTTCAGTCGAGATGCGCTTATAGGTTCCCTTATGGAGTGTTTTTGGAGTTCTTGCCCCTAGTGATAATCATTCCTTTCGCCCCCCGCGGTAATTCTGGGCAAACTTTCTCCGAAGTTATTTTTGCTCAATGAGTGACTGGGGTCGTATGGACCCCCCGCGACGGCCGAACATCAAGCTACTTCCCCCCCCTTTTTCCCCTCACTTTCATCATGCTTGGCCTTAATAAAATTGCACGTCTCGCAGTTCGATTGTACCCGCGCCGGCCGTGGATCTACCATGCATTCCCACGAAAGTTGAGCGGTCCCTTCTTCTGATTTTTTTCTTCCTTCCTTCGTCCGGTTTTTTCTTTTTTTTTTAAAACATGGAAACGATGGTCCCCCCCGATATTCGCCTCTATTAGCTCCCCCCCCCTCTCGATTTGGATTCCCCCCTCCCAGGGAGCCTTCTTTGATGATCTCTTTTTCGTTTAGTGATCAATGGCCTGCCGCAACAAAGGCCGATCTTGAATCCCTTGCCTCCTTCCGAAATCTTCAGGTTTGTGTATGCAGGTCAGCTTGAGGGCCAACATCCATCTTAGACATTTTAGATGAATTTCCTCTGAGTATCGTTCCCTGAACTGGAATTTTCTTTCTCTCTTTCATTCCTTTTTGCTTGTTTGAACATCTTTCCTTTCCCCTTTTTCCCCCCCGGTGAGTTGACGCTTTTTTCAGCAGTTTTAATCCACTTCTTCGTTCTTTCCAGCCCTAGTCTCCCCCTCTTCTTCCCGAGTAGTCCCTTTTCCTTACTTTTTCTGTCAGAGAGTTCTTTCTCCCCATTTGTAGGTTTGAACACATCGATTTCCATGTCTCCCTCCCCTCCTTTCCCTCGTGCCCCCATGCGGACCTATTCTGAGGGTGGGAATCGATCCAACCGTATGAAAGTTTCTCCCTTCTTCCTTCAAAGGTTCTTGATTATTTCTTTGAATTCTTGACTTTCCGGCATCGCCCCCCTCTTCAGATGTGACTCCTTTAGACTTTCTTCGATTTTTTCTTTTTTTTTCTCGACTCGTGCTCTCCTCCTTACTCGCCGTGTGCGTTTAGTTCTTCTCCTCCCTGAATCCATTACAGATCCCCTCCTGTGCATTCGTATCCTTAACCAGACTTCCTAGAGAACCACCCCTGTCCTTTTCCTCTCCTTCTGTCTATCGAACTTGCGAAATAGTCATATTTTTCGCTTAGCGCGAGAAGCGGCCTTTACAGTTAAGGGTTCTTTTTTGACTCCTCTGTATGTTGTCTCCCGCACCGTCCGCTCAAAAATTCCCTCATGCGCCAGAAAGTCCATGCGCTCTCCCCTAGCATGAAGAAGATGCTCTTTAGATCCTTCGATTTCCTTGACCTTCCACCCTCTCGCGACTCACCCGAACTTTTTTTTCTTTCAACAGGACATCCCCCAGCGTTAGGATTCTCCTTTCCGACCCTGACCGAGATTCATTGGCACCCCTGGTCCTTTATTCCCCTTTCACATTTTTCGCCGAAGTTAAGACTTTCGAACCCCCAGAGTAGTCGACCCTGGCCACTGAGCACTTCCTGCTGCCCCTGGCCTTTTTTCTTTTTCCAGGAAGAACGTTACTTATAGCCCTTTTTCCCCTCCCAGTACTCGGGCATTAGGAACTTTTCCTGAGTTTCGATTTTTAAGTACTTGGAAATGGCCCCTAGGTTAGTAGGTCTTGCCCTTGCATTTCTTTGGTCGACGGGATTTTCGGCACGCCGGTCCCACCTTCCTCTTTTTTTTCTGACCCTCAGTTTCCGCCTTCTCACGCTCTTTTCTTTTATTGATTTACGTCGATGAAACTCCTTTACGCGTAGAACGTGGCTTTTGTCTGAAAAGCGCTTGCATTTCCCTCACTTCTTATTAATAGTTGTTTTTTTGTATCCGAGTTTCCTTTTTCTTTTACCCATGAAAAAGTTTGACTCTCGGTTTCTTTCATCCTCACCTTTCCCCCCTGTCCGTCTGGCACTTTTGACACGGTTGATAAGGTGAAGTCTTGTTTACCTTCCTTTTAGTCCCAAAGACTTTGCTGTCGTGGATTGAACCCCTCTCCCCTTTTTTAAAAGCTTCCCCCTGCACTGTTTTCTGGGCCCTTTAGTTACTTCCTAAGAAGCTAAACTACGTCGTCGCCCCCGTTTTATATTGTCTGTGATACGTGTCCACCATTGTGTTTTCTCCCCAGATACCGTTTTTTCTGCTTAACGGAAAAATTCCTTTTTCCTTTTTCTTAAGTGAACGAGGCATTCCCCCCGTGGGTCTGTTCCTGCTACTATAAAAATGGGGAACAGACTTTGGTGATAACGTCCCTTCCCCCCCAGTTTCACCTCCTCTCATGCCGTCTATGGATTCCCCCCTGAAATTGGTTTTTCATTCTCTGGGCCCTCTTCTTTATACTTTTGAGTTCTGCTTGCTGGTTCTTTCTGCCAAATAAGGCGGACTTGTTTTCCTGTCCTGTTTCTCTCTTCCCGGGCTTACTTCCTTGGAGGGATCCGGTCTTTTTGCTTTTTTTTGGACGAGGTTTCCACCTTCCTCACAAGTAATTCCGTCTTTTACCCCTCTGCTCTGCCTCGACTTAACCTGGTGACGTTTAAGGTCGCGCCCTTCCCACTGATGGCCCGTCTGGTGTTCTCTTTCCCCGCCTGGGTGGGAACGATATGCCTTATTGCCTGCTCCTTTCTTCATGATTTTTGTCTCGCTTTTCCAGCCACTAACGCGCCATTTTCGGACTAGGCCGTTTACCGTACATCTTCCATCGGAGCTCTCCCAACCCTCTCTTTAAGAGAAGTTTTTCTGTTTGGGCCCCTCATGCCCGACCAGTCTCTTTCTTAGCCATTTGATTACTGATTCCGTTGACTTTTATACGGCCTTGCTTGACCATGGGAGTTTTTTTTATCGATCCCCCCCACCCTTTCGTACGTTCTGTTCCGAGGGTGAAGGAGGTCTCTCGGGATGCACAACTCGCTCTTTTTTTCTTCGCTGTATTCCCTTGCACCGCGCGTTTGAAATCTGAGTAATTTCTTACTACTGTTATGCTTTTTCTTACTTTCTGCTTTCGACGTGAGCTACCAGCCTGGCTGGACCTCTCATACAGTTGCGCTGCACTTGCCTCTCGACCTTTGTACTCACCCACCCCTCCTTACCTTCATAGATAAAAGGAAGCCGTTGATCGACCATGGCCATTCTCTCAGCCCATTTCGAAACCACACATCCCTCGGTTTTTGATGTCGTAGAAGTTTCTCGTCGCTCCTTTTCCCCTACGCTGATCTATGTCCTCTGTCGTTTCGAATTCCTTCCAGAATTTGCAGCTTATTTTGGGCGTACGCCCCTCCCCGAGTCGACTCTTAGTTGCCTAAGTTTTTCTTTCGAGCGCTGTAGCGCTGCCTTCCTCTCACCACCCCCTTCACAAGTTCGAGACCTTGGTGCGGGAGCGAGTCTCTACCTCGCTCACCGGTCGTGATCTCCGTTTTTCCTTCGGGGCTTTTTTGGGTAATCACCCTCTCTTGAGCTTTGGAGACCCTTTGCTTTCCTCTCTTCACGTTTAGATGTTGGGCGATTGACGGAGTAGGTCCAGTATTTGGCCATCCTGTCCTACTTTTCTGAACAGTTGCCCCTTCTCTTCTTTACTTCTCCTGTTTTCCTTCTTTGAGTCTTTGCTTTTAAATTTCCCCTCTCTCTGTGGTGTTGCTAGAGTATCATTTCACCTAGCGTGGACTTAGTCCCCCCCCTAGGACCCTACTTCCCTCCTTTTCTTTCTAAGCTTGATTTGAAAGTTGTTCCCCCTTTTCTTTTGCAGATCTCCATGGGCCCCACAGCTGTCTCTCTAACAGATCGATTAAAGCTCGTAACAGATTACCTATTAGAGTGATGGTGATTTCGTCTCGTATGACTTTCCCTGTTATCCTATTGGTATAATTTCTGGCGATTAATTTGTCTCCCCTGTTCTTAGTGGCCGCCGCAAGGTTTTGAAATGGGGGTTATCTTTTTTTCACATTCCCCCCCCCCCGCCCTCGAGGTTTCCGGACGACCGTACTTTGATGAAGTAGCTTGGTTTTCTCTCTTTTATCAAATGGTTTTTACCAGGGCCATCCTCTCCTGGGTCTGACTTACCTCTTGGTCCCTTCCGGTCCATTCCATCCCTACGCCCAGTACCCTCCTATATTTTCAGGCCAGCGAAGCTTTCCAAATTTCCGATTCTTCCTTCGTTAGGATGTCGGAGATATTCATTGTTGATGTCCTCTCCCGCTTTTTTCTCAGAAATTTCTTCTCCTTCCATAACCATCTCCTCTTTTATTGACGTGATGTAAGACTCTCCCGTGCGTACCAACTGCCCAGGTATGGGGATCTCCTTCTCTTTAGAGAGTTCCCTAGCCACCCCCTTAATTGAGTATGATTGTCCCACTCTCTGTGATCCGAAGTAGGTTCAACTTTCGCTTGGAAGGTTAGTACTACCCCCCTTTTCACCATTCCCTTCTTTTGGGATCTTTTTTACGACTTTCATCTAAAGTTTTTTTTGTCAGCGGACACTTAATTACAAATTTTGAATGAAAGCTTTCTTCTACCAGCCCCTTTATCTTCACACCAGGTCCTCTATTTTTGGCCAATCCTCAGCAGGAGGATCTTTCTTCCTCCCTTTCATCTCAAGGTCAGGTTGTAAGGATTTGTAGGGCGTCTTCGACATCTTGACCCTTTCCCCCCAACTGGGATCAGCAAGCGCATTCCTTTTTATTTGGCCGATTTATTTGACCATACCACCCCTCCCCCTTCGGGTCCCGGTCCGCCCCACCTTCTCCTCCACTTCCGGTGATTTTTGTCCTTTTACTAACCTTTTTTTAACTGAGTTCTTTTCGATGCTGCGCCCTCTCGTCCCCCCCCGGAAGACCACGCTCCTGTCCTATAACTTCGATACGCCGTTTCATTAAGCCCTTTCCTTTCTAGGCACCCCGTCCCTCAACTAAGGAAGGAGAGCCGTAATCCGATCTGTTCGCCATACTCCTTCACCCCCCCCTGCTCAGACTTTTTTTACTCTCGGTGTTGTGTCCCCCTTCTGAATACAACCTTCTGTAGTAGGAGACTTTCGTCAGGCTGGCTCCTTTCTCTTTTGGTCTTCGAGATGTTGGAAATGGTCTCCTTAGTGCCGTAAGTTTACCCTCGAGAATGTCTTTTTTCTCACTCCTCTCACTTTTCCTTTTGCCAGCTCTAATTGGATTTTTTCGTCCTTTGCCAGAAAAGAACATGTGGACTCTCCTGACCATTGGTTGTCCAGCTTGGGAAAGGTATTTGAGCTTTCTTGATCTTGCAATTTTCCCCATATTCCGTTTTCTTCTTGGATGGTTTTTGTTTATTTAGGTTCCCACCCTTAGCCAAAAAGTAGTCTTGAGAAGACACTTTTTCTGCACTTCTTTTCCATCCGATCTTTTTCATTCCTTCTAGAGCGCCGATACCGTATTTGAACTTTTTCTGCGTTTTTCTTTTGGCCCTCCCCTCCCC
>Ga0179593_1648854_pt1 | contig 20999 bp, 35 predicted proteins | sample CZODoug2_1_08_16_FD_185931 | JGI IMG/M metagenome (GOLD analysis project Ga0179593, IMG submission 185931) | Vadose zone soil fungal communities from Angelo Coast Range Reserve, California, USA - CZODoug2_1_08_16fungal (PacBio error correction) | ecosystem: Environmental > Terrestrial > Soil >... | reverse complement strand
TTTTTCTTTCACTCCGAGAAAACGCCCGCAATGTCTTCTCAGTTTCCTGGCGTAAGCGGACGAGGGAGGGTTTTTGTGGCGTGACATCCAGCGCGGTCTACTCGGGCGTCAGTCAATATGTTTCCCTCGGGACGAGGAGGATTGCTTTTTTTTTTTTTTTCCTTTTTTGTTCCCCGGTTCGTCTTTAATCAGCGTGCGGTTCTCTCTTTCCCGGTCTCGGGGAGGCCATTTGAGCGGTTTTACCCCTCCCGTGGAGCAGTTTTTTCTTGGTGATAGCCACAGGTGGCAGGTTGAATCTTCCTCCCCCTGGAGGTTTCCAGCAACTTAGTCTCCTTCTTTTTCCTTTTCTGAAAGGGGAAGGCGTTCTTTTTCCTAGCATAGGAACGGTGGTTTTTTTTTGCCCACGCAGGATGAGTCTTCCTTCAGTGTCCTTTTTTCTTCCGCCCGGCGGCGACCTGGTCGTTCTTCCCTTCGATATGGATCCCCCACTCCAAGAGTCAGAGTTTTTCCTTTTTCCTGCCCCTCTCTGCGACGAGCTTTTTTTCCCCTTTCCCCCCCGCGCTGACTCAGTTTTTTCCCCCAGAGCGAGGCGGAGATTTTCTTCATTTTGGACACAATGGTGCGGTTTTTTTCCTTGTTTCTGGGCACGTATCTTTTTTTTTTCCCTTCATCCGGATAAAGGACCTCCCCGGGTTCCCCTGCTTCAACCAGGTAGAGTAGACGGAGTTTTTTTCTTGTTTTTTTCCTTCACCCTGGGCCCCGTGATTTTTTTTTCCCTGCCCCCCACGAGAAGGTTTTTCCTTGGTGTTTTCTTGAACAACAGGGCTTTTTTTTTCCGCCCTTTTTTTGGTGGGTAACACACTGCTCCCCCTTCCTTCTTTTGTTTTTGAGCAGATGCTCACGCCCTTCGCCCTCCTTCCGGAGACCTGCTGCTCTTTTTTTTTTCCCCCCCCCCCCTTCCACTATTGTCCTTTCTTTCCCCCCTTTTTCCTGTGCTGAGCTTTTTGTTCCCCCCTCCCGCAGCCTGAGGACTTTCGCATTCAGTGGAGCGGTCCTTCCCCCCCTTTTTCCCCCACAGTTTGTTTCCGTCGGGTCGCCCCCCCGCCGGAAGGCGTCTTTTTTGTCATACCGACCCCCTTTTCTGCTCGTAGGTCCACCCGTTTTTTTACCCCCCCGTTTCTTCTTTTTTCAAGGCGAGCTCTCCTTTTTTTTTTTCCTTGAAACTCTTCGGTTTTTTTTTCCGGCTAGATTTCTCATCCCTCCGGCTGGCTGACTAACCCCCCCAAGAGCCGGGGCGTGTTTTCCACCTTCCCTTTCTGTTTTCTGTAACTGTGACGGTCTTTTTCCTCGGGGACATCGACTCCCCCCCCCGGAATCCGGGCTGATATTTCCCTCCACCCCCTGTGTCAGGGCGGTCCCCCTTCCCTTTCCGGGCATCGGCAGCCCTTTGGCGCGGTTGGCCCCTTTTCCTGACCTTTGCCGTTCATTGCCTATTTCTTCCACAGCGGCCTTTTCGGCTTTCCTTGCTTCGGGGTTATCTGGCGATCGGATCAATTTGCGAGTGCCCTATCTGCCCCCGGCTTCCTTTTCCCCTGGCTCTTTCCTGGTAGGCTTTCTTTTGCGAGGGTTCCTGTCTTTTTTTTTTCCTCAATTCCTTTTTTTTTTCACGCAGTGATTTCCCTTCCTTGATAGTGGCTTTTGCTCATTGCGGGCTGCTTTCTACTAACGGGTGTTCCCCTTTATTTTTCTTTTTTTTTCGGCTTAATCCGGGGCTGTTTCTCCCCCCGCAAACCTTCCACCCCCATGCCTCCAACGAATGCCGGCGCCCCCTCTCTTTAGCTGCGCTACCACCCGGCGGCTCCTTTTTTCCATAGCCCGCTCGCGAGTTTTTCCCCTGCCGGGCCGAGTCTCCTATCCCCTACATACGCTATCACCCGTTTTTCTGTGGTTAGCTGGTCCCCTCTCTGGCGGAAGTCTTTTTTTTTGGCGGAGGACAACTTTTTTTCCAGACCTCCCCTCCAGCTCCAGGATGTCAAAGTAATGGTAGCCGGGGCCTTTTCTGTCTCAAATATTTGTTTTCTCGCACTCGACCGGTCCTCTCCCGACGGCTACCTCGTTCTTTCCCCTCTTTTCCCCATGGAAGGACTCTTCTTCCCAATCTCTCATTTTCCCCCCTTTCTGAGAGAAGAACCCCAAACCTTTTTTTTTTTTTTCCCCTCCTCCCAGTCTTCCCATTCTTTTCGATTTGCCCTACCTTTTCTAAAAGGGCCCTCCTTTTTCCCTTGAGATTCGACCTTTTGCTGCTCAAGATGAGCAATTTTTTTTTTTCCCATTCCTCCAGTGCACATCCTTAGTTTTTTTTTTGGGATCAATTCGGGACCTCGCCGAACCCTCGATTTCCTCGCTCTTGGTGCTCGACCAGCCCTTAAAGTCTCCTGATTTTAGAGGAGGCTTTTCTTTTCCTTCTGACCGGACCGGGGTTTTTTGAGCGATTCTCTCTTCAGGGAGATTTGTCTTTCTTTATCAGATTCTTTCCTCCCGCGTGAGCTGTTCCCTTCGTCTTCGGTGATCCAATGTTGCTGGTTCCTTTTTTTTCCCCCTTAGCACCCTTGATTTTTTCCCTTCCCCCGCCCCCACGCACACGCGTTTTACACTTACCGGGTGGCTTCCTTTTTTGGTTTATTTCTCCAACTCCCCCTTGCGCGTGTAATTTCGTCCCCCAGAAGACTTCCCCCATTTCCCAGGACCCTCTCCCTAGGAAAGCTCCCCCTTTTCCCTTCCAGCTGGGGGCCTCAGCAGAAAGTTTTTTCTCTCCCTGCCCGGCCCTGCCAGACCCCGTTTCCCCCCCTAAAGGCACCCGCCGCGTTTTGGCGCAGCGGTCCTTCATAGGCAATTGACCTCACCTTTCCTGACCATTGGCCAACCCCCCGCTTCCCTTCCTTCCCTTCTGCAGGGCGCTGGCCCGCAGCCGGACGATAGCCTCACCTTTCGGCTTTTCTTTTTCCGGGATATCCAGCCCGGATTTCCTTTTGTCGATTCGCCCGATTTTTCCATTTCCTAACTCTCCTTCCCTTGAGCTGCGCGTTTGACCCCTTTTTCACGAGCCCCCGCAAGGGACGCCGGAAGGATTGTCTCACCTTTCCCTAGCCGCTGATCTTTTTTTTTCCAAGATCCTTTCTGGAATGCAATTTTCATTGAAAAATTCTCTTTTTTGTCCCTCCCCGCATTCATGTCGGGACAATTTTTTTTTTTTTGCTGCGCGGCGGATGCTTCCCCTTTGAAACCCCACCCCCTGAAGGCGTGGATGTTTCCTTCTTTCTTCTTCCCGATCCTTTCTCCCCCATTGTGCTCCTCCCGCTGCTTAGTAGGATTAAGGCTGCTGCGGGACCGTTACACACTTTTTTTTTTTTCTTCCGTCTCTTGGATGTGATGCCTTGGCCCTTCAGACAGAAGGTCTTCCCCCTTTTGCCGACCACGGGAGAAGTCGTGAGCAGGGCGTCCTCGATTTTCCCCCCTTTTTTTCTTACCCGCACGCTGCCCCCCGGCCTTTTTTTTTTTCCTTTCCTTTCCGAGAGGACCGGCTACGCCCTGTGTTTAAAGAAACTTTTCCCCCCCCCCCCCCCCCTGCTCGTGGGTGATTCCCCGCCCCCCCCCCCCAAGAAGCCTTTCCTGGTACGTGCCGCCCTCCCCATTTTTTTCCTGTCCCGATGCCCAGCCTCACCTGTTGAAGCATGATCCCTTTCCCGCGGTATGGTTACGTCCTTCCTTCTATCGTGAAATCGTCAAACACCTTTTTTTCTCCCTTTCCTGTTTAAAAAAATGGCTTCATTTCTTTCCGCGGGATCAATCTCCTCTTGGGTTCAGCTATGGATAAGCGTCCGGGGAGAACCAGCTCCGTTCCTGCACCCCTTCCCCGCCGCACCCCTTCCGCGCTTGGAGGGACAGCCTCCCTTTGCGTGGCTCGAGATAATAGCGCCTTATGGAAGACAAGCATCCTTTTTTTTTTTTTTTCTCCTCCCCTAAGGCGCTTTCTCTTGACAGAATCCGGGTTGGCCCTGACCGCAATAACCCCCACCGCACACGATTACCGTTTTTTTCTCTCCCTTCTTTCTTTTTGCCAGTGAGCGCCTCGGTCTTCCCCTTCCCCTTTCGATACACCCCCTCGTTCCTCTTTTTGCTCCGCTGTGTACTCGGCCCTCCGCGCCGATTGAGATCTTTTTTTTTTCCCCCTCTCCCCCATCCTTAAGGTCCTCCCCAAGGGCTTTTTTTGTTGAAAGCAGTTCCTTTTGCCTCTTCATAATTGGTTCGCCCCTTTTTTTCCGGAAGAGTTTCAAAGCCTTTCTTTTTTCCAACTACCCGCAGACCCTCCTCCGCGCCCTTCCTTTTTTAGCTGAGCCTTCCCGGCTCTCCCTCGGGGCTGGCGACAGAAGTTCCAGTTTTTCTTCTTCGTTAGTGATCGGAATGCTCCTCCTCCGTTTTTGTGTTGATCTTTCTCCCCCTCTTTTCCTCGTACCCCCTACTTGAAACCGCCACCGCCTTTCCCCTTTTTTTAGGCCTCGCAAGCGGGGCGGCGTTTTTTTTTTTTTTTCAGAGTTTCTTTTTTGGTCGTTTTGATGAGGCAGCGCGGCTTCCTCTTTTTCTGTCAATTGATTCGCTCCCTCTGCGAGGCGGACGAGGAGGGTTTTGGCCACGCGGGGGCCTTGTTTTTTTTTTGTGCTTCCCCTGGTTGAAGATCCTTCTTTTTTTGGCCAGTGGAGCGGCTTTTTTTCCGAGGAGACCAGCCCTTTTTTGTGAGCTTGCCCCAGGTGGAAGTTTTTTCTTTTCGTTTTTTCCCCCATCCGACGTAGCTTTCCCTTTTGTTTTTTTCCCCCTGGGAAGCGGCCGGTTTGGGGCATTCTTTTTCTTTTTAGGGAGGTCAGGGCGCCCAAGTTTCTTTTCCCACTTCCTTTTTCGGGTAGTGGCGGCGGCCTTTTTTTTTTTCCTCTTTTCCCTTGCCCCAGGAGATATTGACTCCACCACAACCCAGAACAAAAAACCCCCCCCCCCCCCCAAACAAAAAACACAAAGGACAAACACCCCCCCCCAAACCCCCCCAACAAACCAAAAAAAAACCCACCCCCCCCCCCGGGGTCACACCCCCACCCCCCCCCCCCAAAAAACACAAAACCAAGTCCCCAAAAAAAAAAAAAAAACCCCCAACCCCCCCCCAAAACAAAAGGGGGGGGCCCCACCCCCCCCCCCCCCCCCCACACCCCCCACCCCCCCCCCCCCCCACCACAAAAACCCCCGGGGGGGGGGGGGGGTTTTCCAACTCCTTTTTTTTTTAGGTGAGGACCTCCCGGCGTGTTTCTTTTTTTTTTTTTTCTCGAGAGGGCTCCCCCTCTTTGCGCGCCCGCATTTGGAACCCAGAGAGGGCTTTCTTGCCCCCCCTTGTTATTTTTTTTTTTTGACCATGGTGCGGAGTTCCTTTCCCCGTTTGGGTTGAAACGCGGGGCCCCTTTTTTTCGCGGGTGCCGGGATCACTTTTGCTCATGCTTCAACAGGTCGCTCCCCAGTTTTTCTTCGGTTGTACTTGCGCACTACCCTTTCTCCTTTTTTTGCGGCTCCCCTCCAAAGATTTTAGGTGCTGAATCAGTCCCAGGGCTTTTCACCTGTAAGTTCTCTTCTGTCCGTCTCAAGTTTTGGGCACTTTTTTTTTTTCCCCCCTTCTCCCCACGGCATCGCAGCTTTTTTTTTTCTACTCGAACGTGTAGGCATCCTTCCGTTGTGTTCAATCACATCCCACTATTTTTCACTTTTTTCTTCCTTTTCTGAGAGTGTGGCACCGGTTCCCCTTTTGCCTATAGCGAGGGTCTTCATAAGTGAGAGGGCTTTTTAACCCTCCCTTAGCCTTTACGGTCGAGGGACCCCCCCCCCGCGTGCATGGAGCAGCTTCCCTTTCCCCTTTAGACCGCCCACTGTCCAGAGGCTTTCCTCCAATTCTTTCCACAGGGAGATTTTCATTTTTTTCCCCCAACGGCTCCCCCCCTCTTGTTTCCGAGTCGCCTTCCCTCTCTGTTTTATTTCTAATTACCTTTTTTTTTTTTTTTTCGTAGACCCAGTTAAAAACTCTTTCCCCTCGGTCTTTCTCTTGCAGAAGGCCTCTGTCGGTTTTTTTTTTTCCCCCCCCCTATTCGAGTGACCCCCTTTTCTAATCCCGAGGCTGCTCCTCCTGGGCCAACAGATTCTTTTATTCGACCCGTCTCGTCTGGGCGCTGGCCCCCCCTTCCCCCCCCTGTCCCAGGATGCCGGGGCCCTTTTTCCAATGGCATTTCAGGGTTCGGTAATGACACTTTTTTATTTCTTCTTTCGCAACCCGCGTTTCCCCTTGGTCCCCCGCGGCGGCCCCCTGGGTTCTCGTAGGTCTTCCCTTGATAGGGATCAATCCCCTTCTTTCCTTTCCGAGTCTGTCTGCCCCAGCCTGCTCCCCTTCTTTCTGAGTTCCTCGGTAGGCCTCGTTTCGGTTTTTTTTTCTCCTGCGTCTGGACTTTCCCGTCTTTCCTTCACGCCTGAAGACAGGAACTTTTTTTTGAGTGGCTTTTTGCCTCTGCGGCTTTTTCCCTTGTGCCTCCTCAAGGTGTTCGTTTCTCCTGAAGACTCATCCGGGGCTTTTTTTTTTTTTCTTTCCCAGGAACCCCCCTCACCCTACCCTTTCCAGAATGAGAAACTTCTCCTATCCCCCACGCTTGACCTTCTGATACCCTTCTCACGGGGGGTCCCCCCGAGATAGACTGTTTTTAGCTTCCCTTCTCATGTATAAGTGGATTTTTTTTCCTCTTTTTCGTTAGAAAAGGTCTCCCTTCGGCTTTTCCACACCAGAAGGCCTCTCCCTTTATAGGAGGCTCTTTTTCCACTCCTCGGCCCGGCCCATCTCACTTTCCCCCACTTTGCACTTTCTTTTTCCTCCCGGGTTCGATGGTTTCTCTCCGCAGCCACTAGAATTCCCGTTCTTTCCATTGCCCTGGCTACCCTCGCCGTCTGCGCATGACCTTTCTTGCGGCCAAAAACCTCCTCCGTTGTTTGGTGTTGGACCTTTTTGGTTCAAGCTCCCCCCTGATCGACGTCGAGTTCTGCCACGTCCTTTTGATAATTGCTCATCTTTCTGCGTAGGTGTCCCCTTTTTTTTTTCCCCCATATGAGCCAGTTTTTTCCCCCCCTTTTTTCCCCCCCGTATACATTTTCCCTTTGAGCTGGTCGTGGTTTTTTTTCCCCCCCTGACACCATTGAGACCGCCCTCCCATCCGCAGCGTTTTTCCGCGATGGTGATCGACCCCTTTTTTTCATCCTTCGGCGGTAGGCGTCCGTTCTTCTCCTGGAGCCTTTTTGAGATAGCTCTCTTTGTTAGTTATTTCCACCATTCCGCCCGGTTACGCGAAGGTCCCCCCCTGCTCCCCCTTTTTGGTTTTCATAGGTTGCGGCCTCCCTGTTTTCGGGTTTTTTTTTCCGGGCAAACTCCTTCTCTTCGCACGCACTCCGCGGCCCTTTTTTTCCTTGCGCAATCCCGTGTAAAGCTTTTTAGAGCCAGGGGCACTTTCCTTTAGCTGTGCTGCCGTTTCCCCTTCCTTCTCATTAAGACGCGAAACCCTCGACCCCCCAAACCTGGTTTTTTTTTCTTTTTTCCCCTTTTTTCCATTGCGGCTGGGCACGTCCCCCCCTCCTTTCGCCGCCCTTCCTTTCCTTTAAGGGAAGATTTTTTTTTTCCAGAACCGACGCTCTTCCCTGCCGTACAAGCGCTTTTCTTGTTCTCGCCCCCGCTCCTCTCTACCTTCAATCCAGTATTCCTCCTTGCAATTGACCCCCTTTTTTTTTCATCCCTTCTGACCGCGCCTTTGTCCTCCGCCCCTTTTACTCAATCGGTGGCAGGTTTTTTTTGTTCTTTTTTTTTTTGATGTAGGATATCAGCCTTTGAGTTTTTCCATAGCTTTTTTTCACACGTCGACTTTCCCCTTGCCATTAAAATATTCAGTCCGCTTCCTTTGTCTGGCCCTCCATGGCCCTTGCAAGCAGGAGGATGATGCTTCCCCCACTTGCCCCTCCCTCAGAGTTTCTCGGCGCAGTTCTTTTTTTTTAGGAATGCCCCTTCTCGCCCCTTTTTTTCCTTGGAAAAAGACCTCTTTTTTTCCCCCGACGAGCATCCATTTTTGTATTCTTTTTTGGGGCCGCCGCCCTTTCCTGCGCTGTTTGGCGGGTACCACCGAACACGAAGGCGTTTTAGATTCCCTTCCCCCCGCTCCCCAACTGATGGCCATGCTTTTTTTCCCTTTTTTTTTTTTTCCGGCCCCTTTTCTGTATTCTGGGCCCGTTACACACACTCTTTCCCTTTTTTTTTCTCATGAACCAGCGTGGTTTTTTGACCCCGCGGCCGCAGCATTTCCCCTTCTCCCCCTTTTTTTGGCCGAACCCTTCTGTGGGAAGAGAGCTCCCCTTTTGAGATTGAAGTGGTAAGTTCTTTTCCCCCCGTTCCCCTTTTTTTATTTTGAATCGGAGAGTACCTTTTTTTTTTTTTTTCCACGGAAAATGATGTCCAGCCGGCCACCACCCTGATATTTTTTTTTTTTGGCCGCCAAAGATCCGTTCTTGGCAAGAACGAATTTTTTTTTTCTCCCGTGCCCCTATGTTTTTGCTCAGAACTTTTTTTTTTTTTTTTTTATGGTAGCGTTACAAAGCTGTTTCCATTCCAAGATATTTCTCCCGTTCCCCCCCTTTTTTCCCGGCATACCGTGTATGCCTGCCCATGGTAAAAACCCCTTTTTTTCACATAGCAAGCTCCCCTCTTTCCCTTTTTTTTTTTTTAAAATTCTGGAGTTCAGCTTTCGGGCGCGCCCCCCAAGGGCTCGATAGATGATGAAGCAGACACAACCCCTGACTCTCCCCCCTCCTTGGTATAGAGGCTCATATCGGCCAGTTCTGGACGCCCGAATAGCACCCTCTTTTTCATGGGCCCTTTTGAATTTTGAATTATCGGGCGTGGGTTCCCCCCCTGCCCCCCCTTTCTTCCCCCCCCACCTGTCTAGTGATAGGTTCCTCCAGGGACAGCAAGCACCGTTCTCTTCGCCACCCTGATGTTTTTTCTTCCTCTGTCTCTGCCACTTTTTCCCCCCCCTTGCAGATCCCAAAGACAGGTGCAGCTTTTCGGTCAATCGGAAAAGAGTTTTGCCCCCCCCTTTCAAGATGCCGATCTGCACCCTTTTCCCCCTCCGCTGATTCATCGCCCTTTTCCCCCCCCTGGCCAGAGTGGCAGTGGTCTTCCTTTTTTCATCTAATAATGGTTCTGCCCCTTTTTCCGATCTTTTTTTCCAGCGCTTTCTGCCTCTCGGCCCCCTTTTCCCCCCCTCCGCGTCTCGCTTCTTTTGCCCCCCTGCGCCAGATTGCTTTTTTCTTTTTTTTCTTGCTGGCGCAGCCTTCCCCGGTTTTCGGTCTTTTTCTTCTCTCTTACTCTCTCCGTTGTTTGTTTTGTTTCCCCCTTTCGCTCTCGAGAACGCGCCTCTTTTTTGCTCGCGAAGCGGCGAGTGCGCGCTCCTTTTTTTTTTTCTCTCTTTTTTTTTTTTTCAGACGCCTCCGCGGGCGTCGGCACTTTCTTCCCCCTTTCTGAGTTCCCCTTTACCCCCCCCTTTTTTCTCGGCGGACCCCCGCTGAGATTGGCGTTTTCCTTTGGGGCGCACCGGCGATGAAATCCCCTTTTCCTCCCTTTTTGGTTCGTGGGCGGCAAGTGTGTCTCTTTCTTCTGACCCATTTCGTCTTCCTTCCCCGATTTTTTCCAGTGGAAGGTGTTTTTGAGTTTTTTTTTTTCCCAATCCTGACGTAGCTCACGTCTTTTCTTCCCTTTTCTGCCGGGCGGTGGGGCCTATTTTCCGGTGGTGAGGGGAGGTCAGGTTTTTTTTTGCCCGGATGAGTCAGGGATCTTGCTTTTCCTGGCCCTGGAGGCGATGCGGTGTTCCCCCTTATTCCCCGTGAGCTTTTCTCTGCCTTCCTCCCCCTCGGGAGGATGTCCCTTTTTTTTTTTTTTTTTTTTTTTTCAGCGAGAGGGAGAAGAAGGTTTTTTTTTTCCTCCCCCTCTTTTTCCACCGTATGAGCGGAGATTTTCTCTGGGACCCTCCTGTTCCCCCGTACCATGGTTGGATGGAGGAACGAGTTTTTCCTTTTTTTTGGGCACGGAGATCGAGGGTGGACCCTTTTTTTTCCACCTCTTTCACCGACTCATGTCCTTCAACCGGTCGAGGCAAGTGCTTTCCTTTTCTCGTTCGGTATCGTTCTGCGTCCCCCCTTTGCCAGGATCTGTGGGCTTCCTCCCCTCCTTTGTGGGCCAGGTGATGCATACAGTTTTTTCGTATTTTCTCTAGGCGACGATCACCCTTTTTTTTTTTTTGCTTTAACTGAACTCCACCTTCCCTCCCGGGCGTGGAGGAGATAATGCTCCCCCTTTTGTAGGAAGGGAATTTTTTTATTTTCCCCCTTTTTTGAAATTTCATCCCACGATGAGTAGTTTTTTTTTTTTTTTCGGGAGTGTTTTTTTCTCCTTTCCCGTTTCTACTAGCAGTCTGGCGGCCGTTCTCCTTTTTCCTTTCCCGTGACGGCCTTACTTTACCGCCATCTTTCACCCCCCTCCCCTTTCCAAGGCGGCAGCGCGGGTTTTCTTTTCCTTTTCCCCCAGTCCCTGAGGGGGGGGAATTGTTCTTTCCACGCATTCTGGTCACAGTCTCCTTTTTCTCCATTTGGCATGAACCAGCTTTTTTTACTTTTTCCTTCTCCTCCGGCTGGCATGTCCCCCCCTTTTTTCCCCTCCAACGCGCATCTCCGTGAGCTTTGGAGTAGTATGGAAACGGAAGAATCGTCGACCTTTTTTTTCCCCCCTTTGAGACGCAACCGGATCCCTTCTCCCCCCCTCCCTCTGAAGTTGATTCCCCGTCGGATTTTTTTTCCCTTCCGCCTGAAGAAGGTTTCCTGGACACGCTTTTTTTTTTTCCTTCAGGACCGAAGGGTGCATGCTTCTTCTCACCGTTTAAGCTGACGTCTTTCCTTTCTTTGTGCTCGTCTTTCTTGTCCTTTTCTTCTCCCGGACCGGTAATGGCTTTTTTTTTTTTTTCTTTCAGCGGAATTCAGGAAGGAGCTTCTCCCCCTTTATTTTTTTTTGAGGGATTTTGCTTCTGGACTTTCCTTTCCTTCCCCTCCCCACCCCCCAGAGAGTAACGCCTCTTTTACCTTTGGCTGGAGTGGATCGTTTGTCCCCCCTTTTCCACGGGTGGGCCGCGTTGATTCTTGTCTGAAGCTTCATCCGGTGGCTTCTTTTTCACCCAGACACCCTCACCCCTTTTTTTTTCTTTTTTTTGAATGACGACAATGGCACCCCCCCTTTCCCCGGAAGTTAGGCGGTGCTCTTTTTTTTCTCTCCGGGGGGAAAGCCCCTCTTTTCCTCCCGGTCCGATACTAGGCTCCCTCCGTGAGCAGCCGCTCTTTCCCTCGGTTTTTCGCCCAGCTTGCGCAGCGTTTTCCCTTTTTCCCCTCCCCAATGGCCGGTCCCCTCATTTCCGGCAGCTCAAGGAGGGAAAACTTTTTTTTTTCTTGGTCGAATGGCTCCCCTTTTCATCCCTGAGTTCGAGATGAGGTCCCTCCTCTTCTACCTTCGCCCCGTCTTTTTCCTTTGACTAGGCTGAGCCCCCCTTTCCTCCTCATACGTTGTTGTTTTTATTTTTTTTCCAGTTCCTTCATGTTCGCTTTTTTTTGCTGGTACTGCGTCTGTGAATACCTTTTTTTCATAATATAGAATCTCTTTCTGAGCGGTCCTCCCCCCTCTGAGCCAGCGACCCGGAACCCCCTTTGAAATAATTAGAGTTTTTCCCCGCCTTCCCCTGGGGTACCGGAAATTGCGCCTTCCTTTTTTCAGGCAGCTGCGGCTCTTGTGCATAGACCCCTCCTTTCCTTTAAGTTTTCCCCGTTCTGTGGGTTTGATGGCTCCACCCTTTCCCCTTTTTTTCCTTCCCGGCTTTGACTCCTCTCTTTCCTAGCTCAGAGGCTTCTTTTGCGCGCGTGTTCCTTTTTTCTTCTCAGTGATGCTTCTCCCCCCGGTTTGGCGGTCATTCTTTTTTTTCTAATGGTGAGGTTTTTCCCTGACCCCTCAGGCCCCGGGGCTTTTCCCCCCACCCTCCCCTTTCCCCCCCCAGGGGCAATAACCGGGTTTTTTTCTTCTTTGCAGAAGGTCATGAACCCCACCTCCTCCCCCAGTCCTTCCTGATGCCTTTCTCTAGCTCACTTTTCATTCCAGACGCAATTTTTTTTTTTTCCCCAAAAGACAGAACCGGGGTTTCAGTCTCTCCTTTTTTGTTCCTACCCAGGCTTTTTTCTCACTCTTCTGAAGCCGCATTTTCCTGTTCAGTGACTTTTTTTTGCCAGACAAAGGACTTTTTGCCCTCCTTGCCAAGCGCCGATTTTTCCTCCTAGAATAGGCCATTCCCTTTTTCCATTCCCCTTATGTAATGAATTTCTAAGGGCTTCCGCCAGCCGACTTTCCCTCCCCCCCTCTTTTTTCCGGCGTGAGTTTTTTCTTTTCTTATTCGCAAGGATTAAGGTTTTTCCCCTCCCCTCCCATCCCCCTACATCTTCCTCCTCCTCTTTTTCTTTTTCCACGGGGTCTCCTCGTCCTTTTTTTTTCCCCCCCTAGCCGGAGATGACCCCTTTTTTGAAAGGCACCTCATCTTTTTCCCGTCCCGGTTGTTTCGCCCCCCTTCCTGTCAAGTGCTCGCCCTTTTCCCCTTTTGTGGTCCCAGGGGAATGCATTTTTTTTCCTTTTCGCCATTCCTAGGGACATTGTTTTCCCCTGTTTTGCGCGCGGGTGGCTTTTCCCCTCTCTTTGAGGGCTATAAGTAGATCATGGCCCCTCTTTTCCCCGGGCCGCCCGCTGCTAGTAGGCTCACGGCCCTATCTTTTCTGATCTGCCATCGTGGGCTGTTCCCCCCCCCCCCTCGTGTAATCCTGCCCTTTCGCCGTCTTCACTGCAGACACGTTTTTTTTTTTTTGGAGAAGGAGATACTTTTCTATTTTGCTTTTTTTCTCCAGTTTACCTCCCCCCCTCTGCCCCGAAAGTTTTTTCTTTCGAGTACCGTCTTTTTTCTATGTTTCCGCACCCTCGGGCCACAAACCTTTTTTTTTTTTTTCGGGGCTGGCGCCCAAGAGGCTTTTTTTAGTGGAGCCCCTTGGCCCTCGATTTCCCCCTCACCCTTCCTCGAAACATTTTTTTCCCTGGGGGGGGGGGGGGGGGGGCATTCTTTGATTTTTCCCTTCACACCTGGCCCCCCCCCTTTTCCTTGCCCTATCCTTTTGTCCGCTCGTGTGGCGAACTTTCAAAAAATGGGCATGAAGGCCCTCCCCGCCTCCTGAACTTTTGTTTATCCCCCCCCCCCCTTTTTTTTCTTAGGTAAGAGTTGCTTAAACAGGCTAGTCCTTTCCCCCACCCCCCCCCTCTTGCTGGCATCCGCCTCCCCCCCCTCACACAGCGCCGGTATTATTTTTCCCGCACCTCATTGGAGTGTTTCCTTTCTTCCGGCATGGAAGCCCCTTTCCCTCTTGTTTACCGCCCATCCCCCCCGGTCTTTTCCTCAATGACGCCCTTTTTGTGCGCCCTGACAAGCCCCCTTCATAAGTGATAGGCCCCCTCCAGTTCTTTTTCATCCGTGAGCTACGTCGGTTTGTTCCCTTTCTTTGAGGTTCGGCGGTACAACCCTGAACCTTTTTTTCTTTTCCGAAAGGAAAGCTGATAACGCTTTTCTCCCATCTCTCCCGCCCGCGCCGTCTTTTCCTTCCTTTGTCTACCGCCCCTTTACTTCCTTGGGCTCCCCAAGAGCCCCTTTTTTTTTTTTTTCCGCAGTCCTAGTCCGACCTTTTCATGCCCCTCCGCATTTGTTTTCCGACGCCGCTTCTTCTCTCCCGCGAGACCCTTCCCCCCGTCTGTTTTTGTCGTTATTTTTTTTCCCTTTTGCTTGCCGAGCCTCGGGGTCTTTTTGTCTTTTTTTTTTTCCAGCAGAATTCTCTCTCTTTTTCCTCTTTTTTTTCTCTCTCATCGATCCCCTTTTCCCCTTCCCCCCCCCCTGGACACGGCGGAAAGCACTCCTTCCCTCGTGCGCCGCTACGCGCGACGCGGTTTTTCCCGTCTCTTCCGGTTCGCGGAACTCGGGTATTTTTCCCTTTTTTTTTTCCCCCCATGATGAAGAGGCGTTTTCCTTCTGCCGGCCCCCCGGCCCAAAAGAGGCCTTTTTTTTTATCAGCAGTGAGAGTAGACTTTCGCTTTTCCAAGTGGCTGCGGCTGGCCGAGTCCCTTTTTTTTTTTTTTCTTTCCCCTGGCCTGCTTGGTGATCTTGCCCCCTTCAGGTGTCGCGAGGCGATAACGGGCGTTTTTTCCTTTTTTTTTTTTTCACGACGTGAGTGCTGCCTTTTTTCCTAGTCCCTCCAAATTTTTGGAGGGCGTTTCATTTTTTTTTTTTTTTCCCCCCTCTTCCCCGGATTCGTCAGTTGATTCCTTTCGCATTTCTTTTTTTTTTTTTTTGGAAGGAGGAGGCCTTTCATTCTCTTTTACACCCCCACCCCCCCCCCCCCCCCCCCCCCCCCATCTGAGCACGCCCCCTCTTTTGTCGAGGATTCCTTTTTTTGTTTTTTGGACTTGCAGCGATTATTGTCTCTTGGGCGCGGACAGACGGCTTTCCCCTCTTGAACCAGAGCGAGTTTCTTTTTCTGCCTGTCCCCTTTTTGGACCATTGTTTTTCTCTTTTGCCCTAGGAGGACCCCCCCTTTTTTTTGGTTGCACGTGGAGCCCGGGTGGAAGGAATCCCTGTTCCTATATGATTCAACGGAGAGCCCTTTTCCCCCTTCTTCGGGTCGGTCTTCGTCTTGCTTCCTTTGTTGGTCCCTGTATTTGGCGTTGCTTTTTGCAGGGTGTGGCCGATGCCTTTCCCCCGTCTTTTGAAAACCAGGTGGCGTTTTATTCTCCGATGGCGCTCCTCGGGTGGACGGTCCCCCACTGTCCCTCCACGGCATCGTCCTTTTTTTTTTTCCCCCCCACGCCCTTCTCCTTTTCATTAAAGGACGGCGCTTTTTCCTTTTCAAATCACATCCCACGATGGTCCTTTTTTTCAGTCTTTTTTCCCGGTTTTCCGGCCGCCCCTGAGCTACTTTTTTCCTTTCTTCATGGCCTCATTTTCTTCTTGCATGAGCTACGTAACGGTCCCTCCGTGTTCGAGGGGAACGCCCCCCGAGGTTTTTTTAGACCCTACGCCCAACTTTCCTGGCTCCTTCTCCCCTCCTTCTTTTAACAGTCTTATTGAGAGATTGCCTTTTTTTTTCTTCTCGCGGGCTTTTTTTTTTTTTTTTCCATCTTCAATTCCTCTTTTTTTTCCTGTCGGCTCGGAGAAACAGTCCCCCCTCCTTTTTGAGGAGGATAGTTATGGTCTTTCCATTTCTCTTACACGGGCCGGAGCTGATATTTTCCCCCCTTTCCCTCCCCCCCGATAGTGCTTTCTTCCTTTTCTTTTTTTTCGCGGCGTGCCCTGAAAGAAGGAGCGCCCCCCTTTTTTTTTTTCTTCAGACCGAAGGGATGAGGTCATTGCCCCCCCCCATCTTTTTTTGATTGGCCGAGGAGGGTTTTTCCCTTTGAATAGGGTGCTCACGGTCCCTTCTTGTTTTCCTCTTCTTGGCTGCCACCCTCTTTCCCCCCGCGAGATTACTCGGTAGAGACTTTTTTTGTTCCCTTCCTTGGTTCTCTGCAAGTACTTTCCTTCTTTCTCAACAAGGAAACTGGTTCTTTTCTTTGACATGCTCCTGCAGGATGCCCCTTTTTTACTTTTTCCTTGGGACGCGGGGAGTGTTTTTTTTTTTCTAGGCCACGCACACCCTCCCCCACCCCCCCCTTTTTTTTCTCCCCCGAATGACCGCACTTTTGTTTTCCCTTTCACGTGACTTTTTTTTTTTCTCCCCGGCGCGCAAAAAAAACCCCTCTTTTTTTCTTCGGGTTAGTGAGATCTGACGTCAGTCCCTTTTTTTTCTTTCCGTTTTTTTCTGCAGGCCGGCCTTCTGTCCCTTTCTATCAACCCTTAATCCGGCTGGGTTGTCTTTTTTTTTCCCCTGGTGCGGATTCGGCGTTCCTCTTTTCCTTTTCCAGAAGAGCGCGCCCGTCCCATTCCCATGATGTTCAAGGCAATGTATCCCCCCCGGGAAGAGAGTCGCTTTTTGTTCCAGGGAAAGCCACTCTCCCCTCTTATGAGGTTCCTTCTCCCCCCTTCCCTACGCAGTCCCTCTCTTTTACTGAGCGGATTGAGTTTTTTTCTCCCCTTTTAATGTTGTTTTTTTGAGAGGAGCTTTTTTTTCAAGCCTAAGTCCTTCAAGGCTTTTCTTTTTGTAGCAGGAGGACCTCCCCCCGCCTCCCCCCTTGCTCATGTGCCTTCCCCCTCTTTTTAAGCCCAAGATTCCTCCCCCCCCCGGCCCGTATAAATTGCCCTTTTTTTTTCCCCCAGATGGGGAATTTTTTTTCGATCTTCGGGAACGGCCCCCCCCCCCCTAGAAATTTCACGGTCCGAGTTCTCCGATGGTTGATCGACCAGGTTTCCCTTTTTTTTTGTTTAAAAAGGTCGGGCGGCTTTCTTTTTTCTCCTGACTCGGACAGGATGCCCTCCCCCGAGTTTGAAGGAGGCTATTCCCCCTTTTTTTTTATCGCGTCCTACCCTCGTGAGCTGTAGACCTTCTCCTCATCAATGGTGAGGGTTTCCATCTCGGTAAGCTTCGCCCCCTTCTCCCCCCCCGTGTCTTCTCACTCCTTCCCGCGCCAGATCCCCGAGAAAAATCAGGCTCCGTTCCTTAGAATTCCAGACGCACTTCCCCCCCCCCCCCGAACCCTTTTTTTTTTTTTTCTTTCCTACGAGGAAGCTAAGTTTTTTTTTCCTTTCCGCAGCCAAGATATGCCCCCTTTTCGCTATCGCCAGGGCCAGTCCGTCCCCTTTTTTTTTTTCCTCCCGAGTCCCGTCCTGCTTCCTGCCCGCGGGTTATCGCCTTTTTCCTTTTTTAATGAACTAATCCAATTAGGTCTTTCCCACCCCCTCCCCCTCTAATTCTCGGGTTCCTCCTTTTTTTCCCTCTCCGTCCCGACCGCCGCACCTCGTTTTTCTTGTCTTGATGTCGGATGATCAGGTTTTTTTGAGTCTCTTTCCCGTCTTTCCCCTCCTTTCCATAAAACTATCTCCCCCCTTTTTTTTGCTCTTGCCCCCCTTTTCAGCGGCAAGGTTCATTTTTTTGAGGATGAGAGGTGTTTTCACCTTTTTCGCCCTTTTTTTTGACTCGGCTTTTGCGCGGTTGACAGTGCTTTTCCTTCCCAGCTAGCCTTTTCTTGGAGAATTGTCTTGGGACCGACCCTCTCCCTTTTCCTTGGACAATTGGGCTGTTCTTGTTTCTTCCCCGATGCAGCTCTTTTTTTTTTTTTTTTTTTTCCCTCGTGGACCCCCCTTTTTGCGTTGGCGGGCGGTACCTCTCCCTCGCGTCAAGGATGAAATGAGCTTCTGTCCTTGGTGCCCGTTACCACACTCTTCTTCTTTTTTTTTTTCCGCACTTTTTCATTACCCTCTTTTTTTCTTTTTTGCAAGACGCGGAACTCTTTTCTTTTTCCTGCCGACACGGGGCGATTGTTTTTCCTCCACGCGGTTTTTTTTTTTCCTGCGATGCCTTGTTCTTTTTTTTTTTACCCGCAACTTCCTTGAGTAGTTAGCCTCCGGTTTCCCCGTGTTCACGACAATTCTTTTCCATGCACCCTCTTGGTCCCCCCCCCCTGCTCTTTTTTGGCCGCCAAGATACGTTTTTTATTTGTGCGCACCCCCCCCGAAGACATGGTTTCTCCCAGACGCTTTCCTCCCTTGCTCGACAATGTTTCCCCCCACTCCCTTCTGGCCTTGGATCCGGGGCCCTCTTCCTCCCCCTTTGAACTCGTCAAACCCCCCCGGTTTTTTTTTTTTCTGCCGTTTTTATTTTTCCCGAAACCACCATGAGGTCTGAATTCAAATTTCGCGATTCAAATTTTTTTTTCTTCCCCTTCGGACTGGGTTCCCACGCCCCTGGAATACCTGGGGCGCGCCCCAACTTCCCCTCCTCCCTTTTTTTTTTTTCCGAAAAAAAGGCCCTCGTTTCGAAACAGGCTCGACCCCCCTTCCTCTTCTTCATCTCGACTTTTCCGCAATCGAAGAAAAGATTTCCCGTCCGTCCCGGCACTTTCCCTTTTTTTCCCATCAGGCATTTTCTCCGACCGAACTCCCCCCCTTCCCCTTTCCCCACCGCACGATTCCAGTTTCCTGCCCCTCGTGAGCTACGTTTCCGGTTTTTCCGTGAGCTTTTCCGGGACCAACCTAATGCCCCTTTTTTTTTTCCAAAGGCAGGGAAGCACTTTTTTCCTTCCCCCCGGACGTTTTTATCCACTGGCCGCCGGTCTCCTTTTTGCGATTTGCCCTTTTCCTACGGCACGATGATTTTTTTTCCACCAAGGCCCGTCCTTTCCTTTTTTTACTGTGTTCGCGATCCCTTTTTCTTTTTTAGTTCCGACGCCCTCTTCCTTGCCTCTCGCCCAACAACGTTTTTTCTTTTTTTTTTTTTTTCCCCCCGAGTAGAGCGTTTAGCGCGGCACGTCTTTCTTTTTTGGCCTCGGGGCCTGGCCTCCTTCCCGTGCGGGACTCTTTTCCGATGACTCTATCTTTTACTCTTTTTTAGTCTTCCCCGCTCACTCCGGAGAACGCCGCTGGCCCCCCCCTTCCCCTATTGGCCTCGTTCCCCCCGTCCTTTTCGCGCTACGCGGAAAGCGGTTTTTCTTTTTTTTTTTTTTTTGCGAGAGGCAGCCGAGTCTTCGTTTTTTTTCATTACTTTTTCGCGAACCCATGATGTCCCCGCTTTTTTCCCCCCAGGAGCTTGCGGTCCCCACGCGGGGCCTTGGGGGCCCCCCTTTTTTTTTTTTCCTTCGGTAGAACCGGTGCAGATAGACATCGTCCTTCTTGGACTTTTGAACCTGGGAAGCAGGTTTTTTTTTCTTTCTTTTGCCCATTTGGCAGGTTTTCCGCCTAGGATGCCTCCCCCTTTTTGCCGAAGTAGCATCCCCCCCCTTTTGGTTTTTTTTCTCCCTGGGGGGCACTCTTCCCTCTGGACTTTTTGTTTCTTTTCAGGAAGCCCCCTCCCCTTTTCTTGAGTAGGAGGCATTGCGGTCTTTTTAGTGTCGGCCGTCGGTGTTCTTCCCTTGGGTCGTACAGTTCCCCCCCCTTCTTCAGACTCTTTAGGATGAACCGGCGCTGGTCTTTTTTGGCCCCGGAGGCAGCCTAGGTGGCAGAAGATTTTTCCCCGCAGCTGTTTCCACCCCTTTCTCAGTGAGCGATTTTTTTTTTCTCTTGGCTATGCATTTCCCCCATTTTTGACACTTTTTTTAAGAGGAGGAACACTTTCACCTTCGCTAGCGGGTGGCCCTTTTCTTTTTTTTCCCTCCCGGACCCGGCTTTCCCCTTCCCCACTTAAACCTTTTCTTTTGCTGGGCATTTTCGTCTTTTTGTTTTTTGCACGGACCCTGTCCTCTTTTTCCGGCTCGGCCCCCCTCTGGTGGCAGTTTGTGGCCGTGACCTTTTTTTGTCCACCACAGGGCTTCTTTCCTCTGCCGCAGGATTGCGGGGCAGCGTGCTTTTTTTTCCCCCTTTTTCCTCGCCCGCGTGGAGGAGCTTCCCCCTTTGTTTTCTGAGGCCGGCGAAACCTGCCTGGCTTCGGTTCCTCTTTTTCATGAGGCGGCCTCCCTTCTATCTTTTTTCCTGGTCCCGAGATGAGCCCTTTTTTTTTTTTTTTCTCATGATCAGGTGAGCGGTTTCTCCTTCTTGAGTTTTTTGGCTGCCAACCCGATGCCCCTCTTTCCCCGAGAAGACAGCCCCCCACCCCGGCGGGGTATGCTAGTAGGTCCCCCCCCCCTTTTTTTTTTTTCCCAGTGGAAGGGATTTTTCAGTGCGAGCTTGCATTCCAGTTTTTCCCCTTTGTGAGCCTGATTTTTCTTCTTTTTTAGGTGCTTTCTCTTTAATACGGATGGCAATGTCTCCCCGCCCCACCGCGCAGCGCCGTGGGTCTTCCTTTCTTTTTCTTTCTGTTATGGAAAGGAAGCTTCCTTCCTTTTCCATCGCCTAGAGACTTTTCTTTTTTTTCCTGCTGATACTTCAGCCTAACCTTCTGTTGAGTTATGGTTTCTCTTGCGCGTGCCCGCCCCCCTTTTTCCCAGGCTGAGGCCTCCTGTTGGCAATGTTGTCTTTCTTTAAGACATGCTCGGCGAGACACCCTCTTTCCTTTTTCCGGCCCTCTTCGTTTTTTTTTCTCGTAGTTTTTTTTTTTGCTCACGGAAACGGTAATGGAGGTTGTCCCCCCCCCCGTGAATTCAAGACGGTCGTTCCTTTTTTTCACAAGGTTCGGGTTCGAGGGTTTTTTCCTGAGTATGTTCCTTCATACGGAGGGAGTCACGCATCTTTCTTTTCCCCTTTTGCGTTGCACCGAGGAGTGCTCCTCCCTTTTTTTTTCGTGAGTTTTCTTGAAGCTTCATACAGGTCTTCTTTCTTACCAAAGCCCCACTCTGAGCACCCGAATGTGACTCCCTTTTTTTCCCTTTTTTTCCCGGCTGGTGTTTTCTCGTGCGATTACAAGTCCCTCCTCCCTCATAGCCAGAGATTCTACTTCTCTGGACTTTACCGCTTATAAGTGAGTGCCCCTCCCCCCCTCGCTATCACGGCGTTTTGGTCGTCGCACCACGCGCTTTCCTCTTTTTTTTTCGGCGGCGCAATGTTTTTCTGGCCTGCCCAGGATGTCACCTCTTCGACGGGCCGGTGCTTTTTTTTTTTCCCTCTTTGGGCTGATCTCCCGACGCGAGATTTCTTTTTTAACCCCCCTTGATCCTACCTCGCACGTCTCTCTTTTCCTCCTTTCTTTCTTGGAGACCA
>Ga0179593_1508919_pt1 | contig 20999 bp, 28 predicted proteins | sample CZODoug2_1_08_16_FD_185931 | JGI IMG/M metagenome (GOLD analysis project Ga0179593, IMG submission 185931) | Vadose zone soil fungal communities from Angelo Coast Range Reserve, California, USA - CZODoug2_1_08_16fungal (PacBio error correction) | ecosystem: Environmental > Terrestrial > Soil >... | reverse complement strand
TTACCTTTTCAGGCCTCCGCTCATGTTTTTCCCATTCCTAGGTTCTTTCTTTTACGTATTCTGCACTCACACACTAGGCAGTGAGGGAGCAGAAGAGAGCAGTCATCTGATTAGTTTACATATGTTCAGGGATTTTTCAGGAGGCGTGCTTTTAATATTAGCCACCCTGTACTTATCACGATCTTTTTTAGAAGGCGCTTTCCTAGTCTACTTATGACATATCTACCCTCGGGCTTTGCACCTCAATTTCGAGTATCTGCTGGTTTCATGGGAATTTTCGGGGTGTTGGGCACGGCACCTCCGCCAACCTTGTCCCCCTAATATCTTGCTCCTGTGGTTTTCACGCCGGGCCCCTTCTGGTGACTTTAACCACGCTTCCCTCCTCCCTTTACCCGGGGTAGAGTTCCCCTGCCCACGACCTCTCCACATTCGAAGCCTTACTGAAAATGGACTGATCCCCCCTAGAAGTAAATGACAAAATCTTGATTTTTCGCTACCCTACACTTCCTATATTTTGCTCCCCTTCCAAGTTTTTAGCGAACCTCCTGTCTGGAACGCTGGGTTACCCTCCATGGACTCCGAGAGTATTCGCTTTTCCTTGCCTCTACTCCTATTCGCGTTATAAGTTTTCGCGGACCAACCTTTCAAGGAGGCAGTTCGGGAAACAGCCCCCTTTTTCTATCAATTGCCTCCCCCTTCTCTATCATCTAACCCGCCGTTGAAATCTGCCTTGACAGACCCCCCCCCAGAGAGCTTCACACCGAGCTTTGGCTTCCTTTGGATCCTTCTTAATTTTTTCGGTGTCCTCTCCAAACCTGACTTTCCCCGCGTCAACAGGAACTGTTGTCGAACCCTAAAGCCAACATGTTTTACTGTTTCAATTCAACCTGCTCCACATTCTCCGCCCCAACTATAGAAAGCCCTTTCTTGGTGCACCACCCTCCTACCTCCACCGCGAACCGGAAGTGAATTCCACCCTTGATTGTCCGCCCCCATCAACGGTGGTGTGTGGAATATCCACTGAACAGGGGTAGCCCTTTGTGAATTGTTAAAACGCTTCAGATGTCCTCCCGGCTTCCGTTCTCGGTATGGATTTATGTAAGACTGTTATATGGGACCTCCCTTTTGAAACCCAGTTTCCCCTATTTTCGGGCCACTACATTCATTGCCTGTAATTTCAGCATTGCCTCTTGCCATGATGGCTGTCTACAGGGGATGCTGCCAGTTCTTTCATCTCATGCTGGGGCTCTCAGTCACTAGTCCGCTTGATTGCAAACTATTTTCGCCATTGCTGGGAAGCTTTGATCTGGGCCGTCTTTTCTCTTATTCGGTTCCTTTCAGATCAGGGCCATTGCCATTTGGTCCCCCTCGTTCCCTTCATCGCTTTGCATGAGGACAAGATCCCCTTTGTTTCTTGATGTGCATTTACTAATTTCTCCCTTCCCTCTGATCATTACATAGTGACGCCGTTAGTCGCGAGATGGGTCGCTTCTGTCCCCGGTGAGTTCTATTGCCACTTTGGGATCACTTCAGTGGAGCAGGTCGAAGCTATTTCGCCACTTCTCTTGCGTACGTTTTTCTTCCCGTTATCACGTCTGGCCTTCGGCGCCGCTTCCCAGTTCTGGGTCAGAGCTCTCAGTTACTGTCCTCCTGACCAGGCATCGTCCTCTTTCTCCCTCTCCTAGTCAGTGGCCGACGACCCAGGTAAGCATGTTTCGCCTTTTACCAAGTTTCGTTTCCACTGACAGTTTGCAATCCGCTTCTGGTCCCTCCCCTTTTAGTTGAGTATCGGTTACAGTCGAGGGCAGTGTAGGTTTTTGGGGTTGTGGGGATGGCGCGTGATTGACCCCCCCTCGTAGTGAGCCCCCCTACGACCCTGGCTCCTCTTTTTTTCTCCTTCCTAATGTTGCCCTTTCTTTGCCTTTATCTCCCTTCTCTTCCCCTGAGGTCACCCTTATCCCTTGATATTAAGCGGGACGTCCATCTGATCGCCGCGTGTCACCTTTCACTTCTTTCTTTCGGGTGACGCTTGTCCCCTATATAAACGGTCTGTTCGCGGTACTCACCATATCTTCCTTCCCCCCCCCACGGCCCTTCGCCCACGGGTTGCCGCTCTGGTCTTCCCCCATCGCTTTTTTTTCCTGTTGTCCTTCCCCTTTTTCCCCTTTTTTTCATGCTTCCTGCCTCCTTTTTAAAGCGCAAAGGACGCAAAGGACCCTCTCCTCTGCGTCTTCCTTTTTCCCCTAAGCCGGCAATCGGAGCGATTGAGCTCTCGTTTGCGGTTATTTATTTCTTTCTCGTCGTGTCGCTCTCTTTGCTTACTGCCATGCCAATACACGCTTACCCCCAAATGACAATGCTCATTTCTACCATTACCCCCGCGTTTTGCGGCTACGTCTCGTGTTTTCTTGGTGACGTCCCCGGCATACGTGCACCCTATTACCCCTTTTCTCTCCGTGAGCCGCTCTCCTTATCCTCCTTCGGTTGAGTAGTGCTTCAACCCCTCGTTTGATCTTTCGTAAGTTCCCCATGAGGCCATGAAGGCCCCGAATTTTCTTCTTCTTTCGAGCCTTTCACCCCCGTCCCAAATCCTGAGTCGCCCCCGCCTCTCCCTGAGTCGTGCTCAATGTCTTTACTATAGTTTAACTTTAAGGACAGTGCGCAAATTGAACGTCGTGGACCTTTTCTCTATTTGCCGTCTAAGACCCCACTAGCAGCGTCACTTTTCTAATGGCGGTGTTCGGAATGTCGCGTCCACCAACATCGGACGTATCCAGCGCCCTTTTCTTCCGAGGACTTCCTTTGCTGGGGTGGTCGTTTCTTCCTCTCGAACCCAATTTTCTCCCCCTCTATCCTTGTTATGACCATACCCCTCATGACCCCCTTACCTTCTTTTTAGTTGTTTGGACCCCCCTTTGTGCCGTGTGACATGCAGGTAGTTCCCCTGTTTGAGTGAGGTCCGCCTCTAATATGATCTCTCCATCGATGGTCCTTCCTTGCGCTATGCGTTCAACAAGCAATATACCGAGAAGTGAGTCCTGATCCAAGGCCGGTTTGTTGACCGTTCGCCTTGCTTTTTTCTCCGATGGCCTGTTCTCGACCCTTTCTGGATTCTTAGGGATTCTACTTGGTTATCCTGCCAAATGAACCGGTTCATGGCTCATTTCCCTCTTTTCGATTCTACCTCGTTCCGGCCAATTTTCCTATCTCCCTATTCGCCGGCTAACCCTCTTTTCTTCCGAGTTGACAGGCTCCCCATTTCTCAATTCTTTTCCACGTGGTTTTTTTTCCTTGCAAGATATTTGTGAAGCATAAGAGTTTTCCTTACCTCGCCCCCCACCCTCCTCTCTCTCCCCCTAAAATTTTTTTTGTTTTTTCCCTTTCATCACACTCCCTTTTTTGAGAAGTTTTCCGTGACACTCCCAGAGTCGTGCTGAACGGCTTTGCCCGCTCCACCCGGCCCCTTTTCCCCCATAGGTTCTTTTCCCCCCACGTCTTCGAAATACCTTTCATTTTTCAGTGTGTTCGCAAAATCCGTTGACTTCTGTCCCGCAAGGCCTCTGCTAGTCCCTCGCTCCTGCCTCGCCCCCTTCCCCCCCTCACAGGCTTCGTTCCCTGCTTCGTTCACTTTCCCGTGGTCCACCAGCGACTCGTATATCGTGCATTTTGCAGACGTCAGCGATCGAAGGCTCTCCCCCCTTCTCTTGGTTCTCTTTTTTGTCCTTAGCGGGCCTTCAAATGGCGGACGAAGGCTATTGCATCATATTTTGCCGCCCGGTGACGGCGTCCTTCCCCCTGTTTTTTATAATCTCTTTTTTCCGTTGTTGTGATTGTATACCAATTGGTTACCCCTTCCCTTGTATCGTCCTGTAGCGAACATATTTGCCCCTCCTTCGTTCCGCCTGACGTAGAGAACTCGTGATCGAACAAACTCGGCAAAATCTCTTTTCTCATCCCTCCTCGACCGACGTTCTGCCCCGATATTTCCGATTGCTTGTGGACGCCTACGAAATGAGCCGCAGCCTCCCCAATACTGCGGGTTTTTGCGCCCTATATCCCCCCCTCGGATATAAGAGACTTTGCCTTCGCCAGATTCACCGGTCTTTTTTTTTTTTTTGCGAACCACACGGAGAGACCAAATTGCACAGCTTCCAACCCTTGTTCCCGTCCCCCCCCCGATGTCCCTTGATGTTGTTAGGGTTTGTGGTCAGGTCTTGAGTTGCACCGCTCCTTGCCCCTTTCTTTTCCGTACTCCCGCCCCGTTCTCAAGCTCTGGTGGTCATTTGCGTTCGACATTTCAGCTCCTGATTGTGATCGTACGATGGGTTTGCTCTTTTCTTTTCCTCTCCTGCCTTTTCACACTTCTAAATTCCACCCAACCTCCATACGATATGTTTCCGCCTTTCCTTTAGGCTTCTTTTTCTTTTTGCGTTTTTTGACCCCTTCCCTGTGCCGGTAACCTCTTCTTGACTCGTTCACGATCGCAGGAAGCCCTCATGTGCATTAGCATTTTTGACCCCTCCATCCCTGAGTCCCAACCTGAATCTGCGAATCCAGCGTGAACCCTCAACCCGCCAGGCTCCAAGTAAGTATCACCCCCCGGATCTTTTCCTTTCCTCCCTTGCGGAATTCTTATTGCGCAAGCGCAACTTTTGCCGCATTTCGTAAGTTCTCGTCCCTTACCCCCCAACGCCCCAATGTGTTCCCCCTTGTGTTCCACATCCCACCCTTACGATTTCCCAAATCAGGCTTGGCCCGAGTGAGGTGACCCTGATTTTTTTCCTTCCTCTCATTTCTCGGTTTCCCCATCAACTACTCCCCACAAGGAAAAGGATAGTCCGCCATAGACCGGATCTCTTTCCTCTTTTCTCGAACGACGATGTTGTTTGAAGCCTCCCGGAGACACTCCTCCCCTTGATTGCCCCTGAATCGAAGGTGTCGTTCGACTGTAACATCGGCTTCCACGCCTTTTTCTCTCTTTTGCGCCGGTCCCTTACTTTCCTTTTTTTTTTTTTTTTGGCAACTACTACTTATAGCGACGCGCCGCCAGACGGAATTTTAGCATGATTTCTACTCTCTTCTACCCTTGCCTTCATTTTTCCGCGAACTTTTTTCCCCTTCCCTGAAAACCATCTTTAGCCGACTCCCGGAATTTCTCTAGTTACGAGCTTCTCTCCTCTCCCGTGCGCCACTTGTTGCCCTCCTGTTTTTACCATAAACCGACCTTTCCCCCTCGGACGACTCTTCTCCAGAAGGATTTTCTTTGTTGGTATTTATTTCTTCAGGCCCCTCGGTCCTATAGCCCCCCCTTGATTTTTGCCTCGACAATCGCCCTCTCCCCCCCCTCACCTTTTAATGTCGTTCGCAATCGCTCTTTCCCCCCCATGGTGGTATAAGCAAAGACGGCTTATTTCCTTTCTCTCTCTTTTTTTTTAGTATCTTTCCTGGACCCCTGCCATGACCCACCGCCCCCCCCATGCGAAGCAAAGCTTGGTGACGACCAGAAGCCCCCGAGGTTGCCTCAGACGTTTTCTTTCCTTCCTATTTTTTTATTCATACTCCTTTTTACCACCGTGTTATCCTAGCAAAGGGGGTACATCCCCTTCAGTGTTTGTCGCTTTTTTTTATAAGATTTTCACATCCTTTTGCCGATATCATGCATTGCCGTTAAGCTTTTTTTGAGCTCATGGTCTGCCTCTTTGACCCTCCATTGCCACCCCCCCTCTTCATATTACGCGACCCCCTCTCGCCTCCTGGTATTTTCCTGGTCCCTGGCATCGCTGCCCTTCCCCCTGTACTAAGTCAAATCAAATTTTCCGTTCTTCTGATGACTTGGTCCGTTTTGACGTACTTTTGATCTTTTAAAAATCTTTAGGACAGTTCGACATTATCGAAGTTCTTCTTCGATTGTCCTTCTTCCTTCACTTTCTGGCTGCACCCCCCTCGTTTCCATCTCGTTCTTAAGGCCAGAACTTTCCTCTCCCCTTGGCCACCCCACGTTCCCCCCTGAGAAGACTTGTTAGCTTGTCGACCTGCGCCCACAAGTCTCCCAGCGGTAATAGCCATCCTCCGCCTCCTCCCTAAGGCCCACAGTTTGGGGTTTTCATGCTCTTTGAGGGAACCAAGAGGGTATGAAAACCCACCCCAGACCTGGCTGGCTGTTCTTCCCTCTCTTGCCGATTCCTTTCCTGTTCTTGCTCCCCGCATCCATGAGCGGATGCCGATAGGGGATTAAACCTCCTCGCGACCTTGGACTGCTTGACCCCCGACCGCACCGGGCGCCGTGGACCCCCTCGAGCCGCCCAGGTCTTTTCCCTTTCCCGCTCTCCCACATCTTCAAGTCTGTGCTAAGCTCTTTGCAGGTACATCTATCCCCGCCTCATCAGTGGATCGCGGCAATCCGTGGTCCATTTCTCCCCTTCCGTGTCACTTAGTTTTCCCCTCTTTTCTTCATCTGGTTTCCCGGTATTTGCCTCCTATCTGCACAGTTTCTCAATTCAGACGTATCACCAACGGGCGCATCTCCATGCGTTTAATTGCGATGACCCACTTTTTTTTTGCTTTAGTTCCCTTCCCCCCCCTCCCTTTGATTCACTGCCAGATCAAATACTCCCTAGACCCTGATCCTTTCCCCCTTTTACACTGTTGTCGGTAAGTGTAGAGGGTGGATTTTGCCCCCCGGGATCGTTGCTTTTCTAGTATTTTCTTCGCCGGAGTTACATGACAAAATTCTTTTGAGGGTTATCTTTTGCCGACACCCGTCCTGTTGCGCGCTTTCTCTTTGTGTCCTTTCCCCCCCTTATGGTGTTTTTCATCCCCCTCTGCTGGTCCCTTTCCCGCTTCAGGGCCGTGTCGCCTTTTCTCTCTTGCTGTGCTCTCCTTTGCCCCCTTTTCTTCAACGGCTGGTAGAGATAGAGGCATTCTACGTAAGTCGTTGACCCCTTCATGCTGTTACTACTTACTTTCTTACCCAGTTTTTGTTTAATCTTTTTTTACTACACTCCTCTCCTATATGTTAGTTGCTTATTTCGGATTCTCCTTTTCTCGCTTCCAATGGTCGCAGATTGTCCTGGAATGGTCGTCAGTGTCCTCCCTGTTCCTCCCCAAATTCCCCCCTACGAGTAATGAACCATTTATGAGTAATAAAAGCTTATTTTTTTACGCTTTTTGGACCTCAGTTTATAGTTTGACGTTTCAGGCTAGGATACTGTTTTTTGCTGGGGTGGTGGGACGCCCTCCTCTATGGGCATTCCTTAGCGCGTAATCCCGTGTTCCTCTTAGTATAAACAGTTCCCGTTGTTGAAGGTTGGAAAGCCCACACCCCGTCCCGCGAACTTCCCTCGGGGACATTTGGTGCGATCGGCGTCGTAATCCTCCCTTTTTTCAATTTCATATTTCCCCCCCCCCCCGGTGCGTCAATTTTCTTACCCCCCAGTGCGTCCGCGGCGAGAGGGTCAACAGTTCTCCCTCTTCCAAAGCCCCTCTCCTCTGCCTCCCCTTCCCATTCCCTTGTTTCTCTCCACATTTTCCCTCTGTCCACCCTTCCTGAGATCTTCAGATTTTCCACTCTTCTCTTTCTCTCTTGACTCATCCACTCTACGGGTGCGCCGAGTTTTCTTTTTTTTCTGCTCCTAGCCATCCGCCATCACTCCTGTTCTAGCTCCGTCCTTTAGGTTTTCAGTTCGGCATCCTGCAAGGTTTATAGCTTTTTCTTCTGTTCCTCCTCTTTTTTTTTTTTTGGAACGACCCTTTTTTTCCGGACTTTCTCTCAGCGGTCCTCACAGTTCTTGTAGTCCTAGCGTATTCAAAATCCTCAAATCCTAACTCTTTGAGAACTGCTCTTCTTCTTCCCTCCTTGAGATCAGCTTTTTTCTCGGATGCCATTTCATTAGGCATTAAGAGGTTCATCTTTGGACACCAACGGTCTCTAAATTGATACGCTTGCTTGGACTCCGGCTCGAGGTTACTGGCCCCCCCCCCTCTTCACTCCCTTTCTTGCTTCCATCAGTATTGGCATGTTCAATTTTTCCCTTTCTCAGACTCGCAAGCCCATCGCCAACCTGCAACCCTCTTCTTTTCGTGTCCTTAATTTGGCGGAAAGGCCCCCCTCTGTTTTCCCATCCTCTCCCCCCTACTACGACCTCTTCCCTTATTAGTACGTATTTCTTGTCCCATTTTCATCACACCCGTCAACAAGTAGCCGACCTTCCCGTCCCCCCGACTTCTCCACCTCCCCACTCGACGTCCAGTAAAATCTTTTCTTTGTAGGTCTCCCCCCTGCATGAATGATGTAGTAGCAGCAGAGTTTTTTGGATGGACATGGCTGCCAGATCCACCCCCCTTCCTCCCCTCTTTTCCCCTTTGTTTCTCAGAGCCTCTCAGGGCAAGCTCTCCTGCCCGCGACCGTTGTATTTGATTGAGGGGGGAGCGGAACCACCCAAACCCTTTCCGTGTTCATTACACTCTTCTTCCGACGCGCTGGCTGCCCTTCCTATCCCCTTTAAATCCTTTATCTCTACCCCCCCCTCAGGAAATAAGTGTTATAGAGAATGGCCACACCCCAAGCGTTTCCCCCCTCTTCTCTCTTTCGTTGCTTTGAGCAGTCCTCCCGCAGTTAAGGATTCTACACAATTTCGCACTGAGCAAAGCGAGCCAGTCCTGTTTGAGAACCCCCTTTCCCCTCCCCCCAATTTACTGTCATTTCACCTCTACCCACCCTCCTATTTCCCTAACTATATCCCCCTGCTCAACTTCCATTTGGAAACCCCACCCTCTCACCCTCTTCCAATCGTTTCCCTTTCCCCAGCCTTTCGTTTTGATGGCAAGTACGCTTGTCCCCGTGGACGATCCGGTTTGGAATTCACTTCGGGCACAGTTGGTTCATCTTGCCCCCATCCTTCCCTTCCCCTTTCTTACCGTCTCGCGGTGGTACGTACTTTGGAAGGCTGCAGAGGTGCAGAAGGGTGAGCCAATACCGGAACCCAGCCCCTTCTCAACTTAGTTAACCCCCCCATTTTCCCCCCTCCTTTGCCAGACCGCCAACCTCATTCCCTCTCTTTAAAATGATGAGTTGTAAGGTATGGTCTTTGCTGCCAGATGCAGTTTCATCCTTCTCTACGTGGGCATATATATCTTTTCACTACGCCGGCTGGGTCAGTGTAGTTCATCTTTTGCGGTCTTTTTATCCAGTCCAGATTATGGGACTTCGCTTGCCATTTTCTCCGCCTATAGTGTTTTTCGCTTCGGTTTTTCAATTGTCCTTCCTCTTTTTTCCCCTCCCCAGCAATATCACTTCGTGGATTACATTCCCCCTCCCTTTCAGTGGTTCACCCTCTTTTACAATCCGTTTAATTCTAGCATGGGCACTCTCTCTTTTGCTTTTTCCTCTGCTTATTTCTCGCGGTTTTGCTTGCCACCTTTGCTCCCTTCCTTTTTCTCCCCTGTCTTAAAGCATATCCCCCTTTTTCCCTCGGTTCCTTCAGTTGCTGTCCGTAGCACTTTGATGCATTTCGGCGCAGCCTGCAATCGGTGTTTAATTCTCCTGTGCCTTTCTCCCTATCTTCCATTCCCTTCGCCTAGGGTTTCTATAATCTGCGAAGATGCCGAAAAGTAAAAGGGTCTACCTGCTTCCCAAGTGACTAAAAAGAGTGCCCCCCCTCCCCTTCCAATCTCTTGTTCATACCCTTCGTTGACCTTTTATCGCGTACATGCATCGGGGTGTCCTTTGCCAAGATTGAGATCCATCCAAAGTCCTCATCAGGAGTGTTTTCTGTTCTTATTTCTGGTGCATTCTTTCTTTCCCCCCCCCCCACATTCCCAGATGAGCCTTGAGTCTCAATATTCCCGTTTTCCGAAGTCTCCGAGGGCCTGATCCCTCCTCTCTTTTTCTTTCCCCCTGTTTCCGTTATGTCCCTGTTCCCTCCCTAATTTATGTCCCCGGTGTAGTTTCGTTGACGCCTCCCCTCTTTTAGGTAAGTCCACAACGTCCTTTCTCGCAAGCGTTTTTTTCCTTTTTTTTCTTCCCTGATTTTTTCCTTTGATCCTGTCCTTTGTCCCCAGTTTGTAGATTCTTTCGATATGGACTCAAAACAGCCGCGCACCCTTCCTACGCAGAATCTTGCGGTTCCGTTGCACGCTTTAACATAAGCCCCCCTTGTTTCTCTTTAGGCTGTCTGTCCTTCTCTTGGTTTTTATGTCCTTTTTTCTGTCTTTGGCCCCGACTCTATCCCCCTTTGACGCTGCTTGGCCCCAACGACCAACAAAGAAACCCCTTCATGGCCTCCTTCTCGGCGCTCCCGCGACTCTTTTTCTTGGACCCCTCCTTGGTTCCCCCAACTATGCAAACTCTTGCGCTGAGCGTCTTCTGGAACGACGAAAGGCCGGGAGTCTGATTTTCCCCCCCCTTTTTCTGCCCTGAGTTCAGTTTCTCCTTCCTCCGGCTTACCTGCCTTGTGCAACACCCGAAATGGTAATGAGCTAGGGCAACGAATGCCTATTACTATCGGGGGCTCGATATTCAAATTTTTCTTTTCCCGGCTTTCCATCCTTGTACTTACTTCTTTCCCCCTTGAGCTTCCCCCTGGAGTGTGTTCCTGTCCGCGATTTTGCCCGTCGACTCACCTCGATTGTCAAGTTCCTACTTTCTGGAGGAACGGCCTCCCCCTTCCCCAACCACGTGCCTCGCTCCACTTTTCCCCCTGTTTTTGATCCTTGGCTTGATCTCCTTGTTTTGTTTATCGGTATTTTGCGCCCTACTGCGCTATTTTTCATCTTGTTTTTGACCTCCTTTGCCCAGAACTTATGGTTATGTCGGGAGTGTCCGGTGGGACCCCCCCTTCCCCTTTTTTTTTTTCTTGTTTGTATTCGATCGTGATCGAATGCGCCTTTCCCCATCGAGGGTACTTCCCATCTGTCTAACGGAAGGAGAATCTTTTTTCCGCCCCTTATGCTTTCCTTCTTTCCCCCCCTTCCAGAAGGTTGTTTTTTTTCTGAAACGTTTCTCCCCTGGCGTTCTGGTTAAAGATGGGTCATTGTCGCCGATAAAGTCGTCTTTCCTTAAGGGCTTTTGCTTTCTTCCCCCTGTCGGCCCTGATCCTGCTCCTTTCCTCGCAGGCCTGCCTTTCTTCGCCTTTTGCCCCCATTTCCCCCCAGCAGGGCGCATCCATTTCCAACTAATTATTTCGGGGGCGGTGACTTGTTCCCTTCTCTTTTTTTCCGCGAACTTCGTTATGGTCCTATGGATTGTTCACTTTTCTATCTTGGTATCTATCTGATGGGGCTTCCCGGGACCGAAACCCATTATAGATTATCCCAGGAGATCTTGACTTTTGAGCATCCCCCCCTCTATCCTGGCGGTTGTGCCTCTCACATCGGTGCTGTTACCTTGAGTCTTGTGTCCCACGCTCCATCCCCGTCCAAATTTAACCCCAATTTCCGGCAATCGGGAGAGGAGAAGGTTTACTCCTTTTTTCTTTCCCTTCCCCCCTTTTCTTTTTCTCCCCATTTTCCTTGGAACTTCTGACTCCCTTTTTTCTTTTCCAGAGTGGGGATACTTCCGTCCCCCCCATTACATAACTTTGCAGGAGTCGTTTTTTCTTTTGGAGGACCTTCCCCCCCGCTTCCCTTTCTACGTTCAGATTCGGTTAGTCCGACTTCTTTCAAAGAGTGGTGCTTTTTCCGACCTCGACTGGTCGCCTTCCCACTGAAATACTTTCGGCTTTGAAAGAATAGTGCTTATTTCTCCCTTCCCTCTTTTTTGATCCCCCGGGGTACTCTTTTCTCTTTCACCTCCCCTCCTTTTTTTGTTCTCGGATTCTAACCCCAAGTTGACCCTCACTCTTGCCAGATCGGAGTCGCTCCCTAATTTTGACCCGAATTAGAGTCCGCCAAGGACGAGCCCCCCGATAGTGATCTACAATTTCTCCCCCTATTTTTCTTCCCTCTTTTGCTGACGTCTGCCCTTTCCCTTCTCAAGAGGATCGCTTTCCCTCCTCGACCTGCTCCGCAAGCCTTTGCACGTACTTGGTTTTCCTTTTTCAGTGATTCGTATCAAAAAACTCGGGACTATACCTCCTTTCCCTTCCCCCTCTCTCCCTTCCCACCGGAGACCGACCCCCTTCCCTGTTAGTCGTTGTTCCGCAGCTCCAGATGGCCTCGACACTGGGGGCACGTCGCCCTTTTGAGGATGGCACCGCGCGTCCCCGCCACCTATGAGTATCCGAGCCTTTATCCTTTTCTTTCTTTTGACCCCGCTTCCTTTTTCAAGATCTTCTCTTTATATTCCGATATGGGTTTCCCTCTTGTCCTTGGAGCCCCCCCGATATGCTTCTCCCCCAAGTGCAATTAACCAAAGCCCCCATCGTCCAGTACGAATATTCGCTCCGCCTGGCCGCATTTACCTCTTCTCTTTCTTTGCGCCGTTTTCTTCGCCTGGCTTTTTCCTTCTCAATTTTTTGCAGTTTTTAGTTGAAGCTTCTTCATCGCTGCCTGCGGATCGGCAACGCTGCTTTTCCCTTCAGAAAATGTGGCCGGAGACTTCCATCCGACCTCCCCTTTCTCCTTCTGTTCCCCCAGCTTTGTCCCCAGAACCAAGGCCTCAGCTGTAAGTATCACCCCACACCCTTCCCGTTAAAGTCTTCTATGTAAGAAAGGCTGCGGTTACCTCTTTTCCCTTGTTTTCGCCCCACTGCTGACCGCTCTCTTAGTCAGCCCCTTTTCTTCGATCCCCTTACCCCCGCCAATGCGAGAACCGGTCCCTGTTAACCCCCATTCAACCCCTGACTCTCCCCCCTCCTTTCCTTGGCACATGTTTGTCATCCAAGATTCCCCCACTATAGTAGCGAAATCCCGCCACAAGACACCCAGGAACAGGATGGAGGAGAGTCACTTTTCCTCCATAGAACTGGACCCATCCTTTTTTGCATTTGTAGCGCTTCCCTACGTCCGCTTTGGGGCCGATCCCTTCCGCCCTCCAAGAAGAAATTTCGCAAACTGACGAGAGGTGCGTTTTATTGTCCCCCCCCTCTCTCCTCCGACTCCTTTCTGAGTTTGCGCACGGTGTATCTTTTCAAAATCAGGGAAAGTTTCTCCTATCCTTTTCAGCTCCTCGCGCTGGCCCCTCCCTTTACTGCGTTTAGAATGTCGTTGCTATTCGAAAGGTCATGACCCCATCGGCCTTCCTTCCTTCCCCCCTCTCTGCCAACCTTAACCTCCTCCCCCCCTGTTTTCGACTTGTGAACCCTTCAATGCCTGAGTTATAGGACGCGCTCCACGCTCGCCATAGTTTTACTCAGTTTTTGAAAAACTTGATGGGGGTCGTCCTACCACCTTCTTATTCGCTTAGTCCTTTGTCGGAATCCCTGCCCTTTTCTTTTTGTGCTGTTTGGAAATGAGGTTAATTATTCGCAGTCTATCGCAAACCTTGAGGTTCACTCCCCCCCCTCCCCCCCCCATTCCATCCCGCCCTCCCTCGAGCTGAAGACCAATCGCTTAAGCCGTTTCCACTTTTGGTAGATGGGAAGCCGCGAAGTAGGTTTCCGTCGCCTTCTCTTTGCTTCCTTCTTTTTTCTCCTTCGTCCTCCGCGGACACCACTCCCACAAACCCTTGAATTTATCCCCCTGGCAGCCCACAAATCAGCTTGGAAGACCCAAGGCGGCAACCGCGCTGCGCTCAGGTCATTTTTTTTTACTCCGCAAGGTATTCCGTCCTTTTTCCCCCACCCCCCGCTGAAACCGACCTGTCAGCACGAAAGGCTTTCCAGCCCTACAATGAAGCCCGAACTTTTCTTTTTTCCCCCTTATCACGCCGCCTGCTCTTTTCAGCTTTCCGGCTCTGATCCTGCAGTTCGGCCGTAATTTTTTTTTCTTGATATGGCTTTCCGATTAAAATCCCCTACTGGCCCCCTTCTCCCTCTCTTGCTCCTTACACACCCTTCCTTCCCTGGTACTTCTTTCTCCCTACGCTTGGAGCGACATTCCCGCTTCTGTAACGCGGATAAGCAATCACATTGTTGACAGTAGGCATTGCGCACTTGGTTCAACTATTTTATGCGCCCTTTTCTTTTTCCCTAATAGTAACCTTTCCGTCGGAGGCCTTCGCTTCTCGGAGTATCGGAGATTGTGTCTTGCCTTCTCTTTTTCCCCCTTACCTTCTCAGACCCGACCTGTCTGTTTTCCCTGTGGCGCGAAGCCGGACCACTTGACCTTTCTACATCCCCCTCCAACGTCTCATCGAGAGGTGTTCGACTTTTGCGCAAATTTTAGCTTCCCCCCTTTTGTTTTTACACTCATCACCCCCCCTCCCCCCAGCATCAGCCACGACGGCCCCTCTTCTATAGCGTCCGTCAAGGCGCGCATGCGCCCTTCTTTCTTTCCTCTTCTCCTTTTTTTTTACCCATCCCCAGACTGTCACTTGTCCATACCAGAGTCGTTTGCTAGTGTGTCGGTCATCCCATATGGCACTTGACAGGAGAGGAATGGACCTCCTTGGATAAAATTCCCCCCTTCCTTTCCTAGGGAATTGGCTTTCCCCCGCCCTGCCTTTCGTCCTTTTGCCCCCGGAGCCACGCCCCCGCTATTGTCAGTACTCCTATGCCACGATAGATAAAGTGTCCAACTGCCTCTGGCGTCTACCCTACTTTCATTCCCCCTTTTTTGGTTCGTTTCGTTGCGCATTTTTTTCCCCTCCCTTTCTTGTTTATTCACCTCTGTCTTCATGTTTGAACCATCTTCGGTTGAGAATTTGCTGGTTTCCGGTATTGGCCTCACAATATCTGCACCAAGTATCTTCCTCCTTCCCTCCTCTCTCTTAGCCCTGGTTTTCGCTGCGTTCCCTGCGTGACCTCCCCCTCTCTTTTTATGCCTGTTTGAAGTGACTTCCCCCCACACCCCCCATCACGTTGATCGTCCTGAATCTTCCAAAGGCTCCCAACGAACCATGAATAGGAATTCCACTTACAGTTTTTGTTTTCATTCTATTTTTCGTTCCCCCCCTTTATCGTGTCTTTTTTTTCGGTTGCGTCGATGCGTTTGTAGCCTGTCACCCTGCCGTCCCATGGTTCTTTGAGAGGGGGCTCAAAAACCCTTTTAGTGCGCGCTTGGCGCGGGTCGTACCAGTCTTGTTGGCCTCCCCCATTCTTTCAGGCCCCCATGCTTTTTCTCCCCCCCTCCAATGATTCTAGTTTTCAACCCAGCTCTGGTTGGTTCCTTTGGAACATGTTATCTTTCCTTTCCATTGCTCATGGGGAGGATAGAGGAACTTCTCCACTCCCTGTCCCTGTCATCCTGCTGTGTTCCTCTTCTAATCCCCCCCCTTTAAAGGTTTTGGTTTCGTTCCACCATTCATAAACGTACCCGATACCCCTTCTTTAAACTGGTCGGGCAGGGCTGGCATGGATGACTTTGTCCTCTGTCTCCCCTTTTTCCCCCCTTCCGTTTTCTTTTTCCTTTGTGTCTTTTTCCCCTTCTCATGGTCACCTTCCAACCCCTCCTCTGAGACACCTAATTCTGTAGTACTACCCCCCTCCTCTTTTTCGGGTTTGCCGTTTTTATCAGTTCTCTCCCTCTGTGGAAGTCCCCTTCCCCTTCCTTGCGACTCGTTTGGTCCTTCTTGGAGGATGGTGTGGAAAGGGACTTAAGAATCTGGGATGACGGGGGCTTAAGGTACCGTTGGTGAGAGTCTTCCCCTTCCCTCCAGTTTTTTGCACCCCCCCACCCCCATGTTCCCCCTCTCACGACTTCTGTGTCCCGGTTGAGCGATCCGTTCCTTTAGTGCAGAAAAATCTCCATTTCACTTGGCCCAGTCAGGTTGTTCGTCCCTTTTGCATGTCCCCTTTTTCCCCCCAGTTGTCTTTTTTTTCTTAGCTAGTTCGCAAGGTCTCTCCCTTTCCCGCCTCTCCTTCCATTCATCAATTGCTCCTGCAGTGTTGTACCCCTTCTCCCCCAAACCATTCCATTAATACTGAAAAAAGAATGAGATCTACTTTCCCCCTCCTCTCTTGCTCTTTCTGACTCTTCCACTGTCCCCCTTCCCTTTTTTAGCACGCGTTTTTTTTATGTGCCTGATTGTCGCTCGGTCTGCCAAATGCAACATCAAAGCTTGAATGGGAGAGCCTCTTCTGCGGCGATGCATTCCGAAAACGGTCCCCCTCTCCTTTCCTTTTACTTCATCAGTGTTGGTTGTCTCTTATCTTTCTTCCTTGATTCCCCTCCTCAAGTGTGCTATCCCCCCTCGGTGAGTTGATCCTTTTGAAGCCGTAGTGCCCCTACGCCAACCCTCCCAGAAACTTCCGAACTGCGTAGGCAGTTATTCCGCCTCTCGCTCCTCTGAAGATTCTGAGATGTCAGTGACTTTTTCTTTTGTTCTTTGTTCTATGTCTTCCCATGGGAACACTTTTTTCTCAGCTTGTGGATTTAGCGGTTTGTACGAGTCGTTCTATCTTCCCTAGGTTCCCCCCTTTTATCCCCTGTGCTTTCTTCTCCTCCCTCCCTGTGGTTTAGTCTCTCCATTTTCGCACGGAGGCACGATCTTTTCTCCCCCAAACATTTCCCCCAACCTAAATAGGGCGCGGGCCTTGGAGTGATACTTCAACCCTTTTTTTTCTTTCCTTTTCCCCTGCCCCCTTTACCTTACGTCCCCCTCTTTTATTAATAGCTTTAGTTGGTCCCTTGTCCAACACTATCCCACTCTTCACAAAGTTAGCCTAGTTCCTTACAATCGGCCCACGATGAGAACTTCCAAATCTCCCCTTTCAACCCCCCCTGTCCCCTATTGCTTTGTAGTTGCGACAGTCCTTTCTTTTTTTTCCTTCCTCGCGATTTGGCATTGCCTAATTGGTGCCCAGGATACATCTACCAGGCCCTTTATCCCCCCTCTTTCCCCCTGGGTCATACTTCCAGAGTTCCATTTCCCGATTTTTCAGAGAACAGTATTTCCCCTTCGGGAGTATTTATGCAGGAGCCCCGGAACCACTTTTCAGATTCCTTTCCCTGTCCTTCTAATCTTTTTCAGATGTGTTTTCTTTTTCTTCCCCCCCCTGCCCTTACGTTCGCGACCTTCGCACTCCCGAAGTGGACTTCATCATGACTGCCTGGACCGACCCCCCCTCTTTTCTCCCATACTGTTTTTCTTTTGTTTTCACTGGTTCAGGCTTTAAGCTCGATGATGTAATTTATGACCCTCTTTTTCCCGCCAGCCAGCGCCAAAGCGAGGAACCTGTGTCCCTCCCTTTAACCCTCCACCAGTTTTTTTCCCATGTTTCAACGCTTTTTTTTTCCACAACCGTCGTTCTTCTCCCAACCTTCCGAACCGCCAAGATCCCGTGGTTTCCCCCGCCCCCTCTACAAGTACCGCCCCCTTACGGAACGGAATTACTCTCTTTTTTTTTGTTTGAACCCTGCTCTGTCCCCCTTTCCTATACCCAATTTTTTTTTGTTGAATCCCCCCCTCCTTCCCGGTTCCTCCACAGTCGTGGTCCCCTTTTAGGAGGTAACGAGTGAAGGATGCCCGGTTCTTACGATATATTTAGGTCCTTTTCCTCCTCTTTCCTCTCTTTTCTTCCCCCCCCTAAACCTAAACCAGCTTCTCATTTTATCTGGTCCCCCCTCCCATGGTGTTTATACCCTTATTTTTTGAGAGGAAAAGAATTTCTACGCCCATTATGAGTTGTACAGTCTCTTTTCTGCTGTCAGAGGCTTTCCCTTTCTCTATCGTTTTTCCCATTCTTTTCTTGTCCCCTCTGGTTTTTCTTATGGTAACCGGCTCTCCCCTTTCTGTGATGTGGGGGGGTAAAGAACACCCTTCTGGGACTCTCCCTATGGACATTTTTCTCTTTTTCTCTTGGTAATTCCGCTCCTTCCACTCCCCCCCATAGACTGGTCTTCCGCAAGAATCCCCTGGCCTGTTTTCACCTCCCGTCCAGGTCTTTATTTTGTCCAGTCCCTCTCCCCTCTTACTCCCGCGTCATCTAGCCCTTAACGACGTAGATTTTTTCGAGGATGGATTCTTTCGTATGAGAGCCCAGGTGACTGGTTGTACCTTTTTTCTTTCTTTCCTTTTGCTTTTTCACGGTAGCTATCGCCCCTTCTACTCAGGTGAGTAACGGCCTGGTAGTCCGATCCTTTTCCTTTGCCCTTTCCCCTCTCCACCCAGGTCTGGTTTCCTTCTCCTCAAGTTCTGCCTATCCGCCCTGCAATCGCTTTTCCCCATCTCCTCATGCTGAAGATGACGTGAACCGCCCCCTTGGTGAGCTAGAGTTACCTCTCTCCTACCCTCTTTTTTTTTCCGTTCAATCCCCGTTCCTACTTTCTTTGAAAGTAGAGCGACAGGCCCGCCCTTGACTTGTTGCAACCTTTTCTCCCCTTGACCTGTTCCTTTCCTCTTCCTTTTTCGTAATTCTTTCCTGGGTTTTTATTATGATTTTCCGCAATAGGCCTTGAGCACATGGGCTACGATCCCTAATCTGAGTTCCTCTCTTTCTTTCCTCCCTCCCTTCCGGCTTTTCCCTTTCTCCTTCTGTAATTGTTTTGACAATTGCTCTTTCTCCCCAGTCGTTGTTTCTTTTCGGAAGCCTCAACATATTCAGGTCCCCCACTGTTGCAGATCTTTTCCCGCTCTTGTTGCCGTTGTCTTCCACCTTTACTTTTTTTTCACGTTTCGGATAATTAGGTGTGGCGATGGGCCGCGCGGATCGACTTAACCCTTCTCGCCCTTTTTCCTCAGGACAGTCTTTTTCCCCCTCTCTTATTTCCCTCCTTTCCAGGAAAGGCCATTTGACCTCGTACGATGGTTTGGTCTTCTTTTTGGCGTGGCCTTTTTGCTTTAGTTTTTCACCCCCTGTGGGCCCCGATTAGCCCACGGCCGCGCCCTGAACCCCCGAACCCACAGATACACCAAGAACAAGCCTGTCTCCCCATCCCACAGCCGGCCGTCCCCCCCCAGATGACGTCTTCGTGGGCTTGGTGCCCGAACCCCTCCCCCGTACGTGTTCACACTTGACACTCTGCGAGCTGAGTCTCTCTCTCTTCCCTTTCCTCCCTTGGCCGGTCTTTCCTCTGCTTTTACCCCCCAACTTCTTTGTCGGTAAGTCGCTTTCAGACGGCTGACATGTACACTTCCAAGAACTTCGGATTTTCTTTCTTTTCCTTCAGTCCCGGCCTTCAAAGCCTTCCTCTCTTGCGTCGAGAGAGATATTACCGAGTAGGGCGACATTTGCCTTTCCCTTCTTAGTTTACCTTTCTTTCCTTTCCCTGCGTCCCGATCGAATCCCTTTGTGCCCATGTCCTATGTTTGCCCCGTCTAATCCCCCCCCCCCTACTGGTAAAGTTATAATCGGTTTTATTGCCGGGATCGTCAGTCCCCCCCCAAATAGTAGTTACCTGAGTCCTCCCCCCCTCTTTACAAATGTGCCTGTTCTTTCTTTTGACGGTTATCATGTGGCATGGTGCGTTTTTTAAAGCGCCACTTTCTCTTTCCTCTTGTTTTCCCCTTCTCCCAAGCATCTTTTCTCTATTACTTTTTTGAAGGTTTTAACAATGAATTTTTTGAATTGTTGAGTTGTTTGGGTATTCGTGATAGACTCTTTATCCATTTTTTCCTCTTTCATTGCCCTCTTTCTTCCTGCCGTTTCCGATTTTCCACTCATATGTTTATGCGCCGGTCCTTAAAGGGGGTGGTGATTATCCCCCGACTGCTTTGTCCTTTTCCCCGTTTTGCGCTTTTCAGCTGGGCTTTTTCTAATATTATCAGGTCGGATGGCCTTCCTGCATTGTCTTCCTTCCCACACTTTTCTGTGCCCTCTCTTTTCTTCGATCGCCGTCATAGTTAGTTAAGGTCCTCTATGAACCCTTGTGGCTCACCGGTTTGCAACACGGTGTCTGGTCTTTTCCCTCTGTCCCCCATGCTGATAACCCCTCGATTGTATTTCTTTGTTTTTGGTAATTGAAGATATTGTGCGAATCCTGTCGCTTCTTTTTCTGCCCCCTTCCCTTGTTCAAACTCCTCTCTCTAGTATACCATCAGGGAGATCTTGAAATGTCTTCGACCTCCGTTTCTCAAAAGGAAACTGAGCCGGGCGTTATTTTTACGCCTCCAGAGGTGGGCCTTTCCCCGTTCTGGGTTCCCCCTGACATGGTACCAACCTTCCCCATTTCTGCCTTTTGGAGTGCCCCTAAACCCGGTTCGAACTCATTTTTTAGTTTGTTCCTCCACCCCTTTTTTCCCTGCGCGACCCGGCCATTTATGGTTCCCCCCCGCAACATGTGGATTGATCCTCCACCATTCACAGTCCTCTTTACTTTCGGATGGCTTCCCCTTGGCGGATTCTTGCCCACCAGAATTAACCTTTTCTGTTCGGCATTAATTGGCTCATTTCCCCTTTTTATTCCGAGTGAGCCAACCCCCCCCACCGCCTTTGGTGCCGAATTTTGACCGAGCGGTAGTCCTTCTTACTTCTACCTTTAAGATATTTGAGGTACCGGACGTGCGCACGGACTTTCTTTTTTCCCCTTTATTCCTCCTCCGTTTTTTTTTTCTGATTTTATATTACCCCGTTTCCTCGCCTTCCTTTTTATCATTTTCGCAATATTGCTGGCCTAGCCTTCCTCTGTCTCCCTGACGAGCGAACGATTTGATCCAAAAAGTGAAACCTATTTTTTTCCCGACGCCTTTTTCTTACGTCTCTGCCTTTCCTTCATCTGCCCGCCTCCCCCATCTGGTGTTCGCCCTAAGCAATTCCGCAGCGAAATTACTCTTCTTTTGTAGTTTCCTTGTGCCAGGGACGGCCACCGTCGTTTTCATCCGCTTGAAATTTTGACAGATCCCCCTTCCTGGGCCTTTTTCACGGCTAAGACACCTGACCTCTTTATCAACTCCTGCAGCTAAAGATTGCAGCGAATGGTGCACGGGTTTTTTGCTGTCTTTAACGCTTGGTTCCCAGTTTCCCCTCTTTGTACTTCCATCCCGGCTCAAAGGTATTGGATGACATTCCTTTCTCCCTAACCCT
>Ga0179593_1647517_pt1 | contig 21001 bp, 24 predicted proteins | sample CZODoug2_1_08_16_FD_185931 | JGI IMG/M metagenome (GOLD analysis project Ga0179593, IMG submission 185931) | Vadose zone soil fungal communities from Angelo Coast Range Reserve, California, USA - CZODoug2_1_08_16fungal (PacBio error correction) | ecosystem: Environmental > Terrestrial > Soil >... | reverse complement strand
TTTCCTTCCCCCAAACAGGCGGAGTCGTCTCTTCCGAATAGGAGGCGTTGCCCTCGCCTACGCCGGACCGGCAAGGCCCCTTCGGACGCCCCCGCCGTGCATTCTCCTCCACTCCACCCAAACCGTCCTTTTTTCGTTTGTCCTGGTTTTCGTCCCTGGCGTCACTATTGATTTTTCTTTTGGCGGGCTTTGTCCCCCCTAGCAGGCGGCCCTCTTCCGAGCTCGGCATGTCCCTTTCTTGCCCCGACCCCGTCCTCGGAAGATGGGGACTTCTTTTTTGACATGCCACGTGTTCCCCGGGAGCCGAGTTGGCTTCGACACTCGGTTTCCTTTCGCACGAAGTGTTGGTGCTCCTTCTAAATCAAGAAGGAGGCCGGGAGCTTCTCTTTCTCCTTCCTAAGAACGGTGCCGGGAGTTTTCCTTCAAGGGTATGGCACGTTCTTCCCCCCTCCGGGTAAAACAATGATCTCTAATCGCGTCGGACACGTCCCCAAAACCAAACCCCCAAAGGATTAGCTCGAGGTTCTTTTGTCTTTTTTTTCCAAACCCCCCCCGCCGCTTCTTCTTTCCCCCAAACGCTTTTCTTCCCGGGAGTGCCCGGGATTCGTCTCACGGGAAGGAAGGTTTCCCGCAGTAGCCCCTTCCGTTGACCGGTACTCTTCTCTTGACCTGCCACCTCTCCGTGCTTTAGGAGTCTCTCCCCCGGAACTCTGGCAGGCCCCGACTCCCCGTCTATCAAGAAGGACAAATGATCCCCCCCCCGCAGGGCAGACGGCCTCTTTTTAACCCCCCGACCTTTCCCCCCTTCCAAACACATAACCAGATCCTCCCGACCAGCCGACTCCCCCTTTCTTTTTGTTACTTTTTCTTCCCCTCAGCAGAGGGGTGGTCAGTGCATAAGTTTCAAGTCCTGTCCAGAAGGAAATAGACCAGCGGTTTTCCCTGAATACGGTCGGCTTCCCACCTGCCAGACCTGTTGCGAAGTCCCATGAACCATTTTCCCTCTGATGCTATGTCCTTTTTCATTGTTGATGTCGTGAGTGTGACTTTCCCCCCACGCAGAATTCACACCACGGCTCCTTCCCCTCGATGATGAGGACTCCCCTCCTTTTTTCCAGATCCTTTTTTGAAAGTGGTTCTTTCAAAGGGACCTCTCCCTTTTATTTCAAAGCCCCTCCCTCCCCCTCCGTCGCCTCCGCACTCCCCCACTTGGGGGGATGTAAAAGGAGGAGTTTTGCATGCACCGGAAACGGTCTCCCCCCCCTTCCCCCCCGACGACAAGCCTTTCCTTCCCCACACCAGGAACGTAAGTAGTTCTCCTCTTCTCAAAGCTCGCCCCTGGCGCTTGAGCCGGCTGTTCTTTCCGGACGAGAGCTTCCCCCATTCACCCCTGATCCCTCCCTTCGTGTTACAGATCTTTGTTCCTCTTTTTCTCCTTGCGCTTTCAGTCTGTATTTACTTGGTCTTGGTCTCTCCCCGTTCAGTGCTTGTAAATCTCTTTTTCAGATACGGTTTCGATCCGAATCCTTGTGCCCCTTGAGCAAGCTATTGTGCGACGTCCTTTTCTTCCCGCCCGACAGCTACCCCCTCCCGCTCCTCGTTGACCCCGATTAATGCGGCTTGATTCTTTAAAAGATCAAGGAACCCCTCGTCCCCCCCTCCAGGAATACAGCCTTTCTGTCCCTTCTGGCCCGCCGACCTCTTCCGAGGGTGATAAAAGACCCTCCGACCGCATCGGCCCTCTCTGCTGGGGGAGCTTTTTTGCTGAACTCCCCTTTGAGGCACCCAGTCGGCAGGTAAATGTCACCCTTCAATAGTAGCTGAGCTTTCCCCCTTATTTTGAAAGGTCGCCGACCTTCTGGCTCCTCTCCACACTACGGCCACTCCCTTGCCAGCACAGCATGGCTCACCCCCTTTCCAAATCCAGCTACCTGCCCTCAGCCAGGGAGTCTCCCCTTTTTTCTTGGTCATACGGATGTCGCTGACGTACCTTCCCATTCCACCATGCGTGTCATCCCCCCCATCGGCCAGTCGGATGAACTTTTCTTCGAAGACCAGGGGAACTCTGTTTTCACCAAGAGAGGGATGACCCTGCCCCAGTCTTCTTTTCTCCTCCCCAAGTTATCGAGTAGGCTTAACTCCTGATGCCCCCCTCCCTTTTCCCTCAACATCTGGAGGCACACTCACTATATATTTATACTCATACCCTTTTTGAGAAGCGGATAGGTTGTCTTCCCCCCCCTTCATGATAATTTTCCCTTTCTCCTCTTAGGAGCCCCTCCAATTGTCGCCCCTCAGATGCTGTCGTTAATAAAGATCTTGGCGACCTCCCCTTTTCGCGCTGTATTCCTTTTTTTTCTCCGATGAGGTTTTTCAAGGAAGTGACCCACGCCAGTCCTTTCCTGGGTGCTTCGCTCTTTCAGCGGAGCCCCCTCTGCCGGTCGGCCCTCCTTTCTCCCCGGAAGGTAGGGATGGATGTGACCTCGATGGTTCCCCTTGTGATGGCCTTTATGGCCTTTTTCTTTTCCCCAGCGCGCATCCTTTTTTTGCGTGTCTGACGCTCCTTTCACATAAGGGGGGGGTCCTTGATAAGCCTCCTCTTGAAAAACGTCTTTCTGCCCGACGTTGGGACAATCAACCTTTTTTCTTTTCGCAAGCCCCTCCCATCAGGTAACGCCTTGACCGTCGTTGGAAATCCCTCGGCATTCCTGCTCCCCAGTTCGTGATTCCCCCTGGCTAAACTGTATTTTTTTTCTCGTTCTTCTTACGTTCTCCTTCGAATTCAAGAGCCCTTTCTCTACCTAGGGGTCCACTCCCACGGAATGTGCTGGCGGGTTGGATGGCAGTCTTCCCAGTGGCTTTGCGGTTCTTGCCCCTCCCCCTAACTTACTGGCCACCAATTGACTCCGATCGAGCGGACAACGTGGAGAGGCCCTTAGAGAATGTAACTCCCTGACACATCTTATCGCTCCCTCCCCCCATGACTAAATTTTCCACTTAGCGCACCAGGATCAGTTTTGAACAATTCTGCCCCCACACCCCCCTCTTCTTTTTTGGACTTGCAATGAAAGTTCTCTCCATCAACCGCCCCCTCGCTCCCCCCGAAGGGGGGGCTACAGGTGCCCGTGTAATTGAAGCATTCTTCCTCCTTTTGTGCGAGATCCTGAACATTTTCTGAGATTGGGCGTCCTGTCCTTTTTTTTCAGGCAGATGGCTAATACTTTTTCCCCGTGGTGGAAGGCGGAGGCGCCGACGGTGATCCACCGTGGCTTTCTCTTTCCTCCAGCTGATGTCTTGATGAAATGGGGACCCCTGAAACCCTTACCACTTCTTTTTCCTTCTTAGGCCTTCCGTCCCCTTTCCTTCCCGCCGTGTGACGCCTCCAGTAAACAATCCCTTTTCTCACACTTTTAGTCCCTCTCCTCTGCCACATGTCAGTTCTTCCTGGGCCGTCTGGACCCGGGAAACACCCTGTTTGGTCCCCCTCTTCCTTATTCCGGCAGCAATCCTCTTTTTGGTCGGCTGGCCCTCCCCTTCAAAGGAGAAGCTGACAACACCTTCTTCGTCTCGGGCTCCAATTACAAAACCTTCCCCGATGCGGGGGGTTCATTAGCGGGATTGGGTGTTTGTTCTCCCCCTAGGACGAGGTCGGTTAACTCTGGCCCTGCTTAGCTTCTCTGCTTTAGCCGGTGAAAGGGAAATTCTTTCTCTTATTCCCCCTTTCCCTCGCAGGGTGGTACCCCCATCTCATTCACACGATCCCCGTTGACTGGATCTTTTCTTTTTTAATTAACGGGTCGGTCTTGGGTGTTTTTTTTCATTTTTTCCTGCCTACCGTGCGTCAACCGGCGATCCAGGGCCTTGCTGCTAGCGTTGGGGAAAATCCCCTCCCTCGGGGTTTATCACCCTGGACAAGCCCTGATTCATCTACTTTTCTCTCTCTAGGAGTTGCTAGCTGTTGTCCCCCCACCTCCCGGAGATGTTTCTGCCAAGCTGGTTTCCCCTTTCTCCCCCCGGAACCGTTTCGTCGTCAGCGTTCTCCTCTTCCCTTTCCTAATTCTTGATTTCTCCCTTTGCACACCCACTGGGCTATGCACCCTCTTTCCTCCTGGAACCGGCTTGTCAGGCGACGCTTGCACTGGGGGAAGGTCGAGCCTTTTCCCCTTTTCCCCCAGCTGCCGATGACCTGGTTTCTGGCACGCTTCTTCAGCATTTAAGGCGCCATAGCGCGATTGCCCATTTCTTCGACGAAGGGGGGCACAGCCCTACACCCGCAGTTTATCTCCCCAAGCAGCACCATTCTCCAGGGTAACTCCCCCCCCCTACGAGACCCCAGGGTCAACCCCTGTTTTTTTTGAGTATTCTTTTTCTTCTTTTGAGTTCCGTGCCGCCTGCCGGCAGCGGATAGTTGCTTCAATGGCAAACGCCTCTATTCGGTTCTCCTCACACGACGACTCCTACGTTTTCTTCCCTTCAGGATACTCTCCCTTCCGTGTTGTTTTGATTCTTCGAAAGGGAATGGAAAGTTCCCCAGGAGGAGTCGTATGGGTCTTTCTCGAAGAGGAGGAGTGAAATTGAATCCCCTTCCCCGATGCAAGGCAAGGAGGAAAGGGACCCTCCGTCATAAGAGCCCCCCCCCGGAATATTGACCTTTCCTTTCTTTCTTTTCAATTTCTTCCCCCAAATACATGTTGCTGGCCCTTTGGAGTAATAAGGAGGTTTTCTTTGCTTTCCCCCCTTCGCGGAGGCCCTTATCTCCTTCAGGCATTTCTTGCTTGCACAGCCAAAATTTGATCTGGCCTCTTTTGGGGCACGCGACCGTTGTTCGACCTGCCCCTTTTTCGCGTCGCCTGACCGGGATTGAGTTACCTCGTCGTTTTGAGAATCCCTTTCCCTTCCTCCCTTGTTGTTGATACCTTCCTACTCCCCCTCCTTTAGTCCGAAGCCCAGTTTTCGAAGAAACGGTCACAGGCGTTCAGTACCAGCGGCACTTCCCCTCCTGTTAGGTTGTCCCTTTTTCCCCCCTCCCTGATCACATAATCCTCGTTCACCTCCCATTTAGCGAGCCGCCGGTTTTCCCGGAGGGGTACCCCCCCTGACGATGGATTATTCTTTCACAATTCCAGCAAGTCGTGCAAGGATCCTTTTCCTCACGGTCTTTCTTTTTTTTTTTCCCCTCCCAGAAGAACAGTGAGACCCGGTCATGTCCGTTTTTCTCCAAGCACCTCTACGTGGTAATTCTTCTCGCTGCGAGCGTGTCCTAAACTCTGGCAGGCACACCCACAGACCCTTTCCTGCTCACTCATGCCAAAGTCCTTTTTTTTCTCCGCGACGAGGGGAAACGCACCGGTATTTCCCCCAAACAAACCACTTCCGATTCCAGCGAAGCGCCCTGCATTCTTCTTTTCTAGATTGGTTTTGGAATTGTTCTTCCCCCCAACGAGAGCATGCGGGGTGTTCCTTCCTTCTTGTCCAGAATGTTCCTTTTCCCCTCCTCGGATTGCGGACTTAATACGGTCAAGGCCTGGGTCCCCCCCTCTCTTTTTTTCTCTTCTGGACCCCTAGTCCCCAGATAACGACGATTGCTTCTTAGTCCGAGGGACGCCTTGTTCGCATACGTGATTGTTGAATCCTACTTAACCACGGAGGATCCCCCTTTTTTTCCTCTTCGGACGGCCTCGAAGACTCTTTGTTCCAGATCTTTTCTCTTTCCTTTCCAAGCACGAAAAGAGTCTTTCTTTTCCAAGCACTCCGCCACGGTTCTTCCTTCGCCTCCGCGGCCCACGATGTCCAAGGAGTCCCCCTTCCTTCTTGCACGGTCGCTTTTCTCTCCCAGCAGGTTCATGATCTCGCACCCCACGTCGTCCTTTTCCCCCCTGTCCATGAGGGAACTTTTTGACGCCAACGGGAGCCTGCGTTCTTGAGAAGTACCTCCTGTCATGGAAATTCCCCACTGATACTCTCCGTTTTTACCATCTAAGTTGTTTTTCCTCCCTTTTTCCCCTTTGCGTACTTTTGATGGGGTGGGCGGCCTGACCACGGATGTCTTTCTTTGTTACATTCTTATGTCCCAGTTGTACGCTTCGATCCCCCCCTCTTTCCTGACCCTTTCCTTTCCCCGCATGACAATGCCCACCCTCCCCGCCCGCCAGCAATCTTCTAGTGGACACCTCGGCCTGAGGCTGATTACCGAGGAAACGTCTTCCAATCGCTCCCTAAAGTTTAGAACAGGGCTCAACGCAACTCCTTTTTCTCAGGAGGCCGTATGTTGAGTTACAAGCCTCCTGAGCAGGAGTGACCCTTGACGCTGGGAGTGTCCCCCCCCTCAGGTAGCTTCTTTCCTTACTGTGGATCATTCCAGTCTTCTTTTTTTAGCAAAAAATTTAGTTCTCGTCAGAAAGAAAGCCTTCCGCAGATGGACAAACATTCTGAAAGCAAAACTCCCTCCCTCCTAACCCCCCAGTGCCCTTTTTTTCCCATGGCGGTCACCCTCCCTGACCTCCCTCCTCCCCTTTCTGCCGACCGGCCTTCTTTTATCCGGCTGTCGCAGAGAGCTATTTTCCATTCATAACCCCTTCTTGTCACCTTACTGACCTCCTTCCCTCTTCTTGATAACCCTTCGCAGACAAGTGGTACAAGGTTCCCCCTCCCTTTCCCCATCATGCCAGCTCTTCCCCGCTTCAAGTTAGACGATTTCTTCGAAGAGATTCCCATGGGGTTACCCCATAATTCTCCCCCTATTATCTCTTCATGGTTTGTTTTTTCTCCTTTATTCCCTATATAAAGGGTTCTGTACCGTATGCAGCTATTCGTTCTTCCTCTTCCTTAAAACTTCGTTTCCTCTTGCAGGAGTCTTTTCCCCCTTTTGTTTTTACCCCTTTTCTTTAACCTCCGCCTGGGCCTCTTTCAAGGAAGGTGACACGCCTCCTTGAATGGGTGATCTTCCCGCTGCGACAACAGGATTTGGCCTTTCCCAGCCCCATGAAGGTCGCCCCGCTTTGGTTTCTGTGTTTACCCCTTTGGGGAGCCAGGCGGTGGCCACTGGTCTTTCTGGCCTTCTTTTTCCCTCTGCTACATCGAGAGTGGTGTGTCTTCCCGGGGGGGCGCCTCCTCCCATCATCTTTGGAATATAAAAGGGACATTGTGTTGTGCCTCAAATGCGGTCTCCCCAGCACGCCACCCCTTTTTTTTTCCAGCCTGCTATCTACCTTCGCTCAATACTGTTCCACTGCTCACATGGAGGGGCCGCTTCCCCTCGCCAATGGGCTTTCTCTTTTTGAATAAGAAGGCATACATTTTTCTTTGCCCTCAACGGATGTGTTTTTTCTGGATGGAAGGTCTTCTGGGATCTTGTCGGGCCGTCGCACAATACCTCCTCCCTTCCCCAATGAGATTACTTGATCGAAGCTTACCCCAAGTGGAGAGGCCTAACCCCCCCAGCCTCCCTCCGTAGGTTTCCCAAACCCTTCTCACAGACTGTAGCGAACCCTTTTCCCCTCCCTAACGATCCCCCCCCCCCCTTCTCTTAAAACGAGAGGGATGGTGGCCTTTCCCTTTTTTCCTCCCCTCTCAAAAGCAACTTCACTTTTGGAGAAGGTCGGTGGTTTTTTTTTGATGCCCTTTTTTTCCCCTTTAAGTTCAGCCTTTTTTTTTTTTTTTTGCAGAGCCTAATGAACCTGATGTTCTCGATTTCCCTTCCTTCCAGTGCGCTATCCGTGGCCCCCCATTTTTTTTTGGAAGGCGGATATTTTGACGGGACGGTCAAGAACCGTGGCGGTCGTTTTTCGGGGACAAGCTGCTGGTTTCCCCTTTGTGTTTTTCACTAAACCCCCCCTCCCTTTTTCTCCAATGATTCGGTTTTCTTTCTCCGAATCATCGCCGGGAGTTCTCGTGGGACGTAGAGCCGTCAACAATCACAGTATTCACTTTCTCGGAATCTTCCTCCTGGAGCGGGACCTGTATTGGCAGTTCTTCCTTCTGGACGTTTGGTGCCGCCTTTTTATTACGCCGCAAATAAGCTGAGGTCCGGATGGACGCAAGTCTTCCTCTTCTGCTTCCCCCTTGGGTTAGGGTCCCCCTTAACCCCCCCTTCTTCCTTCTTGGATTCTTTGCGGGCCTTCTCTGGTTGGGAGTATGTGTTGGAACCCTTTCCCTCTACTGATTTTGCCCCTTGCTTTCCTCTCTTGGGCATGCTTGCAGTTCTCTTTTCCTGCCAGCGTTCCGTTTTCCCCCGGCCGCAGCGACCTCCTTCAGATACGCGGAAAGGAGCCTTTCACCCGTCCGCCGCTTCCTTTTGTCCCCTTTTCTTATGAGAGGGTAATCTCTCTTTCAACAGTTAGATCCTTGCATCTTTTCTCTCCCGAAGAAGCCAGCGCGTGGTTATCCCCCCTCCAAACCCGGCTCTCCGTATTATTTCCGAAAGCGAGAGGCTCGATTGTTGAACCACTTAACCTCCGGATGTTTTTTTCTCTGGGTAAATGATTCGTGAACGAGGGGATTAGATTAAGGTCTCCTCCTTTATTCTATCCCTTTCCCCCCCTTTCTTGCGATGATGAACCCCCTCCCACGATGCGCATCAAACACACCCGAGGAACTCGCGTAAGGGTTTCAGGCCTCCGCTTTTCTTTTGGGGCATTTTTTCCCTTCAAAGTTGCAGAGACCCGTTTGTGGCCCCTCCCTTGACCTATTCCTGTGCTTTTTCCGATGCCAGGGCCGTGGGGGCAAAGAACGCACCCACCGCAACTCCCTCACCAGGGCCCAAGACAGGGGCCACCCGGCTCCCCCTGCCTTTTTTCTGCCGCTTATGCCACGGCTTTGTTTTGAAGCAAGGGCATCCGCGTTAGGGTTTTCTTTTCCCTTCCCTCATCCTATTCTTCCCCTTTTCTCCTCCTGTTTTTGAGGCATTTTTCGGCGGGAAGACCCTTTCTTCTCTTTCCTTGGTTTTGAGAGAGATCTTTCCGGGTCCCCCTTACCTCAAAACAGAGGAGTCGTCGGGGCTTTTCACAGAATAGGAGGAGTTGCCATTTTTGCCCCCCCTCCCCTCACGCTGCTTCCTTTTCTTGACTAAAACGTTCCCCGTCCCACCACAAAAGGTCTTTGGCCCCTTGTACTCTTCTTTTCTTTTCCCTGGAGTGGAAATGGTGATTGCTTTCCCTTCGGGGGGGAGGGCTGCCCCCCCTCTGAAATGGGAATAGACGACAGCGCCTTGCTGGCCAGTCCCCTTTTTTTTCTCCCGGCAGCGTGGGGTATGGGTTTGGAACCTCTTTTTTTTTTTTTTTTCTTTTTAGACATTCAGTGCAAGGGCGCTTTTCTGAAACGGACCCGAGTTCCTAGTAGGTTGGCCCCTTTTCCCTCCTCGCACTTCTTTCGAACCTCAAGAGGATTTTGATCGACGCATTCCCGGGAGTGCAGGGCTCTTTCCAGGACCCATCCGGGCGGTTTCAACAAGGATCACTCCTAATCGTTATGAATAATAAGGCTTTCTCCCTCTTTTTTTTCGTGAGGGGATAATTTTTAGTATTTTTTTCCCAACTTTCCGGCAATCTTTCCCCTTTCAAGGCAGGATGTTCCCAGAGCCCCGGGCCGTCCCCTTAAATGAAGGCGCTTACTCTGTGAAAGGACCTCTCCGTCCCCTCCCCTTCATTTCGGAGGTTTTTTCTTTTTTTCCAACGTGAACTCGGCACCCCCCCATCCTCCTCCCGGCCCAAGAGCGAAAGTCTTTCCGAGGGTGAAACGACCTTTCTACCAGTACAAAACCCCCCCCCGATCCAGACGAATCTCCCCCCCTAATTCTATTGCGTTTGTAATTTCCCCACGATATCCGGTTTCCGTTTTCCCTCTTTCGACAGCCTTCCCTCAGACAAGCGGATTTGCGGCTTAACGGTAAGCAGGCAGGACAAAACGCACGCCAATTGTCCCTTTCTTTTTTCCTGAAGTTATTCCGATGGAGGATATCTGACCTCGGGCCCGCTTTCTTTTCTTTATGTTGGAATTACTCCTCCTCAACGAGGGAGGAATCCCCCCTTGGAAGCACTACTCCAGAATCAGAGGTTTCAGATCCTGGCTAAGTGGTAGGTTTCCCCTTTCCCTCCCCTCCCCGCAGCTTGGCCCTCCCACGGTGTTGAAGTAAGTCCCTCCCCTATCCCGGCACACTCTTTCCCTTTTTTTCCGTAATGACCTGGCCACCCTCGACGCCCAGATGGTATCTCGGGCACCCCCTCGGCCCGGAAGAGCGGCCCCCTCCCCTTTTTCCCTGATGGAACGTTTTTCAAAGGTAGGGAGGTTTCTGTTTTTTGCTCCTTCCCCCATTTCATGGACCCTTCCCCCCCTCCTCCTAGGAGTGTCTATAACGTTGTTCCGTTTGGACCCCTGCGATACAGTTGATTAGGCATGTTTTTTTCCCATCCCTGAGGGTAGTGTCTTCTTTTTACCTTCTTCTCTTTTGTTACGCTTCGACCACTCTATCAATTGGCCTTGCCTCTAGGTATTGTGCGACGCAGCATGCCCCTGCCCAGCCTTCCACTTTTCAATCCTAAATACGTAGGGTATTACCCATCTCTTTCTTCCTAACCGCTCCCCGTCAGGCCCGCCCAGCAAAGGCCCCAGTTTCGGCCCTCCCTTCCCTCCCCCTAACTGGCTTATGCCGCGGGTGAAGGTACACGACGTCCCTCCTGACGCTGGGGTCATCCGTGCTGACCTCCCTCCATTTGGCACAACAGTCGCAGGTCTTGGATCACTCCGTTCAAGAGGTTTCTTTCTCCTCTCCCAACATGATTCACTGGAGCGTTTCCTCCGTCCCCTCCGTACTCTCCGAATGAAGCCCCCTTCGGCCCACGACGACATCAGACCCGCCGGGATACCCTTCCCCCGGTCACCCCCTCCCTTACCTGCCTTCTTCCGGCCGGAAGTGGCGGTCACCTTTTTGTGCCTGTCGCCCCCGCGAAGCACCCCCCTCAAACTTCTGAGTGTAACCTTTCCTTGTAACTCTCCTTTTTTCATGAACAGCTTGCAAATCAAAGTGGCAGGTCTGCCTTTCCTCATGCCAGCTTCTACCCTCAGTTCGACTATTTCGAAGAGATGCCAGACTGGGTCCGAACCCCTTTCCTCTTCCCCCCCCACGATATCTTCTTGTTTTTGGTTGAGAGTTCGGTGAGTTGCCTCTTCTGTAAAAAAGTTGCCTTTTTCAGCGACCGTAGAACTTCCGCGTATCAGCGGCAGGATTTCCATCCGTCTCCACTGGTCGAGACTTTCCACTGACCTTTGTCAAGGAAGGTGACACCTCCATTTGATGACTGCATTAGCTAGATGTCCGTCAAGCGGACTTCTTTCTTTCTTTTGCCTCGTCGGAAGAAATTGCGGCATTTATTTTTTTCTCCGATGGGGATCCAGTCCCAGGGATGGAAAGTAGTGGACGAGTATTTTCCTCTGCAATAAAGAGCCTATCCTGAATGCTCTTCTCTCCCCTCATTGCAAACTCGTTTTTTATGCTCCTCCCCTCTTTCAACGGATGATCCCCCCCAGGGACAGGCCGCTTTGCCCAACCTGCCTTTCCGACACCGCTTCCCCGATGCACTCCCAATTGATATTCCCCCCGTGTAAATCACCCTGCATATGCTAAAGTTGTGCTTCCCTTTCCCCCTGTATTGAATGTTTCTGTTCCATGACGTTCTCTTGGAATGCGCATTAACCCGTGTCCACGACCCGATTATCGGGCTGGAGGGCGTATGTGCGGGCTCCTTCATTGGTCTTCAGGAGCACCACCTTGGCTCCCTTGGCCCCTTCTATTAGTGATCGCATTTCCCTGGAAGCGGACCGAGAATGTAAAAAAACACTGAACATCTTCTTTTTTTTCCCCCCCAACCCCTCACAACTGTAGCGCAATTCAGACACCATCCTCCCCCCCTTATCTGTAACACTCCTCTTCCAGGGGGGAATCCTCCTTTCTGAAAGCTCTCGTCCTTCAACCGCAAAGCACTTCCCCCTTTCTTGACTTTTGTGCGGAAGGTCCTCATGCCTGTCCGGTTCCCTCTCCTTCAGCAGGTGTAGGGTTTTCCTAGATCCTGAACCTTCTTTCGTCAGATTTCGCATCCCGTTCTCTAATATCTTGAGCATTCGTTGGGCCCTTCTTCTACGGGACGGTCAGCCCCCGTGGAGGGGAGTGCTGCGGGTCCAGCTGGGGAGTGCTGTGCCCTTGACCCTGAACCACTTCGCCCCTTCCCCCTGATTCTTTCTCTTCCTTCGCCGTTTGGAGTCTCCCTCCTTGGACCCCCCGTAAACACATCACTCTCCCCCATTCGTCCATCGGCATCCTCCGAAAATCGTAAGGATCTGGAACGAACTTTCCTTTTTCCGGAAACACCTCCTCCTTTAATGAAACGTATTCGACCCCAACAGCTTTTTTGGTCTTTTTTTCTGGAACCTCAAAGCATTTACCACCCCGATGCTCTGTTTAATCACACTCCCCCCCCAATCTCTTCCCTTGGGCGGGCTGCGTTTGAGGTTTTTTTTTTTTCTCACTGGGTCACTAGCAGATTCTTCCCTAGTAGGCTGTTCCCTTTCGATTCATTGGGCATGCTGAGCCGACCGGGAATTATGGTTTCTTTTCCCCAACAGTAGGGTGTTTTTTCCCTCTTTACCGCGGATTCGTTTTGCTCACTTTTTCCACCTGGCCCGGGTTCTTTGCTTGTCCTGCATTCCAGTGGATTCCCCGGAGATTCACGGGCACTTGCTTCTCGCTTTTGGAAAAGACCTCTCCCCTCCTTGCGGTTCCCCCCTTCCTGCGTTCGAAAATCTCCCCTCTTATCGATGGTTTCCCAAGTCACCCTTCCCTTAGGGTCCTGCAGTGCCCGCTCCCTGCAAATAACGGACCCCTGTCTTCTAAATCGGTCTTTTTTCCCCTTCTTTGAGTTCCCCCCCAAACTGGCGTGACGCTTGATGCCCCCTCCTGCACAGACAGAGGAATCCTCTCTGGTCAGGCGACGCGCCCTCTCCGGGGCAAGGTAGAGACCCCTTTTCCCCAGCTGACCTTTCCCCACCAGGTGCTTTTGATTTTCGATGACAGGGCCCTGAGAAGGGGGCAAGCCCAAAAGCAGCCTTTTTCACTAAGAAACCTTCTTTCCCATGGGATCTTTATTTTTTTGACCGGTTGTCCCTGCCTTTTTTGAGATAGAAGCTCTTGCACTTTTGGGAGTCCAGTGAAGATTTGCAGGAAGAGGTCGGTTTTTTCCCCGTCAAAGAATCCCCCCCTCCTTCATAATCTGTTGATCCTGCCTTTCCCTTTTTTTTTTTCCCTCTTTTTAATACTAATACACGTTTTTTTGGAGAGATATGAAGGGTCTGACCACAAAACAGGAGGAGTCGTCGTGGGAGGGTGGGTCTTCTTTTTCTTTTTCCATTTCCTCCCTTCTCCCCCAGTTTTTTGGAGGAAGGCCCTTCAAGTTTGCCTCCCCGCCCGTGCAGGTTCCGCCCTCAACCACCAAAGGCAGGTTTTTCCTAGTCGTGGTCCTGGTTTTTTTCTCTGGAGTGGCTGGTGACTGCGGCTTTCTCCTCCGTCTTTTTTTTCGTTACTTGCCCCCTTGTTCCCTGGGACCCTTCCCAGAGCCTTGTTCTGCACCTTTGGGTCTCCGGTTGGGGGGAACTTAAACTTGTTTCCGACCTTCCCAGTGAAGGGTCTAGTCGTTCCCCTTTTAGGAAGACCGGATGAGCAATCCCCCCTCAGACCTCCATTTTTTTTTTCTCTCCCCGTGGCCCTGTATGCTGAAGTCCCTTTCGACGAACGTTTTTTGATTTCTTTGACCCAGCTGGCACTTCCTTTCCCCCTCCGGAGGTTTCCCCTTTTTCACTCATAATCTTCTCATAAGTTTTCATCCGCTTTTCCCGGGCTTTCCCGTCGTTTCCCCACGCTGGCTTCGTATTTACCCCCCAGCAGGCGTGCCGGATCTCCTCCCTGTTCAGTTGAAGGATGAACCGCCTTCCCCTTTTTCCCGGCCCCGGTAATTTTTTTTTTCTTTTCCGGGTTTTCCCCCGTACTCTGTATTCGGTAGGAGTCGTGTCGGTTCACAAGGAACTCTGTCACATCCCCCAGATTCCCCCGTCTGCTCAAGTCAGGCCCCCTCGTCTACCTCATTGACAGCCTCCTTTTTTTTCCCCCCGAAATCGTTCCCCCCCCCCCTCCCACCGATCTTTCCATTTCATTCCCCAGGAGATTGTTTTGTACTTCCCCAAGAAGAAGAAGCTTTTTTCCGCTGATCCGTTTCAAGAATGGCTTCCCCTCTTCCTAGACAGGCGGTTCTTTTTCCGGTCAGGCAGGCCCCCCCCCCTCCAGACCTGTTCCTAATCCTGTCTCCTTCTCCTTGACTGCGGATAGATGCCGAGGTCCAATTGTTATTAAGACTTGACTCCCTCTCCTACGTCAAACAAGGAGGGACCCCCGATGCCGCGGACGCTCCCCCCCTCTCCTTGGCGAAGTGTTGTTCCCCATTCTTCCCTCCCTTTTCTTTAGCAGCAATCAATCCACTTGAAATGTCCAGTCGCACTCCGCAGCACCCCACAGATGTCAAAGGATCTCTCCCCTTCCTGCCTTGGCCCCGTGTTTCCTCGTCCCCGAAGTTTCCCAACCACGGCTCCCGGACTCGTCCCCTACCCCTCTTTGAACAGTAGAACATGGCGTAAAAGGGAGCCGGCGGTGCTTCTCCTACGAGAGATTTCCCTTTCCCCCCTGATCATCCCCCTTGTTCCAGATACCCGTAGGCTGGTCATTTCTCTCCTTGGGTGGGAGTGATCTACGGATGCGTTCCCCAGTTCCCCTTGTTACATTCTCGGTCCAGCTCCTTTTTTTTCCTCCTTAGACTTGATTGCGCCCTTCCCCCCCCCGCATGCCACTGCCCAGACTCCCTCCCCCTTAAAGCAACATCCGGGTAGTGGACCCGAGGTAGATGCGTCCCTAAACCCCCCCCTAGGACCCTACAACAAATACAGTTCTCACTTTGACACGCAGCCTGGGTGAGCATGGATGCCAGAGGTTCCTTTTTTTCCACTTTTGAGAGCATCGAGGTGGAAGTAGTCCTTTGCCCTCCCTAAGTTCTTCCACTTCTGCGTCCCGTGGATCATAAGTTTTTTTTTTTTTTTTCCTCGGAGGATCTCCGCTTCACCCCTCTCGTCAGAACACGTCTTTTATTCGCGTTGTTAATAAGACAACTACGGCCCGACGACAAGTGGCCCCCCCCCGCCTTTGCTAACAAAGTCCCTTCCCCTCCGCCCTACCTTTCCTGGCGTGGCCCGCTTCCTCCGGCTGTCGCCCTGAGCGAATCCCCCCCTTTTCCACTCGCGTGTCCCCACCTCATCGGCCCCATTTCGGTGAACAGAAAGTTTTCCTCCCCTTTCACGCAGCGGGATGATTTTAGACTCGAAGTTGCCCTCTTTCCAGAGATATGGGGTAAGAAAATGATCATGCTCCCCCCTTCCCCACCTCTCTATCTCTTGGCTGTTGAGTCTTTTTGAATAGGATCTGTTGTACACAGTCTTCTCTTCCTTAGGAGCGACTTCGAACTTCCACGCGTCTCCTGGCGGAGCTTTTGGCTTGGGCGCCCAGAGTTCTCCTCCTTTTTTTCATCCTCAAGGCCCTATTCTCTTTCGGAATTTCCCCGCCAGAAGTTTGATTCATGGGTCCTTCGCTAGCTGCCCTTTCTCCTTCGCACCAGCAGTGTCCAGTCTTCCCCGGAGGGCTGGATTGACTAGACTTTGGGTTCCCTTTCTGGCACTGGTCGTCTTCCCGTAGTGGGATTAAATGGTGCCCTCCGAATAGTACTGGAGTGTCTGCCCTCCCCCCCCTCAGGGGTTTGTTTTTCAGAATACGTCCAAAGGACACAAGTGACGTGCTCTTAAGAAAAGGAGCATTTGAGGTAAGCACTCGCTTTTTCAAAAGATGTCCCCCCCACTTCCCTTTCCGTTTCATTTTTCCACCCTCCTAATATTCTCACACAGTTTCGTTCTGGGCCGCCGGCGAAAACTGCTTTCTGGGCTTTTTTATTCCCGCTCTACTGGGTTCCAACTTCCCTCCTTGTGATGGCGTGCTGGATGGCAGGTTTCTGTTTTCCCTTTTCCCCTCTTGGCCCGCCTCTTCTTGAAGATTCGTGATCCCTAAGCTTCCCTGAGAGGAAGAGAGAATGTAACCCCAATGAACAATACGTCTCGCCCAACACACCCCTTTCCCCTCCACCTATGTAGTCCTATCAGGTCCCCCCTAGTCTTCTTGGGCGGTGCCTTGCCATGCAATCTCCTTTTTAAAAGCACAGCCCCCCCTAAATTTGGCGATTGGCGACTGTTGCACTTTCTTTGCCGCCTCGGTCCCTCTCAACTGCTGGGTTTCGAGGTTTTGCTCCTTCAGGAAGGCGTGAGCCCTCTGTTACATTCTTGTGGACGTTTAGGCTGTACGGGAAGGTTCCCTTCTTTCGTTAGTGATGGTTTTCTTGCGTGTGAACACTCGCCTGATTTGGCTCCCCCCTGATTCTGGCTTCCCTTCAGCATCATCGCCGGGTCAGCCGCCCCCGTGTGGACGTTTTTTTTTTTCCCGACCCCCCCCAATCACCTTCATAAACAATTCGGCCTCTCCATAAGAAAAAATAGTCCGTGCTTTGGACCGAGAACTTCGGGTCCTCTTTACCCGTTAACAAACTTTCTTGTGCCCGTATTTTTTTCTTGGTCGAGTCGTCTGCGCATTATGTTCCCCTTTCCTCTTTCCGCTGATATTAGGGGGAATCCCCTCCAAACACACCAATATACCTGGCTCTTTTCTGTCTTCGTCGGATAGGTTTCGTTCTTTTCCCTGCGCCGATGTTTTTTTCAACCTCGTCCGGCTTTCTGCTTTATTTTCGGCCTGCTTGCTCTTACCTGAATTCTGGGGAGGTGTTGCCAGAGTTCCTGGTGGGACTCCCGTCAGCGGACTCCCCTTTACCGAGGCCTTTGCTTTCTCCTTCATTACGGGTCCGGCGGATTTGTCTACGAATTCCTTTTGCTTGAGATCCCGGAAAGCCTTGCTGAGAGTTTAAAGAAGCCTCCAGAGGATGGTTCCTCCTTGGACAAGCCCGGAGTTTTTTCTTTCTTTCCTCTCTTATTTCTTAGCTTGTTTTCCTCCCGCCGTCCAGTTTCCAATGCACTCCCGTCACCGACGCGGGGATTAGCCTTCACCTCTCTTTTTTAGAGCAGGAGCACACTGGAGTTCTCTTGATAACCCTCTAAGGCCCTCTTCCTCATTTCGAACCCTTGCCCCCCTGGTTGTCAGGTCTGAGTAACGGTTTTAAACAAAGCTTTGCCGATTGACCCCCCTTCTGGAAAATCAGGCGCTGCCCCTCTCTTTATTGCCCAAGAGAGAAGGGGGCAATCCCCCCCCCTCCCCCTTTATGAAGCCAGCAGAACCTTTCTTTTTCCTAACCCAGTTTCCACCGGCCTTTTTTGTGGTATACGGGCAAGGGAGGGGGCGTCCGTTCAGTGAAGAAGAGCGTAGGCTTTTTCTTCCCATGGCAAGCATCCCCCCGGTCCGACACATCCAATCTTTCCCCCTCTCATTTTTTCCCTTTTCAGATCTCTCCCTTTTGTTATATATATCCCCGGGCTGACTCCAAAACATTCTGATCTTTTGGGAGGGTAGGGGAAAGAACTTTTTCTCTTTTTCCCCTCCCGCCCCACTCACTACAGTCCTCTTCCCCCTTACGCCCCCCAGTCCTTGACTCCTCCCTAACACATCCCTCACTTAGTCCTTCCTTTTCTGCCATGGTTTCTTTTCTAGGTCTTTCGGCGGGATTGACACCCCTGCTAAATGGGAATAGCGATAGTCCCCCGCTCCTTTGATGGCCTTCCCCTTGTGGGTAATCTTCCTTTTCCTGAAACCTTTCGCAAGGTGTGCGCTCGAAGCCCCCGGAGGCGAGTTGCTGGCAATCGTGGCATCAGCGTCCCTTCCGTGTTGGTGTCTTCCTGCTCCCAAGACTGCGGAACGGGCTCTGGCTCCCCTTCGGGTTTTTCTTTCGCAGGACCTTTGGCGGGTGACGGGTCAACCCCTTCCCCCCCTTCCTAATCGCTTCCCTTTATAATGATAGCGTCTTTTTTTCCCGTCTTCCGTTTTTTAATCCTCTCATTTCGTCTGGATCTCCGGTCTTTGGGAGGCAGGGATTCCTTCATCCCCGGGCGTCGCACGGTAATGCTTTTCTTCGGTTGGGGTCCAGCCTCTGAGGCCACCCCCCCCCACCCACTTCCCCCCCCCAACCCCCCAAAACACCAATTTTTTTCACACCCCAACCCCCCCCCCCCGGAGGAGAGCTGCTGTTGTAACCGTCTCTTCCTGAAAATCTTTCCTGTCTCCAAGAGGACCTCCTCCTTCACTCTGGGTTCACCTCTAGCTTGCCAGGTACAACAAAACTCCCCCAGCGAAGTCCAGCACATCCTCGGAGATTGGTTTGGAATTGTTACCCCCCCTCCGCTGAAGCGTGGCTCAGTCCCTTCCTTCTTTTTCCCCCTCTCCTCTTATCCCTTCCTAACTTTTCATTCCTCCGGACCACAGCCATTTGTTCCGGTCCATCTGTCCCGAAGTTCGTACAGATACCCCCCCTCTTTTTCTAGATGAAGAGGCCTTTTTTCTTTAGTAAGTGATTCCCCACACGGCGTTTCTTCTTCGGACTTCCTTCCTCCCTTTCCGTTTTAGCCAAGCTTGGCGAAGTGGTCATTACACAAGGGGACATCAATTTTCCCAGAAGCTTCTTTACCCATCAAGCTTTGCTGACCTCCTCCCCGGACCCCCTTCTCTAGCTAACTTTTGACCCTGAGACCGGTAGACCTAACGCAAAGAAGTTCCGATCTTTACGGAACCACCCCTTCTTGAAAAGGGAAAGGTACTTCTTTCGTTCCCTTTCGTGATAAGAGTGCGGTTGATGAAGTCAGACGCTCCCTGGCCATTCTTCCCTCGTGCTCTCAGATTCCCTCATTTCTAGTGACATGAGTGAGTATGTGATTTAGTCATGTTTTTGGGAGCTTCCCCCACGGATGTTTGCTTTATTTTTCCCTTTTCTATCTATAAGAATTTTTTTTTTTTGTGCCCTGGAGCACCCTTTTTCTGGATGACCTCCCCCCCCCTCTTCCCCTTCCAAGCCTCCCTCCAGACCTCCCCTTTTTTAGTGGTCCTCTCTGCTTTCCCTACAGAGAAACGTCAGGAACATCGACCCTCTCCCCTACAGTTTAGCCTTGGCCCGCACGAATTTTTATTTTTTTTGAGTTAGAGCTCCCTTCTTTTCCTTTGGAAATGGGCGTGCCCCCGCAGGTGAGGAACCTCGGCATGTCCCTTTTCCCTTTCCTTCCAGCTCCCCCCCGTTTGAACTTCTCCCGCCTTCCCTTTCTTAGTTTGAGCAGCATGAAGCCCCACCCCCCCCGACGAACAGTGGCACTGCTCCCAGTCTCCTTTCCTCACTGCCTTTCGGCAGTGCGTTTTCCTCCGTTATCTCCCCCCCTCCAACCTTAAACCTTCTGCGTGTCAAATCTTGCCCCAATTTTTAGTTTTTAACACTTTTTTTTCTCTTAAGTCGATTTCAGACACAGTTTTTTCTTCTCACGAGCTTCTTCCCTTTTTCCGACGTCTTTGAGTCGTTTTCAGAAGATTTCAAGGACTGGTACATGAATTATCATGGGCCCCCCCCCTCTCATCTCTTTTTGATCTCTACCTTGAGTTGGCCATTTTTCTCCAGTTCATCTCGGGACTCTCGTCGAACTTCGGAGTTTTCTATTCTTTCATAACGCTCGTTTTTTTTTCCAATGGTTTCTTCTTTTCTGTTCATCGCTTCCTGTCAAAGGAAGGGACCCGCTCAGTGCAATTTGTTTTGATATTTCTTCGATCCCCCTCCCAAATCTTTTCCTTCCGAACTTTTTTCCTTCCCGAAATGGCTGAGGGCATTTTGTGAAAGCAGCTGGGGAGCTCCGTTGCTGTTTTTTTCGTCGTGGAAGCCTTGGGTCTTCTTCCTCCCCTAGCTCCACTGGAAGGGTATTGACTACTCCTGGGTTCCTTCAGCCTAATATTGTCTCCAGTAAGGGACGACTGTTGTTTAGGTTCTCAGAACTCTTCGGTAACGCCCTTTCTCCCTTGTGTAATCCTCCCCCATGATACGCGGTGGTCTTTTCTTTAATGGTCTTTGCTCTTTTATCTCTTCCTCACCTACTAGTCCACTACCTGAAAGAGATGTGTTTCTTTCTTATGGAAGGGATTTTTTTTCCACTTCGCCCCCCCCCCCCCCCCCTTGAGAATTCCACTCTGAGATTTAGTGATCCCTTTCAAACTGGAGGGACAGCGTGGGACCCCCTCCACTGCCGGTTCGCCCCCATTCATAAATCCTGTAAAGCGCAAACTGTGTACCCCTTATCTGTCAACACGCCGTTTTCCCTTTTGGAATTCCCCCAGCCCCTTCTTAAAACCTTTTCTCCCCTTTGGAGAGACTCATGGACGTGTTTTCCTTCCTGGAAGAGGTGGTGGGTCCGAGAGACTTCTCCCCGAAAAGCTATTCTTCTGCGCTCATCCGTGGACATCGTTTCGGCTGATTGAGTTGACGGTCAGCCTTTTGAGTGTCCTGCTGCTGGGCGGTTTTCCTAACCCTTTCTGGATCTGTGTCTCCCTTTTGAGGAGGCCGTCCGATCTCGACTGGTTTCAGTGGGCGGCCGATACGTAAAACAACCTCCCCCCAAAGTCGTCTTCCGCACTTTTCCTGGTTCCTCCTTTTGTATCTGGCGCCCTGGGCTGGCGTTGTTGCCCTCTTATTACTCGTTTACTGGTCGAGGTCCCTGGATGGCCGCCAGTCTTCTCTTACCACCCTTTTGGTAAACACTTTTGCTTTTGCTTTTGGTTGGGTGTGTTCAATCGAGACGAGGTTTTCAATCTTGTCCCTCATTGCTCTCTGTGCCTGCTTGGAGCTTTTTTTTCCCTTAATTCTGTTTTTGTAAACGTCCTCATGGACTTAAGAGGACGGAGAGGTCC
>Ga0179593_1535170_pt1 | contig 21001 bp, 28 predicted proteins | sample CZODoug2_1_08_16_FD_185931 | JGI IMG/M metagenome (GOLD analysis project Ga0179593, IMG submission 185931) | Vadose zone soil fungal communities from Angelo Coast Range Reserve, California, USA - CZODoug2_1_08_16fungal (PacBio error correction) | ecosystem: Environmental > Terrestrial > Soil >... | reverse complement strand
CGCGTCTTCAAACCAATTTTTTTGCGCCGCCTGAGCACGAACCTGTCTCACTACAATTTCCCGCCCCCCCCGTACCCCTCCCCCACGCTCCCCCTTCCTCCTTACTCTCCCCACTTCCAACCCCCCCAACTCCTGCTCTTCCGTCCCCCCCCTGACTCCCTTCCTTCCTCTTCTCGCTTGCCTTCTTTCCTACCCCGCCCTACGTTCCTCTCTCCTCCCCTCCTCTTACCCGTTTCCCACGTTACCCCTCTTCAACCCTCACCCCCTCTCTCTCGCCCCCACTAATACTCAATTTCTTCTTTCTGCACTTCCCGCACTTTCCCGTTAGCCATCCCCATTCACATACATCACTCCCCCACCCCTACCAGATTTCCTTTATTTCCCCTATCATCACTCATTCTTTTACCTCTTTACCACCTTCTCGCTTTTTACCTCCCCCTCACTGATACTACCCTTGGTCTCCTCCTTTCCTTCTATCTCCCATTCCCTCCCCTGTCTCACCCTATTCCCTGCTTTACGCGTCCGCACCCATTTCTACCCCCTTTTCTCGTTTAAACCTTTAGCCCCACCTCACAACTACGCTACAGCCCCCCCCCATAATCCTCGCCCTATCTTTCTCCCGCCGCCTTCTCGCACGGCCTCTACCCCACTCCCTCCCCCCACATTACTTTGCCCGGGCCCCTCGTACCCCCCCCTCTTCAAGTATCTCATCTTTCCCCCTCTCCGCTCCCCCTTCTCCTTCTGTCCCCTCTCTCCCTACCCTACTAATTCTTCCCTTCCCCGCCTTCTTTCCCCCTCGTTCCGCCCCTCCCTCTCTCCCTCCTTTCCCCTCCCTGTCCATTTCCCTTCACTCGGCTTTTTTCGGAACTTCCCCATACATTGCACGCCTTCACCCCGATCCAATGGAAGCTGGAGGCCCGAGGGGCCCCGCTGGAGGGCTGGCCGCTTCTTTGGAACTTGGGGGGGCCGTTTTCTCTGCGGCCAGGTCTGCCTCCAGGAGTCAGTGCTATTGATTTTTTTTGACGGTCGCCGCCTTCCCTTCTCGCATGTTCCGCCTGGTGGTTGCTTTCATCACCCTGGCCACCCGAAATTCCCGGCCCAACGAACTGCATCCGGAGGATTTCGCGTTTTTGCCGCGGGCTTCCCACTCACGCCTACACAGAGGAAGTCACCGGAGGCCAGTGGACTTTCCAGGCGGCCCCGCCCACCGCCGGGCCAAAAGGTTCTCCCGAATGAATCACGAGAGAAGTCAGGTAGGAGCCGATGCCTCGAAGTAGGTTCGAGGTTTGCCGATTTAGAAACTTTTCAAGAAACAGAGACGAATGCGGAAATGTTAGGCGTCCTTTTCTGATAAATTACAGCAGACCCGAGGGCGTTCGGGTTCGGCTTCGCTGTCGATCTTTTCTGCCTGAGTTGCACGCATACCGCCGATGACTGTTCGCCGATTCCCGGTCTGGCGGTTTTTTCACCTGCGCGGAGCTTCTATGAAAGAAAACAGGATAGTGCGTCCGTCTCCCGTCGCGGCCCCATGCGCGTCATCTGTGGCTCCCCCCCCCCTCCAAGGCCCTGCTTGCTGCTGGCCGACCGCAACCGTCTCATGTGAACGTTTCCTGGACGCGTAGTGTGCGGCTACGAGGGTCGTTTTTTGTGATTTCCTGCGCGAGTGGCACCGTCGGCCCCCCGGACCGAACCGTTGAGTCGTTTTTCCTTTTTTGACCTCCCCCCCCCCCTTGTTTTTTTTTTTTTGGCCTGCCAGGCGGACTTGTCGGGTAGACGATTCACTGGGTTCCCTCCTGGCGTCGTTCGGGTTTATTCCGAACCGCGCGCAGCCCTTGTCCGCGGTCCACCTGCCATCTAGGCGCCGGTCCCCTCGGCGGCAGGTTAGACGGCGGAACCCGGTCTTTTGCGGCTTCTCCCTTTCCCCCCCAACGGGTTTCTTGAGTCGTACGATATGTTGACCGCGTTTTGTTTCCGAACGGCTGGCTGTAGTTTACTCTTGGGCCCTGTAACCGTCGTGACGACCCTTTTTACATTTTACCAAAGACCCCTTTCCTCTGAAGTCCGAGGTATGAGATAAAATCCGAGGTGAAATAACGCATTCCAATAATAAGATTCCAAAGTTAACCTTCCCAAGTCCCGGAACGTTTCTTAAAGGATCCCTGAAAAGGATGCTCGTGGGGTGGTTTGGGGGGGACCCTCCGGGAAGACCTATTATTCCCCTCAGCTCAGGAATGCGCGGAAACAAACCCCCCGGGAGGGTTCCAACGGACGGAGGAAGTCAGCTTTCAGTCGTTCTGTCCCGCCTCCTCGGTCCCCTCGGCGTCTCGCTTTCCGGCCCTCCCGGTTCGACTGTTCAGCCACTGCTCCTCGTCCCCACCGTGAGCGGCCCCGCCCGACCCCCAGCGAAGGTGTCCAAGGCATCCAAGACTGCCCCAGATTCTAGGTTTTCCGCAGATCCTAGGTGCGCCCATTTTCCTCTACTTCCCAAGTACCATAAAGACCCCGGGAGGAAAGCTTTTGGGATAAAATAATCCCGCAGCCCCCTCCCACCCTGCCGCCTTTTTTCCCCGACTTAACAAGTAAACCAGGCTCTGCTTTACGGACAGATCAGCCTTCCCGTCCTGTGACGTCTTACGCGCGAGCGTTTGGTCAATTTCTTTTCGACCCCAGTCGGGACGTTACGGTCGAGCGCCGTGGACGTTTTTAGACGCCCCCTTTTGTGGCGGGCTTTCTTCCATTCAAGTTTTTCAGCAGAACCTGGCTGCGGCCAGACGGTTGGCGCTCGTAGGCCACGGACGGGCGGGCACCGCCCCTATTTGCCGTCCCAGAAAGCGCGTCCCCCCCTTGCCCCAACCCGGCACATCAGGCAGCCCTCACCATCGCGGTTCTATGCGAAGTCCACCTTAGAACCGAATGAAGGACAGGTTTCCAATAAGGGGAGGGTTGTCTCTGCCCTATTCTGGACTCCGAGCTCTAGCCTGTTTTTTTTTTGCCCTTGTAAGTTGTTGACCGTTTAGGATCAACCTTGAGGGTCCCGGGTGTAGTCGTTGCCCGTTTTTTGCCCCACTCGTTGCGCCTCATCGTAGCGTCGACGTTGACGCAAGTGCCCCCCACGTAACAGTCCTGGGGTTCCCGCACGGATCAGCCGGTTGATGGCTGGATCGCGGGGCGACTTTTTCTGGCCTGGATGGTCTTTACCGGACGTTTTACCCCCGTCTTTTTTAGAAAGCGTGGAGATGATCGGATTGATCCTCAAGGTCCCAATGGGCCAGGTTTTCTTTGTTGGCGTTTTTTCCCCTCGTCTGCGGCCGGCCTCCTTATACGCCGGGGGTCATTTGTGCTGATGTCCGCTCAACCGGCTTAGGTCCCCCTTCTCAGGCCCGCCCGTCAGCGTCCCGCCCGCCCCGTTTCGCAAGGCATAGCTCGCCCTTAGGGCCTTTATTTACTTTTCCGGGCCGCTTTTTTTTGTCAGGATCCCCGTCCTATATTTTCCGTGTTTTGATCGTGCGTCCCGGTATCCAAGTTGACCAACGCATTTAACACCGTCGCATTCCATCTTTCTGGCTGCGAATTAGGTGGTTTGAGCGTAAGTTGTCCCCAAACGCGTGTTCTTCGGATGCCACTAAGTCCCTCTCGGTCTTTTCGGGATAAACCCGCGTGAAACAAACCGTAGGCCAAATGGCCCTTTTCCCCAACACAGCTCGGTGAGTGAGTCGGGTGAGACAGTTAGAATCTTGGAGACCGAGATGATCCATGCGGGGGTCGGGCACTTTTCGACTTTTTCTCGGCGAGGAGACGGGAGTTCAAGGTAGGTGGACCCGGTTTCTCGCGTTTTCCTTGCCCTCTGTCCCCCCCTGATGGCTGCAGCGTTGCCGCATAGTCCTGTCAAATATGGTTAGGCCGTTTGCCCTTAAAAGTTCTTGCAGCATTGGCAAACGCGCAAGGCGATCTCTTCTTTTCCAGAAGAAGTTTTGTTTGCTACCTTCTGCGCGTTGTGGAACGGTTTTTTTTTTCCCTCGCCACTTGTTACTTTCCCGACGACTAAGTGTCCTAGATTTTCTTTTTTCACCCGCCCCGCAGGCACGTCTGCCCCAGAGCACGTAAAGCGACGCTCGAAACCGGCGGGATTTTTCGACGCTTTCTTCTCCCCTTTTGAGGGCTCGATGATCGAGCCTTGCCGAAACTCCGCTCTATTTCGTGCAGCGCGTCATAGATCGTTTCAGCCCGCTCGATCCCGTCGTTTTTTTGGCTGCCTGGGGACTCCCTGCCGGGTAAGGGTTTTTTGCCGCCCATTGCCTCACACCGCCAAGTAGTCTTTTTTGTCATTCCCATGGCCTGGTTTATGGACCCTTACGCGGCCCAAAGAATTTCCGCCTTCTTCAGACCGGACGACTGGATGCCTCAGGTCTTTTCCCCTGCTTACGGGACCGAGATTTTCCCCGCACCTTACAAATCTTTTCGAAACGTTGGGTCCTCCTTCGCCCTACTCCCCCTTCAGGAAACTTTTCCATACAATCCCGTACAGGGCTGAGCCTAGTTTATGGGGTTTTCCTTGCGAACGTGGGCGATTTTTGTCCTGAACGGGGCGTCACCATGAGGAGTTTCGAAATTCGTGGAACCCTCTTTTTTTGCAACAGCTCCCAACTGCCCTGTATCCACGGATACGTGATGCGACGTTGGTGTGGAAACTCAAAGGGAAATCCCCCACAATGTCATGCCCGATGAAGAGAAGTTATCTGCATCACCTGTTGTAGAAGCCGACCGACGAGAAAGTTTCCCATGGTCACCCGCCGCGAGCTTAAGGGAATAAAAGGCGACTTCGATACTCCACCGTCTCACGGCGATTTGATCCCGAATGCGGGAGGTGATGGAAACTTGCGGAGGTGAATGCGGCGACTTTGCAGGATAAAATATGTCGAGTTGTTCGCGACCCGGCCCTTCACCCCTTCTGGTAGGCTCGGATGTTTAGTAAAAGGGAAACCTCAAGGTCCAACCCTTCCCCTTTATTCGAGTCGCTATCTATTAAAGGACCGGATTACTCCCAGTTCCCCTTTTGCGTTGGACCCTCCTGATCGGTTTTTATGGCGTTTAGTGGTTCCGGCGCCCGAACCGTTCGGCTGCTTTGTGATGTTGTCTTTGTTGAGTCAGGCTTAGATAGTGCAGTCTGTTTGATTTCATTTTGCACCGTTTCGCCCCGCCGGTTTGCCTTTTTTCCACCGTCGGCATGAGAATCATGAGTCCCCTGAGGTGTAGCATAGTCAAACACCGCCGTTCCTCCCCCCTTATTCTTGGGGTCAGCTTTACAGTTCCGTCCGAAGGTTTTCCCTTCCTTTCCCCACGCCCCTGCGCGTCCCGAACTGCCTTTTCATCAGATACCGAATTAAGTCCTTCCCGCACCCGTGACCGTTCCCCTTCGACAAGTCGAACCGCGCGGGATGCATTTTTGGTTTTGCGCTTGCCGGACGGACTTGGTATCCCGGCGACTTCGCCCGATGTGACGCCATATTTGAAGAGAGTTTTAAAAGGTCACACTCGTTTGGTGTGCGACCGTCCGACCACCCGAAGGCCTTTGGCATTTGATTAACTCGGCTTGATGCTTTTTTCTTTCTCGCCTTTTGGGTGAATCGGAGCTTCCCCCTGGTTTAACCGGCGAGTCCGGGCGGTTCTTTGTTGCCCAGTTTTGCTCCGCGTACTTCCTCAGGAATTTTATTTTGGGTCCAGCCGAGTCGGGGTGGGTTCCCGAGGCGGATGCCCCTTTCTGACCCTGATTTGCATCCGGCTTTTTTGTATACCAGCCGGTGTTCCCGCATTCCCCGAGCAGGCTGGGATTGCTTTGCTCCTTTACTGTATGCCCTCCTTGGGGCCGGGTTGCCGTGGACGGCCCTCACGCATGCGGGAGACTTTCCCTTGGGGACAGCTTGATTCTGGCACTGCGGGCGTCTCCTCTGGTTTGACCTATCTCGGAGTCCTCACGGTAGGGGTGGAATGGGAGTTCTGTAGTCACACGGGTTATCTGCAAGTGTTTCCCCCCCTACAGGACTCCAGCAGTTTGCTGCGGCCCGTCAGTGAATCGTTGTTCCCTCGGCCAGGAAGCATCACTTCACAGTGGTGTCTTTGAGACCGACCTTACGCCGAGGTGTTTTCCTTTCATTCAGCCTCTCTCGTTTGCCCGCTCCCCTTCTTTGCAGGTGGAGGACACTGGATTGATCTGTCATTTTAGGACGCTACAGCTCGCTACGGCATTGCAAACCGGGATTAGTCTAACAGACAAAGGCGCCTGGTCCTGCAACAAGCTCCCACGTTGGTGTTCTATCCGCTTGGACGCACTTCCCCTTTCTTCAGCGGCGAACGGGTTTCCAACTCTCTACGAAATCCGCTCCAGACCTTAGCTAGAAGACCCCTTCCGCAAGAGTAAGGAACGGGAACCATTAGAAGGTGTAGGTGGCCCCATAACGGGGCCGGTTTTTTTTTCGGCAGGAAAAGTAGAGGTCCCTAAGGACTTCCGTCGACTTTCCGCACGGGACCCCTTCCCGTTGACATGATCCAGTCTCTTTCGCGCTGTAATCGGCCATCAGTTTACCCCCCCCGGCGCATAGTTTGCGGCGCACGAATAGGAGCTGAGGAGTCCCCCCGTTCACGTACGCCCCTCAAAACTTCTTTTTTTAGAGGCCATTCCTAATACCGGCCTCCGCATCCTCGTACTCTTCCTTTTTCATTTTCCTTCCGGGCCCTGACCCTGGGACAAAAAGGCGATCGATGTAGGGAAGTTGCACAAGAATTCTTTTCGATACCCGCAGGGCTCCCCTCTTAGGGGAGAAAGCTCGACCCGCGGCCCGGATCTGATTGTTTTTCTCAGCGGCGAACGTGAACATTTGCGTGGAGTAGTGGCTTTCGCCCATTTTGTTACGTTTTAGACGGTGAATGTCCGAGTGGCGTTATGGCCTACCTTTCCCCGCCGCGGCTTCTTTTCCCCTTCGTCTTTCTCTTGACGTTCTTGGGCCAGGTTTTGACGCGCAACCCCTCGGCCCTTTTTCGCATGAATTCTTGAGTCTGTTTATTTTTTACCTGATAATGGGCGCCCCCTGGCAATTGATCAACGGCCCAATCCCTGAGGGCGGCGCCCCCTAGTTTCCAGCACGCTCCCGGCCCGGTTCCAGATAGGCACAAGTAGAGGTGAAACCTGGGAAATCGGTAGTGGTTTGCTCCGAATTTGCCCTCCTCTTCTCGCCCTTTGGAAGTTGTTTTACTGAAACTTCAGACGATCCGATATTTTCCTAACTTAAGTTGTTGTGTTTCGGATCAGCGTCAGCACCATTTCCTAGGGCGCTTTTTTCTAGAGATTCAGTGTGGCGTCCACCAGTAAATGCTGCCAGCCTGGTCCAGCCACTGGACGATCTTTTGAGGAAAGGGCCCGCCTTTCATGGTTTCTGCCCGGTCGTCATAGATGCATATTTTGGGCCCCCCCACCATTATTTTTTCGACCGCGCCAGGGGAGGAGACCGGAGAGCGGTCCCTCGCTCCGTCTCTCGGGCTGTTCCAACTGGAAGACTTTTTTGGAGTCATCCCCTGGAACCGAACTCCCTTCTCCACCGAACCCCCCACACCCCCCCCCCCTCACGTCGGCGGGGCTTTTTTCGCCAGCTCGCCATACGACGAAACTTGACGTCACCGCTTGGCCTTTCTTCCGACGTTTTTTTTAGCCAAATCCCTCTGTTAACCTGCATGCTTCTGCCATTCCGCCCTGCCCTTTCTTTTCTTTTTTTTGCCTCGATGTCAGCTTGAGGGGATTCACGATGCAGTGTCCCCGTCCCCCGATTTTTTTTTGGTGGGGGCAGCCCCGGCGCGGCTGATCTGTCACCGAACCTATGGCGGTCGGTATTTGTCGTTTTCTTTTTTACGATCCTCTGGGTTTCGAGTTAAGTGGCCTTTGCATTCAAGACTAGACGTTTCTGCCGGGAAGGCAGCCCGGATTTAGTGTCTGTATGACGGCTAATCGTAACAGTCGAGATCCAGGAGACAACCCCCATTCTAAGGTCTTTTGCACGCCCGTCGCGCCGGCCGCCGGTCAGTGGGAGACGAGGCCCACTCTTGACTTTCCTGTTTTCTTTTTTTCCCCCCGCGCTTTGCCGGGACTGGACGACCTTCGATTTTTTCCCGCGAAGGGCGTTCATGCTTGGGTTTTGGTCCCGGTAGGCGCGTCCCCCCCGAACATTGAGTTGCGTCTGGACACCCTCCATGTTTCGCTGGTCCTTCCAGGCTTCTTGGTTCGGGTCGAATTACCTGCGGTTCCGGAAGTAGCGTCTTTTTGTTTTGGCCAGATTAGCCGCACCTTTTATCGCGCCCTGTCTGTCCACCTGCAAAGCCTGCGACGGGCCACGTCTCGGCCGTGCATCTTGAAGACGGCTCCCGGCTGTCTTATGGCCCCCCCGCTTCCCTCCGACACCAAACGGTGGCCTTGGGATCCGAACATTTGACGCCCTTACTTCCCCTAAAACTTCTTTGAGGGTTTTTTTAGGTTGACCCCCCCCCCCGGTATTGTCGGAAAAAGTTCCCAAAGACCCCCCTGACCCGGCCCCCCCCGGCCCCCCCCTTGCGTTTTCTGAAGCGAGGACTGAAGATAAAATCAGAGGGATGACAAGAAGACCCATTCGGTAACGTCAATAGGTCCTCTTCCGGAAGTATTCCGTAACGAAGGATGAGGTTTTCGGTCGTTGCATTTGAAATATGTTCTAAAAAGCATAGGAATGCCCTTGAACTCTGCTTTGGAACAAGTCCATTGGAAGAATAAATGTCAGTTATTTCATCACTCCCTCTGCTCCCTAGGATGTTCCTCGGATGCTGTGGCATACCCCCCCCCGCAGAGATATGCCACCGCCGGCACCGAATTCGTAATTTTCCACCCCTTTTTCGCGTCAATAGCCCTACCCACGCGATGTCCACACTCTATGCCTTTTCGATCTGGTCTGACGACGCAAACTGACATGAGGTGCGCTTAACCTCTACCCTCTCTTCATCAACCACATCGGGCGCTTTTTTTTTGGTGGTTTTTTGGCGGGGGTGTTCTCCACATACTCCGGCTGGCAAGACCACGACCACAACACGTTCCTTTCGGGTCGACTCCGTGACCCAGTACTTTTTTTTACGGAATTTGCCCCTGCCGGTGGTTCGTCTACTCGAAGATGGCCAGGAATTTCTTTTTTAGAAAGCTTCTGGAACGCCTGCGGGTGCTTTATTTTTTAGAGACAGGTGTGGTGGGGGCGGTCGAGAACCCCAGGTGACTTCTCCACCTTTCTCTTTAGGCTTTTACGGTGTTTTCAGTCGGGAGGAACGGAACGTGAGGAACCAGACCCCAGCCCGAACCTTCCTCCCATTCAAAACGGACTTGACCCGCCAGACCAGAAGCCAACCCCTTGTTGCCCTTTTAACTTCTTGTAAACCCCTCCCAGGGTGTTCAACGACAGGTGGTTTCAATTGTTATGCCATTAAGATGTTTAGCTCCGAGGAGGCTTCCATTTAAGGTTTTTCCATTGATTATCAAACTCAGTGCGTCATGAGACTTTCCATTCCCCGTGTATCGACAAATTCGCGATGTGCCGGCCGGGCATTTTTTTCTCCTCGCTGGTTCCCCGTTCCGTCCATCGGCCCCGTCCTGGGGTAGACTCCCCGTGGATCCCATCGGATCGGTGTCGACGTTTTTTCCTGACTCGGTCGGGGACCACGGCGTGTTTTTTTCGTGTCGTTTTCGCCCCGGAGCATTTTGTTGCAGTTCCCAACCGCACAAAGTGCCAGCGTCGGCCCTGGCTTTTGGTAAACCTCCCGTAGAGCGAATAACGTTTACATGCGGGGTTTTGCTTTTGAGTTATACCCCCTGCTAACACCATCGGTTCCCGCCTAAGTTCCACGCCAAGACTCAGGAAGACCCCGTGTCCAGCAGCTTCCCCAATCCCTGCTCTTAGGACTCTTCTGGGCTTATTTCTGGATTTCGGGTTCGGGCGTCCAGCTCATGATCTGCCTTTCTTTCCTTATACCGGTGCCCCCCGGTGCTTCCGGAATCGTGAAAACTGACGTTAAGTCTCCCCCCCGGGACATCGCTATTTGTGGATTTGAGTTATGTTTTGCGCGACGGTGGATCGATAACCCGCATGGGAATGTCCGGCTTTTCTTACACTCAGACTCCTTTTGCGGTGCGGGAGTTCGCTCTTCGGTTCTGGCCTTGGTTTCCCCCAACAGCATTCGGGCTCGACTCGGCGGCGACAGGGAGATCTGGAGACCTCCGTGATCAAGATCGATCTGTTCGAGGTCTCATTTAGGATCGCGTTTTACTCGTTCGACGGTTTCTCGCGTTGGACTTGGCGATGGTTCGGCGGCATTCTTTTTTGCTTCGCGCCCCTAATCGACGGAGCTTCCGGAAAGACAACGGTGGCGCGGTGCCGTGGCCATTTTTCAGGAAGGGTTTTTTTCTCGTTTGTTTTTCGAGATTATCGCTTCTGCGTTTTTTTTCCACGGCGCAGCGCCAATTTCTTTCCGGACGACCCCTTCGGTACCATACTTTCGTCTCCACGTTGTCCGCTCCCCCCCCCCTTCCACGTCGCAGAGATAACCGTCGGTTATCCCTAGAAGGGACCCGCGAGAAGTCGCCTTTCTCCATGATTCTCAATTGACCTCGCAGCTACTCATCTTTAGTATAGATTTCTCCCTCAGCCCCGCCCGTGATAGGGGAAACCCCCCCGCACCTTTCTGATGTGTGGCCTGCTCCCTTCTTGTAAGTTAATCCGGGGACCTCCACAGCCCTGGTCGTTTCGGTCATCCATGAAGGGTTACACGGCGTCGAGGCGACACCGCGCGCACCCGAATCCGACCATCTCGCATAGATGACGGGCGCGGGGGAGGAAAGCTGCCTTGTCATTTACGGGCCGGATCACACGAAATAGAACCTTCGAGCACCTTTCGATACTTGACCCGCTTTGAGGTCCCCGGCCCTCCGGAAATTAACTCGTACAGGCATTATAGATGGGTCTGGGAGCTTGGCGGGCGGTTTCCTGCCTGAATGGGCGGCGTAGGAGGTTTCGGGACCTGAGGCTTCCGCTTGGTCGTTTCACCCTCAGCTGCACGACCCCCCCGCCGTATAGGGATCCTGACCCGCTAGACGGATCCCCTTGAACGCCAGCCCTGGCACAGGTGGACTGCTTTCCCTGCCTTTTCGCGCTCCACCTTGGTCGACGCCGTCGAGAATCCTGGTGCACCATTTAACTTTCGTCACTTAACGGCACGCGATCTCGGCATCCCCCTTGCTGACAAGGGAGTCTTCTCCGGACTTCGTGCAGGGGACACTTGGCTGTAATGGAACGGACGTCGACGGCCCGCGGATGGCCTGTTGTCTCTTCACATACAGCCACGACTTCACCGCGCCTTCGTCCCGCACGGAAGGGTGATCCCAACTTCCCGACACTTCCCCCCCTCTCCTGAACTCCGAGCCTAAGTTTCAACGCCAGGCTACTGCCCTACCCCCCACCCGGGTCCTGCCGTTCCCTCACTGTCTTTTTTGTTTTCCTTTTATGGTTGAGCAATTTCAACGGAGGCTGCATTAGGGCGTGGTCCTGAGTTCGTTTTTTTTCTGTCTTCGCTTTTGGGATTTGCCCGGGTTAGGTGCCGCCCTTCCCTGTCCCTAGCTATTCGGCTTCGCGAGGGTTCTGCGGCATTGAAGGTTTTTTCCTCCTCCCCACCTTTTCCGTTCTAGCCGTCCGCCAGGGCTCCTTGAACTTTCCGTCAGCCCTACTTTCGCAACACATTGCGTCTCGGCGACGTCCCTCCACTGCCCGTTCCCCAGATAACATCTTTCTGAAGTAAGCCTGACCTGCTCTTGACGTCCGTAGTGAGTTTCCTGTCCTCGGCACTTTTTTTGGTGCCGCTTCCAGACGGGTGACGTTTCTTTTCCCCCGGCGATTCGCCGATGTTTTCTTTTTATGACAGTGGGAATTCTTGGTCAACGCGTTCTTTCTCTTTGACGTCTTGAACCTTAGAGCTCATAATGCTTTGCCGGCAGTGGCTGCTTTCCTGTGATGAGGATGGTACGTTCGGGGATTTTTGCCCTCTTAGCTCTTGGCGATCCGAAAGGCTGGTGTCTGACGTACTCCCGGCAGCCGGGGTTTCAGCCGAGCGGCCTGTCTTTAAGACGGAAACCTTTACTGCTCCGTTCCTGTTTCCTCCCTTTGGTTTTCTTTTCCGTTCGGCGCGTTGAAGGAGACCAAGTCAAAGTTTTTCAGGCCGGCCCGTTGCCCACACTTTCCCCCTCGGGAGGCGGACTGCCGGGAATCACTTTGCCGATCGACCGGGGAATTGACGCTTCTGGCGTTTTCTTCTTTCCCTTCGGCATCCTCGGTGTCATAGATTTCCGGGAGGTTTGGTCATCGCTTAGTTTTCTGGTCCAAGAACTGGTTCTTTTAAAAAGAAAGTGGTAACCTTCATTCTTTTTGTTGTTCCCTGCCGGACCCGGCCAAGTGCTCAACAATCGGGTTCTTCGCTCCCTTCCAAGTGTGTCTGGCCCCCGTCCCGCAAGTCGGCCGAGGTGTTGAGTATTCAGTCACGGCCGCCCCGTTCCACCCCTCCATCTTATGTTCCGCGTTTCCGTCTGAGCCAGACGGTTCGGAGGATACACGAACCTCTACCCCGCGTCTTCCCTCCCCCCAGGCCCTCTCCCCGAGTCGTCCTTTGTTTAAGGCCCACCCCACAAACGACCACCGTTGTGTGCTGGTCGAGTAGGAAGGCCTTCCTTTTTCCTCGCTTGATCGCCGGCCGCAATCACTCACGCCAGGAAAGCATCGTTCGCTCCCACGCGGTACGTCGTCGCTTTCACACCTTTAGTTTCCTGGAAGGCCAATCAGGTTCTATTGGTTGCTGCCGCGGCGCCAAAGGTCGATTTTTTCGGCAGGACGTTTGGTTCTCCCCTAGACATTCAGCGCCGATGTTTTGTAAGGCCTTTTTTTTCCCCGCATCCCCAGACACGGCGCCGGGCACGCACATCTCCGGCAGGTTTCGATTCCCCCTTTTCGACCCCCGCCCCAGTGGGCCATCCGTTTTTGGATCCGGCAGATCCCATAGCGTCGGTTTGATCCTTTCGCGCCTTGCTTTTGCACACAAGCCGGAAGACTGGGATATGAAAAGGTTTGCCCCCAAGAAGTAGCCCTTCTGCCCGATCCTCTTGCTAGCGCCGAGGCCGGATTCGCGGTGATGTCTTCTGATTTCCTGTTGCGTTTCGATTTTCTTCGACCCTTCCGCCGCTTTTGACGTCCGCGGTTTCGGTCTTCCCCGCGGCTCTTCCCTTTGTCCGCCCTGTGATCATCGGTGCGCCGGTGGGGAAGTGGGGCCAGTACTGGACGATCCCCCCGTCCTCCTGCGAGGAGTTGACGTCGGTTTCTCTTCATTTTTCCCGCGGATCAATTTGGGCTAGAACCTGTTCCCTCTTCTCTCCTAACCTCCCTCCATTACGTTTCTGACCGCCAGCGGGCCCAGGAGACAGTTACTTTTCGGTTCCCTCTTCGCCCAATTGTCTTTGCACATTTTTATGGCCAGCATGGTCGGTTTGCCGTTACGCCCGTGGAAATCCGCGGCGCCAGGGTCATCGGCCGTGAAGCGCCCCTCTATTTTCCCCATCTGTGAGATTCTCCGCGGTCGTCACGCGACCGCCTAGGAAGCCCCCTTGCGCCGCGGAGTTCACACCTTTGGAAAGGAACACACTCCCGCGGTCACTCTTGAAGGCCCCGGAGCTGGCGGTTTTTTTTTTCACGCCCCGGGAGTAATCGGTAATAGACCTTCTTTTGCCTGTTTCTGCGACGCGGAGTTTTTCTTTCCAGACCATGATCGCCCGACGTAGCCGCCTCTTTTGACTGCCGCCATGGCCTCCGGGTGGTTGCGGCGTCATCCCGCAAAAGAACTTTCCCCGGCAGATGCCCCTTGTTGGGTGTCCATCAAGACCGTCGGCCATAACGAAGCCCACCTGCGGTGGCCCCTGGTACCTCCGTGCGGCCACGCCCACTCCCTGTTTCAAAGGCATGCCCGCTGCACGCGAGCCGTCCTTTTGTCTTCCTTTCCCCCCCGATCGGCGCTTGATCGGACGGCGTTCACCTCACGACACCGCGATCACGTTCTTGGCCCGGGCGGCAGGTTCCACGGCGCCGATCTCCCCGACTCTTTCGGAGACTGTCGGATTTGTCCGCTACTGCTGGGTTCGCTGCTGTGACGTGGTCCGGTGGCTAGATTGCCGGAATTTGAATGGGAACCGGAGCAGGCGGATGGGAAGGAGATCTGTTCCTAGCCACGGCGCGATCGAGTGCTCGTCCCGAAACCAGGTTTGCCCCCTTTCTGGAATTCATTTGTGGGACGTTCGCCACCCCTCCGGCAGCGTGATGTCATGGCCGCCCCGCACTTTGCCCTTTGAACCTGCCAACGTTTTTTTCCTTCTCCCCGAGGCTGGACGGTGATTCCGGCTCAGGAGGTCACCGTTATTCTTAAAGAACCCCTTCCGTCCCTCTCCCTCTCCCCCCACTTGGTTGTCCTTTCCGGAGTCTTGGTTCTTGGTAGACGAATCTGGGTCAGTCCCCTTATCCTGTAGAGAGTCCGGATAGCACAGGATGCGCAGCCGTTGTACTTTTCCACCTGACACAAAAACACACGCCTGGTATTTTCACTGGCGAGTTGCAGGCTGAAGATGAAAAATCATTTAGTGCTGGCGCTTACGACAACTTCCCTTGATGTACCCTTTTTAGACCTCGATCCGCCATCAAGAAAAAGGCGGGAAGGTAGGTCCCCCAGGTTGCGCCCCCCCTACAACAATCACGCCCGAGTCCCCCCCGCAACCATCGACGGGAAGCCGTCGATACCAGATACCTCACTGTCCCTCCTATTCCTTTCTCCCCATTTTCCGGTCTCCTCGGCTTTCGGTTTAAATTTTTTCCCAGTTATTTTTTCAGTCGGCCGGCTTTACACTCCCCTTCCCCATCGGATTGACCAATGCCTTGATGCAGCATACTTTTCAGTCTCAGCCGCATCGGCTGTTACTACCGAATATTCGGACTATCTCTTCGCCCGTTTCCTCCGGCCTTCCGCCTTTTTAGAAAGTAATTTTAAACTCCTATAAGAACCCACTGTTTTACGCAAGGCCGGCCCTATGCGGAGCTTGGTTCAGGAGAATCAAAGAGAAAGAGGTCTTCCTTTTTTCATACCACCCCCCACTAGGGTAAGTATGGATAAAAATCCCGTCCCGGATGGCCAGCTTTTAAGACCACACCTTGCCCAGGGTCTCTCCCCCCCCTCCCTGCATAGGCGCGGCTGACGTCCCTGGATATGAGAACGGGCAGTTCGGTGACGTCTACGTCGAGCCTTTTTCTTTTCCCAGCTCGTTGTAAGCCCGGTCGCAGCGCGCCCTGGCGGACGGCTACGCCAAGTTTGTTGGCCGACACCAGGTCCCATAACTTTCTCGAGGCTTTCGGTTTAGTCGTAGGCCCTTTTCCACACCCCCCGCCTTTTCTTCAAGCTCCGTCCCAGACACCCGGAACTCAGGTGCCCGCACCCTCCACTCTCTGCTTACCCCATCTTCCTCCCCACCCGGCTCCAGTCGTCACCCGTGGAGGCAGTGTATTTGCAGTAATCCTCCTGACTTCCTTAGACCGGCGCTGGTGTCGACCCATTGTACGGGTGGAATTGAGGGATAAAACCTTCCGTGCGTTCAGTCCGTTGTTTTCCCGCGACCCCTCTAGACTGTTCGCCGCGGTCTTTTATAGTCAATTTTTTTTCAGGATTTCAGCCTTTTCCCCCACCAGACCTTTTCCCCATAGGTTTCAGCAAACCTGAGATGTTCGCGTGCGGATTTTTTTTTTGGCTATAAGCTCTGTTAGCTGTTTTTCCGACTTTTTCCCCTGCGCGAAACTGTAAAGTTAGTGCAGTAGGCCCTCAAGACCACCGCCTTTTTCTGCATTTAGAAGCTTCCACCTTTTCTCGTGATTACTTCCCTTATAAGCCCTTGGTACAGTGTTTTCCCTTTCCCGTGCAGCCTTTTTCCATTTTCCATCGATCATTTTTTCAACAAAAGGTTCATGCAAGCCCTCCGGGTACCCCGCCCGATTTTATTTTCTTCTCGAACGTCAGGGCCCTTTTTTTCCTTGATTCCCTTTCTGTAGTCCTGCTCATTTTTTGTAGCCTTTTCACCCCGTTTTTCATATTGTCCCTTTTTGCGGTCTCTGCAGGGCTCAGCAAAACGGCGTGACCTTCACCAGGGACAGGCGCCCCTAGCCGGGGAACTGCTTCGGTTTCGCTTTTGTCCCCTCGGGTATAAACCTCTGTGAATGTGGCGGGAATGCCCCTTTCAGAAGACCTCCCGGTTGTTTCCCCAGAAGCCCTTAACATTCTGGGACCCCCATGCAGACCAAGCAGGATTGGTTAGAGGGGAGGTGTAGCCCCTTCCGACGGCGACTCCGATCCCGGCAGTTCAGTCCATTTGCGATCAGGAGCCTCCGTACCCTTATGTCCCCTCCTTTATCTTCTGGAAGGGCGCTGGGAATCGTTCTGACAGGAGTGCCGCCATCGTCCAAGTTTTGCTTTTTCGTCGGACTACCCACCGGTTCTCTCCCCGCACTTCCCCCCCTGCGACGAGGCGGAGCGGATCTTTTCATTTCCTCCGTTGTGTGTTGTCTGATCTTTTTTTTTTTGTTTCCGTCGCTGTGTTGTTTTCGCGCCACACCTTTTCGACATTTCCTTTTTAGGCCGCCCACCCCCACCCCCCGAGCCTCATTCAAGGAGAGGAAGGACGCCTTTTACAGCCTCTCTTTCGAACTTTCGTGGACAAAGTCAGACCTGTTTTACACCGATTTCAATAGTCTTTTTATTCTCGCGTCCATGGGTTCCTCAACACCTGCCGATAGAAATGGCAGAAGACGTCCTGAGTCCGTCTCAATCAACCCCTATAAACCCCCCGAATCTCCTCCAGCCGCTGGGTTATGAAAGGGGTCCTCACCTGAATTGTTGCTAGGGGCCCCATCCCCAGTTCGTTGGCGTGGCCCCCAGTTAACGAATCGGACAACGTGTTCCCTCGCAAAACCCAGCTGGTCCAAACGACATTTCCGACCGCCCCAATTTGCCTGTGCCCGTTTTTCTATCTCCGTTTTTTTGCTCAAATCCGGGATCCCCGCCAATCCAACAACGTCCGATTCATGTCCCTCCTGTCCACCGTCCCCCCTTCTTTTCCCAGGCGAAATAAAGGTCCCAGTCGAATTTTCAGTAGATTTTTCGTTTACCTTATAGGAAAAACAAGGGGTTGCGGACCCTGTGCACGGTTCTGTGAAATGGAGGTAGCCGGGGCGGGAACCTGGCGAGGATAAGATGAGGTTCGGTACCCCCCCCCCTGCACGTGCTCCCTTTTAACATATTAGCACAGGATCCCAATAACACAGGCAACCAGTAGGTAGGCGACTGAATGCGGGCAGCATACGTTTCCCTATCACTTTTAACGTCTAGTGGGATATCGAGCACCTCCCTAACCCGTGGAAAGCATAAGTGAATAAATGTTCCCTCTCTTCTGACTCTAGCCGGCACATCTAATCACGGCCACTTCTAATACGGATTCTGTGATTTCTCCCTTCCAACCCGCATCTACAGAAAGTTCTACATACCCCAGCCAAGACTCTACTACTTTCCCCCTGATCCCCTTTTAGCACTCGAGAGTCTACATTCAAAACGGAGCGCAGGAAAATGTTCTCTTTTAGGAGCGAATCGCTTTTTAAGAGGGTTCAAGTCGGAACCCCTCCAGGTTTCCTGCCAGGTCTTCACAATAGTACCGAGTTTAGCTCGGCACCAAAACCACTCTCCTTTTAGGTTGGAAAGACGTCCGGGTTTATAATATTTTTTCCCAATTCCCCCATTCCCCCAACTCCGGCCAGAGTCAGCCGTAGCCCTTTGCCCTACTTATTTCCCTCCAATGAATCCCCCTGCGTTGGTAAAAGCACGGGCTCCGTTTTTGGTGACTCTTTCCTTTTCGATTTTTCCCGTGTCGCGAAGAACGTTTCGGAGGCCTGAGGGGAGGGAGGTTTTTCGAACTTTTTTTCTCCAGTTCGCAGTTTCCCTTTCTGGTTAATGTGATGAAGAAGGTTTTCCCCGATCTTAAACCGCGTACCATTAACTCTTTTTTTTTCCCCTGGCTTTCAGGTTGTCCCCTAAGCGGACCAAACCGCTCAAGCTTGAAATCTCACTCCCCCCCCTCGTCGTAAGCAGTCTGGACACATGCGATACTTGTCACTCCCCCTGTTCCTTTCCTAACCCCTCTTTCCCGAAAATCCCGCAGCCAGACACCCGCAGAGGCCTGCACGAATTTTTTCAGTCGAAATTTGGATTTCTTGTTCTTTTTTTTGGCCCTTCCCTGCGATAGGGTATACCTCCTCCTTTTATTCTTTTCCTCTTTGTAGTTCTATTTTCATGAGTTTTTTTTTTTCCAACCTCCCTTCGGGAGCTGGTCGCTGGTGACTTTTCCTCACCGAGAGACTCCTAGTTGTGCCCTTTGTTTTTCCGACGTGCTTGGCAGTATTTCCCTAGCAGCACGGGGGTCTTTGAACTTTGCTCTTTTCTTCTGAACCTGCTCCGCGTTTGGAATTCGCGCTTTTTCGTTCTGACTCCCTCTTGATTCCCCAGCCTTTCGTGATGACTCCATGAAATTTTTTCTTGAAGTCCTTTCCAGGTTCCTCCAGACTGTTGTCTGCCCTCTAGCTGTGTGTCGAAGAGTTTTTCAGGCTTCTCTTCCACATCAGCCTGTGCGTGTCTTCTTACGGAATTTTGCTTGGATTTTTAGGTCTCTTTCGGAGGTCTCTTTATTTCCCGCCCGTTGCCGTTTTCGGTGTATTTTTCCTGGTAGGTTGGATTCGGTAGGGCCCTGAAAGGGTTTTCCCCCAAGAACTTTAACTCGCTGGCTGCTTTTTTTCCCCCAAAAATCGGTCGGACGCACTCATGCAACCTTGTTGAACCTCCCTGGTTGTTTCGTCCCTTAAGTTCCCCCCTTTAAGAGCCTTTTTTCAGGAGCGCGGCGGTGTAATCTTTTCCTTTGACCTTTCTCTCTCTTTCGGCGTACGGCCCTAACATTTTTTTTCTAGAGCGGACGGCATTCAATTATTCTGTCAATCCCCCCGCTTCTCAAACTTAAAATCTCTGTGATTTTCAGAGAAGACTTAAGGAAGCTGTTCTGCCTTTCCAGGGTGGTATGAAGTCTCTAATTTCTTAACACTCATACCCGGTCCCCTCCTGCGTTTCCGGTCGCAGTGTTCGGTCTTTTTCTTTAAGCACGAAGGCCGTATCCGGGGAACCCCCTTCCAACGGATCAACCCCTGCAATTCCCCCCCGGCAGACGATTTTTTTCCTGACGAAAATCTTCCCCCCCGGGTGGTACTGATGCCCGATCTCTAGGGTTAGGGACTTTTTAAGAGAAGCCCCCCTCTTCTCAAAATTCCCCCTGAAGAATGTTTTTACAGGACGAGGAGGATAGTTCCCCCACGAATGACAACTTCCCAAGCTTTTTTCGCGACATACGACTCCCATGGCCGCTATAGCCCCCTTTTATGAGTTTACCGTTTTTAAGTTGGAATCTTTTCGTGCAGTGCAGGGTCTTCAGTCCCTCGCGCTAGGTTACCTCTTCCGCGCCCTTCAGGTCGGGCTGATCGTTGTTTCTTAAAACTTTTTTGAGCTCCGGCTAGGCATTCTGCCGTTCCTTTCTCTTGTGGTGATGAAAGATGGAAAACCCATTCAGCAACCTCTTTTTCCCTTTCGCAAGTTTGTATCGGGAGCCCACCCTGCGGCCATGGCGTGTTTCTTAGCCCTTTCTCTCTCTAGACGTTTCCTGTAAACTGATGGGCGTTTTGTCCCTGCAGAACTTTCGCCCCCAGGCTCGTTTCCCCGAATCGGGGAATCCCTTCAGCAGAGAGGCCTTCCTCCGACATTGGGTTGACAAGGATTCAATTAATGTAGTTTGGCCTTTTCCCGGGGGGATTTGACAGGTCTTACGGTTCCCTCCTAGATACTGTATAGTTTCCTAAGCCGTTGTTGTTTTTTCTTCTTAGCGTCGTTCACCGGTTCCAACGGCCTTCCCCTGGTAGTTCCCCTTTCAGGCTACCTTTCTGGTCACGCGCCACTGGCCCTGATTTTTCTTTCCGCTTTGACGTCGATTTTCTTTTAACGGTCCCGTTTCTGACGGAAGGTGAGAGCCAGGATCCTTTCCCATTGAGTTTTTCTTTTTTCGCCGAAGTACGCGATGACTATGGAAGCCGTTTGTTTTTTTTCGAAAGAACCCTTTCCCAATGACCGTCCCATGGACTCAATTTCTTCCGGTTTTTAGTTTTGATCTGAAATAACCTAAGTAAAAGCGGTCATCCTCCCTCGGAAGCGCCAAAGACTCGTTCCCCCATCCCCAACCTTTTTTTCCCGACCCTCTTCGGGAAGCTTGCGGTCGAATTTCCGATTCTGAGAGGTGATCTCCGTCTTTACTATTACTGGCCCCTTCGGATTAACTTCTCCCCCGCGCGAATATCGGGCCTATTTCACTTGTTAGATTGGGTAGACTGGAAGGTTTTAGGGGTTTAGTCAAAGAATCGAATCGTCTTCGTGAAGTTTCTAGGAGATTTAGGCCACGGCTTTAACCATTGAGTCTTTTCTTCTACCTTAGAATTTTTAGCTTGCCGGCCTCCCTTTCCCGGCCTCAGTTGGAATCGACGCAACGCACAAAAGGAAAGTGACGTGAATGCCTAAGTCCCTTTTCAGCACTGTGCTTTTTCCAATAGTGGGTTTTTTTCCGTCTTTTCGGGTTTTGAGCGTTCTTGCCTCGGATCTTTAACCCCCACCTTCACCCGTTGAGTTAATTAATTTCCCCTAGATGACCCACATTTTCTTTGCTTTTTTTACTTTGTTCTTAGAAGAATTGGGTCAGGCTTCTCAGCTCGTTGCTCGAAAACCGTTCAGAGAACCCCAGGGGGAAGAG
>Ga0179593_1783408_pt1 | contig 21003 bp, 22 predicted proteins | sample CZODoug2_1_08_16_FD_185931 | JGI IMG/M metagenome (GOLD analysis project Ga0179593, IMG submission 185931) | Vadose zone soil fungal communities from Angelo Coast Range Reserve, California, USA - CZODoug2_1_08_16fungal (PacBio error correction) | ecosystem: Environmental > Terrestrial > Soil >... | reverse complement strand
GAGAGAAAAGAGACCCCTTTCTTCCTTCCCCTCTCCCTCCTTTGAGTGGCCACGTATCGAGATAAACAGTCGCCGCTTTTGACGCCTGGAACGCCCAGCTTTTTTTTTCTCTCCTGCTCGCTGAAGGGAGAAGAGGCTCTTCTTGGGCTTCTCATCGGGTGAAGACATGCTTTTCCTTCCCCCTTTTCTTCTTTCTTTCGCCCCGACGCCGTCTACCGACAGTCCTGCTTATATCACCCGCTCCTTGGTCTGTCTCCCTTTTTGTCGCTGCGGTCAAGGCCCGGCCGTCGGGTCTTTTTCTCGTCGCGGCGAGAGAGCCCTTTTCTTCCTCCTTTCTCTTCTCTGGGCGGCTTCCCCGGTGTGGTTGCCGAGCGCATCTCGAGACCCTTTTTTTTTTTTAGCTGTTTTTTTCTTTTTCCTGCAATGGGCCTCATCAACCGCGTTTTTTTCTTTTGCGGGCCCTGGCGCGAAGCGCCGGCCGGGCCCTGCCGCTTTCCCCTCCTCCGCCCCCGCTCAACAAAGGCTGTACACGTTGATTGGCGAGCCGCTCGATTTCTTCTTTTTATGGCGGGAAGAGAGGATGTTCGTCGAACAAAGAGCCGTCCTTTCCCTTTTCCGTCTCTACCCTTGCGACTGAGATGCCCGTGGGCACCCCCCCCCGGTACGGGGATGATTCTCCAACGCTCGCGTTCTAAAGACAGAAGTAGGAGGGTCTCCCCCCCCCCCCTTCCTATCGACCTCCTCACAAGCTCCTGCTCGTGATCGCGATCGTGCTTTGGCATTAGGGCGCGATGATTACGCTCTTTTCCTTTTCCTGCCGCCGAGATCGGGGAAACAAGACGGCTCCGCGGCGGTGATTCATAGTTGCCTCTTTTTGTTGTATCTCCCCTTCGCCAAGATCTAATCGCCCAGTTACCCGTCCCCCCCCCCTCTCCTTTTCCTCCGGATGGAGAGATCGAACCGGCTTCTACAAGATTTCCTCCTAAGCCTTGAAAATAATTTCCACGGCAGTTAACTTTCTTTTTTCGAGCGAACCCGACGGCCCCTTTGATGGTCGTGACGAAGGAAAAACCCCCTTTTCTCTTTCTCTTTTCCTTTTTTCTCCCCGCCAGATCGGCGGCAAGTTCCAGGCCACGTGGTACAACCCACCTTCTTTCCGGTAAGTGAGAAGTGATATGCGAGCGGTCTTTGTGCCGCCGGCGACGTTAGAAGAATGGGCTCTCGTTCCTCCCCTTCCACGGGACTCCCCCACAAGGAGGAGCAGGAAGCCCGGGCCCTTAACTGAGCAAGCCGACCGGCGCCCCCTCCCCCTATAGAAACAAGCAGGAACTCTTTGCAACATACGCAGACCAGTAACCCACCTTCTTTTCTCCCCCTCTTCCTCAAGTGTTCCGAGATGGGATAACAGGACGGTCGTCATCGGATCTTTTTTTTTTCTTTTTTCTTACTGATGGGGGCGTCCGAGGCGCTTGATGCTTTTTTCCCACAAGGCTGGTCACGCACAAGGAAATAAAACCCTTTTTCCCCCTCTCCTTGTCCTATGTTGTTCCTGTTCGTGGTGACGATTCTCGGCTATGAACTACTTTCGTTGCCTTTTTCCCTTTTTTTTTCCCAGAAACTGTCATAATGGATGCTGATGGCGTTGTCCCCCCCCGACGGAAGCGGCGGGTAAGATTCCCTTTTCCCCCCCTCCTTTTACTGACTCGTGGATATAAATGATAACACTCCTGAATATGCTGCTCGGGCGATCAACTTTACTCCCTCCTTTTCTTTCCTGAGATGGGGAAGTTTTGAAGATGTTCATCTTCGTGCATCTTCGAGCTGGAAGGTGATCTCCTTCTTCCCCTTTCCTCCTTCCTGTCACTTCGGGAACCATTTATTAGAACCACAGATTTTCTCGACCAGGTGTGTTATCCCTTCACTAATGTGATGAGAGATTGGGATTCCCCTGCAGGTGTTAGAGAGACCTCCCTCCTTTTTATCTGTCTCTCCCCGTGGCGATAGCATTCGCTTACTGACTGGCTCACCAATTTCCTCTTTTTGTTGTTGAGATTTTCAGGAAAGACGAGAAGGGAGATCCGCCACGGCCTTTCTCCTTCTCTCTATCGGCTTGCGGAGAAACCCTTGCATTACCTAGGAGATTCTCCTTCCTGATTGTAACCTCGGCTCTTGCTGCACAGAAAAAGGAGAGACACCCCCTTTTCTTTCTCTCCTTGCCTTTTCCGTCGCAGCAAAAAGTGACCGCCGCCGCTTCTCCCTCCAGCCAACGAGTAGAAAAGGATCCTTTTTCAAAGGCCAAGCTAATGACTTTCGTTTTCTTCTTCTTCTCTTTTTCTCTCCCCGATGCGCGAGGAGAGGCCCTTTGTGTTTCAGTAGGATCCACGCTTTTTTTGAGAAGTCAGTTGGCCAACGGGGATGAAGCCCTCGGTTACGAAGATAGAGGAGTAGAACCTCTTTCTTCCTCTCTCTTTCTTTCTCTCGGGTAAGGCCATGTAAGGGAGCCGATCCCCTGGCCCCCGAAGTAGTTCGCGTCCTTCTTTCTCCCCAGGAACAAAATAGTAGTGCCGTGCATTCCTTTCCGTGGGAGTGCAGGAGTGTTGTCCTTTTTCCTTCCTCTTTTTTTTTCCTCTCTCCCCCCCCCCCTGCCTCGCCCAGCAGGAAGAACCCCCCTCGTCTATGTCCATTTTTCTCCTTGTGATCGGTCTTTTTTCTCGGCGCCACGAGATGGGCCGGATTCTTTTTGTACTGTTGGCTGCCGGAGTTCCATGTGGTGCGGGAGTCTTCTTCTCTCGATATAAGGGTCTCCAGAGTAGCATTGCTCATTTTTTCTCCCTTTTTTTCCTTTTTTTTGCTTCGGTGAGATGCTGCTTGGAACGAGCCATGAGTCTCTCGACCGAAAGGTCGCGTCCTGCGGAAGCAGAGAACTGCGCCTTCTTTTCCCCCTTTCTGTTTGGAGCTTGAACAGGTGTAGTTGTGGTCTACGTTATTAACTTGCCGCCTTCCTTCGTGAAAGAAATCCGAAGGAGTTTGCGTAACCGTAGTTAAGGAGGAAAGACCCCCTCTTCTCCCTTTCTAACGAGGCCGTAGGGTTACGGCTCGCCTAGATGACCCGTGATGTTACAAGGATTATTCCCTTTGTCTTGCGCTCGGCGCCAAAGCAGCCGTTCTAGCTCCTTTTCGGTGGGGTGAGGTTTCTCCCCCGATCGCCGCGAAAGAGGATCACTCCTCTTCCCTCCCTCCCCTCTCGCCGAGTTTGTTGCAAAGGATCTGGGCTTTTTTTCGAGCATGGGCCGGAACCTGCACCCCCCCCCTTCCACCACTGCAAGAAGATCACTTTTTCTCTTGTAAGAGGCTGTCGATATGCGGTTGAGTGGTTCCCCCCTCTCTCTTGAGACACGCTGAGAGTTGTGGGGATATGGCCAAGGCGGGCGGGGATTCTTATTCATACCTCGGAGGGGATCTGATGAGTTTGCCGAGGCTTTCGCCTTTTTTTCGCGGAAATTGAAAAAGTGCCTTCCTCTTTTCCCTCTCTCTCTCCCCCAGAGAGTAATAGCTGCCTCCTATGAGCTGTATCTGCGCTCCCTTCTTTTTTACAGCAAGGTGGTGAGCTGGAGCTTCGTGCCCCCTTCCCGCGCTTCGCAGAAAGGGAACCCCTTCCCTTCCCCCTTTCTCTGCCTCTCGGTTGATGAGGCACATTGCAGCTTCCCGCGGCTCCCAGCCGATCTCCCCTTTCCCGTCTCCATGAAGATGACGCGTCCTTTCTTCCCCAATCGGGCACGAGCAAGATGTTAACGTAAGGGCGTCTCATTCCTCTTCCCGCGAAGATCAGATAGCCCCCGGTGCAGCGAGAAGCCGATCCCGGACTTCTCCCCTTGCTGGGAAGAGCGCGAATCCCGCCTTAGCTCCGTGAGATGGCGGTAGGAAGGTTTCTTTTCCTCCTCCGTGCCGTCGCCGAGACCGCCTCCCCTTCGCGAGGCACCGATGGAGAATCTTTTCTGCGGATCTAATAGTATAATCACTTTTTTCATCAGATCGGCGCGAGGGGCTTTTTTCCCCCTCTTTTTCTTTTCCAATTGTTGAGGCTTGTTCATTCCCTCGGGCGAGGTCCCTTCTTTGTGTATCGGTGTCCCCTTTTGCGCATCTATCTCTTTTCCTCCTCTCAGTTTTTTTTTCTCCCCCTACCCCCAGGAGGCCCGATGAGAGCACGATCCTGGATCGTGAAACCTGACCCTCGCCGGGCTTTTCTTTTTTTCCCTCTGCTGAAACGAATGGAAAGCACAGCTCTTTTCTTTTCTCCGGAGGCGGGAGGAAGAGGAGATACGATCCTTTTTTTCTCCCCCTTTTTTCCCTGCTTCTTCTCATTCGGGTGAAGAAAGCGAGACCCTTTCGGCGCGGCGACGCCTGAGGAGCTCTTCCCCTCCGATCACGGAGCTCTATAACCCTCTCCCTTTCCTGCCCGTGGTCGCTGCGTAAACCTTCCTTCCTCTCTGCTCGGCTCGCACTTTATAGTCGTCGCGGACGAGTGAGCGCCTTTCCCTTTTTCCTCTGCCCGATGGAGCTCCTAGGTTTTCCCCTGCGCCAACGAGAGTGCCTTCCTTTCTCCTTCTTTTTCTTTTCCCTGTTTCTCATCAACGCGTAGTGCTCCGTCTCCAGAGGAGGCCGGTTAGCCATGGCGGCGAAGCTCCGCGCCCTTTTCTCGAAGCGCCAGCTCAAAAACAAAAGGATGTACCTTCTTTCCCTCCTCCTTTTTTCTCAGATCCAGCAGCGAGATGGAGGGCCTCTATCTGAGAGCGCTCGCGTTCGTCGCCTTTCTTTCTCAGACGGCTGACACCTTGCTCGTCATCAAGCCCTCCGGGAACCGTTTTTTCATCTTCCCTTTTTCCCCCCTTTCTCCCCACAACGATCGCGTTATTCACGCCGCATCCGGAGCCTTCCCTCTATACAAGATCATGCCGTGATCCTTTCGCGATGATATAAGAGCTTGTGCTTTTCCTTTCCTCTACCCTCCTCCCCTATCCGGGGCAAGTGATCGAGGTAGGATGGACTTTTTCCCCCCGCTGGAGATAGTCACTTAGAACAAGCCTTTTGTGGATCCCTCCCCCCCCTCCCCCCCCTCTCCTCCTGGTGGACCGGATGGGAGCCTCCCCTGCTGCGAGCTCGAGCGCAATCTTCTTTACCATCACGGTGTAGGAAGGAAGTTCATCTTTTTCCCTAGCGAAACAGACTGGATCGTTTTTCTTTTTCCCTCGTCTTGGTCGTGCCGACGGAAACCTCAGTCCGCTCCGTACATCTTCTTTCTATGATAACGCAGCCGGCGGGCATGGTACCAAACTAAACCTTTTTTTCCTTCCCCTGTTTCAGTGAGCAGTGCTCTGCGGTTAGAGACATGCACGCATTCTTTTTTTTTCGGTTGACGCTAAGCAGGCTCGAGAGACGAAAGCTCCTCCCTCCACCCCCGTCGGCGAAGTCCTTTGGCGAAATGATCCTTAGAGGTCGAACCCCTCCGGAACGAGGAATCAGCCACCCCCTTTCCTCCTCCCCCATTTAGTACCCCAGACCTGCATCGCGTGGCGCCCGAGGCTCCTGATGGATAAAGACTACCACAAGCGGATAGGGATCATGTTTTTTTTTTTTTTCCCCCCTCGTTCGTGTTTCTTCATGATGGGCCGGCGTCGCTCTTTTAAGGGCAGCTCGGCGCTACGTACAAACCCTCTACAAACAGAGTTAAAGATGCCCCCTTTTGTTATGTTCGTGGTGACGATGCTTTTTTCTTTCCTTTTTTCCTTTCCTTGATGATCCCCTGCGCCCGGGAAATGGCACTTCCGCTTTCCAAAGCCTGTCCTCTGCTGGCTTCTTGCTGGTTTTTTCCCCCCTCCGGAAGCGGGAAGGTCAGCTTCATCCCTTGAGGGACGCGTGGATTACCTGATCCAAATCCAAGGGCCTTCCTCTTCTTCCCTCTTTCCTCTCGGCGAAAATGCGCGCGAAGGCTATTTACTTTGCGCGTTCATCTTCCCTCTTTTTTCTTTTTTTTAGCGTGCCAGGGTCTTTCCGAACGTAAATTCGCTACCCCCTTTTCCCCCCCCCCCGAGGTGATAGCAGGTGCTCAGCACGTTCTGGTCTTGGACATCCCCTCTTCCTCATGGTGATGACCGGTTCTTTCATGACAGGTGTTAGCGCGTCCCCTCCTCCTCCCCCTTCTCTTCTTCCTCTACCGTGGCGATAGCCTTCCTTCTCTTGACCTGGGCGCACCCTTCCCTCCCCGTGGTGTGTTGAGAGAGATGTGACTCAGGAAGCCGAGTAAGAGATCGCCCCCCTTTCTTCCCTCTTTCGAACTTGTAAGCCTTTCAGTGCCGCGACCCCCTTTTCGATGAGCCCGAAGCCTCGGGAGTCGAAGAAAAAGAACATGTTTTCCCCCCCCTCCTTTCCCTTCGATTTTGTCGAAGAGAAATGGGTCCCTCGTGGACTTTAGTCAGCCTTTCCCCCCCCCGGCAGCGCGAAGCATCAAGCCGCATTCCATCTGAACAGCGGCAAACGGCCCCTCTCCTTCTCCTGTTCGCGATCGATCGCGGTTTGATTCGCCCGAGCAGCGAGGCGTTTTTCCCCCTCGTCTCGCAGAGAAGGTGAGAAGTTTGAACGCTGGGACCCAGCCGCTTAAGGAGTTTTTCCCTTCCTCCTTTTCTCCCCCTCGTCCCCACCCGCACAAGCAGCCTGTTAGTTCCGCTTTGAGCCGCGTTCTTTTTCTCCGATTCATCAGCGGCAAGAAGTAGTTCGCCAATCATCGGCACCCGAAAAAGGAACCCCCTCTTTCTTCTTGGCCATTTTTTTGTAGGTCGTGGGCTTGAACCAGAGTTGTCCGGAGCGCCTCGGCTTCCCTTCCGCCCAGAAGGAGAAAAAGACTCTGACATGATACAGATACGGTCTTTTCTCTGTCGTCTATCCAGCTCGTCCACCCTTTTTTTCCTTTCTCCCGATATGGCTGGTACTGGGGAATTGGCTTCCCTTTTGTTTTCGGGAGAATCGTCTGCGTTGAGATCCTACTCCCCAGGTATGCGTAATAAGTTTCCTTTCCCCTTTGTTGGCATTCGGTGAAGCTGCTGCTCTCCCGTCTCTCCCCCCCTTTTTCCTGTCGGCACCGCCGTGGTGCGAGCATGCGTCTTCCTTTTTGCGCAGGACAACGGTAGATTCCCGTTTTTTTTGTGGTACCCGGGAACTTCCCTTCCTTTCCCCTCTCTTTCTCCCCCACCTCGTTCCGACATCCGAGGAGACTCTGTCTTTAGCTCCCTTTTCCCCCCCCCTTCTGTAGAGTACGGGAGAAACTATGCTTCTTTCCCCCCCCTTCTGTCCGTAGGCAAGATGCCCCCTTACATAACCGTGATGTTTCAGGCTTTGCCTTTCTCTTGAGATAGGAGATTAGCGAAAAGCAGGCCTCCGGTCGCCTTCGGCGCACGAAGTTGGTTCTTTTTTTTCTCTCTCTTCTCCTGTTACGATAGCCAGCGCAACTCCAAACCGCGGGCAACCGTTCCATTCAGAAGAGTGTTGCCCTTTTTCGGCGCCCTCCCCCCTCTCCCTTTAGATCATCGAGACATCACTGCCACCCAATCGCGATAACCGATCCTTCTTTTTCTGTTGCTGGAGACAAGAAGAAATGTCTCCTCTTTAGGCGTGTGTGGAGAAGCTGTCCCCAAGGCTTCTCCTCCCCTTCTTCTTTTCTGATGAAGTTTGCACGAGCTCTCTTGCCCCCAGGCGACGGGTCTCCCTTGGCCCTTGAAAACGTTGCCGGGCGCTTTTCCTTTCTTCCGGAGAGCCCTCCCCTCCCCCTTTTTCCTCCCATCTTCCGGCGGATCTGAGCCTCCCTATCACTCCGCGTGTACAGCCATTTTCTTAGGAAAGAGTAGGACGTCCTTTCCCACATCCTCATGGAGAGACTCGTTAGTCCCTCCCCCCCTTCCCATGCAGCGCCCGATCGTTTCTTCCGCCCTGCGAGCTTTTTTTTTTGCAGCGCGCATGAAGATGCGCGTCTGCCCCCTTCCCCGAGCCCGATGTTCACGAAGCGAGAAAGGGAATTCTTTCTCCTCCTTTCCCCCCTCTCCCTCCGACAGTTCCCGAGAGCAGATTACAGACCTTCCTCCCCTCCCCCGGCTTGGGCAGCTCGTTTCTTGAGCGGCGGTAGACGGAAGTAGGGGCGTCCCCCCCCCCCCTTCTCCCCTCCCGCCGAAGTTCGCGCAGGTCGGCCCCTTGTCTTAAGCCGGACGGCCCCGTGACGCTTCCTCCGGACAGAGATAGATCGAAGCCTTGCCTTTAAAGGCGTTCAGCGTATGAGGAAGTTTCTCCCCTTTTTTTTCCTCCTTCCTTTACCCCTGTTGTTCGTGTCGCTCACTAATGTTGAGGTGCGCGAGCATCTCCTTCTTTGAGAGAGATCGAAGAGCACCGACTTTCACCGAGACACAGCTGGAGACAGTTTTCCTCCCCCCTCCTCTTTCTCCTGTTTCCCAGTTCGCAGACGCTGAACGGCCTGTCCTTTATTCTCCAGATATGATGGCGGCGCTTCCTCTTCGATACGATCGGTGATAGTAAAGGGGCCGTCCTTTTTTCGCGAACTCGGCGGACGGAGAGGACGCTTTCATTCTTTTTTTTCCCCCTTCCTCTCAAGGAGCTAATCATGGTAGGTTCATAGGGCTTGCCCAAGCCGTGGTCCCCCATCTTCTTTCGGGATCGGCTGATCGCTAGTATCGTCGCGGGCCGAGAAGAGATATTTCTTTCCTCCTTTCTTTCCCGATGTTCCTATCGGGTGGGTTGCGCGACCATTATGGCGCGCGCAACGGGCTTCTTCCCTTCAATGGGTATAAAACAGCGTTTCGTTTGTCCATGGAGGCGAAGCTCGAGGACGGCCATCCCCTCTCCCTTCTCCCCACTGCTGTACACGGCGGATGGGCGCTCGATCGATGTTGTCTTTTTTTTTCTTTTTTTTTGTATCTGGCGTTATGGGAAGTTTTTACTTCGGGAGCTCTCGCTTTTTCCCCGCTCCCTTTTTCACTTTTCAGGGCAGATAGAAGCTGCCAATGTGAGAGAGCCTCTTCTTTCCCCTCCCCTCCGGTAAGGGGCCTGAATCTACTTTTTTTGGCTTCCCCACACGCTCGAGTTCTTAAAGACCGCCTTTTTTTCTCCCCTCCTCCCGCCTCTACAAGCTCCTGATCGTGATCGCGCTTTTCGGACAGTGATGGGCGCGATTACCTCTTTCGCGAAGAACGACCAGATCTTCGGTCGGCTGGAAGGTTGACGCGTTCTTTTTCTTCCCTCCCCCTTTCTTCCCTTCTCCCCAAGCTCTAAAGATACAAGTCTTCCCAAACTAGGCGCCTCTTTCCGAAACGGCATGACTGTTCTCTCTCTTCCCCCCATCTCTCCGAAAGCAAAGCCTTGAACATCCTTCTATTCAGGGTTCATCTGGCAGTAGTTTCTTCCTCCTCGGTGCGCCGGGACTACTACGAGGTTCTCCCGACGGGGAAGATCGAAATCGTCTCCTCGTTATTTGTTTCCTTTTCTCCTCCTCTCGTGCGGCAAGTTCCATGTGCGGGTACCACAACTCCAGGTAAAATTCCCCGGGGTAAGTGAGCAGTGCTCCCTCTTCTCCCCTCATGATAGCGACAGTGCGGGTAAGCAGGCGACGTTCGACTCCTTCTGCATAACAGAAGACAACAAGTTTTTCTTTTTGCGGAAAAGCTGGAGAAAGAAGAACCCTTCCTCCCTTCTTTTTTTCTCTCCCCCCCTCCAGGAAAGAGGAATACTTCCATGGCCCACACGAAGCCACATTTACCCCCCTCGCGTGGAGAAAGATTTCTTCCACGAAGAAAGATAACCCTCCTTCCCATCTTTTTTCCCCTACTTTCGGTTATTACTGATGGCTTGAGTCGGCGACTGATGATGCTCATGCTCTTTTTTCCCCAAAAATGGTAAAGACACGCCCCCTCTGCACTGAACGAAGATGGTTTCTTTTTTTTCTTCTTCTGTCATCGGAAATACTTGTTGCTTTTGATGATCGGCGCCCGGGCCTTTTCCCCCCCCTACTGGATGCTGCGAGGGTGGAATCGTTTCCCCCTACCGGACGAGGGATGTGTTTCCATCTTTCCTTCCCTTTTTCCTTTTCCCCCGGTCCCTGCCTGCGAGAGGTGATATAACTGATCACCGGGATTATCTCGGACTGCTCGCGGGCCTATTCCTCCTTGCGAAAGGCATGAGAGGGGAAGTTTGCGCTTTTTTCGGTTGTGCTGATCTTAGGAGATGACGTTCCCCTCCTCTCCCTTTTTTTATTAACGTAAATTAGGACTTCTTGAACCCCACCGTATGTGTCTCTCCCTTTTATCCCTTTATGGTTATTAGGACATCCCAGAGGTTACCTTGATCATATCCGAGGTCCGTTCTCTTCTCTCGCAAGCCGATCTGTACCAGGCGATATCTTTTCTGATCGATTAATAGGATTCATGACCTGGGTTCCCCCCATTCTCTCTTTTCATCATAATCCGTGTTGTTTTTTCTTCTCTGTTTCCAATTTGGCGCCAGTTTTCCCCCTGCGATAGAAACGGTAGAAAGGCCCGCTCCCCGGCTTGCGCGCGAAAAACGGACTTTCCCTCTTTTTTCTCACCCATGATTGTAGACTCGTTTCTGGACGAACAGACAGGTGCTCCCCCCCCCCTCGGTGGGGGTCGAAGAGTCAGAAGAAAAGTGACCCCCTCCTCCTCCTATTCCTCCTCCTTTTTTCCCCTCCTCCCCGGTAGACCAGGATCGTCCCTATATGAACAGCGGTCAACCCTTTCTTTGTGTATGTTAGCGATTCTCTCTTCTCTTTCTCCTTCCCTTCGTCTCGTCGGGGTGGACAGGTAGAGTCCACTTCCTCGACCGGTGATACGGTCGCGTTTCCTTTTTTTTGGTTTCCAGAAGATCGAGGAAGTAGAAACACCTGCAGGCAGCCAAGTTAGGACATTCCCTTTGTTCCTCATCCTGTAAGGGACAACCCTTTTATATCAGCGGCACTCCCTCTCGGCCACGCCCTCCCTGAACACATAGTCGTGAAGTTGCCTTTTCTTCCCTTTTTTTGCGTAACAGGTGTTTTCCTTGCGAGCTGAAAGGCTGCCTTCCTTTTTCCTTCACAGAAGGAAGACCTTGTACATGATCCCGATCAGTCTTTTCCCCCCCCCTTTCTTTTTCGTTATCCAGATAGTTAAACTTTCGCATGGGTCTCCCTTCTATGGCGGTTGGGGCTTCTCCTTTCTTTTCTTTCTCCTTTCGTTTCCTGGATTAGATCCAGGTTTTCGGACCGCGCCCTTCTCCACGGGATTCCTGCGCCGCCTGTGGTTTTCTTTTACCGCGAGCATGAGTTTTCCTCCCTTGCACCGCCCGCCCCCGCGAGAATGCGTGAATCCTCCTGCGAACTGACCAAGTTCTCCTTTTTTTCCCTTTACCCATTTTGTAGTTGTGGTACCCTTTGGCTGAAATTGCCGCGAGCTGCTCCCTGTGAAAGAAATCCGAGGAGCTTCTTGTAGTCTCCCCCCCCTTCCTACTACCACTTCTCGTAGGAGTACGGGCGCCCAGATTGAGTAGGTTAGCTCGCCACCTTCTCACTGAAGTAGATAAACGTGATGTTCCTTTCTTTTTCGCTCGGAGATCGCGAAAAGCAGGAAGTTCTTCTTCCTCCCCCCCCCTTCCTTTTCCTCCTTCTAGTTGGGCGGGGGTTATGGATCTCAGATGCTGGCGAAGGTGTTCGAAAGAAGGATCCACGACATCGAGAAGAGTGTCCCCCTTCTTTCCTTTTTCCTCTCGTTCGGACAGAACACCTCGTACTCTCAACGCGCCATCACTGCCACTTCTCCCCTCCCTGCTCTGTAGAGGCTGTAGATCTGGTTTTCTTTTCTTACGGAACCGAGAGTTGTGGGGAGCTTCTTTTTCCCCCGGTTCTTTTTTTTATTTCTTCCCTCCCCGTAAGGAGGGGCTTGAGCTTCCAGTTTCTCTCCCGGGGGTACAGAAGGGAGAGAGGCCCCCGGGCGCTTAGAAGAAAAAGCTCTCCCCTTTCCCCCCCCCAGCGAGTCCTCGCTGCCCTCCCCTACTTTGCTGGATATGCGCCGGTTAAAGAAAGTTGTTGAGCTGGCGATTAGTGACCGTTCCCCCGCCGCCAGGGCCCCGGCCTCCTAAGGAGTTCCTTCTTTTTCCCTTCTTCCCCCTTCCCAGTCGCACGCTCGGATCCCATCCCGAATCTTATTAAAAGCTCAGGTTGCGCGCGGCCCTTCTGTCTTTTTCCTCACAATTTTTCATTAGCAGGAAGTAGGAGATATCTCTCCTCCCCTACCTCCCCTTTCCTCTTCGAGCAAGACCCTTCGGCAGGGGCCGTTGAACCGCCCTCTCCTTGTATCCCGAAAAATGAAGTTTTGGCGGTAGAAAGGCGTCGTTTCCCTTCTCTTTTTCCTCCGAGTTCGAGCAGGTCGGCACATGAGAGCCCCGTTCAGGAACCCCTTTGCTAGCCTTTTAATAAAGCAGGTCTTTCCCTCCGGCGCCGAGCTGGGCGCCAGGAGTCAGCGTTTCCTTCCCTTTTTCCCTTTTTCTCTCCCTTCGTAGGGTCAGGTTCACTGATCCGCTGGCTCGGCTTGCGGGCGCTGCGCATCTCTCTCTTTCTTCTCGCAGCGCACCGACCACAGGAGGCCTCTCCTCTCCCCCTTTTTTTTTCCTTAACCTGACCCTCGCGAGGGAGTGGCCCCCTCCTTTGCTCCCCATGCCGCAGACGCTGCCCTGCCATTCTCTTTTCCGATCGAGCGCGCTGACGTTTTTTTTCCGTCACGGAGGCGGCCGGGGTCTTCTTTCCCTCTTTTTTCTTTTTTTCGGTGCGACGCCGGAGGATCTGATAGTCTACCTCCCCTCCTGGTAGGGATTAGACGAGATGACCACTCCTCCCGTCGGGATCGGATGCTAGCTGAACTTTTCCCTCCTTCTCTTTCTCTTCCTGAGAGCCGCCTACTTCCTGCTCTCCTTGCCGGCTCGTGCACGATGGCGCTCCTCTTTTTTTCTTCCTCCCCCGGAGATGTGCATGCGAGACGAGCGGCTGGGATCTATCAACCGCGTCGTGCAAGACGAGTCCTCTCCCTCTTCTCCCTTTTTCCCTCTTCTGGCCGGCCCGACGATGTCCTATGCTCCGCAGACAGCTCCCCACTTCTCCTTTCGGCAGCTAGAGAGGAGGCTTCTTTGCAGCGAGAGAATCAGAGGTCTTTCTCTCCCTCCTCCCTTCCCCTCCCCCTCTCTGTGCACGTTTAAAGTTCTCTAGACGGCTGACCATGGCGCTTTCAAAGGAAGACAATTCCCCTCCTTTTCCCCCCCCGCCGACTTGTGCCCGCTGATAAAAAAAACTCTTCTTTCTTTCCCTCCCCTCCTCCCCTCCCCCCCCCCCAGACTCACAGACTATACAAGATCATGTTTCTCGCTCGATCTAGTGGCAGGAGTGGGCGCCCCTCTTTTCCGGGGCCCGCAGGGCGACGACGCACGCCCCTTCTCTAGGTCGGATGGACGGTTGCCTCTTCTTTTCTTCTCTGGCGATCGTTCCCGAAAGCTAGAATCGATCCATCCCTTCTCCCGAAGGAGAAAGGATGGAGCGCTCTCCTCTGAGCGCAAGCTGCCGCCGAACGCCCCTTCTTTCCCTCCCTCTTTCCCTTCTTTCCTTCTTCTATCCGGGGCGAGAGAACCCTACCTCTCCCCGGAGCCGTACTCCTCCTTCCGGAAAAGAAGGTGGACGTCGACCCTTTTGGTGGATCCCGCAGCTCCCTTCCCCCCTTCCCCTTTCCCGGTACCACACCACTTACAATGGTTCAAGGTCCCCCCCCAGGGGTAGTGAGGCTTTTCACGCATGCTAGAGCCGTTCGGGCTTTTCCTCCTTTCTCCTCTCGGGCCGCAAGAGCCTTCCCAGATAAAAAAAGGCGGCGCAGTGCTCCCTTTTCTTTTCAAGCAGAACGGCAGAACGGCCCGTAGATTCGTCCCCCCCCCTTAACGATCCCAAAAAATGGCACCTACTCTCGGAAAATAGAGTGGTCCCTTTCCGAGGATGGATCCCCTACTCCCCCCAAGCGTCGGGATCATTCCGTTTATTAAGGATGGGAGGCTTCTTTTGATGGCGCCTGAAGCTCGGCCCCCCCCCCCCCTTTCCCGCCCACGACCTAAACCCGTTTTATTAACGGCACGACGATGGTTTTTTTCTTTCTCGCAAATTACTTAGTGAGATGAGGCTCTTTCCCCGCACTGTCCTACTGGCTGCTGATGGCGTTTTTCCTTGTTTTCCCCTTTCCCCCCCGCTCCTCTGTAGGGTCAGCTTCATCCAGTTGGCCCACTCGACTCTCACCGGGCGGAGGCGAGGGTCTTTTTCCTGCATCTCATAGATGATAGGGGCTTTTCTATCCTTGCGAACATGCGAGCGAACCTTCCTTTTTTTTCCCTTTTTTTTCCTCTGTTCATCTGGACGATCCTGTCCGGTGTGATGATCTTCGCTTTCCCCCTCCCGGTGATGCGGAAGGAAAGTCAATTCGGGACTTTTCTTTCTCGCGGTGCTGTGGAGAAACTGTTCTGGTTCTTTTTCCCTTCCTCTCTTTCTCTTCCTCCTTCGGGATCATCTCTTTCATGCTTTTGAGAAAAGCCGATCTTTTTTCTTCCTCTAAAGTGGCAGATCGCCTTCACCACATGTCACATATCTCTCTTTCCTCTTCCCTCTTTTTTTTTCTCTTCTGTGAAAATTGGTGGTGCGCCCCTAGGAATTGAGGAAGGCGATCGCACCCCCTTTTCGCTTTGTAGACGAAGATCGGCTTTCTTGACCTCGGAGATCTCTCCTCCCTTTTTCCCCCCTCCACCTATGTAGACTCGGGAATGTTCAGCACCAGAACAGGTTGCTGCCCCCCCCCCCACAATCGTGGGGTCTAGTGACGTTCAGTCAGAAGACCCTTTTCCCTTCCTCTCCCTTCCTCTCGAGATCAGCAGCCTGAGTAGACCAGGATCGTCCCCTCCTCTCATGCACTTTCCGCGCGAAGGTTCGCGATTCCTTCTCTCGGAGAGGCCCGTGAGGTGGATCAGTAGATCCCTTCTTCCCTTTTCCTAGGTCGTAAAGCTGAAGCTGACCAAGCCGCTTCCCTTCCTTTCCTGGACACAACGAGGCCACTTTTACCTTTGTTAGCGCGGGAAGGCCCCCTTTTCCTTTTCTCTTCCCCTTCCAAGAAAGTATTTCTTTGCCCCTCAATCGCACCACGACCCTTCCCCTCCGTGAAACAGATGGTGGAGGTCTTTGTGTTGTCAGGGAGGCCTATCTCCTTTCTTCATATCAGCTCGAGCCGACCATCCGTCTCTGAGATGGAAGATGTGACATGTCCCGATTGTGATAGGGTTCTCCGTACAAACCTTTAGATGGCCTGCCCCCCATCCTTCCTCTATGGGGTACTGGATGGTGGAAATGTGGTGCTTTTTCGATCTACGGGTTTTAGACCTCTCCTTCTTTCTCTCCCTCTTTCGCCAGGGATTCATTGTCTGATTGTGGGTTAGTGAGCTTTTGCTCCCCCATGAGTAGAAAGTCCAGACGGGGGACACCGTCTCCCCCTTTCATCTATCTTTGCATGTCCGCCCGAAGAAATGCGCCTGACCCTTTTCTTGGGGACTTGAACAGGTTTCCGGGCAAGGAATGACCTTTTCCCTCCCTTTCTCCCTTTCCCCCCCCCCGGCGTGCACTCGGGAGAAGATGTGAGCCTTCCCCCCCTTCTTCCCATCTCCTAGGAGTAGGCTTTTCTTTCTCCCCCGGATAGGAAGTACTGCCCGCTGCACTTTCCTTCTCTTCTTCCCTTCCCGTTCGGCGGAAGCCTTGCGCTCTTTTTCGAACAGCAGGCAGTTCGATGCTCCTCCCCCCTCTGTGGGCGGGTTCTGGATACGATGAGAGGTCTTTTCAGCGACGAGTCTCCCCCCTTTCTTACACAGTCCAGCGACTCTCCTCTTTTTCCGTAGAGAACCTTTGAGGGCCGGCCCCTGCCATCCCTGCCAAGAAGATCACTCTCCTCCTTCTTCCTTTTCTTTTTCTTTTCCGATTGGTTGCTTAACCGACTGCGGTAGTGAAGAACGCTCTCCTTCTGGGAGTCTATTCACGACACGGACCGGAGTTCTGCTCGCGCAGCGCAAGGGGTCAGCGGCTTTTTATTTCTTTTTCTTTCTCTTTCTCCGGAAAGCGACCGCGATCCAGCGAGTCCTCGCTTTCCTCTTCTGCGCATCAAGATAGAGATGACTCTTCTTTTGTTGAAGCTGGCAGCTTAGTTGCCTCCTTCTTCCCTTTTCCCCTCCCTTCTCTTTCTCCGCCAGGGACAGGCCGCCTCCTTTTCTTTCACGTAGCACGAAGCACGGTTGATGACCCCAGAAGCTAGAAGAGAATGCCACAGCTCCTTTTGGCAACCACACCGAGGAGCAGACATCTTTACTGATCCCTTTTTCTCTCCCTTCCTTAGGCGTATGGGACGCGCCCGGATCCGATAGCAGCACATTGCCTCTCCAGAGATAAAGAAGGAAGGGGCTTTCTTGGGAAGCTCTCTAATCCCGACTTTCCTTTCCTCCATTTTCGCTTGCGGTAGACGTTGGGATCAAAGAAGACGTCGCCGACTCCTCCCTTGTAGAGAACACGATGAGAAGAAAAGAATGCCCCTTCTCTTTTCTAACGAAGAGCTCTATCTCCTCCCCTTTTCCTCTTTTTGGAGTTCCCCTTTTTTCTCGATGAGGAATGTTGAGCTCGATCGTGGCCATTTTTTCCGCTGGGTATAGGTGTTTTTTTTTCCATCTCTCTCTTTTCTCTACTAGTTGTTGTTTTTTCTCTATCTTCTTTCCTTCTCCCCCTTCTTCTCTCTGTCGGACACGAGACACGCTTTCCGTGCCCTGCCTCGCCGAGGAGTGGACACATCCTTCACGCCCAGCCGGCGGAAGATATGAATGGCTTTTTGAGGACGATGAGATCCGCTCGGTGATCTCACGGTCGGCCTTTTTCCCCTCCTTTTTCCTCCTGTGCGGCGAGCGTCCCGGAGGTGCCGACGCCGTCTACCTCCCCTTTTTTTATGTAGGGATTAGCGAGATGCCAAAGACCGTTTTTTCTTTGCGTCGGTGCTCGGTGCTCAGCTCCCTTTTTTCTTCTCTCTTCTTTTCCCCCGAGAGCGCCGACTTCCTGCTCGTCTGTGACCAATTCGGATCGTGCCCGGGCCTTTCCCCTCGCATGGGAGAGAAACGAATGTGATGCTTTTCTTTTTTTTTTGAAATGGGGCCTCATCAAAGCGTCGTCCCGACGCTTTTTTTCTTCCTGTTTCTGGCGGCGAAGCTCGCTTAAAGCTAAGTTCCTATGCGGGCACGTAAGCCTTTTTTCCCACGCGGATGGGACGAGCAGATCGAGCTGGAGGCTCTTTCCTTTTCGGGGCGCGAGAATAGCCGGAGGTCTCCTTTTCCCTCCCCTCTTTCTGGCACGTTTCAAGGGCCTCTACTATGACCCATTGCGACTTCGCTTCATAAGAAATCGGTTTTCCCCGCCGCCTTGGGCCAGATGTACCCCACACCTCTCTCTTTCTTCCAAGTCCCTCCCCTTTTTTTCTCCCCCCCCCCTCCCCCCCACACCCGGTCGAAGCCTCTACAGAATCCTTCCAGATTTCGTGGCAGTGATGGGCGCGATGATCTTCCTCCTTTTTAAGGGAGAGAAGCCAGACCCCTTCTGCGGTTGCAGAGGCTTTATTCCTCCTCTTTTTTTCCCTTCCCCCTTCTCAAAGCTCTCATCATCCCCCCGCCCACATTAGGCGCCGACTGGCTTCCTCCCGGATTGCTGTTAGCGAGTTTTTCGCACGGCAAAGCCTTGAACATCACGGTGATCGGACTTTTTCCCCTCTTCTATCCGGGGGGCGAGTCCCCCGCAGGCATCGGTGCGGCCTTCTTTTTCGTGAAGACGAAACGACGGTGGACTTTTTTCGTCGTGCATAGTGGTGTCTCCCTCCTCTCTTTTTTCCCCTCCTCCCGTTCCGGGTACCACAACTACCCTTTGTAAAGTAAACCAGCCCGGCTTCTCAGTGCTATGAGGACGCGGACTCCTTCCTGCGGGCGGTGCCGCCGGCGACGTTTTCTCTCCTTTTTTTTTTTTCTTTTCCAGCAGCTACGTCCCAAAAGGCAGGCGCAGTTCCTTGCGCAAGCAGACCGCTTTTGAAACCCGTAGATTAGCAAACCCTCCCGGAAACTGTCCCCCCCCCTTCCACCGACGCCCCCCAGTACCCCGAACATAGAGTGGCGCAAGGGTGGGCCGATCTTTCTTTCCCTTCCCCAAGCTTTTATTGATAATGTACATCTCCTTTCTTACTGCTGGGCGGAGTAGAGGAGATGCTTTTTTTCCCCCACCCCCTTTTGCACTGCCCAAGACCTTCCCCCCCGTCTTTTCTTCTTTTTTGTTTTCTGTAGTGGTGCCTATGTTTTCGCGAAACTACTTAGTGCGCTGATGATCTTCTCTTTTTCTAACGAACGATAATACTGGCTGCTGCTTCCTCCTCGCCGTCTGGAAAACCGCCGGAAGCGGGCTTTTTTGGTCCTTTCCCTTCCCCTCTTCCCCTTGCGGCGGCGAGGACGCTGTTTCCAGATCCACATCAAGGGCATCTCCTCTCTCTTTTTTTTTCGCGAAAGGAGAGAGAAAGGCATGTTTTTTCCCTGGACGATCCTGGGTCTAATGGTGTGTGCTCTTCTCCCTCTTTCCTTTTTTTCCCTTTTTCTACGGAACGTTCACTCGGTCCCTTTTTTCAGACCCCACCGAGGGTGGCTCTCTTTGTTCTTAGGAAATAAGAGGTCTATTCTTTCTCATCTCTAGGTACTGACGGTTTTATCTCTCACGCCTTTTTCTCTCCTTCCCTCAAGTGGAGATAGCTTCCTCCTTCCCAGTGTAAAATATCTCTCTTTTTTTTCGAGCTGGAAACCTGTGGTTCTCCCCCGTTTCTTTTCTTATGAAGGCGATACGGCGTAGGTCCTTGTAGCAAGAAGATCGGTTCGCGAACACAGGACTTACTTCTTCTCCCGAAGCCGGGCTCCCATAGTAGACCTGGGATGTTCCTTTTTCCAAGCACCGGCGAGAGCCACCCTCGGTTCCCCATGGGTCCCCGAAGTGACGTTACGTAGCCGCCACCCTTCCCTCCCCTTTTTTTCTCTCTGAAGATCAGCGCCTTCGAAGGATCGTCCAGATGCCACCTCCTTTTCCTTTCGCGAGAATGTTCGAGATCGTTTCCCGCCCCGCGCAGCGAGGAGAGGCCCTTTCTTTTTTTCTTTTTTTTCCTCCCGCCTTGAGAAGGCGAGTTTCCGGAAGCTGACCAGCCGCTTCCGGCGGGTTTTTCCCCTTCGCGGCACCCGCACAGCAGCAAGCCGCTTTTTTTTTAAGGCCAGTACGGGCGCCGTCATCAGCTTTTCCCTCAGGTAGTTCTTCTGGGCTGCCCATAATCGGCACCCCTCCTGTTGCCGTGCATGTGAACACGTTGTGGCTGCCCCTTCCTCTAGCGCTTTTCGCATTAATCAGCCGTCCTTCCCCGCAGAAAACAAGAACGTCTCCGTTGCCTTTTTTCCTTGTGATCGGTAGTTCCCTTTGGATCAAGTCTTCCCTGCAGAGCGGAGACAAGCTCTTGGTCTGCGTATTCTGTGGCGGGAGTTCCTCTTTTCTACGGGTTTTAGAAAGCGCTTCTTCATTTTCTCCGGATACTTCTCCTTTTTGCTTCGGTGAGGCTGCTGTTTGTTCGTCGCCCCTGCGTCGAACGTAGACGTTTTTTCCGCGAGCAGCGTGAATGTAAGAGGGCCTCTTTTTTCTCCTTTCTCACTGTACCCCCGGTAGATCCCGGTGTTCCCTCTTTCTTTTTCCTGGAACGGCCTGGAATTTCTCCTGCGTATCCACCACGACGTGCACTACCCTTGTAGAGCGTAACCGTTAGTTTCCGTTGAGTAAGGCTCACTCTGCTTTTTTCCCCCTTTCTACGCGTACGGAAAGCCGTCCTATCCTGGGATTTGCCTTGCAAAGATTTTCTCTTGCTCCCCCTTTTTTTTTCTAAAGCTCGCCACCTCGTTCGGCGAATGAGTGGGCGGGTATTTATCTCTTGCCGGATAGCAAGAAGCAACGAGTCCCCCTTCCCCTCCGGACCTCTCTGTTGACCCGGATCTGTCTCCCGGAAAAAGGAACATCCTCTCCTTCCACTTGCCACGAAGATCCCTAGCTTTTTCCTTTTTTCGAGGCTGTCTCATTGTTTCGTTGGGAGACCCTCTAATGAAAGCAGAGTTGTTTTTTTTTTTCAATTCTGCGGGGATTCTTTTAAGCCCCGGACTTTTTTTCCCCCTCGGCTCGCTCAGTTCTGGGTAAGAAGGATAGCTGCCCTTCACCTCCACGAGAGAGAAACTCCCTTCTCTTCTGCCTTCTCGCGCTGGATCTGCGCCTCCATCTTTTCCTCTTTGTACAGCAGTTTTTTCCTGGGCTCCGTTCAAAGAATAGGACAGGTCGGGCCTTTTTCTCCTCCGGGGCGAAATCGTCGGCACGACGCGGGTTTCTTCTTCCCTTTCCCGCGCCCGTCTTCTTCGGAAGCTCTTTTAAGAGAATGCACAGCTCCGTTGCTCGTTCCCCACAGGGAGAAGCAATAGGGAAAGAGCCTCCTTTCCCCGTCGGGCGCTCCGTGCCGAGACGACAGATCGCCCTTTTTTTCTCGATCCGACGGCCGGGCGTTAAGAAGAGACAAAGGGGCTTGTGCGTTCTTCTGCTAAGTGAGCTGGAGGTAGACTTTTCGTCTCGCGCCCGAAGCCGCCGCTTTTCTCTCCTCCTTTTCTTTCCCTTCCGGCCCCGTAAGAGCACCGCGCTTTTTTTCCGATAGACGCAATTAAGATAGGTTTTCTTTTTTCATCTTCTGCGGAATGTTGAGCTCGATCGTGGCCCCCCCCCCCTTTTTTTTTCCCTTTTTCTCCAGATTTGTGTCGCTATAGGGCCTA
>Ga0179593_1565206_pt1 | contig 21003 bp, 23 predicted proteins | sample CZODoug2_1_08_16_FD_185931 | JGI IMG/M metagenome (GOLD analysis project Ga0179593, IMG submission 185931) | Vadose zone soil fungal communities from Angelo Coast Range Reserve, California, USA - CZODoug2_1_08_16fungal (PacBio error correction) | ecosystem: Environmental > Terrestrial > Soil >... | reverse complement strand
CGGTCCCATGACGGATGTGGAGGCCCTCACTGGCGGGTTAGGATGTTTTTTTTTCGACTTCTTCGGCATCTCAATCTGGTGGGCTATGCTCCCTCGTCTTTTCTTCCCCCCTCATTCGGGTCTTTCCGACCTATTTCTGACGGAGGTGGCGACGCCCTTCGTCGTCCTATGCGGAGGTTTTTTCTCACCCTTCTCCACTTTTGCGGCGAGGAAAGAATTTCAAGAGGGGCTGCCGATGATCAGATACAGCAGTTCCCTTTTTCCCATCTTACCTTTTTGTCTCGCTCCTCCTCCTTTTTCTACATCAAGGCCGCGTTTCCTCCTCTCAGTTGACCTTTTTTCCTCAGAAATGAACAACGCGTAGAAGCGATGATTTCTGTCCCCCTTGTTTTTCTCTACTGCCTGCTCCCCCGAGCAGAAGGCACTCTTCCGGGCTCGCACAGAAACATTTTGATTTATCGGAGTTTTGGGTCCTATTTGGCGGCGCTGAACGCCCTCTTTTTCATGTTGATTTCTGCATGTCTTATTCCCTCTCGGATAAATACCAACCTCCCCTTCGCAAGCCTGGTTCCCCTGAAGGAGGCCATTTTGCTCTTTCAAGGGACTATGAGAGATTAATCCTCGATCTTCGCCGCCAGAGCGCTGCCTCCATAAGCCCCTTTTCCATGTTTTTTTCTCTCTTGACCGTGAAGGCTCCCCCTTCTCTCAGGAGTGAGCAGACGAGCGACTCTCATTCGAAGAACCAAGCGGGACCGGTCTTCTTTCGGCGCGGTCCCGAAGAACGAAGTAGTCACCAGTCACCCTCCCACCCCCTTTCTTGAATAGTGAGCTTTGATTTATTAGGCCCCGGGATACGTGTCTTCTGAGATACTTGTGAACCCCAATCATCCAATCTATTGATTTGATCCTTCCCCCCCGTTTATAACGTTTTTTTGCGAATTCTGTTCAAGTGGAGGACAGGCCCTTCTACCCCAATGCCTTGGCAGAGATGCCAATTCCGGGCCACTACCAAAAGATTGATTACAACCTCTCCCATGGGAAACGGCCACGGGAATTCGGTGAAGGTCATAAAATTATGAATCGCGTAACGATGACGGTGACCTTTCTCAGTCTCAGTTTTTCTCTTCTCGTAGTATTTTTTTTCTCTCCCTTCCAAAAGATTGAGAAATACTCGGCCTGATTGATCTCAGCTGGACGGATTGGTCCCCTTCTTTGCCCCTTTTTTCAAGTGGGACAAACGTTACTTGGGAGGTCGTGCTTGAAATTCGAAGCTCCTTACAGTTCTGTTCTCCCCCCCCCCCCCCCCACCATGTTAGAAGGCATTCCCCCCCTCCAAGCAGAGTGCTTTTTACCCGAGATATGATGCAAGGCATAAACCAGTGTTTGTGTGCAAAGGACTGAATGAGATTTGGACCCTCATGCACTCTAGTTTTTTCCCCAAGAGAGGGCGAGGAAAACCCCCCCCCCCCACCCCCCCCTCGCTTCGGCTTTAGGGTGTCGCTAAGTGCGAGCGTTTGCACGGAACTTGCTTTTCTAATTTCTTTTACCCCCCCCCCTCCTTGAGGGACAGACGACCCAAGGCGATGGCTTGACTCTCTCCCCCTAATTGCGTTTTGGAGGCTTGTGACACCAACGGTCATTTCTCCAAACCTTTATTCCCCCCCCTCGTTGAACGGACCTCCGGAATTGAATCATAGGTCTTCACCCATGTGAGATAGTATGTTCATTTTTTGGAGGTTGGCTATTTGTTTTTCTTTTCCTACACGTGTTTTCCTTTCACGGACCATCATTCAGTTCTCCTTTTCTCCCCGGAGCTGTTTCAGAGTCTCACCCCCATCCCTGCCGCGGAATTTCCCTGACAGATCGCCACCCTGCTCGCTGTTGGCTTCCATCAAAACCCATTACGCCTGTCTTTCGTTTCGATTCCTTCCTTCTTCGAAAGGGGCTGTACTCTCTTGACGCGTTTTTTATTTACCTTAGCTTTACAAATTTCTAGAGCGTCGGTTCTTATTGGTCTTTGAGTTCCGTCCCTTCCTCCAGAAGAGCTGATGGTTCCTTTCGGTGGGCTCCTGAGGAGCACCCCTCTTTTATAGTAAGAGTTTGTTGTATTTAATAGACATGTAATAATAGACCTTTGAGTCGACGGCTCTAGAGTCCTTTCCTCTGTAGCCGTGGTCGGTCTTCCTTGCTTGAGGTGGTCTCCTCTCCCTTTCATGAGGAGGACACCTGGCTACTGTCTAGCGGCCCCCTTCTGGTCTTGTTTCGATTCTTTCCCTCCGGTGGAGGTCCTACCGCGGATGGAGTCCCTCCCGGAATATACGGCAGTAACAGTGGTGTATCTATTTCTTCTCCCGTGTGTTTTTTTCTCCCACAAACTTTCCTCCCTGGATAGGAAATTTCTCCTTCTCTCGCAATCAGCGTGTGTGGGAAGACCTGCCAAAACCGCCATACCAGCCTCCAGCCCCCCCTTGGATTTATTCCGATACAAGTCGCCCATGGTGCCCCGAAAGGTTCTTCTTCCAGAACTCCTGCTCCAACGGCTACATCTCTTTCACTAGAGCGTCCTTTTTTTCGCCGCGCTTCATGGTCTAGATGGACAGTCCCTCCGCAGCCCGAGTTACCTTGTTACGGTTACCGGATGCTCCATGCCGCCCAGCCGCTTCTACCCTCTTCTCTTGCTATCTTCTTGCGCGTTCTTTTCACGCACGCTACCCACCCGACGCTCTGAGGGTTTTCAGTGTATACCGGTTCTGTCCTGACCCGCGTCCAAATCAAGACTTTTCCTCCCAGTTTTCTTTTCGAAACCCTTCCCATTTCTTTAGAAGCGCGTCTAACTTTGAGGGAAGTTTTGTCCGAGGTCGGGTACGGCTTTCCGGTGATCTCAACAGGTCCCTCCCTTTTTGAATGGAAATCGCGTGCAAACCCGTTCCCTTTCTTTTTCCGGAAACCTTCCCATGCCAAAAATAGAAACAAGTACACAAAATAGACGAAAAACAACCCACCATGGGTTTTTTTTTTTTTTCCCCCTATGATAACATGCGAGGCAATTTAGGCCGTCGTCGGGACATATTTGCCACTACATTTTGGTAACTTCCCCCCAAGACTTCATTTCTGCCTTCGCGCCTTTTCACTTCGAATGTGGTAGTTATTCCCGCGTTCACCGGCGCCCACCCCCCCCTCCCATTGCGGAATTGACCGTAATTCGCGCGTATGTCTTGCTTCTCCACTCTTTTTTCCCCGCTTTCTTAACTCCTCCTTCCTCTCCTTCGGTGTTGCAGGTCACCTTGTTTATGCAGCTTTGCAAAAGTAAACAACTCTCATCATAGATCTTTTATTTGTGATTTGAAATTCAAGCACGATGCTGTTCGGTTTTTCCATTTCCTTTTTCCCACGGCAAAAGGGTCCTTCCTTCGGCTTCGCCTTTTTTTTTCTTTTTCCAAAGGCGCGTTGTCCAAAGTTTCTTCTCCTGGCTCGGGAAACCTCTCCAGCGATGATTTTCTGCCAATAGTGAACCATTAACGCGCGTAGACTGAATGACGTCCCTGTCCCTTCAAACCCCCTTTTCCGTTACCGCGTATCTCTTCTTTTGCGATGGAAGGAACAGTCTACCCACAATTCAAGTGATTCTTGACTGTTTGATCCCCACGGGAGGCCCTTCTTTTTTCTTTTTAATTCCCTGCCCTTCTCTGCAGAAGGAATTGACACATGCGCAAGGGATTGGGTCACTTATAACACAATCAGGTTGATTGATTCAAGACACTCACTTTCTCTCAAGCCATCTTTTTCTCCCGAATGCCAATCCCCTCTCTTTAGAAGACGTCCTTTGGGCCTGCGCTCTCCTGCGTGGGATATAGTTTCAATCTCCTCCGTCGAGCAGCTTTTTTCTTTTATTAGACTCTCTCAACTCCGCACTATCTTTCGTCCCTTTCTTCCCCCACGGTATCGACGCTTGGCAAACTGGTGGCGATCCTCGAAGCTCTCTGGAGGCTCAGCGAAGATTCTTCGTCCTTGCTTTCTTCTTTTCTGTCATACTTAGTTCCTCTTTCCCTTCCCTTCGTTAGGTTGGGAGGCTCCTTGCCTCTTCTCTTCCTACGGGCCATTAGGAGGCAGAACTTAACGAAGGGGTTAGCTTTTTTTTCCACGCTTCCTCCTGCCAAGACGATATAAAAGAGGTCTTCTCTTTTCTTGGGCGACTAACGTTTGTTTTTCTATTTAGTGTGAGCAGGCATTACACGAGTCGGAGGGCCTTCTTCCGACTGTGCAATTTTCCCATGGCTTCTATCCCCTTTGAGGTAAAAGGTTTTCTTTTCCCACCGCCCGGACTCCTCATTCAGTAAGCATTTTCGAGAGTAGATTGACGCGCTGATCGTCATTGGGTTTTCTCTCTGAAGGTCTTCTTGTGTTGGAGATCCTCTTCCCTTTAGTAAGACGGAGGTACCCTCCTAGCTCCGACGGTAGAGGAGGCCCACCCTTTCATATTTTCTCCTTTAATATCTCTATTCTAGGTCGCATAGCGGTACCCCCCCTCCGGGATAATAGAAAAACACCCCTCTTCCTATCTTTTTCGAAGCAGGCGAAAGGCCCCCTGAACCAGCCGAAAAAGAAATTTCTCCGTGCCCGACCAACTCCCGTAATGACGGTTAATGGGTCCCGCCCTTCCTTGTTTTGTGTTTTTTTCTTGCACCTTTCCCTGTCCTTTTAGGAACGGACATGGCGGGTCTTTTTCGGCCAGGTGTTTTGGAAGGTTCCCTTATGAGTTTGGGATATTCCCTCTTCCTGGTACGTTCTATGGCGACCCTAGCGGTCATCTTTCCTACATTGATAGGCTCCTCACCGTCGTCGTAATTTTCAATAATAAGTGTCCTTTTTTTCCTCCATTGTGCGCGCTATCCCCTCGGCCGGCATGAGAATCTAATATCCAAGCAGGCCATTCCTCAATGACTGATTTTTCTTCGTCTCCGATTTCCCCCTTCCCCCTTCTCGACCAATCCCCCCTTTTACGAAGAAGATAACTCACCGGCGCCCGGGGACGTCCCCTTAGAGCCTCCAATCGTGCTTTCGGCGGTCAACATTCCCCCTCCGCTGGTACTTCTCCAACTCCTTCTCGGAAAGATTAAACGTTCCCAGCAACAGCGGGAGTTTTTAGATCGGCGTGGTGGACGCCTTATCTGAGGGTCGCCGACGGCCGCTCCCTTTCATTTAGCTCTTCCTGAATGGAAGGATCCTCGCTGCTCTCCAAAAATAATGTCCGCAAGCCTGGATAACCTTGCCCCCAGCTCAAGTTTTTTTTCCTAATCTTCGTCTCTTCCTTAGAGGACGACGACAGCGCTGACGCCACAGGCAACCCCTCCCCATTTTAAAGAAGGTCGAGCGTATTCGCCGAGACCTATATGGAGGAGCTCTTTTTTTTTTTCCCGCTTCCGAAATCCCCATTTTTCCCCCCCCGGACGAGGCGAGTAGTCGGCGGTCCGACGAATCCAAACTTTCTCCCCTACCCACGGTGGCCCTGCCGCTGGCGGAATCTTTTTTTTCCCTGCGGCTGGTTTCTCCTAGAGTGTCTTTATGCTTTGGGTGGGCTCCTTGTTATGAACATCAACACGATCTTGCTTGTGAGAATTTTTCCCTAATGCCTTTCCCCTTCGGCATTTCCCTCCCCCCTTTAATGATTAATGGAGAGATCACATAGAAGCTTCATTTTTTCCCCCTCAAGACGACACGAAAACAGGAAAATCGGTGCCCAGGGTTTTTGTGTTCTTTCCTGTGAAGGCTTCCCCACTTATAGCAATTGAAGGTGTTATTTCCCTTTTGTTTTGCAAGTTTCCTTCTTTTCTCGTCAGTCCCTTTGTTAATTCCCGAGTGGCAGGAAATCATCGCGACTTTCCCATGATATGAGCTGTTTTCCCTTCAGGCCGGGACCTAAACATGAGCCTTTGGAGGTGGTGCCGTTGCAATGGCGCATCCCCCTTTACTTGATGGCCATTTTCCAGGCCCTTTCCCCCCCGAAAAGAAGAGTGTTCCTTCTTCTCGTTGAAAAGAGCTATTTCACCAGTGTGGTGACTTTTGGAAGTATGCGAGCAACACGGGTTCCATGCCCCTCAAGCTCGGGGCCTCACTCCCCTTGCGAGGAAAACAATGTCTCTTCTCTCCTCGGCTTCGGAAGCCCTGGCTCGTTGAAGGAATGCCACCTACATTTCTCGATTTTCTGGAGCCCCTTCCCTATTTTTCTCCTCAAAAAACGTCCTTCCTTGACGAGGTGGACTAATGTTCTTTGAGTGAACAAAATTCTCTCAGCCCTTCCCTGGCCCCCCTCTTGACTTTTCCGGGACAGCTGACATCCCTCGTATTTTCAGGAGAGACACCCAGGTTCCTGTATTTTTGAGTTCTTTTGGCTTTTTTTTTTTTCGAATGGGAAGACAAAGATTACTTTCCCTTCCTATTTTAAGAAAGCGTTCCGTTTTCAGAGTGTTCAAAAACTCCCGGTCTCCATTCCCCGAAGTTGAGAAATGAAACCTACACCCTGCAATCGATGTTGGTACACGTTATTTTTGAAGGAAGGACCATCGACTTTTCCGTTCGATCTATCTTTCTTTCTTTCTTTGGAAGAGTTTCTATTGGCCTAACCGGTATACACTTAGCTCTTCCCTCTAGAGCGTCCTTGTTTCGATTGGAGAGCGTGTCCCCTCCTTCGCAAGCACCTCTATGTGTAACCCTCTGAGGAGGAATGAGGAGTTTCTTTCACCAGTAAAAGTCGGTTTTACGCGGGATGCTTCTATCCTTTCCTCCATAATATACCCCTGCCGCGCAGGAGACGTCTATCTTTTCTTGCTCGAGATGCCGTCTTTCAGGTGTAGATGTGCCTGGATGATCTGAAGGGGAGCACCCTTTTTTCTTTGCCTCTAGTACTTGACTCCTTGAGGAGGGTATGTTCTTTCGCGGAGGGCAAGGTGGCTTGAACGGACAGGGATTGCGCTCCTCCTTGAAGATTTTTTTTTCCCTTCCAAGTTTTTTCCCTCCCCCCCATAATAAGTTGGTGTGTTCTCGGAGACCCACAACCTTTCCGAAACTTATCACAGGTAGCACTCTCTTTTCTTTATCCGCTCTTACAACGATTACCCCCAGAAGCTCTTTCCAAGCAATACCTTATTTTCTATACAGTATGGGTAGACCAGGGACCGCGCCCCCCTCGCAATCCAGAGTTTTTCCCCTTCCACCTCTATTCGGCGGCAAGATAGAGCGCCACCCTTGCTATCCGTTTTCGAAGCGGTTCTATGGATTAAAGGTCTACTAACCTTTTCAGAACCCCAGGCTTTTCTGTTAAAGGTTTTCTCTTTTTCCGCCACCCCTCTCTCGGCTATAAGAAATGACCTGGGCTCCGGCGCACGCCACGCGCTCCACTTCATCTTTTTTTCTCTAAGTGTCCCAAGAACCACTCCTAAGAATATACAGCCCCGTTTTTTCGATCGAAAACGGAAAAGGCTCTTCGGCGTAAATTCAACTCCGTCTTTGATTTAGCAACAGCTATTGTCTGGACCTCTCAACTGTCTTCCAATGCCGCGGCCTTTTATTGTTTTGTTACGCTGATCCTGTGATGAAACAGCTCCTCTTTCGTCGGCGTGACTTCTCCCACGTCATCTTTCGCCGGGGTCCCATTGTAGCCTCAACCCTTCCCCCAAAAGAAAGACCCGCCAAAAATAACTTTTTCCGCGAATGAAACCAATATCTTAAATTCATGCGTCTTCCCTTTTGACGGTCTTTTTTTATATTTGTCTTCCCAATTTTCCTTCAAGAAAGCCCCCCGCCATTGAGGAAGGCCTTCCCCTCGAATTTTGAGTCGTACCAAATCCTCTCTTTAAAGGCGCTCTCCCCCTGCCTTCGTCCTTTCCCACGAGCCGGCGCCTTTCTCCCAAGAGGATGCGAGCCCACTCTTTACTGGTCTTGAAGCGTTCCCCTTTCCTTGTGAGATTGCATGAGTGTTCAGGTCACAGTGTTGACTCTTTTTTCTTTTCCCAATCAAAACCCTCTTCTTCTAATAGCTCTTTTAACCCTCTTTTTTGACGAAAGTGCTTCCCCTTTGGTTTAAATTTCCTTTTTTTTCCAGAAATGTCCGGTTTATCGCCATTGCACGGAACGCCCTCTTTTTTTCCACAGTGAAGTTTCTTTCAAGCAGTCCATCTCATATCCAATTCTCCCTGAGTTATTTCCAATCGGGTTCAAAATCTCAGATACGACGAACGTGGACAGCGAAACGGGCAAACGAACTCCCCCCCTTCCTTGTTATTTCTTAAGTTGCTTGTCTTCCACGAACAAATTCCGTAGTGATTTGGAATGTTTCTCCTTCGGTAAAGGCGGAGCTTTTTTCTATGGTTTTCTCTTTTATTACTTGTTCTTTTTGGAAGACGATTGCCCATTGCATGAGTTCCCGGGAGGGACTTTGACTTCAAAGCCTTTCCTCCCCCCCCCCCCCCCCACTTAGCTCCCCCCTCACGGTTAACAAAGCCGCATGCAACCGGTGGCAAGAGTAAGCTCCTTTTTCTGATTGTGCCGGAGGTACTGTTAGACGGTCGTTTGGATCTCCTCTCCGAGAAGCTCTCTGGATTTCCTTCCCTCCCACTTTTCGCTCAAACTCATCATAGTCCTTTCCCCAAGGGCCTCCTTCAAGGGTTCTTCCCATGTTTGTCGTCTCAGTTGACTTTGAGGACAAGACGCTATGGCTCCCCCTGCGGACGAGTAAGTCTCGGGGCCTTGAGGAATCCTCTCTTCCCCTTTGACTCATAGGTTCTAGCTTGTTCGTTGAGTTTAGGTGGGATGTACTCTTAATCTTTTTCCTCTAATCCGTGTCAATGAAGAAGACCTTTGTTAGCGTGTGCAGGTCGGCGTCCGCGAAGCCCTTCCACCCCTCCGATATCCAAATCTTTCTCTTTTTTTTTGATATGCCCTTTGTAACTTTCCCCTTCTTCGTAGTGGAGGCTTTTCCTGACAACGCTAAAGCTCCCCCATTTGAACCTGCATCGATTCGAGGAGCGTATTCATTTTTTTCGTACAGGCTTCCCCTTGATCTGTCGTCTTCCCCGCCTTGATGGTATGCGCCGCCTTCCTTTATGGCGCTTTCGTCGAGCGCTTTTTCTTGAATGGACTGCTTTTCTGATAAGTTGGGCTGCGATTGTCTTTTCCTCTCCATTGCTATCTCTTCCCGCCGCATACTCTCGACTCTTCGCAGGCCACACGCATTTTGCCTCTTCTCCGACCTCCGGTCGTTCATAGCCGTCTTTCTAGAGGTCGCAATAGATAAACGACGAGTATACTAGCCCCACCAAGCATAGTCAATAGATTTCTCCCCTTCCCAAAAATCTCTCCCCGCCCTGGGCCGTGCTCCCCCCTCTTTGTCAGGTTTGCGATCTTATATATTTTCCCTCCTTTGTTGTTGAGCTCGATCGGAAACATTACCCTCCCCGCCATGGCGAGTGAGGTTTGGCACGTTGGCCGTCACTTCTAGACATCTTCCCCTTTCTTCTTACCTTTTTTTGATTTCGGCTCTTTCCTCCCCGGGAATCTGCGCCCATTACTTCTTCCCCCTTTTTTCATCTTCGGGGTGTCCTGTGAGGTAAATATCCTTTTCACTTCTCAATTTGTTGCGGCGAGAATTTCCCTGATCCTCCCATTCCCGCCCAATTACTCTGCCCTCTTTCTGAGATAGAAGATCTCTTCCATTAATTCTGGCGAAACCCTCCTCATAACGTTCGCGCCTGGTTTCTCTAGCACGCCATGCAATCCTTCCCCTTCCTTAGTCGGCTTTCCCCCTCAGCCGACGCTGTGAGCTGTCCTTCCGGCATGATAAAAGTTACCTTTCCTAAGTCAAGATCCCCCCCTCAAAACAGAGGGAACGTCGATCTTGTGAGATCTGCGTGGTGGGTCTTTCACGCCCTTTCTCTCACACCTTTGATCTCTTCCTCTCAGAACGAGCGTGAATCTTTCCGAGGCCACTCGAGCCCGTTTCAACCAACCGAAACTCATTCTCAAATTCAGGCCTTTCCCCTTCCTCCTATGCTAAATTCTTCTGAATAGGAGATGACGCTCTCTTGCCTGCCGAAATCTTTTTCTCACCATTGTTGAAAGGGTCTTGCTGGACTGTAGCTGCCTCCTCCCTAATATTTCTTTTTCTTGACGAGCCTCCGGAAAGTCCTCCTCCCATCGGGTCCAGGAACGACTTTTTCAGGTAAGAAGAACTAACGAAGTTAGTCACAGACCTGCCCATCCTCTCCTTTCGGAATTCTTTCTCTTCTTCAGTAGAGCGGGTGAAAAAGGGATACTTGAGCTGACGTGGGGGGCTCCATCAGAAACAGCTCCTCTTGAGATCCCCGTCTCACGGGCCCTTTCTTTGCCAGTCCCTTGCTCAGGAAGCTTCATTCTTACCAGAGCAGTAGGGCCCTCTGCTTCCACAACAGCCAAAGCGGAACCGGATCACTACTCTCCTGTTCCAGGCCTCCTAATTACGTAACAGATGGACTTCCGCGAAGTTAGTTTTTTCTCCCCTGTACATTATTTAGGAGGGTATAGTTGCGTTTAATTTTGAACACTATTTGCCTCTCCTGATTCTTTCACTCAGGGCCGGCGTCCTTCCTTCAAGAGAATTTGGAGGAGTGCGTTTCTTCGAAGGCTCCTCATGAAAGTGTGTTTTTCCTTCTTCCGGAAATGGAAACCGAACTCCCATCTGAGTGAATAGTAAAGCGTTATCCTTCAGTTTTTTTTTTTCCAGCTTGCTTTTCTGAGCCCTTGAACAAAACTAATGGCCCCGTTTCGCAATTTAGAGCTTTTTTACACCAATTGATCTTTGGTCGAATTTCGGCGGCCTTCGGAAGCCATATTCTCTTTCCTTCCATGCAGGCCCTCTCTTGGCTCCCCTCCTTTACCCTAGGGAATTGAGGGAAGAAGACCACTAAAAACATCTATCTTTTCGACGTCCTCCCTTTTTCGTGAAAAAAAGGTAAACATGTTCCCCCACCTGATTTCTCTAAAGGATCTGGAATTAAGGTCCCGTCCGTACGGTGACACTCTCTGTTATTGGTAAGCTCGAACCCCATTACGGTATCCTTTTCTTACATTTTTGGTTTTTTTCTTTTCTCATTTTCACCGATGAAGTTTTGAAATTATTTATTAAAGAACGACCCCTTTCAGGAGAATGTTTCTTCCTTAGTAAACCCTAAACGGCCTCTTCCCCCTCGTCCCCTGCACCGCTCCAAAAGACCCCGTTTTTTTTGCTTACCCCTTCCTCACAGACAAAATCGATTTATATTCCCCGTTCGCGAATCGAAATTCTTTTCCTTTTCCTGAGTTTTCTCCTCTCCAATTAGCTTAAACCTAGAGGTAGGTCATCTCTGCGTGGCTCTTTTTTTTTTTTTTTATGATTATTCCTGAGTTTTTCCTCTTGAGGGAGGACTGCTGCCCCTGGTAAAGTAACGCGGTTATCTTATCTTCCCTCCATAATAGAAACTCCTCTTGGCTGAGGTCTTCCGGATAGAGTTTTTAGGAAGTCCTCTTCTTAGAAGAGGGCTTTTTACTTATGATTTTCCCTTGGAGCGGACCTTCGGGTCTACGGGATAGACGGTCATTCTCGGGCATGCTGGCGGGTCTCGTCTTTCTGGAGGCTTTTTTTCTAGTGTCTACCTTTTCTGGTAAGAGTAAAAAGTCTTTCCCTCCTCTTTCGTTGTTGTTGTTTCTCCGAGTATCACCAAAAAGCTGACCCTGTCTCCCCCCTGAGAACTTCAAATAAGCTTTTCTTCCTCCCCCCTCCGGAAAAGACTTCCCTTCCATGCCATAAAAGCCCTCCTTGCAGGAGACTTAGCCCCTGGTGAACAGAAGCAGGCCTCCCCTATTCATCCCTCACATTCGACAATTCCTAAAAGGAAGTCCCCGCTCGGGCGAAAAGAGCGTCGTACGAGTCCCTCTCGGAATTCTCGGTGGTCTTATCTCTACCAGCCTCCTGCAAGAGTAAGCACCCGGTTCATATTCTCCGAAGTCCGCCCGCTTCTACCAGGAGAGGCCTATAATTTCCGGCTGCGGCAGGATGGGCTCCACGGATCCAATCAGCCAAACGACTGCCTTTTTTTTTTCAGAGACTTTTCCCCTGGTTTCGCGACCCCCCTCCTGGAAAATCACTTTAATCTACAGACTCGAAAAGGAACCCTGAGAGATTTGGGCGCGTCCTTTCCACTCTTTTTGGATTGGACTGATTGCTGGTGTCCCTGTTGAGAAAATTCGCCCTGAGGCGGTGATGGTTTTGACTTCATTCCCAGAACAATCCCTCCCTTTCAACCTTTCCGTGGAGGCCCATGAGAAACAGGGGACCCAATAGCCAAACGAAATCCCCAAACCCAATACCGATCCAGTTGTCGCCGCAATGAACCCCCCAGATTTCTCGGGACGGTCCCTTCCTGAGAGGGCAATTTTCTTATTTTCTGGTAACGAACCAATAAGTAATGGGCGGAGAAGCAATCGTACCCCCTTTTTTTTCGTTTTCTTTCTCGTTACCCCAATTCTATCCCCTCAATAGGAAAGGGTCTTCATTAGCCTTGCAAACCGCGACTTCCCCCTCCAGCCGCCGGATTAGCAACGATCAGGGTTGGCCTCTCCTTCTCTGACCATCTTTCTCTAGTTTCTCCTGTCATCCCCTCTAGGAAGGATTTGCAACTTTACCCACAATGGTTCCTAGGCTACGGGTCCTTGAATCTGCAAGCACGCTGCTGTTCGGTGGTTCTCCCAACCTGAGCCTTCACTTCCTTTCAAGGAATGCTTCCCCCAGGAACGCCCTAAAAGGCTCGTTGTTCCAACGTGCCGGCTTGACGCGTCCCTTTCTCGGGCAAGCCGTCCTCATCATTCAGTCCGTATGATTTATGCCAACTCTTCCTGAAGCTACCCTCTCCCCCCAAGAAGTCACAGTCAACCTTTCCCAAGAACATCCCCCCGTCATAGTTTTATTGTTTTGTTGCGGATGGACGTTCCCTTACGCCCCAACTCTGAGAAAGGTTACATGGCCTGTTTTGGAGAAAGGGTTTCTCTTCTATGCTGGAAGCTAATTGAGCTACTGAGCCTGCCGGGCCTCCTTCATCCTGAGCCCGTGTCCTTTCCCCCCCAAGATCGAGTTCTGAGTGATTCAGACCCGATTCCCGCTCAAGACACGATCCAGGTTCACCTGCCGAATGGAATTTCCATTTATTCGCTGGATCTTTTGCCCGGTATGTATGTATGCTCCTTCAAGCGTCTTCTTACAGCGCCGCGGACGGCTACAACTTTTCCTCTTTTCAAATCCCTCTCTTTCCAAGAGGCAGAATTCAACCTTTTTGACATGATCGGCCCTTTTGGTCGGATGCCGTTGACGATGGCAATCCGCTTTTTGCATTTCAGTTTTCCTCGCCTTCAGGAGAGAAGGAGGCCTTCTTCATTTCTCCTACGCCTCTCAAGCGTTAGAAAGTTTCGCGCTGAGTTTCTTCTCCCTTGACTCTATAGTTCCCCTCCCCCATTAAGTAAAGAGGGTCCCCAATGAAGAAGCCGCTTTAGGGGCAGTCTCTCCTTACCTTCCCGATATTCCCCGTTGAAAGCGGTTGCTGCTCAGAACGTGTCCCTTCTTAAGCCTCTCCGGACGTCCCAGACGCTTAGAAGAAACTCCCGCGCCGGATGCACCCTCCCCATTAGTTAAGGCGAGGATTGAATGCGGCTCCTCTTTTTTCAAGTGATCTGCGTTTGGACTTGATGGTATGAGCCTCTTTGGACGTCTTGGGCTATATCGGTGAGAAGCCTTTTTCTTCTTGGGCTTGAATGGATGCTGGATCTTCAGAGGCGTCCTGTGATGTTCCTGGCTCCCTCCACATTGCTTTTTTTCTTACCGCGCATATCTTCCCCCTTTTTTGAGGCAAAAAGATGCAGATATCCTTCCAGGCGTCAAGCGTAAGGGGAGAATCCTCTTTTTTCCCATAGCCGTAATCCCCTTCCGAGTCGCATCTCCCCACACCCGAATGTAATAGCTCCTCCTACCCCCCCCTTCCTACGAACCCCCTTCCCTTGAGACCAAAATAAGTAATTCAGCTCCTCTTTTTCTCTACTTTTAATACTCCTCCTTCCCACAGACAGGCTGAAGGATTTTCCTGGCCATGGCGGGTTCTGCTGTTCGCCTTTCCCCCCATCTCTCTCCCCCTTTTTTGCTATGATCCCTCGTTCTGGTGATTCTTCCTTTCAAATTAGGAGGGCATATTTCCCTTTCATTACGACTGATAGGATACCCCTTAGTCGGAATATGCTGTAAATCTCACGTTTCGGTTTCCTTTTCCTTCGAGTTCCCTCCCTCCCTTTCCTCTCCCCTCCAGATCCCTTCAGAAAAATGAAGAGTTTGCTGCTCTCTACTATCTAGCCATGATTCTCACGCCCTCGTGTTACGTTCACAATTTTACCCGCGCGGGGCCGGCTCCCCTTCTTTGCGGCGGTCCGGTGAAGCAGACGCTTCTCGTTTCTCCGGCATGCTCCTCAAGAGGCCCGCTCCCTGCGCCGCACCCAGCTGTCGCCCTCTCTTTCGATCGGTTTTTTTTCTTTCTGCGCGGAACGCCCTCTTCCTTTAACCACGGGCTGCGGCAGTGAGAAGCCCTGCGTTCCTGTGTCCTTGCCGGAGGACGACTTCCCCAACCGAAAACGCATCCAGCCCGGCTCACCTGAAGGAGGCAGAGCCCAGGCTTTCCCTGCCTCATTGCCTCTCTTTCCTCCTCACAGAGCGTTTGTCCTCTCCCCTTCAAGGATAGACAAAAGGTTTCCCCTTTCCCCCCCCCTCTACCTTTTAAGGCGGGCCCTTCTCTACGAGCAGTGAATTGTTTCAAACCTAGGGACCGGACGAGGCGCGTCGTCTTTTTTCCACTAAGTTACCCCTTGTTCAGTCACCCCTTCCATAATTGAAAAGAGTAGGACATCGTCTGCGCTTTGATTTAATTCGGCTTTATTTTTTCTTCTGCGAGGTGGGTTTTATTTCCCCCCCCCTTATTTGAGAAGGCCTCCCTATAACGATGCGCCGCTCCCAGGAGGAGGAAATGGACTCCAATTCTTCCTTTTCCGAGATGACCCCCTTCCCCCCGATGAATCCCCAGTAGCGGAACCGGGGCTCAAGGGAACCTTTTGAAGGTCCCCCCCCTTCCTCTCATAGACGTAACTTTTCTTCTTTGTTAAGACGCCGTGTTAGATGTGACTTTTTAGTCTCCGTTCGCGCTTTAATTTTGAAAACGATGGTTTTTGACTGATTCCCTTCTTCCCCTATCATCTCTCTTCCTTTCCCCTTCAAAGAGCAATTTGGAGTTGCGATTGCCCCCCCCTTCCTCCTGCCATCAATTACCATTTTCTTTTTTCGCAGGAAATGGTGCCCCACCTAACAGCGCGTGGTGCATCGTCCATCTCTCTATGATGCTTCTCTGTGTGTTGACGTGTGCCCCCCCATGAGAGGCACCACTGTAACGGAAACCTTCGCAAAGTTAATTAGTTTAGTGCTGCACAACCACATGATCGTGTTCTTCTCGGAATCTTTTTTTTTTTTAGGCACTTCCCGGGACGATTTTCTCCCCTCTTTACCGAGAGGAATCTTCCCCCAAAAGGCGATGGTCAGAGCCGCAGGCTCACTTTGTTCCTCCCCCCCCACTTCTCCCCCCCCCCAAATTCATCCCCCTTGGATGTCCTCGGACTTGACCCTCTAAGGCTTCGAGTGTCTTTCAGGCGAACCATTTCTATCCCCCCTTTCTTTTTTTCTCCATTTTTCTTGCGGTCTGATTTCTCTTGCACTGTGGATCCTGCCTGCCACGATGATCCTCTTCATTCACGACGACCCATCCAGGTCGGAGCCTGTTTAAGCGTAGTCAACTTTAAGATCCTCTCCCATTACCGCCCGTTGACCCCCTTTGCAATAGATGTGGCTTCCCTTTTCTTTTATGTAAGCGACAAATCTTCAGAATAGAAACTTTTGTAGTCTGATTTGACGAGTTTCTTTCCTCTCCCCCCTCGCTAAAACCCTCTTTCCTTTTTCTGAGCGCTGTTGCCATTCCTGCCGCAAAGAGGTCAGTTATTCTCTCTCTTCTTTGTTTCTAAAGAGATGGTCTTCGATACTGTAAAACACCTCGGTGATCTTAACGATGCTTTCACCTCAATCCCCTCCGACTTCTCTCTAAGGATAGAGCGGTTCTCTAGCTGAAGTCCTTTCTCCTTTGTAGAAGAGGTTTCGGGATCTCTACGGTCGAGGATGTCTTTCCCAGGGATCCTTTCCCTTCTGCGGGTATGTCTGTTTGGTCGCGGCGGGGACACAGCTTTTTCTTGAAGGACCCCTTCGAGTCCTTGGACAGATACTTTTTTTTACCCCTTTTCCTAATAAGTTGTTGTTGGTGAGGTATATACACCACAGATGATTCAGGTCGCATTGCATAAGCGGGTCCCCCCGACGGTGGGACTCCTTCCCCCTTTCCCATTAACATCCTCCCTATCGGAGATAAAGTAGACTTTTCTCCTCAGGAAGACGTTCTCCAAGACCCCCCTCGTCACACCTACTCATTCCCCTAGATCCCCCTTCCAAGTAGAAGAGAGGTCTCCTGCGGGTATCTTTCCCAAGAGAACGCGTACGATAACCGAGGTTAAGGCTCAGGCCTCCCCCCTGAGTTATTACCGCTTGATATAAGAAAATGAAGCTTTTTCTGCGGATGGCCCCTCCCTTCAGAACGACCCTCTGATTTTTCCCCGCGGCAGTGGATACGGTTCTCTTTTCCCTCTTCAAATCTCCATTCTCCCGTTGCAGATTCGATTTCTCTCCCCCCCAATGCTCTTTTCTCCTTCAAATCCCGTTTGATGAAGCCCGATTCAAGGGGTACGAGCTCGAACTTTGCAATGCCGCTTGGTGATTTTTCCCTTAAGTTTCCCGCCACTTTGGAGTTGTGAATGAAATTTTTCAAACCTCCAAATTTATCACATTGCCAACCTACAACGCCTTCCCCCAATAACGATCGCCCCTGTTGAGCCCTTGAAAATACCCGATGATTTTTTTCCCCCAGGAACGTTTGGGCTCTTTTTTCCAATGTGACTTTTAAAGCAAGAAAAGAATTCCGGCTTCCTCCATAGCCTTTTTTGTACTACTCCAATAATAGAGGTCACTTTCTCCCCTTCTTTGGAATGCAGTCCTTCCTAGGCATGTTCTTCCGGATTTTCGAGCAAAAGCATTTGTTTCCGAGCCCTCTTAAACTTTCATGAGTTTTTTTTGGCCTTTGTGTTGCATATAATGCCTGCTTTCCCCCCTTCAAAAAACACCCCGCTCGTGTAAACGATTTCGTATTCCCTAGAACGATGATGTTCTTTCCTCCTTTTGAAACACTCTCCCTCCTTCCGCCGTCCCCCCTCCCCCCCCCCTTTTTATGAGGATTAGAAATTGACACGCCCTCCCAATTGACGTTGTACAAACGTCCTTTTTCCTTGCCCCAAGCAGTCTAATCCCTTCATCTCCGTGATTCTGCCCCTCCCGAGGCTATCCTTCTCTCCTCTTTCCTGAAACGGGAAACGCCTCCTCTAAAATATTAGAGGACCTGTGTCTATGGAAGGCAAAGGTTCTACCCAACCTTCCTGAACTTTTCCCCTTCTTCTTTCTAAAGAGGGATTCCTTTCATTTGCTATGGTGAAGCTTCCTTTCGAATGGACTTTCCCGTCCTCCTTAAAGGAATTTTCCTTCCAGGTTCTTCAACTGCAAGATCGGTTCTTCGATTAAGAAAAGATCCCCATTTCGATCCCCTATCCCAGGTTCACAAGTGGCAGTCCGGAATTCAAAGGCGAATTTCCGCTTTCTTGTGTTTTCCCCCCTTTCCAGAAGGGCGGGTTTCCTCTGACCGGCAGACGATGGTGCAATCTTTTTTTCTTCTGATCGTCGCTCACCTCTCAGAGGTAGTAAAGGGGACGCCTCCCCCCCCCCCCCCCTTCCTCGACGAATTTTTCTCAGTTTGACGATTTCCTCCATCCGATAGGAGGACTCTTCCGATTTGCAGGAGGCCTGAGCCTCTTCCTCTTGGCGATGGAAGAATTAAGGTTGGACAGTTTTCTCTTTTCTTTTTTTTTTTGGAGGGATCCCTCCCCTGGCCATTCCAGTGTTCTTAGCAATTCCGTTGTAGAGGTCCCGACTTAGGCCCCCCGTCTTTTTGAATATGAAAGGATGTTGCTGGGCGAGTTTTCATCTTTCCCCTGCTCGTAGTTTTTTCAGACAAATACCTCGGCTGCAAAATCCCAATCCCTCTCTTCCTTTTGATTGATTTCTGCGATTGGAAGGATCTTTTCAAAGTGGCTCCCTCCGCTTGATGTCGCTAACTAAATCATTTTTAGAGATAGTCGATCCCCCTCCCCTCCTTTCAGTATTTATGCCTGCTGGATCTGATCGATCTTCATTCCTGTTTTTTCTTCCTATCCTCCCTTACGACTTAGGTCTTTCCAAAGAAGATGAAGACGACGTTCTTCTCCCCCCAACCGACAGGCACTTCTCTAAGGGCGATTGCCCTCATAGAGGTAGCAAATAGCTTTCTTTCTTTGGGATCATACCCCCCTTTCCTGTCGAAGAAGGCGTAACGGCAACAGGGAAGAACCAGCCGTTCTTCCCTCATGACCCCAAATAAGTAATGTCCTCCTTCCTCCGTGTGTTGGCTTTTAACTTCCCCCATTCCACGAATGACGGAGGTGGTTCTTTTCTTTTTTTAAACTTTTTTTTTTCCCTTATAATCTATTACTATGTCTTCCATAGTCTTTGGGATACGCTATGTTTCTCTCATTCTTTGCCTCTTCGCACCCTCCCTTTTCCTGCCGGGGGTGGGCGCCTCAACCATTTCTTCCTATGCGGAAGGTAAATCCTCCGTGGTTTTCCCCTTGGATCTTCCCCTCTCTCCCTTTCTGAAGCTTCCTCCTAAAGAAGGCAATTAGTTTCACAACCCCCCCCCCCCCCCCCCCCCCCCCCCCCCCCCCCCCCCCCCCCCCCCCTTAGAAGGCGAGGCGCTCTCCTCCCCTCCCCTCCTCAATGAAGGGGCTCGGTGTACGCCGCAGCTGTGCGATCTTTCCGGCTCGCGCCATCTTCCCTATGATGCTTCCTTTTAGCAGCCTCTGGATGCGCTTACTGCTTGAAAAGACGCGTTCAACGTTCTTTCCCCCAACAGGGGCAGAGGCCGCTTTTTTTTTTTTTACATTTTTTTCTTTTTCGCCTGACTTTCTCGCGGAAAGAGAATTTCTTCTTCCCCCCTTGCTAGGAAGTGCTCCTCCCCGGGAGGACGCTCGAGGCACAAACGTCTTTGCGCAAGCCTTTGCTCCCTTATCCCAAGAGCAAAGGCGGGCGTTTTCCTTCCCCTTCATCCTGCGCGACTTTCCCCTCCCGCCAGAGCGCCTCACAGGCACAGCTAGAAACCATTTGCAAGAGACCGTGCCTCCCGGAGTTTGATCGACCTTTTGGGCATTCTCCTCCATTTTCCCGGATCCTTCCCCCCGTCCGACCTCTTATACTTCTTCCCGAAAATACCGCCGGCTCCTTCCGCGGATTTATGTCCATCGGGCTGGTGTCCCGTCTAGTGTATTGAGAGAAGTGGGTTTTCTCCTTTTCTGCTTTTTCGTGCTTTGGACTTCCCGCCCTTGAATATACCGTGCGTTTCCTTCCGGCGGCCCTCCCGTTGAAGCTTCATTCTCCTTACAATAGAAGTCAGGGCCCCTCTTGCATAAAACTGTTCACCGGTTCATGGAATTGTTTTCCCCCCTTTGAAGACCCTTTGATTTTTTTTTCCCCCCCCCCCCCCTCTTTGTTAAGTCTCAGTTCGTTGCCTTTCCATTCTTTCTCCCTTTTTGTTAATTTGAACACGAATTCTTTCAGAAAATAATACGGACTCTTCTCTCTTTATGAGATGTCCTTCTCAGGTCTCTTCAGTGACGGGCCCCCTTCCCCCCCCTTCCGTGCAATGGCGTAAGTTATGAATTAACTTGGACATTTTTCTTTTTCCCCTTTTTGCTCTTTTCGCCTTCCAACGAAACTAGAGTCTTCATCTTCCCTGTTCCACGAGCTATGATGCAACTTCCTGTGTTGCCTTTCTTTTCATGAGAGGACGGTTAAAGAAAAAACCTTTCCTTTCTTTTAGCAATACTTTCTAGAACCCCATTATAGTGTTTCCTCAGGATCAAATGAAGAGTCTATGTTTCTTGAAGGCAATTCCCTCCCTGGCAGATGATCAGTCCTTGCTAAAGCCCTCTTTGAACCTTATGGATTTACTATTTTAGAAGGATCTTTTCTTTCGTGTCTTTCCACACCACCATTGGCCAGACCCCAGCTTTGAACGCGCCGGCCTGAAAGGCCTCTCCTTGACCCCTCTGGGTATTTTCCTGCGTCCGCCATTGTTTTCGATCTTTTATGATTTTGGGGCCATGGGTTCAAGACACGATTGCTTCTTTTAAGGAGATTTTTACCGAAGGGGCGTCTGTTTTTTGTCTTTTTCCCCCCCCCCCAAAACCCCTCTCCCTTTTGGCCACTCTCGGTCATGCACAAGAGCTGTTCTCCCTTCCCAAGGTCTTCCCGACCAATCTTCAGACTGTGCCGTTTGACGACCAGGGCTTTTACGAGTTTTTGCCTCTCGGTATCAAATGTCGCTTCCTCTCTTCTCGCGTAGTTTTTTTCTGCAGGTGTTGCACCCTACTCGACGCCTGTCAAGCCCTTCCCCCTTCTGAGTCTGCTTTAAATTTTTTGCTGCGGCGCATCCTTAAAAGTCCCCTGGTTATGGTTGCTGCTCTGTCACCGGTCCATTCCTCCTTGCCTTAGCGCGTGTTCCCTTTTTCAATAGATTTCTTCGGCTTCTTTGTTTTTATGAAGATGGCTGTTTGATCCCTCCTGAGGGCGGCCACCTCAGGGATAGAATTCCTCCCCCTCTGGAGGGCTGTAGCGAGGGCCCCCCTCGGTGGGCGGGGTCCCTGAGAGATTTTCCGAGTTGGCCCTGGGAAGAACTC
>Ga0179593_1468275_pt1 | contig 21004 bp, 23 predicted proteins | sample CZODoug2_1_08_16_FD_185931 | JGI IMG/M metagenome (GOLD analysis project Ga0179593, IMG submission 185931) | Vadose zone soil fungal communities from Angelo Coast Range Reserve, California, USA - CZODoug2_1_08_16fungal (PacBio error correction) | ecosystem: Environmental > Terrestrial > Soil >... | reverse complement strand
TGTCTAACTTGGCCTTCCTTTGTCTTTGCTCCTCCTCTGTTGAGGCGATTTTCTTTTCAAAGCTATTTCAACCGCGCTGTCGTTCTTGCCCAAGGATGTTTTCGTTGGACTGCATTGCATATCTCTTTCATACTCCGGGTCTGAGGAGCCTTTTGGGCTGATCCGATCAACTCCTCTTCTTGTGCCCCTGCCAATAATCGTTTGCCCCCTCCTTCAGACTTCTCCCCTGATCGCCATTACACTTTCTTCAGCCCCATCATTTTTGATTTAGCCGAGAATGGCCTTCTTGCAAGTTTTCCCCCCCCAATTATGAAGGCCTTCTTCACCCCACTCTTGCTGGAATCCACTCCTCGTCCTCGGTCATGCTTTCTTTTGCAACGGCAGGCATTTTTCAGTAATTCTATCGTCTCTTCCCGCGACACCCACGCTTTGAATCGCGTTTCTCGCGGTAGTCCTGGGATCGATGCCAACCCCCTTCCCGCCCGCACCTTCTCTGGCGAGCATTCACCTCACAGTCGCGTGACCGGCCCCGCTTAAGGCGCTTTGGTGCGCGTGACGCGTTGTCCCTTTTTTTTTGAGTGAGTCTTTTTTCCCCAGCTGATATTTTTTTCCGAATATCGCTCCCTACCCTGGCGTCTCTCTCCCTTCAAACGATCCTCCCTCCAAGCTTTGCTTTTTGGCCGCATGCAGTTGCTCACCAAACTAGGCTCTTGGTCTTCCGTTTCGACTGCCCGTTACTGACTGTTTTCTCCTCCGAGCCAAGGTTCCAAAACGTTCTCCGTTTCCCGCCTTTGTCTTTAGAGTCGATCCGACGATGCCCCCCTTTTATGGAACTCGGCGGTTGCCTTTGCCCTCCGGTTCTTTCCGCATCTAGTGACTCTTTTCTTTTCCAACCCTCGTCCTGCCATTGGCCTCTCCTTTTTCCTATTTCCCCACTCTTTACCGTCCGTTGCCCAAATTTAACGGCTTTGGCCCAGTGCCTCCCTGCCTTAATGCCTGTTGCTTGGCTAAGTCTCCTCTCTCGGTCCCCCACCAGCCGCGCTTTCAGTATCGTTCTTCGTTTGCTCTCCTGTTCTCCGCAGAAGGTCTCGTTTTTACTCCAGCTGGCCAGCGCGTAACATTTCTCTTTCTTCTCGCGTGTTCCCTCCGCTTGTTTTACCCTGCCCGCCGATCGAGCCTCTTTTTTGCGTGATTTCTTCCCACAGAACCCGAATTCCCCCTTCTCCTCTTCCTCCTGAAAACTCAGACATTCTCATTCTTGCGGATGGTCTCCCCTCCTGGCACGTCGGCCAATTTTGGCCTTATTAACTATATTTCCAAGACGCATCTTCCATCCCTTTGGCTTTTCTCCCTCCTGAGTGAAAATTTCGAATGCGAGTCATTCCAGCTCCCTTTTTTGCTTTTTTCCTTGAGCCCGCTTCACCACAGGATGGCTTCTTTTCAATGCAGCTTAAGAGACCGCTAGGACTGTTTCGAACCGGTCTCCCGATTTTGGACTCAGCCTTCCCCGAAGAGGCCATTCCCTGTGATTAACACCTCTTCTCACTTCCGCTGTCGTAGAGATTGTTAGGACACAAAATTTTTTTTTTTTGGGTTGGGATCACACCCGAACACCTTCACAGAAGAACCCGTTCGACCCCGGTTTGCAGTTTCTGACGCCCCCCTCCCTACCCCACCCCGCCTTCCGCAGAATGTTGGAAGGCTGGTGCACATGCCCGCGTTTCTGGGAAACTTGAAGCCCCTTGTCATGTTTTTTGGCTCCCGCTTCCGTGTCCTTGCAACGTCCCATTGACCCTTACAGATGGTTGTCTGCCCACCTTTGAGCCATGCCTACCACTATCTTAAATTTCTTTCGGTTTTTTTGATTCGTAATATAGTTCATCGCCTGCCGTAATGTGTCCTGTGCCCCCGCGTAGGTTGGCCCCTTTTGGTTTTCCTTTTTGAGCCCCCTGAACCCCCCCTCGCTCGGTTTGGGTCCCAGTACGGTTCTAGTGCCTGCCTTTTGATCAAGGTCTTCGACGCAGGTCGTTATCATACGCCGGTTCTCGGTTCATATCGGCATTGCAACTGTCCAGGGGTCGGTGGAAAACGGCCCCCCATCCTGGTTTACCTCCCTGCCGCAACTCCCTCTACTCCTCCTTTATCAGGGGTTTCCCAGGTTAGCGGCCCTGAGCCTGCGTCATTGCCACTGGGCCGTTTGGTTTTTTCCTTCTCCTTGGGGGGGTCCCTCCCCGTAACTTGAAGGTCGTGAAGTAGTCCTTCCCTTCAGATAGTACACAACTACCTTCCTTACCGTGACATTTCCGTTGTTTTTTTTTGTTTATTGGCGGAGACAATGATCGAGCTGCGGTCGCCCTGGATCCCGTTTTTATGATACGTGTTGCCGATGCTTTTTTTAAACTAAACGCCCCCCATCTTTACTGGGCCTGCCAGGCTCATGCGACTTCTCTATGCGCTTTTTCCCTCATCTGACCGGTCTCGGTTTGGTTCGGCTTCCCCCCCCCGCTTCTTTTTCTAAACTGCTTTTTTTGGGGGACGGCGCCCCCCACGTCGTGAAATGGTTTTTCATTTCGTGGTTACTTGTTTCTTCCCCGTCTTGATCTCGCGGGACGGAACCCCGCTTTTCGGTAAACGCCACTACTCGGGTGCAAAAACAAAACGGGTTCTTTTTAAGCCCCTATTCCTTTAGATACGTTCCCTGTTATCACCCTTCCAACCCAGTGAGCTCAATTCTTCTCTATACCCCCGTGCCCGACAATCACCTACCCTTTTCCCCCCCAACATCCAGGAATGTAGCCCACCTCCTTCCCGCGGTCTCAGTAAGGCTTCCCCCCGGAAAAGCCGCTCCCCCTTCCCACCTAACATGTGGACGTGAGACCGCCTTTTCGCTTCCTTCCGTCCGAGCGCTGGTCCGGGTTTTCACCTTCTCTGCTGAACATTCCGCTCTCTGCGCCACATGCGACGGCAACCCCTCCTCATATCCATTCCTCTGCTTAGAATCCGTTTTTCATGTTTGTTTTTTTTGTTGGACTTTTTCAACCAAAGTGAACCCGTTCGATGCCTCTCCTTTCATCCCTTCCTGTGTTGTGTTTATCGATCACCCCTCGGTTTCTTGTTGACTTTTGATAAACACTTCACGACCCCAAGTCACAATCCTTCGTCCTGTCAGATTTTCCTTCTGTTCACGGCTTCTTCCTTTCTGCGATCGGTCTCCTCCCTCCAAGCTTACGCGCATCTCGCAACCCTTCTCCAATATGCGTATAACTTCCATTTTTAGGTTGGAGAACATCCTCGGATCGCTCCTTCAATGACAATGGTTTTAATCCGACCGGCCCGGCAATGGAGTGCTTGTTCATTAGATCACTGCCTTTATTTTTGGTTCCCTTTATTTTATGCCGGGTACGGTTTCCCTTGCGACCGGTTTGGTGGTCATCCCCGTTAAAGAGCTATGACCATGGTTGCTCGTTTGGCCCCCACCACCCTTTGATTATTCTTTTTAAGAGTTTCCCCCCCATTTTGAAATTTATGAGCGTCGCCGCCTCTCACGATTCTTAGTCTGCTCGTCACGCATTTCCCCTTTTCCCTTCCCCTTTTTTCCGCTTTTGGCCGAAGCTGATATCGTTCCAAGCGTTGTAACCCTTCCACGAACCTTCAGTGTTGACCCTCCGCCTGGGCCCCCCCAAAACGGCGACTTCTTGCGTTACATTTCCAGCCTAATTGCTTAGGAGGCCCCCCCCCTTTTCCTGTTCGTTTTCCTGGGTGTTACTTTGCCCTAGGCACCATTTTCTCCACCCCTGCTCTCCCGGTCTAACTAGTAAATCCTATGCGTTAAGAAACCTCGTGCAACTCCCACGAATCTTTTTTTCCGGTTAAAGGCCCTTTATGTTGTCGAGCTTGTTCCGCCGTTCTTCTTCACTGCCCGTCCTTTTTCTTCCTCCCCCGTGACACCCCAATTACTTCCCCCGTTGCAATTTCATCCTCGATATTTCCCTCTCCTGTTCAAGCTACCGACTTCCGCGCTGCCCAGCGGTCGTGCGGCGTCTCCAACTATGGTTGGGGTGGGGCGCAAGTCACAAACGTTTGCCAGTTGAACCTGCCCCTGTGCCCTATGCGTTTCCGAGAGTGCTACCCTCTAGTCCAACACAGTTGAGGCATAAGAGCTCCAAACTGTAAACATAGACTACACCCCAGCGCGTGCACCAACGACCCAGAGTTCTGCCCGAGATAGTTGAACATGACCCTCCCTACCCCTCCTCTTTCCCTCTTTCCATGTCGCCGGGTCCCCATTTTCCTATAGAGGAGCTATACTAGATTTCTTACCCACATGCCGTATCCTTCTGCGATTCCTCGTTAAGCCCACGCAGTCCCTCCAACCACCGTCCAGAGTCCTCAGTCCTAAGCTTCCGTTTTTAATTGTGAGCCTTGACGTGCGGTCCAAGCCCCACCCCCCACTAATTACCCATTTCTCTACGATTTCGTGGGCTTTTCTCCCTATGGGCGAACCGCGGACCTAAGGAACCGCTTTTCTCACGTTAGCGGTTTGAGACAACAACCTGCAGATTTGGTCCTCTTTCTCATTTTGCGCGGCGGCGAATGTCCCCCCTGTGCAGCGGTTTCTGTTGTGCAATTTGCCCCCCCTCTTCCACGCTGGCCATTCTGGAAAAAGAAAAGGTATGATTGACGCAAAGGTTGTTGCCGCAGGTAGCAGGTTTTAAACAGGCCTCCTGAGCGCCTGTCAGCCGTTCAAACAGCGAGTTGGTGTCTTCCCCCATCATGTTTTTCTTCTATTAATGTTCGTGCGGGGTTTTCATGGACTTATTCTAGAAATCCGTTATAAGGGTCGCCCACCCCTCCTTTGTCTTCCGCTGCCGCTTCCCCGAGGCTTCCGTGGCGAGGACCATCAAAACCCCATTTCTGGACCGCTTCTGGATTTTTCTACGGGAAGAACAAGTTCTCCCCTCTCTTCGCACGATCTGGTTCCCCCTTCCGCCTCCAATAAGTCTTCTTTTCGCATACCATTGCGAAAACTCTCTCCCCTGAATTGGTTCCCAAAACTTTCCTCGAGATCTCGGATGGCTGTTCCGCTCAAGTTGCGTAGATGGCGCCCTCTGGTTTCGAAATAGAAAACTTGGACGGAGCCTATTGCGATCTATTCCACACTCCCGAAAGGTAATTCCCCTTGTTTCTCCCCTTTTCTTCCATGGTCCAAGGAAAAGTCTATGTCGGTACGCCTCCGGAAGCGGTTCCCGATTGCCCTTTTTCTTCACGCGTTTTCCCGCCCGAATCCCCGTGCATAAGTTTTTTTTTTCCTCCCGCACTATTGATTCCCTCGAGACTTCCTTTCCCCCTTTCCAGTGATTGAAATCGGTGACCCTGCAGTTTGCTCTCTCCTATATGATCTCGGCTGTCGGCAGTCGCTCGGGGCAGGCTCCCCCTGTTGATCAGGAAATAACGATTGTTCAAGTGTCCCCCCTTCCCCTTAAGCGCTTATGGACCCCTTCTCTTAAGGAGTCTGCCCATTCCCCCCCCGGCAAGCGGTTTTTTTTTGCAAGTCAATCGTGTCAATTAAGAGTCCTTAACCGCTTTGCTTCATCCCCGAAGGCCCCAGTCGTATTCGTTCTACCTGAGCTAGTACTGGCTTTTCCCCCCGGCGAGACCTGGACCTTTGTTGCGGTGCCTCTTCCCCCCCGTACGTCGCCGCACAGCTGTTCTGGTGATCAAAGCAGCTCTCCCAAACTGTCCCGTGTCGGGCAGTTCTTTTTTGCTGACGCGCGCGTACGCCTTCTGCGTTGATTTTGACAAATTGGTACAGACCAAAAAACTAGTTTTTTATTTTCCACAATCTCGGTCATTGCCCGTTTGGTGTGCCTCATGGCACGCCATTGTTGACCCTGTCGTCCCTCTAAGTATCGCTGGTGCGGCCCTCCTTCTCTCGATTCTATCCCTGAGTGGACCCTCGCGCCCCCCAAATCTGTCCTGTCTATCGCGTCCCTGTCCCTCCTATGCCTTCTTTCTCGTGCCCTCAACAGTTCTAGGGCAGGCACTGTCTTCTGATTTCACGCGGCTCTATCTTCACGTGAAAACTTGACTCACCAGTTACGGTTTCTTCTTTGATACTTTTTTTATCCTTTTGTTTACTTCACCCTTGTGCGAGCCGGCTCTTTGCCAGCCGATTGAGGCTGGTCTTTCCTACCCCCAAATTTAGTTTCTTTTTCCCCCCCCTTCCCACTGGCCTATTTTCTAGATCTTTTTCAATCCACTTTGTTGGTTTTGTCTAGCATAGGAAATTTTTGGACTCCCAACGGAAATGGTTTCTTCCCTCCCCGATGCGTGCCTCCTCCTTTTTTCAGACTCGCCCCTGCTCGCACAATGTCTGCCGAAATTTAAAATGCCTCCCAGTGGGATGAACTCCACAAGAGGGTTCCAACTTGCCCTTTTTCCAGGACCTCCACACCTGCACTTTGAATTTTCCTAAATTAACTGGCACTGATCAATATGCACTGTCCCTTCTCCGCAGATCCCTTGAATCCGTATTTGCGGCTCTTTCCCCCTCCGAGTTCACTCTCTGTAGGTTTTTGAAAAAGATCAAGGACGTCCTTTCTCGTTCAGAGGACCGAGTGGAGTTTCTGCGCCCCCTCACAATTTCATTCCCCTCGTTTGTGGCTTATTAAAGCCTCCTCGATAGTTTTCCTTCGATTCCAGACCATGGAATTTACACGTCCGGTTCGCCGATAGATCGCCCCCCCCTCATCTCTTCAATTGGCCTTTTGGCCGCTTCCCTGTTCCACCAATAACGTCTTGGTTCGGTGGATAGAAGAATGAGTGCCTTAGACGCTCTCCTGCCCACCGTCAGTTCTCTTTGGCAAAATCCAGTTTCCTGCTATCCGTATAGACATAAGCCTTGTGCTTCCGGGTTTTTCGCCAGGTTGCCGCCCGTATGTTCGTCCCTCCCACCTCGTATTTTTGTAATTATTTGCTTTTCACCTCCCCCGTCGCCCGTCTTGGAAGAATCATCGATTGCCATTTCATCGTTTGTTCGCGTATTTACACAATCGCCCGGTTCGTCCAGTGGTTCCCCTTCAAGGTTGCACCCAGTACCTATTTCTTCTTCCCCCCGTAGAAGCATCTGTTCTCTTGATGAGCGTTTGCCTGTTAAGAGTGGGCTACGGCTTCTTTCCTTTTGGCATTGGAAAGCGCACCTTTCGGACGTTTCTTTTTTGTCCATTAGCATACCTCCCCGCGGATCGCTCCTTCTCGGTTGCGGTGCACAATAGTTTTAGCGTCACGTCGTCGTCGTCAAGAATTCTTTTTTTTTCCCCCCATCCTCACCCTTAGAGAGAGTTTGTATGGTGGTCTTTTCGTCCCCTTCCACTGTCCGTCACTTTTTTTCAAGTTATCGCCACCAGCTTTTACTCGACTCACTATGTCCTTGGCACCCGTCGTTCTCCTGACCCCCTCTAGCATCCATAGAAATGCGTCTGAAGCTCTCATTTTGGATCTTCCTGGTATCTCCTTAACCCCTTATGGAGCCGTCACCATCAGTTGAAGTTCTGTTAGTAAAGAACGAGCGCCAGTCCTGTTTTTTCGAACTTTATTGCCCCCCAATTTTTGCGCATCGCCTGCAGATCTCTCTTCCCTTCTTATCCACAGCTTGCTATCGTCTCCTTCTTGATATCTTTTATGAGAAATGATTCACCCGCAACCTTCATCCTCCAAGTGCGGGTTGAGTTTAACCCCCCCTTCCCCCCTTCCCCAACGCTCATCATCCGGTCTTCTAATTGAAGTACCTGTCCCGCTCGGCACTTGAGTCAAAGCAAAGAGAAATTCTTCCCAGCATTGCTCCCCGAGACGGGATTCTAAAATGATATCTGTTACGAGCCGACCCTTCCCCTTGGCCGGTCTTAAATAGTGGTTTTGGTCTTGTCGATCTTCCGTCGACGGCTATCAATTCCAATTTCGCGTCTCTGTTTTTCTCTTTAATCTAGGCTGCCGGGGCCCCCCCTAGGTCTAGATGGGTTTTTCGAGCCCTTTCGTATGTTGGCTGCAAGGCTTCGCTTCGTTACTCCTCGTGTCTGACACGTATTTTCCTTACGGCAATCGCCATAGCCCCCCCCCCTGGGGTTCTCCCCAGCCGGCACGAACTCCCTCCGCGCTTCCAAGAGCTGACCCAGGGCTGCGGACAAGAGACCTTTCTGAATTGCAATGGATGCCCTTTTGGAGGGATCACCTACTACAGGAAGGTCGTGAAGCTGTTGTGAACATTAAACCACCCAACCAGGGCCTTTCTTCGATTTTTGAGTTGAGTTCCCCAATGCTGACATATTTGCCTCGTTGTACCCCTTCGAGGCGTTCTTATGAATGTTTCCCTCTGCACCTGCCCACCATTTCACACTAAAACATCAGAGGGGCACACTTATGCACGAAGGCGGAATTCACTCCTTTATGGTCCGCATTGCCCTTTCTCATGTTTGTTTCGGACCCTGTCCCCGCCGTTCGTTTTGCAATTTTATCCCACGCTTACGATCCCTTACCCTTTCATGGAATTGAATGTTCCTCTCTCGTTCCTCCCGATTGCTGCTGCCGCAAAATCATTTAGATGGGTGCACCCTCTTGAAACCGAGCTTTTCGGGGTCCTAGAATCTCTTCGTGCAGCTGAGTGCCCCACACCCGGGCGTCAACCCTCCACTCCCTTTGACCCATAACCTACAGTTCTTCAAAAGCCAGTTTCATTTCTTCGATCTGCTGAGGTTCATGGATTGACCCACTAAATTAGGTCGTCCCCGAGGTCTTCCCCCCCCCCCAATTTTGGCCTTGAGACGCCTTATTGGGTCTTCACTTTTTCGACTCTCCTTCGGCTGGGTTTACCTTTTCTCTGTGTGACCTGCCGCCTCGAACTTCCTTCCGGCGAACAGAAGTTATTAAAGTCCCCCTACTGATGAGACTCTTGCCCCTTTGTTGGTGTCTTTGAGTGTTGGTGTATTTCCACCCAGGTATAACGTGCTTTTTTCCTCTAAGTTTTTGATCTCAGACACGTACCTTTGTGAAGTCATGGTCCCCCCCCAAACCCGCAAGACACACCCTGTTGAACATTGCTAATCAAGTGAATGATGTCTTTCCCCGGCTGGCTCGTGACTTCCCTTTTTTTCCTAGAGCCGGTTTTTTCCAAACATCACCCTCTCTCGTTCTACCCAATCTGTTCAGTCCCACCCAAATGGTGGAGTGGAGAAATGTATCGATTTCACCAAATTTCCCCTTTTGGGAGAGATACAGTCCTATTGCCGGGAGTTGTGTTCCCGCTACATGAGCCCAGTTCTGGGCCCTCGTTAGTTTCAACGTTGGCTCTGCTCAACTGTTTGCTCAGCCAGGTGAACTCGCAGGCCCATAGGGGTGAAAAACCCCCCGTTTGCTCTGTTTTTTCAGTGTCACCCATCTGACACTTGGATTTTAGACTCTTTTTGTCCTCGTGATCGACCTCCCCAATTCCCCGGTGCCATGGCAACCCCCTTTTCCGGCTTGTTGTGCGCAAGATTTCCGGAACAGCCTTGGTCCTTCCCAAGAGGCCAATTCAACAAAATTCTGTTGAAAATCAGCTTCCTCCTAGACTTCTCCTTCATTCCTGAGGTCCCCTCCTATTAATGTTGTTTAGAGGTTAAGGGATATCCTTCTCCTCAATACGTGCTCGACTCTAACCTCCCAGCGATCTTTTTCGCCTCCAGTAAGAACACCCGCTACCACTGAGTATTTAAGGACTTAACCCCCGTATTTTTTCTTCTCTCTTTTTCAAGCCCCATATTTCCTTCTTCAACGACCTCCCGGTGCGTTCCGCCCACCTGCTCACCACAAGTAAGAAGTTACTTGCAGAAAGGTATCCCCTCCTCCGGTTACCTCTCCTTATCATCTCGGCGAGTTTTCGTGTCGGTGAGACCCCATATGGTTTGGAGATTGCGAACATTTAACCAAGTTGACTCCATCACTGCGACCCTCTACCCCTTCTAGGATACGTGGAAATGAGATCCTCCTTTCTCGGTGCATCAGCGAGGGCCTTTGTCCAAAACCATAGGAAAGTTGTTGTCCTCTGCCCCAATTGACCCCCCCCAGTCCCTCCTTGCAGGCGAACACCACTACGGCAAAGACCGATTTTACTGCATTTTTCTAGTCCCTGACGGACTATTTTTCAATCAAACCCAATTTAAAGAACGTCTTGATTATTTCCCTCTCCCGATGGCGAACCCTTCTTCAACTTGCACTGGGGCTCAATGTTGAATTCAAGGAGCGGGAGCCACAAAATGCAGCCGCGATTATTTTTGATTTCTTTCACATTGAAGACTATTTCTGCCTTTTCCAAGCACCGTGCTTCGGATTTGGGCCCCCTCGAAGTTTCCCCTCTTCCGTACAGCGTCCCCAATGTTCTTTTGGGGGGTTACTTTGTGCTTGGATATTCAGCTGCTTCATCCGCATATAGTGTCTCTCCCCCCAGCGACTGTGCCCTCCAGTTTTTTTAAGAGTCCCCTGGTTCCCTGTTCCGCCCCCCCCTTCTTTGACCGCTTTTTTTTTCGGATTTCTGGCGCAAAAGCTTTCCGTCACCTTTACTTTGGATCAAGACTTCTCCACTTGCAGAGCTACCCCAGTACAAATAGACCTACTTTTTCCCCATATATGGATCGTCTTGATGGAGGTTGCCGATTCCCCTCATTTTGCTTCCGCTTGTGACTCTTCCCTCCATACGTTTTTCGCCAAAACATTTGGCTTGCAGTTCCTATTTCGAGACCACCCTCTCCCCCCTGTCATTAAGAAGTCCAATTCCTTATAGACCCCGGTAAACGTCTCACGTTGACGTTCCCCCCTTTGACCGAATCCGTCTTCTCCGTCTCGCGGCTTTACTCGTAACACGCGTTTAAGCCGAGCCGGTCTCATCTTCCCATTCTTCCCGCTCTCCTTCCAATCCTCCCATTTTAGGATTTCCCTCCGCCTTTTCTTTTTTTAAGCTCCCCGCCCTGCTTTTTTTTTCCGAGATTTCGGCCTTTTATGCCTAGTCCGGCTCACAAAATTCCCGCCAGAAAGCTTGGTTACATTTCCCACCACCAACAAGACTACGCTCCTAGCACGGATCGGAACCTGTGAGGACAGCCGCGTCTTTGGAGTCATCCTGTGTCCATGTCTTTCCTCTACTAGGACCACGGCAACCGCCTTTTTTTCCCGCACTTTTTCAGGTTTCAAAGTCGTATTTCGGTACTTTTCCTCCTACTGATTTTCAAAGCGACTACGGTGAATTGATCCGGGTCTCCCTTCCAAGTACTTTTCGCACCTAACCCCCGCTTCGTTCTTTGTGATCACGAAGATTTTCCCAAAAGCCATTTCTGGAAAGGTTGTTTTCCTCTCTATCCTCTCCACCCTCCGTCTGGAGCGGGTCCCAATAAGCACTTTTTACGACCCCCTTCCCCCTCTCGATTCTGCTTTAAGAAACACTCTCGGAATGCATTGGTTCTGCAGAACGCCAAGGTCGTAGAGGACTATTTGATTTCCTTCCTTGGGCTGATCCTAGCACTCTCTGTACCTAGCCTGCAAATATTTGGATGTATGCCTAGCGCAGAAGTATGTTCGGAAGGGAGTTTCCGAGCCTCCCACCGGTACTCTTCGGCAGGCAATGTCCAAGCTTTCTATTGTTGCCTCGGCCATCCCCAACTTGGCCTCCTCTTTTTCGTTTATTAGGCATAACTGTTTCTGGCGAGATTCTTTTTGTCGCCGGAGCCCTGATGCACCTCGTTTGTCCGTTCGCCCAAACTTTTCTGCTCTTATCCTTTCCCCCTTCCTCATCTTCTACCTTTTCTCATTTTGTGTTGGATGAACTTTTTACTTTACTGCCCACTTTTTTCGTGGAGCCAGAGAAGTTCTCCCTTTCAGACTCCCGGCTCTCCATCCGTTAGAAAATTTACGGCCCGTGCTGCCAGTTCGGAGTTCCCCCCCTTTTTTCCAATTATGTCCGGCCTCGGACAACACGTGACGCTTTTCCTGTCTTCAACTCTTCCTTTTTTTTCCGTTCAAATTGAAGATGAACTGTTTGGAGGACATTCCCGGCCTCTTGTCCTCTCGGTCAGAGCGTCTCGTCGTAGGGCCGTGGCCCCAGGGCCCATGTCCAGTCAGGTCTAGGTATCTCAAAGATTTGCGTTGTGTACCGCCCCCCCACATGCTTTTTCCCTGCTCTGGCAGGGAAGCACTGCTTCACGCGCTGAGTTTTCTCCGATTTAGTCTTACCATCTTTTCTTCTAGCGAGATTCAGATCCTTAGTACTCCCAGCGTGCACCTCATTTTTTCCTTTTTCCGACGGCTGTTCCATTTTTTTCACGCTGGTGCTTTGGTTCATCCCTGGGGGTTCCCCTAACTGACGACTGGATCTGAAGTTCCAACACCGTTCTCCTTCGCCGTGACCAGCAAGTAATGATCTATTATCCGAAAATACCGATTTGGCCCCCCTCCGTGTACTGTACGCGGCTTCTTTGCCGGGGCCAGCCGCGTAAATTCGACACCCCCATTGCTTGACCTCACCGATCATTTGTCCCATCTTTCCCATTCCGCTCCCTTTCCATATCGCGTATTTCGCGTTGTTCCCCCCATTTTTACCCAATCCGCTCTGTCTTGTTTCCTATCCCCTGTTCTCTCGTCCTCTCTTTTGACACATGCGCCTTGATATTCGCTGAGGGTAAAAGCTTTTTAGCACGGTCAGTCCTTAGTGACCATCTTCCCCCCCTTGCTCGGCTCCAACTCGTGTTGTGTGAATTTCCACTCCTCCTCCCGAGTCCATCGCGGTTTGCTGGTTTCCTTCTTTTCACCCGCACGTGGTAGTTAACGATCTCCTGAAAAAGTTTTTCCTTCCTTCGGATGGTTTTTGGTCTCGCCCGGTACCTTCCCCCTTTTTTGGCCCTTCTTTCCAACCAGATAGTCAGCCCCTGCCCTCTCGCCATCCCCGACTGTCTGATTACGATAGATTTTTTGCCAGAAGATATATGCTTCTTCCTTTTGGTCGCTTTTTCAAAAAGGGGTTTTCCCCGCCTTCCTATCACCATCATGCCGTTTCTGCGATGGTGTCCCAATGAGTTCCAGGTTTTTTTTTCGAACTTTTTTTTCCGCTTCCAGCCCCCCCGGCAAGCGGCGCTTGACAGCTTTGTTCTCTTCCCAATTTGTGTTGATTTCTCTTTCGATCATACACCTCCATTAATCAGAAGCCCCGGTCGTTTCTTCTCGCTGCCGAGATGGTCCCCATCGCCCCCGCCCAACATCTTTTCATCCGGTGAGGCGCACATCCAGCGCCGGACCAGTTTCCCTCCCCTGAGGAAGTGACAGGTTAATTGGCGGGTCTTACCCTGGCCCCTTGCCGCGATGGTTTGTTCGCCCCCTCTGTCGAGCCGACTACACCGGTCGTTCATCGTTTTTTTGATGTCTCTCTCTTCGCCACTCCGCCCATCATTTGAATGAGGAGGCCCTGCTCTTGCCGTTTTTCTCCCGTCCGCTCGGACTTTTTTTTCTTTGCCGGCTGCGCCCCCACCGCGTCGAGGTTCGGTTCTCTCTTGCGCGCGGAGAACTTTTTTTGCGTGCAGTGTTACTTTTTCCCTTTCCCCCTAGGACGGTCGAGTTAGTCTTCCAACTTCCATTTTTTTTTCGCCCTCGCCCCCCAATTTGGTGCGCACCTCTCCCACCGAACGCTGCGGTTCCTTGGAGCTTCCGGGAGTCGGAAAAGAGATGCACGGGTATGTTTTTTTTTTCTTTCCGGAACCTTCGGGCTTTGTTCCTCTCCCCCGGCGTGCAACAGATATCCCCAAACATACAGGGCTTTACCTTTTTTTTTTTTCCCGCTTCGTGGGATTTGGCTACTTGGTCGGCGGCCCACGATCGTCTTTGGCCAGAGGTCGTAAACGGAATTAGTTTAGGCGAGGTCCCCCTTCCCACCCCCTTCTCCACGAACCAGTCATCGAGAGGGAGTTATGAAGTAGCTGGGGTGACTTATTTTATGTAAGAATTCGTCGGGGTCCTTGTTTGCCGGCGGTCCCCTCCGTCGTTGGCAATTGATTACCCAACTTTTGTTTACGTATCTTGCTGCCCACCGAGGCCCTTTTTGTACACGACCACGTTGTATACCGAGGTTGAACCTGACTCCGAAACTGCTGCGAAAAGACCCCCTCAGCTTGGTGGCCACCTCCACCTCGATCAAATGTCTTTTAAGCCCTTGGGATCCTTCCCCCTCCTGCCACCCAACCTGTTAGCAATCGTCACGCTTTTGACCAGCAATAAATCAATGTCCCAACTGCCGAATTATATAAGATACATTTTCCTAGAGTCCCCTTGAACACGTGCCATTTAGGTCGAGTTTTGATCGCACGCGATTGTCTAAAAAGAAAAATGTGTTTCTGTGGAGAAGAAGTCTTTGGTAACGGAAAAAAGGGTTCGACGCATGTTTTGGGGTGGTTTCCAAGTTATATGCTTGTGAACCTGAAGCACGCAAATGTCCTCGGAGTAATCCTCGTGTCCAGTGGCACTATTAGACCTCTTTGCAACTGTGTTTGATTTTCGGTTGGGTATCCCTTTCCCAAGGCTTAACCTTTCCGTTACTTTACCTCTCCGTTGTTGTGTTTGATCTCCAGCGGTCCCTTTTTTACTTTTTGGTTTCCCCCCTCCCCCAAGCACAAAACCTTGCACGGTATTTACTCCCGCCTGGGCCCCCGCCTCTCTTTTTTCACGGCCGGGCTTCATTTGCTAATGTTTCTTCACGGTTTACCCCTTCCCTGCTCTCTTCCTAACCTTACGCCCACCACTTTTTTCCCCTTTCAAATGGTGAGGTGGAGACATACGGCGCACTCATTCTCCTACTTTCCTCATGGGTATTGGAGTTTCTTGATTCGACATGCTGGAGTTTGTTCTTTCTGCGGTCACCGTCGCTAAGCTGCCGGTTGTTGCCTCGTCATAAAGTGGACAGGAGCCTGACATAGGGGAATCCACCCCCCGTGCTCTTGTTTCAGATTTCACCATCATGAACTTCTTTCTGTTCGCAGCAATTGTTTTTCTTCCGCCTCTCTCCCCTAAAATTAAGAGAAAAAAATTTTGTGTTCCTCTCTCCCCTGCAATCCTTGTCTTCAACCTTTCCACCTACACGGGGGGCCCTCCGGCAAAACCCCCTGGAGACCGTTCCCTGCTGGACATCCCTCTTTCCATCCTTCTCTTTTCGCCATTCGTAGAAGTCCCCGACTTGACTGCTTCGTTTTTTTTTTTTTTGTCCGGTTCGGTCCCCCTTCTCCTCACACCCGGCTTAAATGTTCCGACCTTACAAGGCCCGATCTTTCCCCGCCCAAGTAAAGCAATTCGTTTGCAAATCCCCACCTTCACCTGGCCCCTGTCTGTTTGCCGTCATCTGTTTCTTTTCGTGCCTTCTCTCCCGACTTCTGGTCCGGCCGTTCCCCCGGACACCACAATTAAAGTTCATTCTTTTTTTCATTGCCGCTTTCTTTCGTGCTCCCTTTCACTCTCCCACGATCCGAGAGGCGTCTTTTGGCGGCTGGTGGCGTCAACCACACTTTTTTTGGCGCTGGCTCCTCCCACCGTTTGAGACCTGCCCTTGTATGTCCGGCCTGCCGTCTTTAGGATCAACCGACCTTCGCTAGCATGCTAGCGGTTTTAGTCCGCGAGCTGTCGTCCACAATTAGAGAAAGCTTTGTCCCTCAGGCAGCTTCGTCTCCCCTTTCCCCCCTCTTCCCACTTTCCGCCTGCATTTTATTTCTGCTCCCCGTCCGACGGACTATCGCCAATTTAAAAAACACCCTTTCCCCCCCTGGCTCGATTTTCGTTGACCTCTTTGACCCACATTAAGGCCATGCGTTCCCCTTCCTCGGATAAACATGTTGTAATTTTTTTCCGTTCTATGTTTCTTTCTGCTTTTTTTTCGCCTCCCCTTCTTTCGTCGCTGTTGGGCATTTTGAAGTTTTCTGTCCACGGGCCACTAAGGTGCTCTCTCAGGTCTGTTGGTTTATTCTCCCTTTTTCGCCGCGATACTCACTGCCTACCTCATTGAGCAAGCTTTTTTTTTCCTTCTGCTTGCCGCTTGAAGGGCGATCGTTTGCCCCCCCAAACTATATGGCAACCATTCCTGGTCCGCTCGAGGTTTTTCTGGCGCAATTTTTTTCCGTCACCGGTATGCTGGGATCAAGACCGTGCCGTGTCTGTGAGTCAGGTAGTGAGTCTAACACTTAGAAAGTCCTCCTTTTCCACCCAATCTAGGTTCCATTCTTGTTTCTTGACGTCTGTTTGCCTCCTTGCAAGATTGAGTCCTTTACGATCTGGTTTTGACGAATCACGTGCCCATGGCAAGGAGTTCCTCCTTGCTTGGACCACCACCGCACTTTCCTGGATACTTTCTTGGGTTTCAGTCAAGGACTCTTACTAACGATTCTGTTCCCGCCCGTTAGCATTGCCGCAACTCCTTCTCTAGAGGATTACTCTCCCTTCCGCTGTGCAGGGTCTCTAATCCTCCAAATTCCTTTCTGCACCACTCCCTTTTCCCCTTGCCCTCCTTCAGCGAATATCTGACCCTTTTTGTGGCCTGCCCAGATCGGTTCCCCCCCTTAGGCCTCCTCCCCAAAAAATGGTCCACTCCTCCTTCCCGCGCTGGTCCACCTTTCAACTCCCTTTACCTTACGCGAATGTTTTCTCTGAATTTCTGCTTCCCCTTGTGCGCGGTTTTGGGCAAGCAAAGATTTTCTTTCCGACCTTGACACCGGCCAACCTCCCGGTCTTTCCCAGCCCGATTGCCCACGTCGTCGTACGCGCTACCTTTCCTCCTTTTACCAGGCGAAAGCAGAGTGTGATCTTTTTTTATAGTCACTGCGTCGTACCCATCTAGTTCTTCTTTCTTCCCCCCTCAGAGTTCCAAAACTTCACTTGTCCGGAATGAGTTTAGTTTTGACCCTTTCTCGCCTCGTTCTGGCGTTCTCGTCGGTCACTACTTTCTGCCTGTTCTACGCACTCTTTCTGTCAAACCGATTTGAGTTTCCCATGTCCTGTAGTTTTCGCGCACTCCCGTGTATACTCGCGGAGCCCCCCCTTTCTCCCCTTACTGATCTCCCCTTGTCACTCCTTTCAACCGAGAAGAGAACCCGCTGTACGACCCCAGCATCCTGGGGATGTGCTCGCTCGAAGTCTTGTTCCATGCGGTGGGGGCCTTTGAGAAGCCCAGGACGAGTTTCATGTCCCATGTCCACGCGCGATGTTGCCGATCCTCATAATTTGGCCACATTGGGCCTCCCCCCTCTTAGGTTGTCTTCGTTGCCATTTCCCCCAGCTGATGACCCTGCTCTTGCGCAGGCATTGTTTCCTGCTGCAACGCGCTTTTTTTTGTTCCGCCCCAGTCTGCTTTGATCGTCTCCCCTAAACTTCCTCCTAATATACCTGGTTAATTCTAGATACCGGCCATTTCCCCCCCAAATCATACTTTTTTCGCATCCCAGCGCGTTGTGCATTTCAGCATCTTCCGGTCGCATAAATAAACATTGCCCCCCTTTAGCCCCCGAAGACTATTTTTTCTCTTTCCAATGTTCATTCTTGAAGGCCTCGGAAAACATCGATCCTTCATTGTGCCTGCCATTGTTTGTTGCTAGCAACCGCCTCCCCCTGGCAGAACAGTATCCGAAGAGAAGGTTACTTCCTTAATGCGCGTTCAGTCTCGTTCTCGTCGTAGAACTCCCTTTCCCCGGTTGAGATCAATGAAGTGTCTTCGGGCTGCAAACTATTGTCTTTTGACACCCATCTCCGATCTTGTTTGCGTCCAGCACTACCAGAAGCGTTTAGTTTTCAGCCTTCCGTGCTTTCTTCCCACGCCTTACTTATTTGCCTGACTCCCCTCCAGCGCAAGAGCTAGCCCAGACCACCAGATCTTTCCGACAGTTTCCGCCTTGCTGTGATGCCCCAACTTTCTTTTGTGTTCGGGGGAGACTCCCTTTCCGGCCTGGCCGTCTTTTGATACTGGAAAAACGTCTTTTTTTCTCTGACTTTGAAAGAAAGGACTAGTATTCTTATACGAGTTGGCCTTCCGTGGGCTTTGAAATGGAGGTTGCCTTTAAGTCGGATCGAGTCTACCCCCTTCTTTAAAGAGTGATAGCCACCCCTCCTTCATTGGAGCATATCCATTGGGCCATAATTCTGGTCGTTTAAAGGTTCTCTTTTTTTGCAATCTGCACTTTTCCCCCCTCTTTCAGTTTCTTGTTCCCGTTACCGTAGGTATCCTCCCTCCTTCTGGACCCAGCCCGAGACGGTCCGTTTATTCTTCTGAGTGCTCCCTTCAATCGGGGCCTGAATTACTGATTCTTTTTTTTTTCTCGCTGGACTGTTGCAATCGTTACCATGCCTTGATTGTGTGAATTTTGACAGCCTCGATCGCTCCCTTTTCCCCGGTGAGGGCCTCTTTGACTCTCCCCTTCTTTTTTTCTACCGTCATAGGACTCCTTTCACTGCCCCACTTTTCCTGCCCTTCTTCATGGTAAATTTTCGATGGTGGTGGGGTGGTTTTATCACTGGCACTGCCCAATGAAGTTAGTCCCCCCCGAGTCCTCCGACGCTTCCTTTCCCCCCCCTCCACGACGTCGCGCCTGCCGGATCGGAGTTTTTTCCAGAGCCTGAGATTGAATCGGATCTGCTTTTTTGCTATCTTTATGGTATTCCAAAGGATGGCTAATAATGATCAAATCCCGGCTTTTCCGCGTTTTCTCCTCCCCTCCTCGCTTCCAGGCGCGTTTATACCTTTCGTCGAGTTTTCTCTCGAATCCGCGGCCTTTCATCTTAGACACAGCTTTGTTCAGATGTGACGGTTCCCCCTTCCACCGACCATCATCTTCACTTTTGGCGATGTTGACCTCTTTTCACCCTTCCGCCCTTCCAAACAGGATCCTATCCGGTGCCTCGGAAGGAATGCAGCGCCCAGTTTAGCCCGCAAACGCTTCGTCCCAGGCGGCAGTGTTGGTTTCCGTCCTTTCCTGGGACTGTGTATCATTTGCACTTTTCCGGATGTTTTTTCTCCCCCCCCTTTTTCGAGTACGACAATAGACCGTTCGTAATTGTGAGCGATACTTTCAGTTCCGGCTCCTTCATTTTGCAGCGTCTGCTTAGGCGATCTTTTGTGAATTTTCGCCCTCTCTCGATGTCTTGGCCACAAAACTCGGTCCTCTGGTGGTTTCCTTGCCCTGTCCGCTGCTTCCCGCGGAGCCGGCTTCGCGCAGGGTCTTTCTCCTTCCAGGTCCCCCGGAGGATTCTCGGCCCTTGTGGTTGGTTTCCTTTCCCACCCACGTTTCGGAATGTCCCCCTCTCCAAATTCTCAACCCGCCGCACGACCCAATCGCATCGCGGATCAGTTTTGACCCTTTGGTCGATCACTTGCTGCCCCAATTGGGGGTACTTGGTTGTTTCTTTTCTGGAACCTACCAGGAATTTTTCTTGTCGCGCCCTTCTTAAGTACTTACAACACATACCGGGCATTTCCCTTAATCTTCGGTATCGTTTGCGCTCTGTGTTAGTTGCCCCCCCCGGAACCCTCTCTTTGGGCCCATTTCGTAAACGGCTGCCATGTAGGAGAAGGTGAATCTTACATACCCCCTTTCTCCCCCCGAACCCCAGCTGAGGGTGTTCCCTTTTAATTAGAATTTCTTTTTCTGACGATCGGTCAGCCTCTGAAGTCGTGAAGGGTAAGACTGTGGACTTTCCCTCTTTTTTGTGTGGGCTCCACCACCTGTCTTTTTCCGGTTAATCTCTGAAAAGTGGCCCAATGGTGTTTTCCTGGCCCTTGTTGATTTACGTTCCAGAATCGCGTCTCTTTTCGGCGGACAACATTCTTTTCTGCGCAAGACACTATTTCAGGCTGGGTGACACCTCTTGAAAACATCCCCGGTTGTTTCTTCCCTCTGTCCTCGTGGTGGTCCGGTCCCCAACCTTTTTCTAAACCCTCCCACCAAACAGTTACGCACTTTACCGCGGTTGGCCCGCTATGAACGGCCCCCCGCCAGGGCCTGTTTCTCCTTTCTCCAGCTCCCCTTCAGTCGAGGCCTGTTTTTCGAGAAACACGACAATTTTAGTTATGATGGATCTGCATTTTCCCTTTTCTCCCCTCACTGGCGCCCGCTCTGGGCGTACGGGGTTCCGGGAGGCTGGCGGAGGAGTTTTACTTTCTATGCTGAACCATTCCCCCGTCTACAATGACGCCTATAAAAGTTCCGTCTCGTCATTTCCCCTCCTGTCTCACCTTGTGTGCCAACCCCTTTTTTGTGCTTGGGTTTTTTCCATATTAACCAGGCAAACCGTCGTGGACTCTCTTTTCCTCCTCCGTTTTGTTTTTTCCGACATTCACGTTCATTTGTTGAAGAGGAGACCCCCACGCCTTTCCCCCCCATGCACGGTATTTCTACCAGTAGTTCCCGCCGATGATGAGGTTCCTGGACGGATGTTTTTCCTATAGGAATTTTATTCCAATTTCCAAACCATGCCGCGCGTTTTAGAACCATTCGCCAATAATTCCGTCTCACTTTCCCCCCCCCAAATTCTTTTGATAGTTCCAATTAGGATGAGCCCCCCCCGGCCTTCCCCTTTTTCATTCCTGACTCCCTGTCGCTTCGTGTAGCGTGTTAGTTTCTTTTTTGATAATGCGTTGGGGTAACCTTTTCTTTTTATGCGGTCCCCCGGTCGTGCTGATTTTCTACCCGGGTTGTTGTGGCCCTTCTTTCACTCCAGGGAAAGATAGATTCCCCCTCTTGTGGCTGCACCCCCTTTGACTCTCTTGTTCCGATTTTTTCCCCCCTGAAAATTAAATTCTGGGCCTTTTTTCCAACTTTTTTTCTTCCCGCGAGCGACTTAACCTCTTACAAGTTTGTTCTTTTCAACCCCATTTTCATCTTGTTTTTGCCCGTAAGCTCCCTTAAACCAGTGTTCCCCTTGCCACCCCAACTGTCTTTGACCACCCAAAAGTCATCCTCTGCTTGAATTC
>Ga0179593_1695949_pt1 | contig 21006 bp, 25 predicted proteins | sample CZODoug2_1_08_16_FD_185931 | JGI IMG/M metagenome (GOLD analysis project Ga0179593, IMG submission 185931) | Vadose zone soil fungal communities from Angelo Coast Range Reserve, California, USA - CZODoug2_1_08_16fungal (PacBio error correction) | ecosystem: Environmental > Terrestrial > Soil >... | reverse complement strand
CCCTCCACATTTCCCTATTCTCTTTCCGTGCCGTGTTTCCACTCCTCTGTTGATCGAATTGTGATACTGAGTATTCACTTCTCTAACCTTGAAAAGAATACACGCCCAGAATTCCTTCTTCCCTGCCGCGCTTGTTTCCTTCTCGAGCCCCCCCCCTCTTCCCCGTTGTACGTTCGTAATTCGCCCAGGAGCCAGGCAGTCTCAGAACCTACGGTGAACCTACTTCCCCCCCCCCCTTCTCAGATTTTTTCCCACTTCACGTCCTGGCTACGCCTCCATTTTCAAAGAACTGGACAACCACACGGTCCCCCTTCTTCAGTCCGGTGTCCCCCTTTGTCTCTCAGTTGACCCCTTAGTTTCTTTCTTTTCTCCTTGTAGGCGTTAGCGTGGTCCGGCTGAGAACGTTAACTCCATTAATTCGTTACATGTTTTGCTTATTTCTTCACCACCTGTCATGTCTTCTGAGGTCAGCTTCCTCCCTTTCCTTCCCTCTAGGGAAAGGAGCGTGGCTTCGGTCCCCATCTCGATACTAGCTCGGTATCTGCAAAATCACTACATCTCCCTCCATAGTGCCCATCCATTATCGACCTTTCTTATTTTTTTTCCTCCTCGATAGCTATGCCTCAGCCATGGATCGATAAAACATATCATTAACCCCCATCCCCGCGCCTTTTGGTCTATCGTCCGTTGTCCACCGTACCCTGAAAGGGGGGTTACTTCTCGACCGCTTGTCTCTTTCAAAAAGAATTTGTCCCCTTCTTTTGGCCTTAACAAGAGCGTTCCAGATTGTTCACCCCCCTTCCGCCTTTTCCAATATGGAGACCCACGAATTCAACAATGCGGAAGACCTTCAATAACCTTAAAACTCCCCCCCTCGCGTTTTGCTAACTCGTCTTCTCCAAATGCCGCTGAATTATAACTGCCCCCCCTATGCCTTCGCTCTCCTCCCCCTCTCCCGGAATCCCTCGTTATAATCTTGTTTTTCTCCTTGATTCCCGGTCCCACCCTTCGTGTAGTGTGCAGCGGATCCTTGACGGGCCACTTCCCACACTTTTTGCTCACTTGATTCTTTTCCTCGCACGTGTCCCTACTTTCCCTCCGGCCACCCATTAAAGGCTTTCCCCGCGACTTATACAAGCCCTCTCCCTGAACCTTCCGCCACCTTTACTTGAACTATGGCTTTTAAATCTCTACAGGGTGCTTTTCCACCCCGAATAAACCTCAGGCCACAAAGCCGTCCCCCCCCAATTCTCTCCCCAATTTCCTCTTCCCAAGGTCGTACGATAATGACGGAGTTCATGTACTGCCCAAGAAGTATATAAGCTCTGCTTTTTCCTCTCCGAGCTGCCTACGGCCGGCGAATTCCTCATCTGACCACGCCACTATTTCTCCTTTTCCCAAAGTAACTGTTTGACCTTTGCCTTGGCAGGAGTCCAACTGGCCTCTCTCTCTTCTACCGAGCTAGCTTCCCCCAATTCTTTGTTAAAATTTATGCGGTTTAACCATTATCATTCCACTCTCCCCTTTGTTCCTAATCAAAACTCTCCAACAGGGGAGCGGGTTACTCTGCTGAATCCAAAGTAGTATTATTACATCTCACACACTTCAAGTTCCCTATCCGCCCTTGTGCCCCATCGACGGGGGGTATAGGGCTCCAATAGTCAGTCTTTCCTCCATGTGCCTGGGAGGTGGAAGTTTCAGGCTCGCCTACTCGCACTCGTCACTGCAATGCCCTTGACGTCATCCGAAAAAAATTTCTTTCTCGTAAACCCCCCCTGTCGGCTGGAGAAGCCGTAAATCAAAGCCTCCCCGGTATAAGCATACTCGAAATCTCGCCCTCCCCATTTGTCTTCTCCCTCTCCCAACGTTCTCCCAGTCCAAGTTTCGCCCCCAGATCGCCCCATTTTTTCACATAACGTGGGTCTATTCTAAAATTTTCACTTCTATTGAACTCTTTCTGTCCATGGGTTTTCCAACAAAGATTTTGTTCCGTCATCAGCGTCTCTATTCCCGGAGGGTCGCTTGTACGGACATTCAAATCCTGACAGCGTTCATTGTTTCCCATTTTTTTAAGGGCCTCGCACAGGATCTCAGTTCGCACTCTCGAGAACTGTCCCCCCTTTTCCAAGTGCACCCGAGTGAGCCATTCGGCAACTTCCTCTGAATATTTTTCCCCCTAAGTTTTCTGCCGTCCAAAGCGTTTCGTTTGTAACCTGTCGACTCATAAACTTTCTGCTTTGCCAATATTGCACCGTTCACGCCGCTCAGATTCACAATAACGCGCAATAATTTCCTCCTTGACTAGTTTTTCCCTGAGCCTCTTCAGGATTGTCTTGAATATCAATGAACCTTTTTCAATTATGTCTCTTTAAAAAGAGTGAGATTGTGACTCCTTCCCGTGACTATAGAAGTCTGGCCGCGTCATCGCCGGCGCGCGCCAATTCTCTCCTTCATCCTCCTTTTTTTTTGGAGCGCGCGGGATGCGCAGACGCATCCTCTCCTTCTCCTTCCTTTCCTTACGAAATCATAAAGACATAAAGTTGGTCCGTTTCCGTCATTGAATCAGCCATCGCACCCCCTGCGCCGGTATGCCACATTTTATTGGATAAGATTTTCTGGTGAATTCTCTCCCCCCTCGGTTTCCTTTCCCCTCCACGGCCAGGGCGCTATACGAACGGTGTTGAACCTCTGAACGCGCGGATTCGTTAAAGCGTGGGGAGCGATTTGGAACATTCTTGTAACTTCGACTGTCCATCTACATGTCCGGGTTCTTCCCTTGAGGGCGGCGGAGTTTGACGCCGGAGATGCAGTTTTTCACCGGTGTCCATCTGATCAGGGGGCGGGGTGTGGAGCACCGAGGGAGTATAGATCATTCACCGTTATGAGGGGGCTACCTTCTTTTTTCAGGAGTGAAGGACTGGTGTGAACTGTGACGTCTCTCCGGTTGAGACCCCTTCGTTCGAGGAAATGACTATTTGTTTCAAGCATCCAGCTCTTTCACCGCGCTCACTTTCACTTTCTCCTCTTGGCCCCTGATGCTGCCCTTTTCTTTCTGCCTTTTCTTGAGGCTGCGGCCCAGCTCTGCGTTTTCCGTAAGGAACGAGTGCTAGTGCAAGGACATCTATGACGTGACCCCCCCGCTTTGGCTCTGGAGACGGCGCCTGACGCCTCTGAAGTACTCCTTTCCTTTTGCGGATTAATTTCAAGGGACGGCCTCAGTGCCTTCCCTGGTTTACTACAGAACGCAGAATTGCTTGTTTTCCTCTCAGCGTTAGTGACAGTGCTTGACCTAGTGGCGGTCCCTGCCCCTCAACCAGACTCACATCCCTTGGCCGAAGAAGTCCATATACACCACAGTTTTTGGAATTTTTTTCCCTCAAGGCCTTCTGAAGACCCTTGATTTTTCCCCGATACTATTCCACTCCAGCATATAAGTGTTATTCCAAGGGTTTTAGTTACTCAGCTTCCCCACTTGATTCATCTCCGGGGCAGGGTTGTCATAAGTTACATTGTTTTGGCATTTTCCCCCTTTCAAATTGGCTCTTTTGACCTCTATCCCTCTTTCTTGACTTCCCAATCCATTATAGAACCACTGATAGGAGTTGAGCTAGCATTTTGCGACCTTTCATTGTTCTTTCGCCCCGCCTTGAGACCCGTTCCTTTTTTTACCCTGTGATAGCGGCTTGACGTCCCTGGAATATTGTTCTTTAGTAATAGAACATGGCCTCCGTTCAAACCCATATTTTTTTGGCCCACTTTTTTTTCTACCCCTTCCGGCCGTAGTAATTCCCCCTTGTAAGCTTGAGGCACTGTTATTAGACAGAAGATATCATCAGGGTCAGGGATCCCCTCTTTTTTATGACATTTACCTGCTAGAGATTTTTGTTCTTCTTAAGTGGCTCCTGCTAATGTGGTGCGTTTTCGGTACGGAGCGTTGTTTCTGTCCTGTAGTTTGAAGGACCCACAATCTTTTTTTTTTTCCCACAGAATCTGCACTTTTCCTTCCCCTGTATTTCCTCAGTACTAAGGGAACCCCTAGTTTTTTCCGGGTTGAAAGTGTTCTACATCCGCCGTCCTAAGGCTTTCATTGTGAATCATTTTCAGTATTGGCTCTACTTTTGTTTCCCCTTCCCTCGGCATAAAGTTTGTTTCCGTCTTCCGGTAGGATTCCAGCATGGTGGCTCATTCTGGCCTGGGTTGAGGGACAGTAGATAGTTGACCTTTTTTCTCACATTTTTCTTCCCTTCGGCTTTTAAGGCCAACGCCATTGGCGGCTAATTTTGGTGACAAGCTCCGATCTTATCACGTTTTACTTTTTTCACTCCCTCTCTCCTCAACCCTCTTTTAGAAAAATTTGCCTTTCGTATGTGTCTATTCCACTTTTATCCAAGGATGTTTTCTTAATTCCCCTTACTTTGCTTGACAATTTCCTGTTTATTAACTTACTAAGGCTTTGCATTCTTGGTTTTTCCCCCCCCCTTCGTTCGAGGGCCGGTTTCTTCCTTGTGAATATAGCCCGGTTTTCGCACGAAGAATGGACTCGTAACCCAGCCGCCGCTCCTTGCGTTCTCCACGTTTCTTTTCATTCTTCATGGTCGTGGATAATCCCCCCACTGCACAACGATCTTTTTGAAAATCGTTCTCTTCTTTTTTAAGCTTGAGGTGAAATTCTTTAATTTTAAGTCATAAGAAGCCTAAATTTTCCTCGCGGTTTCCTCTATGGTGTTCCGGTTATTTTTGCTTTTAGACTGTTTCTTCCTTTTTTTTTTGAAGAGCCGGGCGCAGTAGAAACGGCCTCACCTGTGCAAGTGTTTTTTTTGGGCAGGACCCCTGGTGCATCTCGATGATATCTCCGAAGGTCTGTTTATCCCCAATTAATTAAGAAACGGACGTTCACCGCCGAACTTCCCCCCCTCCGTCGTCTGCGCGGTTTTTATTCTTATTTCCAACGACAAGGCCCCGCACGTTGATATTGGTCTCTTTTTCCCTTTAATATTCGGGGTTACGGTTAGCATCGACCTGGTTCACCTTTCCAAGCCTGAATCTAGGTTGATCTCTTCCCTACTTGTGTTTTTTTTTATATATCAATTCTCAATATATCCTAGATAGGTAGGCTCACCCACCTGATTGTGGCAATACCGAGGAGCGTACCATGCCCAATTTTGCAAAGAAGCACGCAAGTTCGCCTGTGGGTGGCTTAACCTCCGCGCCCGAAGCTCTTCCTTCTACAAGAGCCTTTGTAGTTTTTAGTAGTTTTTGAGTATCGTCGGCCATTTATAGTTGACATGAGACTAAATAGGAATCCACGGTCCTGCACACAAAACGTTTGTCTAGATCCCTTTTTTGGCTACGTCAATTTCTTCCCATATTCCCCAATCCTTGTCAGAACCGGGCACCGTCAAAGTCCTCTTTTTTCCCCAGATTCAAGCGATTCACTTTTTATGCTGAGTTGTTTTGCCGTGCTTGCCTTTTCCGAATTTTGTACTTACGAAATATTCGTTTCGAGCAGGCCCCCAATTTGCTAACTGTTTTTCCGGGGATTAGTCCATATCCCTTTGGGGAGGATCAAGCGGCTTTTTAGGCCATAGGGCAGTTCTGTGGCACTAGCTCATTCTATTGACCTCGTAGATCTCGAAAATCACATCGCGCTAACGCCCTCACCCCCAACTAGTGGCAACATTTTTCCCTTTTTTTCTAGATCAGGTTTTTGCACAGCACCGAAGAAAAACGTACGGCTTTATCACCCCCCCCCCCCCAACAAAAAGCATTGGCCTCTTTTGGTTCTCTCTTATTTAGAGCGTTGTTGACATCCCTACCGTCCCTTTGAGGATTTTTTATGAATACGCTTGCGCTTTTCACCAAGTACTTCCCAACAGCCTTGCCATGGAGAAAGAGGGCCTCAACGTTGTGCCTTTCTTACTATCCTGGAACCACGATGTGATCCACGAATGAACCCCCTGGCCCCCTCGAATTGTATTGGTTTAGAGCCGAGTTCACCGAAAAAGGCTTTACGCTTTCCGCAAGTAATCGCCCCGACAGACCGCTGCAAATATTTTCCAACCACTAGCCGCGCCTCTTTTACCCGACTTTCAATCACGTTTTCTGTTCCTAGGGTTTCATGGGAGGTAGCCACGTTGCAGGAGCCTGCCCCAACTTGGATGCTTCATCCTCTTTGGAACTTCATCCAGCCATTCAATTCCCAACAACTCCGCCTTAGCCCGTTGCCCCTTAGGTCGCGCTTCCCTCCAGTTCTCCCCCTGATCGTCCACAATAAACGGCTTTCTACGCAAGAGCATTGACCGTCATTATCCTTTTTCATCCATGACTTTTTCGTCAAATGCCAGTTTTTTGACCCTCCCTGGACGTTCCTTTTTTTCCACCCTATGCCCCCACTTTTTGGGTAATAAATCACCCACAGGACTGTAACTCAGGGACTACGATCGTCTCGAACTTAAGCCAATTTCGTTAGGGAGGACCTTTAAACAGCACGCTCGATCACGATACTTCCCCCTTGTCAGGTTCGATAAGAGTTGTCCTCTTTTTTGATTTTTCGAAACTCTAGTAAGTTATCTGAAAGGACTCTGCTATTTTCTTTTAGATGGCTTACATTCTCGAGCTTTTCCATTTCTGATTCCACCCTTCTGTACCAACCAAAACTATTATGGACCGGCTCGGGGTCCCGTCACAAACCCGTCCCCATTTTTTTCCCCTTAAAACTTTGGAATCATACCTTAAACCTTGAGGGCTGCTCGCTTGGTTCCCCTTCTAACTCAATTTCTAACCACTTCTTTACATTAATTTGTCACTCTTACAAAACCTGCGTTCGTTTTATTACCAATAAACCAGTAGCATCCGAGAAGGATTTTTACTTTTTTTGGGTGTTCCCCTTTTAGTTCAATTACATAGTCAATAGCTTTCCCCCCCGCGCGTATATAACTTGCAAACTTCGTTTTCTCTTCTCTGCATCCGTCCCCATCCTTTAACAGGTTGGTAATAATGTTAATATTTTCCCGAGAGTTCGTTAAATACCATTTGTATTTAACTTCATCTTACACTCTTTACGGAATAGTGAGCCGAATTGTCCCCTCCGCACGATAGTTTTTTCCAACAGCGTGGGGATTCGTTAATCTTAAGTTCCGCATTCCGTCGAAACATTGATGAATTAGTCCGTTATTTTTAAAACCACTGATTGCTTCATTCCAGCCCCGGGTACTTCGCAGGATTTTTTTGGGTAGCTTTGTAACGTAAACTCCACAAGAGTTCATATTTAGGATCGAAAAAACGCCTCGATCTTTTTTTTGTCCTCTCCCTGAATCAGCTCCCGACTATCAGTCCCCTAAAATCTGATCGTCCACGACACCGTTTCATTAGCGCACTCATTCCATCCCGAATTCCGAATGTTCCGGGAGATCTTTTATCCGCTAACCCAGATAAGAAATCCCATTTTCTGCGCTGTTCAGTTTCCCACTTCTTATTTAACACCAACAAAGACTATTTCCATCATTTGTCACAAGATTCTTCAACAGATTTTTTTCAATTCCCATTAACCCACGCCCGCAATAAAGTATCAAGATTTGGTGTCCGCCTGACTTGTGATATCAACACTGAAAACCTCCCCTTTATGTTATTTAGTGACAAGTTGGTCTTTGGGTTCCTCGTCGTGTCGCTCCCTTCTTGTCGCCTGATTGCGAGGTCAAATAATCTTTCTTTTTTTGAGCTTTGGGAGATTATTGACGCAGGCCCGACTCGTATCCTTTCTGACTTTCCTTCGCCGAAATACGTTCTTGACCCTCTCTGAGCAGTTTTAAGGTAATTTATTTGAATCAAAGGGCGGAGGACCCCCACAATTCAAAGAGATTGGAACGTTAGTATTCTGAGCGAGGAACCGTCTTTTAGATCCTACTGTTCAATGAAGGGGACTACTTTGTTGTCGACAACTTGACCGACGATGAACTCTTCTCGGGCGTGGCGGGCGTTAAACAGGACTCCATTTCCTTTTGCGCTCTCTTCTGGACTTCGGGATTCTTTATAGTTGCCGGGTTCCCGTGGGCAGTTTGCGAGTTTGACGCTCTTACCGGCGCTAAGATGCTTCTGTTTCAGCTTCGGAGTGTTTTCGAACGTGGTCTACCAGAAGCTGGCAGTTAGTTGAAGGTTTATGCGCGCGACCTCTTTTCTACTTCCCCGAACGTTTTCCAGAAACCGTCATTCATCAAGGAAATTTCATCGCCTGCTTTATGGACCGGAGCTGCTTTTAACCTCTGCGAACAAACTGATGGGCTATTTTTTCTGATTGGCGGCCGACAATATCTGCGCACGATTTCCTTGTCCCCTTTTTTTTTGATTAGACATATGAAGAACCGCTACCTTATTAAGCGCCTGCCATCTTCTTCCCGGATTTCTTCGCTTTCTGATGTGCCAGAAGTGCCTGCCCCCCCAGCCACTGCAGGGTTTTTTTATCAGTCGATTCCTTTCCGTGTGAAAAGGGCGTGCCTCATCGATGACAGTCGCGCTGTCCCCCACTCCTCGGATGATACTTGAATTGGGCCCTTCTCCTTTTTTCCGAGGGGCAAGACCTTCGTTTTCCTCCTTGAATGGGTCCTTTTTAAATGGAAGAAAGAACCTTCCCCCAGCACCAAACCCCCCTGTTTTTTCCCTTTCAACCCCTTTTTCCAGAATGAACAACCCTTTAGCTTTTGCTTATCTTTTCCCGGAGCGGCCGTTAAGTATAATTGTTTTGATACACCCATCCCTTCGGACCCTCAACCAGGAGATGCCCCCCAGCCCACCTTCTTTTGCGCCTAGAGAGGAGTTGGAAAGAATCACAGCAAAATCCCCCTTATGCCATCGGAATATCTATATAACTCGTCCTCGCTTTTTTTCGTAGAGACGATTTGGGCTGGTTTTCTTTCGCAATTGAATACCCTACCGATGTTAGTGTTGTCTCTTGACTTGATACATATTTATTTATGTCACGCTTTGCTAGTCAACGAGCTAATTGCCAGCTTTCGAGTTTGAATTTCCCCAGATTTGGCCCTTAGGTCCGTGTCCCATTTTTCCAAAAAGTCCCCCTGTATCCTTCCTCTGTTCGCTACATGGTAAGGGTCACCATTTGTATCTGAAGTCCCAGTTCGAGAGGTCTGTTGAGTCCTCGTGTGTTTTTCTGTTTGCAATGGGACTAAAGATGTGTTCCTAGGCCAGATATTTGAGAGTTTTGACTTCTTTACTGAGCTCCTCCGACAAGTACACCCGTTTAACCCCCCCGAATAGATTTGATTCTGTTTCCCTCTGATGTATACCCCCCACCTGGAACAATAAGCCCGTTTCCCCTTATGGGAAGTGTGTCGGGAGCTCCTTTAAGTGAGTTTGTCCTTATTTTTCCCTTTGCGAGAGATTGTCCCGTAGTCTCTCTTGACTCCGACGATTAAAAAGTTAGGAAGGGGTTGCGAGGATCTTGTCCTTCCTTGACCCCCTAAAAACAATTTTGAAGTGATGTAGGAAGGCTGAGCAGTGTACCAACGACTGTTCTGGTGGAGATACTTGGCGAACGTTGGTCGAAGGCCCTATTGATTTTGGGATTTCCCCCCCCCTATTGTTGAAAGCGCTGCTGTTACCTCCTTACCTTTCTTGTCTTCTGACGGGCAATCCCCGAGCTGACTGAGTCACGACCGAGAGCCCCCTATGGGTGTTGGTATTTTTTGGCTTTTTACTTCCGGTTTGTGAGGATTCCCTTAATTTCCTTTTCCGGACATAGCGGTGCCACGTGCGTCTAATGCCTTTTTTGGCGCACATGTATATTTATCTATTAGAGATGTATTTGAATGGTTTTTCAGTCAAAACGTACGTCGCCTAGAGCCTTACTTCACTAAGGGCTTGCTCGTCCGATCCTTTTTTTTCATCCCCGGTTCCCGAACCGTCCCCGATTGGCAATGACATCGGTGTTTGAATGACCGTCAACTTCTCAAGGAGGAAAGCCCTTTCCGCCCCAAATCAGCCAACCTTTTTGGAATGAAAATGGCTGATATTTGGAAGGTGAGCCGGGTTGTCCTTTCGGTTTTTTTCCGAACGCCACGGTAATTTTACCTGTGTTTGGACTGCTCTATTAGGTCGCTCGCTATGGCCTGGTCAGCCTTTTCCTTCCGCGCCCCCGAGGCCCGGCACGCGCTTTTCCCTGAACGGAGTTCTAGAGGAAGGGGTATTCCCCCCCCCCATAAGGGTTTCGTGCCTGTCTATTGCAAGAAGGGTTCGCAGGGACGCTTTATTCAGCGATCTCGCCCCCTTTGTGGTCCTGGATCATGAGATGATAATTTTGTTTTATTTAATACTCGTTTGTGTAGTTGTTTTTGTTGTCCTCTCAGATTAGAATTATTATCTTCAATTCCAAATTGCTTTGGCCCACAGCTTTTCGTTTCACTCCCTCTTGTAAATCTTGTCACACAATCAACGCCAATGACTTTTTTCACTTATCGGAAGCTTGGCCAGTTACTGTCCACGTCTGCAGGGTACGGCTGTTTTCTACTGCACGGCCTCCCCAGTAGCGAGCTCACTCCGGTCCAAAACCCTGCAGCAGTTTTCCCCGGTAAGGGGACCCGCCCACTTGTCACACGCTGAAAGAAAAACGGTCAGCGCCTCCCGCTGTCCACCACCATTTTATCAGTGGCAAAAAGATTTATTGGATTCTTGTCGCTTTTGTCCTTCCTAGCCCCCTCGAACCTTGAAGTGTTTTGAGTCAACGTTTTTCATTGTTTCCATAAGTTTATCCCCCCCTTCTTAAGGCTTGAGTTAGGCCCTGAAAGACCCCATGTTTAGGCCTCAACAGACTAGGTTGAGTTTTCAACCTTTTTCCCCTTGGGGAGGTTTGGGGGCTTGTTACGAGGCCTATCTCATTCGTTAAGACCACAATACCTACCTAACGCCATTATCACCCCCCTCCCAAACGCAAATCCTATCTCAACTTGGCCAGCCGGCTTTAACTTTTCCGAATTGGACCGGGCCTGGAAATCAATGGACTCATGTAATTTCCCACATGACTATTTACCACCAGCCCCTCTCTCCTTTCTCTCTTTCTTTTCGGAAGGCGACGTTTCCCTCCTCCTCGTGGAATTCTTCCAACCTCCGTTTCCAAGAATTTAAAAGACCACCCTGATTTCGCTTTGGCATTTCATCGGGCTCACTCTTTTCACCATTCAGTGACGCTCTGGCTGCGCCCGAATGCCAGGATTATGGACTCGCTTGCTCCGCACCGCCACCTCCTTACGATCGCGGCCCCCACCTCTCCGCAATCGCTTTCCCAGTTAAAATCACATGTCTGCTTTTTTTTGACTTCGAACTCCCGCCGTCTTCGAAAACGGTATTTTTTATTGGGAGACTCCCACGTTCAGCGATTGGTCTTAAACTATTCGTTTCGTTGTCCCTATTATTTGAGTGGAACTTCACCGCCCCTTTTTTTTTTTTTCCAAACGCTCTCTTCCGCCCGCTAAAAGGTCTGTGTCCGCGAGGCGGACCGTTAGCCCACCATTACCCCGGCCCCCTCCCCATGAAACCGTGCCAGCTTATCCCCTCCTCGTACCCGCCACCCCCCGTCTAGCAATACGCGATGGATACAATATTTAACCTAAGGTTCCTTCCCTCCCCGCGTCTCACCCGACCACAAGGACCATGTTGTAATTATCACCGTTGGTACATCCAAAGACAGGTTCCCGCCTCTTTCCTTCTTTCCGATAGAACGGAATTTAAATCTCTAGGTCGACTCAAAATTCGCATCCCTCTTAAAGGAGCTTTGCCGGTGCTCCGAGGCTGTTGACGCCACTGCTGCCCCGCCACTTTCCCAAACCCCCTTTCCTATATAAAGAGTGCTCTCACGGAAGTAGTTTGATGGTCCCTCCTTCATCCTCTCGCTCTTCTGTTAACTGTCTCAAAAAAAACTCCCCTTTATTATCCTTTCCCCGCGGAAATATATATCAACACTGCTCAGTGTTCCCCTGATCCCAACCCTTACCAATATGAACCCGGTTCCGGTCCTATGGTTCAAACAATGTTATCCTTTCTTTCCACCCTAACCTTCCAAGTCCGTCGCCTTACCCAAACTCTTTTGCCCCAATATTACAAGAGCTTCCCCCCCTTTTTAGTCCTGGGGGGTTGTGGAGTTTTGCCTAGTGTGCTACTGTGGGTCCACCTAGCGAAGTCCCAATATAGAGTAATACCCGGCACCCCCAGCCCCCTTTAGTAAAACGGGTTAACTTCACCCCGTACCAGAAGCCTCACGCATGCCCCGGTGGCGTCGCCCGAATATCGTCGCGCAATCCCCGAAGCCCATTATTCGTTACGTTTTCCTTCTTCCACTAAGCACGCCGGTTTAACCCACATGTTTTGCTCCGAATAGGGATGGATCACTCCAGCAACTCGCGATATCAACATGTTTCCGAACCTGCGTCAGGTCATATGCGATGGCGATGACCTTCTATCCACAAATGATTTCTCGTAATCCTCGTCTCGAAAGGCGTCCCCCCGTCGCTAGTACAGGACCAAACCGTTTAGTTGAGTACAAATTTTGCTCTCAGAAAGTCGCCCACGTGGACAGTGACCTTTTCCCTTCCGGAACACTGCGTCACCCACATTCACACGTTGCACACGTCGTTATCCTTCCTACGTAATTTCATGATTTCATGCCATGTCGCCTTTTTCACTGTTCCGCAGAAGACCCCCTTGCTACTGTGTTTTCGTAAATACTTTTTGGTGAACACCACACCCGGTCAGTTCTTCTTTTCCCATACCCACCGCTTCCCCTCTTAATTTAAAAATAATTTTCACCTTTATCCCTCATCTGACTCGTTTTCCACCTTCCGCAGGGCCGTTTCTCGTTCCTTGTGGAATCCATGAAACGAACAGAATCCTTCTTTCGTGACAGCATGGTATTTTTCCTCCTAGCGGCGTAGACTCCTCGTCAGTCTGCTGCGTCATTCGCCTTGAGATCCAACCTTTTCCTCCTCCTCCGTTGTTTCTTATTTTTCCTTGCAGCCCTCGCAGAAGAGTCAGGAGACTACTGATTTTTTCGGCCTACCTACACATGGTCAATCCCAATAACTTTAACTGTTGAGCGGGCGACAGTTGCTTTCCTCTCCTTTCACCACGGGTCATTGCCGTCTTTCCACCTTTTTATAGAGCCTTTCTCGAGGAACTTGAGGTGAGTGATGAAGTCCAGTCCTCCCCCGCGATTCCTTTCCCCCTTCTGTTGAAGAGAATGGGCCCCAAAAAAGCACTGACCTGCAGCCCTGGCGTTCTTTCTTTCCCTTCCCCCCCCCTCCCCCCCTGTCCTTTCTATTCATCCTGTCCGTACACCCCCCCCACCTCCTACTCATTGCCCCCCCGCCCCTCCCCCCTCCCTCCCTCTCACCCCCATTCTTGCTTGTTTTCTCCCCTCCACCCTGACTCCCCTAGCTCCCCACTATTCGCCTCGTTCTGTCCCCCTTCTCCTCCCTGTTCCCCCCCTTTTCATTCCCACCACATCTCCGCCTTACCCCCCGTCCTTATCCCTTTTCCCTTTCCTCCCCCCCCTTTCTCTACCCCCTCCTCCCGCTTCCTCCCCCCCGTTTACCCCTTCCTCCTCTCCCCCCACCCTTTCTTCCCTTCCAGCCTATTCTTCCTTCTTCCCTCCCTCCCTCCCTACTCCCATCACTCCTACACCTTTTTTACTCCCCTCCCCCCCCCCTTCCAGTTCCACTCCCTACTTCCCCCGTCCCCCTTCCTCTTCCTCTCACTCCACCATCCATCTCGCTCCCCCCCATCCCTACCCTCTCTCTCCCATTCCACCACTCCCCCCCCACACCTACCCTCCGCCCCCTACTCTTCCTTCCATTTTCCCCTCGCCCCCTCCCCCTATCTCCTTTACCTTCCCTCTTTTCCCCTCTATCTCTTACCCCCCCCCCCTGCTTCCCCCTGTAAACCCTCGCCTCTCTCCCCCTGTTCATACCCCTTCCCACCCCACCTCCCCCACTCCTTCCTTCCCTCCCACGCCCTCCCCTTCTATTCTCTCCCCACTTTCCCACCCCCACCCCACTTCTCCTCCCCAACTCCCTGAACGCCCCCTCCCCGACCTCTCCTGCCCCCCCCTACATCGTTGGTTCTCCTTTTCTTTCCTCCTCCACTTTCTCCACTTTTTCCCCTCTTCCCATCCCTTGCCTCGCCTTTAATTCCGCCCCCCCCCCCCCCCTCGCGCCTGGTCCCCCGTCTTTGTTCTCTCCCTCCGCCTCCTCGTCCTTCTCCCATACCCATTTCTCTCTCCCTTTCCCCCCCCCTTCATATCCCACTCCGCTTCTCCACTCACTTCCAGCCCCCTTCCCCCTCACCCCCCTACGGCCTCATTCATTTCCTACTTCCATCCGTACAACTCCCCCCCCCCCTTCTAGGTCCCTTTCTTCTCCCTCCCCCACTTCCCCTGTACTCTCTACTCCCCTCCTTCTCTTTCTCCTTCCTTCTCCCCCTCCCTCACCCCACCATCATTCTTCCCTCCTCCCCTCCCCCCCCCATCTCCCTCTTACCCCCCCTCCCCCGCCTTCCCAACCACCACCCCCCCCCCCCTCTTCCCAACACTCTCTCCTTCCTTGCTTGCCCCTCCCCCTCCGCTATCCCTCTTCTTCGCCTACCTCCTTTATCTCCACTCCTTTATCTTCATTACTCTCCCTCGTCCTCTCTACTAGGATACCCTTCACTACCCCTTTCTTCCCTTTCTACCCTCCCCCCTTCCTTCCTCCCCCCACCCTCCCTCCAAATCTCCTCTCTTTCCACCCTTCGCCCCCCACATCACCCGTTACTCTTCCCCAACCTTCCCTCCCCCCACCTCCCCCCATCTTACCCCCCCTCCTCGCCTCCCCCTACCCTACCCATCCTTCCCCTCTCCCCATCACCCCTTCCCCCTCCCATCTCCTTCTCCCTTCCCCTTTCCTCTTCCTCTCTCCACCCCTCCACCCCCTCCCCCCCCGCACTCTCCCCCTGCTACTTTCTTGTTACAGCCCCCCCCCCTCCCCCACTCCTTTCTCCTCCCCTCCCGCTCCTCCTCCTACCTTCCCCCACCTTTCTCCCCCCCATTCTCTCTTCCCTCCTCCCCCCCTCCTATTTTTCTTCCCCTCCCCCCCTCCTCCTTCCCACTCCCCCTCTCCATCTCACTTTCTCCTCTATTCCCCCTTCACACCTTCCCATAATACCCCCCTTACTCGCTTCTCTCTCCTCTCCCTCCCTCCCTCCCCCATCTTCCCCCCCCTGCCCGTCCTCCTCTGCCCCCTCCTCGTACCCCATCCACCTCTTTTTCTCACTCCTTCCCCCCCTCCTCCACCCCCTCTCACCCGCTACTCTCTCCCTTGTCCCCTCCCTTATCCCCCCCCCCCTCCCTTTTCACTCTCCCTCTGGCTTTCCCCCCCCCTCCCCCCTCATACGCTCACCCCTCTATTCCACTCCCCTCTGTTTCTTCGCTCCCCCGTTTTGGTTAGACCATGAGTTACGTAAGATTACCCTCCTTGGCGCGTTTCGCCTTTGCCCTGGTCCGCCAAATTCCTTGATTCAAGTAGTCCAGTCCTTACTTTCGGTTCGTTCCGGAATGCCATCTGTTACGTGGACGATCCGGAGACTTCCTTTTTCGACATTGGTCTCTGAAGATTCATGTGTCTGATCCACGTGGTTCTCGCCGGTTTTGACTACCCCCCAATGAACGTTGAGCTGTCTCGTCCTATGACCGCCTTGCCCCGACACCATTCGCCTGATTCCCCTCAAGAAAGCATCCCCTTCCGATTTCCTCCCTCTCATCGGGATGACTGGAGCTTTCTGTACCTCGCAGACAATGCTGGATAGCGATCTTGCTTGAGGAGACTGGGACTTAACTCCTATTTAATGGTACAGCCCTTTTGGTAAAGAACCGGAGAGAATACAAGTGTTAAAGGGACGATGTGGGAATGCGAAGAAGGCTATATAGATGGTTTGGTTGGTTGGATGGTGTTCTGTTTTATGTTTGGGGCTTTTTTGGAGGCGGGTTTTTGTGTTGGGGTTTGGTGTCGTGTTTTGGCGTTTTCTTTTTTTTTTTTTTTTTTTTTTTTTCTTTTTTTTTCTTTTTTCTGGTCGGATTTTTTGATCCCATCGGTGCCGACGAATGTGAAAAGTACATGACTTTGGTGCGTATTGTCCGCTCCCCGTTGCAACAAAACACACCTGGCACGTGCGCTTAATAGTGGCGTTCACCCCTTCCCCGCACTCAACCCAGGCCTACCCTCTTTTTTTCCTGAATGTTCCAGAATCCCTAGACCCCCTTCCATTTTCCCTCTGAAAAGTTCTAATTGCGGTCACTTGTCTTGGAAGTGTGTCCAGCATTTTTGATTTAGAAAATGGTTTTTCACCCCTCCTATACCCCACTCAGTGCTTACCCCATGGTTTCATTCCTCATCCTTTCCTATCCGTGTGGTCATATAGTTCCGCGGCGGGACTCTTAGGACGTCGGTTCTCCCAAGAAATTTTTCGAAGGAGACTCCCGTGCGCGGCGCATGTCGATTTAGATGCGACCCACAGACGGCAGACACAGTCGAGTCGCCATTGGACGAGATCCAATAGTACGTCGGTTCGTTTGGGTGACTTCAGCTTTCGTAGATTCCCCCACCGCTGTAGAACAGAGGTTTTATCAAGCGTAGGGGACCTTTGGTTACAAAGGTCCACCTGCGGTACCGCCTTACGCGTTCTTCTTAAAGGGGTGTACAGTAGGAAACCGGAGTCTAGTGGTAGATACACTTTTTCGGAATTCGGACATGGTGTCCCATCTTACCTTTTAAGGGGGAGTAACAATTCAACAGGGTAGTCTTATTGAGTGCTCCTACCTGTTAATGCCCCCCTCCTATGATCCATGAATATAAGCCCTTGTCTTTGCTTGGCAGCTTTTATTTTTAGGTGATTTCTTTTAATGGTTGATGTTAACGTTCGCCGATACTTTTTCTACCGAGGAGGAAGCTTGATAGTGATATTCTTTTCATCTGAGTGACCGTCAACACTAATAAGGGCAGTACAACAAAAAATTTCTCTTTGAAATATCTCACCTGGAGATATTCCCATCCCACTCTTCACTAAGACTAGTCTACACCCAAGAACGGGAAGACCGGTTTATTTCTCTCACTTAGAGTCGCTACAGGTTGCGAACCTTTTCCTCTTTCCTAATAGATTTACTTAGGGATCCTCCGATCTTAAAGTTTGCGGTGGTGACGCGCTCTCTTAATTCGGGCATTCTGGCCTTTTTCATTTGTCCCCAATCCATGGGACGGCGATCGGCCTTCTTTGTTTCCCAAGCTGGGGGAATCGTAGTCCGGCCCCCTAATAACGTTTGATGTTCTTTCTGGTGAAGCCCTAATCTAGTATGTTCGAATTTCCCGGTTCTCGGGCAAGCCAACTCCTCTAATATCAATCCTCGATCCCCCCTTTCCCCCGGGGTTTTTGGTAGAAATTTTTCTTCCCTTACGGTTTCTTAGTGATTCATGATGCCAATTCCCGTCCTGAGCCGGTTTTTTTTCCAAGTGTCTCGGATTCTGCACTTTTCTGCAGGGAGTTTCGGTCCATGATATTGGATTTTATCTACCCGTTTTAGTATAATTGGCCTTCGTTCCCCCTCCACGCTATATTCTGGCCATATTTTGTCCCCTCAGGGTTTTTCTGATCGGCTAAAGCCTCCTTTCTCGTTTCCTCACCTAGAAACTGTTACACTACCTCTGAACTCTTCTGCCTACGAGACTTTACTTCCTCTCCTCTCCCGGCTGACAGCAAACGCGGCCAGCATCAGACATACATTGCCGTTGATCTCCATTTGGTTCCCCCCCCCCGACCCGGTATCCGTGGTTATTTCCTTGCAGAGTACTAATGGCTCGTAGCAGTAACGGTATTAAACTGTTCCAGTGGTTTTTTTTTTTTTCTTCCTTGTGATATATACTGCTTCTCCCCTCCATTTCTTTCGAAGCAATGGCTGACTGACTCTAAACCTAAAGACACTCACGTCTTGTGCCCCGAACATGACCTTCTTCTTCCCCGGCCGGGTTCACGCAACGGCACGGCAGGGGAGTGATTCTTGTATATCCACTTTTCTCAGGTTCTTGACGCTGATATTTACATCTCCATATGAAATTTTCCTTCCATAAACTTCCCTAGAATGATCTTAGGTCTCTCTTCATAACCTCCTTTTTGGTGAGCGATCCAATTTCCTATAGTGATTCTTGAAGTTGTCAAAGTTTTTGTGACTATGAATACCTCCTGTCTTGATATTAACTTCTTGAACCCCGCCCTAACGACCCCAGCGCTTGCTTTTGAACTATAAGCTACGACCTCAAGGCTAATTTCGCTTAAATTCGAGTACATTTGTGTCGTAATTTTCGCGTATTAGTTCGGGCGCCTTTCGCTAGGAGAAAAAGTCCTCACCAAAAAAAATTGAAGACATTGTTTTTTCCCGGAATTTTGTACTCGCCATGTTTCAACTGCGTCACCACTCATGGGCCTTTCCACCCTGCCGTCCATATTGAACCAGCAGGCTCCAAAATCCAGGTATGGCTTCGTTTATTTCTTGCTTTTTATTTTTTCTCATTGGTATCTGCCCTTAACCTAAGGGGAGATGCGAGCGGAAACAGCTCCTGTTACCTTTGTACAGTTATTAGGGTTCTTCTCCCCATCTCACCTTGGCTTTGAGCGATCACTTATCGGGACTTCCATGTTCCAGACAGTTTACGTTCCGAGTTTGGTTTCTCTAAAATTATCTTTTAGCTGGATCGCAGTCATCCATACATTAACAGCCCGGGCCCTTCTCCACGACACACTAGGTCCCCCCAACCCTTTCATCCCCTTTATCTTGGTTCGAGCAGACCTTGTAATTCCAGTGCAGAAACATTATCGAAAACCCGGCGATAAAAAAATGAATCTACGGCCCGAGTTTCTCGCGTAGTTGTCCGTTTCTGCCCAGTCCAGAACGGATGGCTGGGCTTCTTCTGACCTTCACACAATTTTAGATGACGAAATCTAAGTGGACGTTGTGCTTGAACTTTCTCGAACAAATCCCCCGGTTTGGTTGTGAAAAAACCTGGCAATTAATGGCCCTCGATGGCGCATAAGTACAGTTTTGACCTTTGCCATCGCCGGAATCCGCTTACCTCCACCGTACTTACGTCGCGGCGGACCAAGCCCTAACACATCGCCTGATATGCAAGATGCAATCCTGTTCTCTCTCTGTTTGCCTCTTGGCTCCCTCTTAAATAACGTTCCTTTGTCGTAGTTCCCTGTGTGATTTCTTCCAATTTCCTTCGGTTAACATGAAATCCCCCCATATATTTTTGCGGCCTGATTATTACGGGCGGAAATTCCCCCTTCTGGCACTAAGCCCAGCAAACGCCTCACCTTTCTTAGCTGTCGAAAAGCTCGTTAGCGGCCCAAAAAGGCCAATTCCCTGATTAGACAACTAACAAGCCAAAAAATACTTACGACCGGGCATTCTGTCATGGCCAAGCATAAATGAGCGGATGGATCCCTTTGACCTAAAACCAGGTCTTTGATTCCCCTTCAACTCGGACACGTAAAAGGAAGGACTAAGGCCTCGACACAGGGTTTTGTTATATAAAGAATCCTTTTTCTTTCACCCAAGCCCTTTAAGCGCATCCTACGAGGAACACTTCCCACATCGGAACGCGGGGATCCTCCGCACACCGCTCGATCACGAAGAAAGGCGCCGGCGGTGGTATGATGAGCTTGTTAAGTGTTGACGCAAAACGCTGTACAAACGATTCCTTTTCTCTATTTGACACCATACCGATGTGCATAATACGGTTTGCCTTATTCTTTCAATGTAATCTTCTCTTCAGAAGTTGCCTTTCTGTATTCACCAATGATGGCCTCCAACCCGTTCTTATTCAGGTACCCACATCTCCGAATCACCTTCTCCCTTCCTTCTGGGTTCTGAACTTCCCAAACCTTTTCATCCCCGACCCCCCCCGGGGAGGGGTTTTTGTGAAATCGGTCTTTTAATGGGGGTCCCCAGTACCAGTGTTTTCTTCATTATCATGTATAACCCGTTTCTCCCCGCAAGTCCTTTGTTGACTCATTCCGTCGTATAGGGATTATAACACTTCCCCTTGCTTCGAAGGAATGTCTGGGTGTGTTTTTCTCCCTCTCGACCTCGCCACTCTCCAATCTGCCCTCATCTTTCGTCAATACCAGGCCCCCCCCCCCAGTGGTTTATATTTTAGCTTTCCCTGAAACTAGTCTCCGTACCTACCGCCTTCCGGCTTCTATCGAACTATTCGCGCGTCTCCATTCCTGTAAATCAGTGTCTCTGTTTAAATTAATAGATGTATGTCCCTCCTCACGCTGATCCTTCACAGAAATAGGGCGGTGCTTGAGAACCAGCTCCTTTTTCTTTCGCTCATAAATCCCGTGGGATTAGCTCCTCAAAGTTTTCCCACCGCTGGTAAAAATACAAGTGCGCGGCGATTGAAATTCTCAACAACAATTTTTGTTCGTTTCCTTCCGCGTATCATCCCCTTCGTGGTCCGCGGGCGACGTCCTGTGCCAAGTTTCATTGGTAGTCCCAGTCCAACAAAGCAGACATTTCTCTCACCCCTGTCCCCTCCCCCCATGACTTTTTCCTAGCACTATCTCCCCTGCGTTCAAATCCGAGATTTAACTGCCCATTAGAGTACTTCCACTTGTATGTGAAGATCGCAGTGAGATCTTATTCCTGTCCCCCTCCTCACCGCGCTTCCGAATCCCGCGTTTAATTTTCCTAACTAGGGAGAAAAACACCCAAACGTTAGCCTCTAGTTCCCCAAAGTGTTCCACCGCTCTCCTTCTCTCTTCCCCGCAAATAATCTTATCCATCTCTTGACTGGTTCCACCCCAGCTGGGACCAGTGATTTTTTGAACAAGGAACGCGAAATCTTTCTTTAGGCCCCCTCCCTTGGATTCTGGTCCTTCCTTCGACTTGATCTCTTGAACAAGTTTCTCATCGCTTTTTCC
>Ga0179593_1401390_pt1 | contig 21007 bp, 26 predicted proteins | sample CZODoug2_1_08_16_FD_185931 | JGI IMG/M metagenome (GOLD analysis project Ga0179593, IMG submission 185931) | Vadose zone soil fungal communities from Angelo Coast Range Reserve, California, USA - CZODoug2_1_08_16fungal (PacBio error correction) | ecosystem: Environmental > Terrestrial > Soil >... | reverse complement strand
AGTCTTCGTCGGCTGGAGAGTAATCCCTTTGATTGTCCTTCTTATTCCAGAGCCCCTATTGCTTCCTTTTCTTTCTCGGTTGCCTTCAACATCAAGGCCCTTGCCCCCTTTTTTGGTAAGATCGAACGCTCCCCTGAGCGTCCCCTTCCTGCACCTCGCCACGCTCCCCATTTTTCCCAAACCCATAGCCGGACCTTAAAGACTCTCAAATGGCCCGCCGACGTCAGACAACTTTCCCCCCACGATTTTCCAATGGCCCCGCGGCTCGACACGCCGACACCCAGACTGGTCAAGCGTACTTTATCGACGAAATTGGGTCTCACCTTCCCGACTTTTTTTCCTTCTTTTGACGAACGATTTGTCCCCCCGTCGATCGTTTTCCGAGTCTTTATTGTCCTGACATTAACGCGCGATTTACGCCTCTATCACGCTTAAAACTCAGACCGCTACCGACGCTCAGGTTGCACCAATTTTTGAACTATTACTGCCTTCACCTTTCATTCAGAGTTACTTTTCAGTAAGCGCCCATTTACGTCACGCCGGCGCCCACCTTCTTCCTATTTAAGGACTTTTGTCGGCACCCTTTGGTCTCCTTTCCTGTGTATCAGCAGACTCGACATTAGTACCCGACCCACTTCCGGAGCTTCATCTTGCACTATTCTTTTTTCCCGCCACCTTAGTTCTCTGGTTATTGGGTGGGTGTCCTTTTTCTGTGGCTTTGGCTTCGTTTCGGCCTTTTGGTTGCTGGCCGGGAACCGTCTTCCAACAAATATGGGGCGGATGCTCGTGATTCCCCCTTCGTTCCCCTTCTTCGTTCCCGTCAAGGTTCTTTCCCTTTTTTTTCCTCGACGTTTTATCGCCGGCCTCAAATAATTTGACCAGCCCCCCCTTTTTTTGGATGGAAATACCCTACTTCCGGATCATTTCATTGTCGCCCCATGTTTCGTTTTCTCGGTTTCGCCAGCGAGCAGTCCTTGGTTTTATTTTTCAGATTATCCCTCTACTCTGGCAGGAAGCTGCCAAGGACCCCCTCGCCCCCAAGCGATGGCCTCTTCATCAACTTTTGCCCCGCTTCGTCCCTCTTTTTAGACTCCCTGAAAGTGGGGCATTTAGGCAGTTCCAATCAAATTAGTGCGTTCTTTCCCCGTTTCTATTCCTTTGCTTTCTTTTTTCCTCCTCTTATAGACCCCGCCGCGACAGACCGTTGGCACACCGAATTTTTTTCCCCATTCCTGAAAAGAATAGTAACTATATCCTACCTTCTAGAGAACCGAGTCTCCCGTCTCCCCCCTACCACTTCAGATGTGAGTTTCCAACCTTCCCATCACCACGACCCATACCAAATAGTTGAGCCTTCAGCTCAAACGCCCATCGCTTCCCCTCCCCCTTTTTCAGCCACTCCTTAAGTATTCTTTTCAAGCACGGCCCCCTTTCGCCCTTATCGCTTCCCCCCCATGCGGTTGTCTATGTTTTTGCTTCGACCAGTTGCCCCTAAGTCGTCACGCTTTTCCCGACACGCAGCTAGCTTTTCCCGAGAAATTACCCTTTAGGTGCCACGAAACTGATTTGTCCCTTCCACTCTTTCCTTTAGATTTTTTAATTGCCCCCTTTGGTTTTTTCCCTCTTGACATATCTGCTTTTCCATTCCGCTTCCTTTTCCCAAACGCCCGCCAGTTTTTTCGCCCTTTTGCATCTGGTTTTTCCCCCAGTTTTGATTAAAGATGAAGTTTTGACAGTCCTCCTCCAACCTATCGAGCTACTCTTTTTTTATTTCCCCCCCACATAGAAAGCCCTACTCGTCCTCGCGAACCTTTTTCCAACGGAGCACGAGAATATTTTTCTTGCTTTTTTTCTTTTTAATCGCAAGCAGAGGGCTTTGGTCGTTACTATGACGTAATCTCCCCTCCCCTTTTTGTTTTTCGCGAGATAATGTATACGACTTTTTTTTTCTGCCCTTTTGTTTGTGTTGTAATATCTTTCTCCCACGATTTCTCGTCGGAACCAAGCTCACTGGCCCTCCTTGTTCTCTTCCGCTCTTCTTAATTTTTTTTTCCCCCAGTCGCGCTCGATTCTGCGTTCAGAGCCCAATGATACCTGTGCAGCCGTGCTTTTTCACCCACCCCACCCCCCCCTGGCCTGGCGCAGGGCTTTTTGTTCTTAGGATTTCGCCTGAGCCATCCACAATCCCAGTCTCAACACTTGGTCGTATTCTTTTTTTTTTTTTCAATTTCCAACAGTTTCGTGCCAGTTGCCGTTTTATCGAGGGTAACCCCCCCCCGCTTCTCCGCTCTCATATTCTTTTTTTCGTAGGGCCTAATCCTTCCCTCCCATTTACAAAGACTTCCCCACCATTCGATTCGGACGGTGACCCCCCCTGCTGGAGTTTTCTTTGACCAGCTCTCTTTTCGTTCTATGCGGTATTTTTCGTTTTTTCACGCTCGTGTGCTTTCTTTCTACGACGTTTTGCAGTTGCCCCGCTCGCGGCGGTTTTAGACTCCGTTTCGTTTCGATTCTTTTCCCTTCTATTAGATCGATTGAACTCCGATGGACCCCAGAAGATGATTCCCTGTAGATTTTTTTCGATTAATTCCCAGTCTCCTTTCCAGAGCATTCGCCCCTTTTCCATGTGGAGCCGATTTCGTAGTAAAATTACTTTAGTAACACCCCCCCAGCCTTTTCCACTTTGAGAAGGACCCCCTTTGCGTTTCTGAACATCTTCGGCCTGTCGGCGTTACGGAGTTCTTTCCTTTGGTCCAGAGGATTTGGTCCTTCGAAGGCTTCAGTCAGCCAAGTTTTTCTTGTCTGATCCCGTTTACTGTTGAGACTTACCGTGAACCTCTCCCCTAAATGCTCTTCCCTCACTCTTAGTTATTAAGCGGCTTTCAAAGCCCCCCCCCTTATCCTTTCATTTTTGTTGGAAGGCCCTCAGTTGCCACACGCATTACGTTTCATCACCTTTTCATGGCACTTCCCCCGCCCCCTCGATCGCCTGTATCTTCTCTACACCACTTTCCCTAAAAAACCCCCCTGGAAAGCCCCCCCAAGCCTAAGCAGACGAAGGACCCAACCCCTTCTTCCCCAACACCCCTCCCCGCGAAAGACTTTTTTTTTTCCCACATTGAGCATTGTTTGCTTCCTACGATTGTGGTGCGCAGGTACTCCTCTTTTTCGTTCATATGCTGACCGCCGACTACGATTCTCCAACCTTGTGAGCAGGGAAACCGATTCCTTATTAAGTTTATTGATTGTGAGATTAGATTTGCTAGCCACTACCTCCCCCCCCCCCCCGACAGATGAATTTCGCAGTGTTTTCAAACATTTGCTCCTGTTTTTTTTCCCGATAGAGAGTCCCTCGTTCTTTTACGCGATACCTTCTAGAGTCCTAGTGCCAGTCCACTCATTCCTCCACTTTTTAAGACAGCCTTCTCTCCCTTGTAGGCCATCCGATCCGCGTATTTGATCCAGTATTGTTGCTGGGACTTTCCGGCCGCTTTTCCGACCAAGAGTTAGTTGATTTTATTGGTTCGTTTGTGCCCGCTGATGGAGTTCTGACCTCTGCTTGCAGGTGCCCCGTTGCTCTCAGGCTTCTGTGATTCTTCCCCCACTTCCCGAGTGCCTGTGCCTTCGCGTGACGATCTTCTTTTCTCTTTCCGCGCGTTTGCCTCCCATCCTGTCGCAACTTCACAGCGTCTCTTCCGACTTGCCCAAAGTTTTGATTCCTGAAATCATCCACTTCTCCCTCCCTTTTTTCTTTGCCCCCTTTTTCCCCGACTGCGGCCCCCTTTTTGCGTTTCTTTCTCTAGCTCACCTTTTATGTTCCTGTGGGGAAAAATTAAGTTTCCGAATGCCTCGAGACTGGCTTTCTTCCAGCCTTGGATCACACAGTCTGCCCCCCTCCCTGTTTCGACCAAACCCGTTTTCATTTTCCCGACCAATGTTCTTGCCTCATTTTACCCCCTCCGAGCTCCTGCCACGAATCTTTTCAAAATTGCGTCTCGTTGGTTCTTCCCTTCGTTACGTGTCAGTGTCGTCTTTAGATTTTGCCTCTCCTCCCTTTTTTCGATATCTTCGCGCCTCTTGACTGAAGACAATTAATTCCCTATTTTTCTTCCTTTTTCGATTAGTTGCATGTCTCGAACCGCTTCCCGCCTCCTTCCCTCTGACATACGTTTTTGCCTCTATCCCCCTCTTCATCTCCATTCCCCGCATTCTTCTTTCAATTCCGTGTTCAATTTTCCCGAACAGTCGTTCTTTCGTGTCCACTTTTTTTCCCTACCCTTCCCCAGTGTTATCACTCTTGCCAAAGGCCCCTTGCCCCCGAGTAGGCTTTTCAATAACTGGCGGGTTCACCTCTTCGAGGCGAGTCCACAAATTTTTTTCCTGTCCTCCGGTTTTGACCTTTATCAAAACTCACGCCCTTTGGCCCCCCCTGCGATCGCCCCCTCTTCTCGTAAACATTAGCCCCTTTTCGGAACCGAAGTAACCCCCTTTCCGAAGATTATCAACGGATTCTCTTATCCCCCCCGTCGCGGCAACGGTTCAAAGGGAAGTCTCCGCTTTCCCCGATCCCCCAAATGCTATCCAAGTATGATTCTCTGAATTTTTTTCTTCCAAGCGGCTCGACTCGAGCACCCCGTCCTGGCGACGCCGTTTTTAACCCGACCCTGGCCGCGACTGAAGCCAAGCACTTTTGGTGATTAAACCCTCTCTCGGTCATGCTTTTTGGTGAAAACCTTTTCAGCCCTTTGAAGCCCCCCTCCACGATATCGTATAACCTTCTTCCCCTTACCGACATCCTTGTCTTAGACCACCGATCCGTCCCCTCCTGCTGTCTGAATCTTTTGCACGAGGTCTTTTCACCTTATTGAATGGCGCTCCCCTCACGTCCCCGCTCCTTCCGCCCCCAAGTCAGTCTTGTTTTCCCTTTCTCCCCCTTCTTTTTCCCTCCGTGCCGATCGACCATCACCTCTTCTCAAGGACCAACACCGTTTTCGTGCGCCGCAGTTCTCATCTCGTCGACTACCCAATTCCAGTTTTTTTTTTAGTTTTATGCTTGTTACCTGTTGGGATTTTTATTAGCGCTTGGTTTTTCTTGCCCCACGGTTTAGGACCTTTATTGATCGCGCTCTGATTCCCGGCGTTTCGCTCCTTTCGCTGATCTATTTTCTTATTGCATCCTATCGCCTTCTGCCTCCTCCCCCTACTCAATGAAGCCCGGTTACGCGCTGAAGACGCTTCATTTCGCTGTAATCCCAGGAATGTATCTACACCTTTCCCGCAACTTCTTTTTAAGCCCCAGAGCAGCACTTTTCTTATTAAGTCCATCACACGTTCCCGACCCTTCCCCAGTCCGCCAGTCATCGACTACGCGACCCGTCGCCCCAGAGAAGCATTTCCCCTTTCTTTCTCGAAATTGGCTTCTTCCTCGTCGATTGGTGACGGAGTCCTTCCCCTCCTTTGCTAATATACGATGGCGGTTCCCCATTTCCATCTTGCGATCATAGAATTCCTGAACCAAAAGAAGAGCCAGTCCCTCAGGTAGTCCAGCGCTATTTTCGTAGCAACGAATCGTCCCCCGCGATGTCTCCGATTTAACCCCTGCCCCCTGATTTTCTCCCAACTTTTCTCAGCCCGCACGAAAAGCCCTTTCCCCTCTTTATCCTTCCGCAAACAAACTCGTCCCTTTAGCCCCCAGGATCGACTTCAGCACGGCTCCGGTTACGTCCTCTTTTTTTAAATGCGGTGTCTATGGAAGAGCGTCGCCCCCTTTCCCTCACGAATTTCCGCAAGCGCAAAGACTTTTCGCCACTCCTTTTTCCTTTCACTGGAATTTCCACCGTGGCGGACGAAACGACGACCCCCTTTATTTGCACAGTCAGCGCTGCCCATTGTTAATTGAATATTGTGGGGCTCGACTTTTTTTCAGCCCCAGTCCGGACTCTCCCCGGCGCCCGTCTGCGGTACCTTGGGCGATGTTGTTGAACAGCAGCGAAACCCTCCCGATTCCCTTTCGTCCAAGATGTCTCGACTGGAACACCACTTAATGACAATATCCTCTTCCCGAGATCTTCTTTGTCGATAGAAGTAGTGTTTTTTTACTTTCTCCTTCTGTTTCCCGACTTTTTTCGCGTCGGAATGCATCTTTCTTCTGTTCCTTTCTTTCCTTTCTCGTCTTTTCATACTCGACGTCTTCCCTTTCTTGCTGGCGCTCTGGCTAGGACTCCGTGTCATATTAGGAAAGCTCAGTTCCGTTTCCCCTTTTAGATGGTCCTTTGTTTGTTCCCGCCCCCCATTTCGTCGATCTGATGTTGCCCCGACTAAGGAGGACTGCTTCTGATGTCCCCCCTCCTGCCTTGTCAGTTTTTTTGCGCCGCGCCCCTCTGCTTCTCCCCTGCCGGAAAGAGAATGCCACCCCTTTTTAAGCGACCCCTTTTTTTTAGCCTAGTCAATACATTTGTCCCATGAATGCCGTTTTCTTTCCTTTTGATTTCGGTGGAAACTGTTTCACTCTCTTAGGGGGGTAGCTCTCGCCTCCTGGATAAGATAATGCCTAACCATGTTTAAACAGCGGCCCCCTGATCCCCCAGGCTTGACAATGAGGAGTTTCCCTTTATACTTTAGATCCGGAGCTGACTTGCGATTTTAGTTTTCTTTCCCCCCCTAGTGCGTGTGCTTTTGCTCTTCCTAGGGGAAAGTGCCCCCCCCTTTTTGTGTGCTTGTTAGATTTGTTTCATTAGTAGAGTTACCTCTTTCTTCTTCTACGCAATAGCTTTGAAGACGTCTGCATTAGCTCTTATTTATCTTTACCTAATTCCCTCGGACATCTCTCCAATGTTCTTTTTTCCGAGTCGCGGCCCACTCACAAAAGCTGAGTTCCCCATTTCGTTAGCCCTTCCGATATTGGGCCCCCATTGGGTTTCTTTGCGTCCCACCCCAAATTGTGTTCCCAGCCCTTTTTATTCCCGGGTCATTTTTTCACCTGCAGCTGACTTTCGCTTTTTTTTCTTCCCCCTTCCCTTAGCCACGTGATGCTCCTTGCGTTTCGTACTCCGCGAACACAGACATTTAGCAGCCCCCCCCCCCATGCCATTACCAGTTATTAGGACTGGTTTCAGCGCGCCATCGGTGCTGTGTCCCCTGGCAGTGCCCCCTTCCTCGTCTATTCCCTCTTCGTTTGTCAGACCAGATTGAAAGCGTCCCCCGAAACGCCCCTCTACGATCGCGTTCTCCATCAAATATTTGCACTTTCACATCCCGCCCCTCACCACCAAGCGCTAAACGACGCACCATCCTTCCCCCCCAACGCCACCCCTCACGCGAAAAGACTTTTTTCGACATATGCGAGTTCGCTCCTAGGAATTGTTTTGTCCTTTTTCTTCCTATTTTCTGTTCTTTATTCTTCCCGCGCCCGATGGAGACAAGGTAGACTTTTCCCTCGCCTTACTGAGAAGGCTTTTTTTGCGTCCTATTCAGATTGTCTGCGGCTTAATTCCATCTGGCCCTCCCCCCCCTGAATTCCAGTCATTCTGACGTGCTCCACCTTTTTCTCTTTTTTTGATTACGATCGGCATCTTGTTTTTCCCCTTTCGACGTCTTCTCTTTTTAGGTCTTTGTTGATTGCCCGGCGCCCCCATCTCGCTCAGTTTATAGTTTTAACGCCCGATTTTTGAGAGTTAAATTTGTATTTTTTCGTTCTGCATAAACATTAACGGCTTCCCCAAAGCCCCTTGTTGCGCGTTTTCAGCCTCTTCGGACCCAGACCTATGGATTCCGCTAAGTTTTTCTCGGTCAGTTGGAGGGACTTCTCCCCGTTCCGATCTTGCTCCAGACCTTTTTTTCCTTTTAAAATCCTCGATTTGCATTCTTAAAGAGCTTCCCCCCCTTTTGTTTCTTTTCACCTGCTCGATTTTTGTAGTGAATTGTTTGAAACAGCGGCTTTTCTTTTTGGCTTTTTCTTCCCACCTTCCAGCCTGGCTGCCTTCATATCTTGGGGAATCAGCACTTTTTTGTGTTTCCATCCTTTACGCCATCCTCCTCGCCCCATGAGCAAGCTGAGGCCTTTTTCCCCGTTATTCAGCTCAACTTTCGTTTCCTTGCAAACAGTGCGCTTCTTGACTTTTTCTGAAAACTTCCTGAGACCTGCGTGTGCATTCCTGCCTTTTTTTCCCCCCATCGTAGTCGTCGACAAACCCCCACAAAAGAGGTTCCATTTTTAAGCCCCAGAGGCCCCTTTTTGTCAGGACACAGATCAATGGTCACAGCTTTTCTCCGGCTGTAAAATATTTTTGACTCAAGTTCGAAGTGTGTCCAGTCCCCCTCCGTGTTCTTCCCCCATTCCCCTCATCGTTGTTTTTTTCTTTCCGAGCCAGCGGTCTTTGAAACGTCGCCAAGTCCCCCCCCTTTTCCCCGCAGTCGGTCGTGTTTTCGGTTAGCCTAAGAGAAAAATTCCCCCTTGCCCCCGCTCCCGTGGTAAATTGTTTTTTTTAAATTCTCGCCCCGCTCTACTATGTTTTCATTCCTTTCCTTTCACAGCCTCGTTCAATTCTTGGAATCCCCCCCCAATTTTCACGGAGCGCGCCTGTTGAAAGACACACTATTTGATTCCCATCTAGTTGCCCCCCGCTTCTTTTTCGCCTCGGTTTGAACCTGAATGCGGAATTCCCATGATTTCTGGGAGAAAGTCCAAGGCTCTGTTGATCTTGCTGAAGTTTGCTCATCCCCCCGCTGTGGACCTTTTCCGCTCGAAGATCTACCCTCTCGATTCGTCACCTTCGCCTTTTGAATCGCCCTCTTTTGACTCTTTTACCGTCTAGACATTCCTTTCTTTCCGTCAACGCCTCCCTATCCCTCCCCAGCTCCATCAGCTTCCCCGACACGTTCCCAACCCCCTGAACAGTGTCCGCATTTTCCCCATTTCATCGTCTCCCCCGAATGGCTGCCCCCTTCAGTTACGACCCTCCCCCCCTACAGTGGCCTCATCTACCCTTCTTTTCTATGAAACCATTCTGGTACTGAGAAAGGACCCGGAAGTAAGTTTTGACTATTTACCACCGCTGGCCCTCTCTGATCTCCAGCCACCGAGGTGCCTTTGTGCATGAGCTTTCCAATTTTCATCTTTCTCGTATGGATAGTGCTAGCAACCCTCTTTCCCCAACGTCACATTTTCCCCGCCCAGTAAGGAAGTCATGACGCCTTCAAATGAGTTAGACCTTTTATCCTCCATGTAGAAACTCCCTCTTTCCCCCAGACGCCACACCAAAGGTTTTCGGTTCTCAAATCTCCTCGTAACACCTCATGTTCAGGACTCCCAATTTTTTTAGCTTTTTATTTCTGGCCATCCCTTTACCTAGTAGATTTAGCCCCTTTTGGCTTTCCTTTTCCTTTTCCCTGGGCTGGATCGCTCTTTTTCTTTTTTTCCCTTTTAAGTAGCAGTTTCCCTTGAAGTTTTTCTCCCCCCTCATCGTCTGAATCCCCGCCTTCTCTCCCCAATTACGAAATTGACCCTTCCTCCTGGCTGGAAAGACGCTGTCCCTTGACCGAAGCAGGAATTTTCTCCCCATGTTTAAGTCGCCCTTCCCGCACGCCGGCAGCCCTTTGTTTAATTCCTATCCCCGTCGAACGTCCTTTTTCAGTGCATGTCCCCAGTCTTCCCCTCGAACGGCGAAACAATTTGTTTTGACATGTTGCGCCTCGCGAATGTGCCTTCGCTTCTGTTGGTACTCTGGAGCCCACTGACCTAATATAGCCGCCCCTTCGCCGTTGCGAGCTTATGGCCCCCTCTCAAGCTAAGACAAGACCGCGAAGCAAGGCACCCCCCCCTACTTTTTCCTCGGCGTAGTTGCTCTTTCTGCGAAAAATATAGTCCCTTTTTTTCACGTTTCTTCAGCCCTAACGACACCCAGACCTGTTTCCGCTGCCCCATTCCCACCCTCCTTAACCCCTAGGACGACCTCACACGCAGCGTGCCTCCTTTCGCCAACTTTCCAGTTTCCCAGGCGGCCCCTCAAGACTTCATCGAATCGTTTCCCCGCTTTTTTTCATAAGCCGTGGAAGCACACTTGTATCCCCGTTCGGCCCCAAACAGCGCCTTGAGCATGAGCTCCCTGTTATCGGCAGTCGACGTCAAGAAGTACGGCCTGAGACCGAGCGAGCACGCCTTTACCGCTCCTCGGGCAGTTTCTCAAACCCCTTCCCTTTTTGCACCATTTCTAGCCTGCTTTCGCTTGAAAACCCTTCTTTGGCTTTTCTAGCAGTCCCCTTTTTCCCGATCTCCGGCTTCACCCTACCTTCCCGCCTAGCATGGTTTTTTAACATTTTTCCCTGCCTTTGCCCTACAGCTTTGCCCATAATGCAATGCTCGACGTTTTCTTACCCCCCAGTGACTCATGACCTTGGGGCCAAGGGTCTTTCTTCGATTTTTCCTGTGTTTGTCAGTCCCGCTACCCCCCGAATCCGTCTTTTTCGTCAGAATGAGCATCTCTCTTCTTATTTTTTTTGAGAGAGAGCTCATTCCTACGTTTTAGCGCGGGTGGTCGATTTTTTGTTCCGAAATCTTTATCGAGGAAAGTTTGCCCCCCCCGGCTCGTCGCGCCAGGGCGATGTTCTTATTTTTCTCAAACTTCGAGATCGTCATTCTTTATGCCCCTCAGTTTTCGCTTTTTTGTGCTTCTTTTCAAAAACTTTTGCCTGCCCCTGCAGGGCGCCTGCTTTTTTTTCCTCGATTCTTCGCGTACTCCAAAGAGACTACCCCATTTTTTTCCTTTTAGACCCATCTGGGAAAGGTGAACAACAGTTTCTAAGGCCCTCTGGCGGCGGTGATTTTCACCGTCGTCTATTGCTCTTCCGCTTAGAGATTCTTAGCACGAATCTAGCGCTCAGTTTCCTTTTTGACTTTTTATAACCTGATCCCCCCCCCTCCGAATAGGTGACCCCAACTGCCGGAGTTACACTTGACCGATTTCCCCCTATTTTTCTTGTTTTCTTCAAGAGATTGCTTTTCGTCTTGCGCTCCAACGTTGCTTTCGGATCGTTTTTTTTCTTTTAATAAGCGTGTGGCGGAGCGAGTTTATTGTCCCTTTATTAGATTTTTGATCTACTGGTGTGGACCCCCCTAGCCGCCTCCACTTCAGACTGGGTTTTAGATTATGGTGATCGGCACAGGGATAGCACATGTAACTCCCGATTATTTTTCGTAAAATCCCGTAACGCGCTAATGAGAATTTTTCATGAGAGCGCTTGTTTGCCCCCATTTCCTTTCCCCAATCCAAAGGTGTTTCGGAACGGAGTCGATTTCCTTTTTCGGCTTTTCCCATGCACTTTCGACGGATCCTTCCGCAAAGTGCTGATAGGCGTCCCCCTTCCCCACTGGCGCATTCCCCTCAATAGCGACATTCCTGCAGCGTCTTGCTCGGATTCGTATCCAAGAGTTTGTTTCCCAACGTTTGAAACCCGCATCGATCGTGCAACTTCTGATTTTTTGAACTTGGACGTCTTCGCCGATCGATAGCCACCCATTGTCCGCCAGCTTTTGCGCGATCCAGCCATATGTCTCCATTCAGGCCCCGAACCACCAACCCGCTACCTGCAACGCACAAAGCCAATAATGTCCACACCAGCACCCCTCCAGCGAAAAATCGCACTCGTTTTGATACAGCTTCCCCTCATGAGCGCCAGCTTACACTGTTGTGCCGGTCGCGCAGGTTTTTGCCTTTCTGCGGGACGGTCTGGCGAGGTCTCGGCGCTCGCCGTTCTCCGGTAGCTTCTTTGAGCGCGCTTCTTTGCGAGCTGTACCCCTCATTATTCCTTTTCTCCCAGCCCTGCTTGGCCGTGTCCCACTTTTGCAGATAGAGAGTTCCTCTTAATGTTTTTTCTTCCTCTTTCGCGGTGGATACTTTTCCTTTTCATGACCATCCCGTTTTTCCCCCCCCCTCCGCCGGCTTCAGAGTCTCTCTTCCCGGCAACTTTCGGTCTCTAATACGGCTTCCTGTCCTTTGCTCGATCTTTCCTCCTGAAGCGGGAATGTCAGTATTCAGAGTGATCCTCCTCTTTTTCGTTTCGTGAAGATGCTTTAGGATCTTTGAGCCCCTTGACCTTTAGTGATATTCGAAGTTTTTTAAAAATCCTTTCCACTCGTTATTCTTTCAAGCGGGCCCCCTGACTGTGTTCTCAATCGACGATGGGTATCCTTGACGCTCTGATACAAAGTCTGTCCTCTGTTGATGCCCCCGCCCGGAGTTTCTTCTGAAGAACTAGCGTAGAATGTCCCTTTCGCACTTCCCGCCAGTTCCCTTGTCCCCCCCCCAAGACTGCGCAAAGCGGGCCTTTAAAGTTAACGTTCTGCTCACCGTTTTCGTTGTTACACAGTTCGCGATCTTTCACTTTTTCCCACGAATGCACCTGGTTGCCCTCCAAGCAATGTGGAACATCCCCGCACGATCACCCCCCCCCCCCCTGATCGGAGCCACTGATCCTTCCCTTTTTTTTGATCGAACCGAGTGCAACTCGCGAAGCCAGTCACATCAGAATACGTGGTTCTTTCCTCTGCTCGAGAAATTTTCTACTCATCCAGTTGTTGTTTTTCAGCCGAAGCGCTTGCAGCGGAGCCATTTTTCCCCCTCTTTCCGTAGGTTCTCCCTTCCTTTAGGTCGCACAGGTCGCCCCCCCAACGAGGCAGATCAGGAAAATGTTTTACCTCGTTTCTTCCCCCGCTGTGTTCCACAGCCCTAGGCACCCTCCTGCGGGCTGTCCACTGTGAAAAAATGACAGTCGGAGCTCGTTCGCCCCCCAAAGCCCCCGAACTCGTGAGCTCGTTCAAACAGCAGCGCCTTTTTTCCTCTCGTTGTTCCACGTGATAAACGGACTAGATTTTATTTGCAGACTGGCATAGTACAAAGAGCGGTCTTTTATCGTTTTGATTTTTATCAACCGCCCCTCTTTGGATACAAAGACGCGCGATCACCTATGAGATTACGTCACCCCCCTTCTTCTGATCAGGCACAAATCGCCCCCGATTTTTTTCCCCAATCAACGGATCGGACCCCCTCTCCCCGCGGCACGCGCCCCTCTCAACGGGGCCATCAGCTCCCTACAGCCTCTCCCCCCACGGATCGCCACACCCTTGGTATACATTTAGAGTCCCCTCGTCTGAGCAACACTCCTTGATGCCCAAGGCCCTTTTCAGCCTAACTGGCCGTAGACGTCAGCATCGCCGATTCTGGTAAAACGAGCTGACCGTCTTTGAGTGGAATGGCCCGGGACCCTAAGCGAATAATGCCCCCCCCTTTTTCATCGAACTTACATAAGCCCTTTTATCAAGACTCCAGACCACCATGGTGGGCAACGGTCCCCAGCTCTGTTCCGTTTCATGCGAACTTTTTTTTCCTTGATTTTTTACAGCTCGTCAAACTCGTCTTTCTCCCATGAAAGGAGAAGACCCTCAGTCTAAAGAATGAGACCGGGCAGTCCGGACCATTTCCGACACTTTTTTTTTCTTAGAATGCCCTCCCCCAACAGAAACACCCCTTCCTTCCCCCCCAGGATCTCGAGCCCCCTCGGCAGGCAGATATGGTACTTGCCTCCCCCCTGGTTTCCTTGGAAGATTTCCTTTTTTGCTTGGCCCTCCCTTTTGGTTATGGCCCCGGCATTTCAAAATGGTGGCCTTTTACCCCTGAGTACTTTCCTGCTTTCGACGTCGCGTTTTATTTTACGAATCGTCCCGCCTAATTCGCTCTGCCAATACCAGCCTTTTCCAGTCGCTTTGCTTCCTCCCTGTGAGGCTACGCTGGACCCATTCAATTGAGGTCCTTGTGTCCGTCCCTTTCTTCAGACGACCGCGCAATTTGCCCCTAACGGAACGGCTCAACTCCAGTACCGCGGGCCTTCTGCTTGCCCCCTTCCGACTCGCCAGCCTTGAACGTTTTGAGCGACAGCTGTCCTGGAACTCCGCTCCGAATTGTCCCCTTTCTATTGAGTGACCGGACTAGAGAATGTACTCCTATTCATGACCTCGCTGGTGCACAGTTTCTTCATTTTTTTGTACTGAAGATTAGTCCAGCCCTTTGGACCCAGAAGAAATTAAGCTTCCGGGGCAGTCTTTTGAACACAGTCTCCCCCGAAACGGAATTTCTCCCCCTTCTTTCTACCCCCTAGCTCCGCGCGACAAACCCCAGACATTTTTTCTTTCCCTTCCCCACATGCTGTCTCGCACAAAGCAGCGCGTGGATGCAGCTGACCCTAGCCCTATAACACTCCGGATCCCGTCCTACTGGGTCTCCGCAGGGTTCACGTTTGTGATGTTTCAAAAATGCGTGCTACCGCAGGAGTCGCCATAGCTTCAGCTCGGGAAGACTGGCCCGACTGTCCGGGCCCCTCAAATCCACCCTCCCTCCCCCTTCCTCTCCTGATCCACCTTTCCAGCCTCTCTCCTGAACACCCCCTTTCGAATCCCAAGTCACGAAGAAACCGTACGCAGTCCCCCTCACCCTCCTCCCCTTCAGCGCCTTTTGCCGTTTTCGTCAAGCTTCTCGCTGTCCCCCCCCTGATCAGTCGCTGGCACCTCTCTCCGGACGGTTGCCACAAAGTTTAAGAACTCCCCCTCGACATTTTTTTTTTTTCCTTGGCAAACGGGCTGCACTTGTCCTTAAGGCTCCGCTTCCTGTGATCGATGAAGAAGTAATATCTTTGCGTGGCTACCGACCCTTCCTGAGCATACCTATTCCTTTTCACTAGTTGTTTTTTTCTCGAGAGTCCCTCCATGTACTCTAAGATCGGGCTGGCGCTTACTCCCCCGAATCTCATCGCGCCAAACTCCGACCCGTTCGCGCAGGCGTTCCCCTGGTTTCTAATTTTTTTTTTTTTTTGTTCGTCCAACGTTTCTTCTGATGGCCAGCGTTTCTTTGCAGACTCCTTCGTTTTTAAAAAACATCCCAGTGATAGGTCGTCTTTTGTCTGGGAATTCTGTTATTCCGTACGGCGTCTACATTTCCCCAACTCATGTGAAAGTAGACCCCTTTTGGGTTCCAATAAGTTAGGTGCCCCCCTGGAGATTCGTGATTCCGAGTTCACCCGCGTGTATTCTTGGAAAGTATTTTGCTTTCTCTTTTAGTATCAATGGAGAATCCTTCCGCGAAAACCACATGTTTAATGCCTGATCCCTTCCCCTTCCTCCCCATGCGGAGTGCCTCTGTGCTTCGATATGAGTGTCCCTGCTTTTCGTTCGCTGCTCAACTTTTGCTTTTTCGATGCTCCTGCTCTTCATGTTCGTTGCTCCATGGTTTTTCGCGGCGTAGTTCCCTTTTTGTATAGAGTGACGCTTATTTGAACGATTGCCCCCACAACCCACCTCCCCTTGGGGTTTCCTACTGATGTTCTTATGGTTTTTGACGACTTAGATTACGATTACAGACTCTTCTCATTGACCCGCCCTACTCCTTAGGGGGTACCTTATCAGGAACCCACCAACCTAGGGAGAGAATTCCCCATTTCGGGTCCCCTTGTAGAACATGCTCCGATCTCAATGTGTCGCCTTTCGGAGTCGCCTTTTCCTTCGCTTCACTGCCGCACCGGGATGATTCAGTGTCAGGTCGATAGGATAGGTACCTCCTGTGCCCTTCCCCCTTTTTTTTCCTGATCCCTGCTTAGCCATGTTTTTGGTATCCCAGCCCAGCGCGGCCAGCGTATTTTCCTTAATCATTTGCGAAGCTTTTCAGACCTTTACGTACGTTTTTTTCTCCCGAAACCGGCCCCCTCCGCCGAGCGACCCCAGAACCCCATATTTTTCAAAACGTCCCGGCACGAAAACCCCTTTCTTCTTGAGAAGCATATGTACAACAAACCTAAACACCCAGATAAACCACCCTCAAACACTTGGTAGTTTCGCCCTCTGAGAGGAGCTTCCCAGATTCCCTGTTTGTTCTTCAGGTATCATTACTTTCAGGCTATGAAGCTCCTACTTCGGTAGCCGGACACCGCCTTTGGTTAGTAAGTGGCCTTTTCCGTGAAGATATCTAGGTATCATCTTTCCCAGTCTTATTCCAGATTCATCTTTGCAGTGGAAACATTTTTCTGTTTCTGGGCTGAGGTGTTACGTATATATTTTTTATTCCGCGTATTTTCAGTCGACTCATGTACGAGCCGTTATTTTAACTCGGGATTCGCTCCTGCTCCCTCTGTGGAAATTTCTCCTACACTCTTCCCTTTTGCTCATTTTGTTGCTCGCGGTTCCTTCGTTTTAAGTTTCAATGAGGGCCCATCTCCTGTTGGTGCCGAGCGGTTGTTAATGCTGATTGCCCTCTTCCCTTCATGTCGCGTCTTTATTTTATAAGTGTCTACCTAGTGCGATTGTGCGTGCTTTCTGTTTTCGACAAGTTGGGTGACTCCTATTTGCTGGTCGTCGATTCTCAGCGGGTGTGCCAAGCGGCTGATTTACATTAACTGGGCCGTTCTCACCGTAACCCAATAGCGGTAATATTTCTCAATCAACTCTAGTATTTCAACTGCTCCTTTCCAGAGTCACTTAACATCTTCAATTTCCTCTTTCTTTTTCTTTGCGGGGAAACCTTGCCAGCTCCGGACCTTTTTCATTCCCACTTTAGAAGCGCAGGGGGTGCCCCCCTTCCCCCGGTTGGACTCACATCTTTCTCTCTCTAACTTCCCTTCCCCACCACCGCTTCCCTCTGTAAAGCCATCGACGTTTCGAGCCCCGAGCTCCTCCCCTTCGTGAACATTATTCTCCTGGGCTCCGCGTCCTTTTTTCCTCTTCTCGAAGCTCTCCTCCTTTTGCGTTTGCCTTCTCAGAAGCGACTTGACCCGTCCACGCTCTCACCGCGTCTGTATTTATGGTCCTTTTCGGTCTCAGAGACCAACCCGCCCCACCGTTGCTTTAACACCCTCGGGGTTGGGATCGCATAGCCCCCCTTCCCCTTCTGGAAGAACTCTGCCCATCCACAAATTCGGAGCTTCGTCTCCCTCCACAACTCCCACGGGTTTATCTCCCCCCCGAAACTCGGGCAAAAGCCCGCCTGGCAGTCGGCGGTCTTTTGCTTGCCCACTGCGGGATTCTTCCTTCTGAGGCAGGACGAGTCCCCCAGCGTAGTGCAGCGGCCTTAGTGCTCTCAACTCACCTCCCTCTTTTCTAAAACGGCTAAGACAGATCGACTTCCTAGACTTCTTCGTCAACCTTCCCGCTTTGCCTCCTTCCATTTAACGCTTGAGATTTATTGATCGAGCGCCGGTGGCACATCAAAGTTCGCCCTTTTCTCCCCGACGACCAGGCAAGTCACGATGATTGTGCCAAGCGGCTCGCCATCTCCCTCTCTGCCACCCAAAGACTGGCTTCCCAGCCGTCGACCGGACTGCCGCAGTTCTCTCTGCCTCCGGCTGGCGAGTGACCGATCGGTCGGTCATGATTTTCACCTTTTGGTCTGAAATTCCCGCCTTCTCCCGATATAGATCGTGTCAACAACCGCAGTGTCCCCAGATCGAAGTCCCCCTTCAGTTCCACGCAAGTTGAAACATCGCAGCGGGCCCTATTGAGGCTCGCAAATCGAGGCTGCCCTCACCCTTCTTCCCCCCCCTTTACTACACGCAGGACTCGGAGGCCCGGAGAAATGGTCCCGTTTCTTTCCCTGTCCGAAGATAGAAACTCAGCCACGACAAAACGTGATACAAAGCCTGCGCCCAGATATGTGACAGTAGTAGCTGGAGAGTTTTTTTATTGACGTTGTGAATTTCTTTTAGTTGCTTCGTGATTTAGCCCTCTTGGTTATTGTCGTGTTCAAATATGGTTGTCGCGCGAGAGTTTCCGTTTTACGGATGTCCTTTTCAAGTCTTAAAGAATCCTCATTATGATTAGATGCCCAATTCACCCACTACGACATTGACCCCATACTTTTCTTTTGAAGAGCTGCTCTTTATCGATGGCATAAGGATTTTGTCGCCATTTGGGGTCATGTAGCAATCGTCAGCCCCTTAGCCCTTGGGGGAACCGGGCTTCCCAGCGCAATCCAGAAGTTCCCTCCCCCTCCGCCTCTTCAGTTCAGAAGATAAGCATGTTGCCTTATAGCGACTTTTTAGTCTCTCCTCTTTCGAGCCGTTATTTTTGAATGTTCTATACATCTCGCAGAGATGTTTCTCTCGGCTGGCCGCGCATTTTTTTCTCCCCCCTATCGACAAACCGACGCCCGCCCGACCTCGCGCCGAGCGAGGACTTTTTTTTCCAACAGATTCCCACTCTAGAAGAACAGCAACTTCGATGAATCCCCCCGTCCTCCACAAAGCACCAAGCAGTATGCACTTGCCCACTCGTGAGGTCTTTTCCACAATGCCCAAACCTGCATGTCCTTGCTTCCCCAAGCAATTTCCGCGCTCCGGATTTCGTCCCGACAATCTAATCGTGGTCAATATTTCACATCCGCCTGTACGCCGGCTGTCTCGGCGCTTGTTTTTAGGTTTTTTCTGTATGAAGCAGTTGGTCTCTTAGCTATGACGCCGGACGACCGCTGTACAGACACTTGCCTACCTCCCCGCGAGCGAGTTTCCTCCAATCACCGCCACCCCGGCCTTTCCCCTTCCCGCATTTTTCCACGTCTTAGACCATATCTGACCACGATTGGGATGCTTTAAGAAGTATACCCCCGTCGCCCCAAAGAAGTTCACCCTACACCCCCCACCCCCACTTCCTCTTATCTGGGGAACGGCCGTCACCGCGCCCCTTCGATTCCATCCCCTCTCAATCCCGCAGATCGAGCTAATCCCACCCAGAAAGACATCGTCTTTCTGCCTTTCGTCCCCCTTGAGTCTCAGAAGAAATTCGTGTCGAGTAACCCTTTTTCTTTTCTGAACCGAGATGCGCGAAGAGTTTTGGTACCTCTCTTCTCTTCGTTGTGTCTGTTAGATCTTGTTTTTCTAATTTACCTCCCTACGCTTCGATCAGCGTTCGGGCTTTCTATTTCTGATCGTTCCCTCCCCCTCTACGGAAAATCTCACGGGCCCCCCCCCTTTAGAGAAATGTTACTCGCGTTGTTCTAATTTTTTTGGTTCCTCCCCCGTCCTGGCTCTTACGATATTCCGGACTCTCATCTCCCCGGTTTTCTGCTGTTCGCCGCACGTGTTTCAATTGGTCTATGAGTTTTTTTGAGTCTTTTTTACTGCTCTTTACCCCAATCGTTGTTTCAAAGTACGAAATCTGTTCGTTTAGTGAAAGGTGCCCCTCTTTTTGACATTTCCTTTCCGTGATTTCGGCTGTATTTCCTCTTTCCCCAGCGGACAGCTTTCTTGCGCCCTGTATCTCTTTAGTCGAGATTCGGCAAGCAGTATCAATCATAAGCTACCCCCCCCGTCTCCATTAGACTCTCTCAGCAGGACGTTTAATGAGTGCTTGAACATCTCAAATTCCCAGAGCTTGCGGATTTCGCATGTCTTTTTACAACCAGCTCTGCTTTTCGGAAGTTGGGTCAATTTAGCGGCGTGGCTTTCCTCGGCTTTCCCTCTCTCGTGATAGCGTTCTTTTTTCTGTCTATCCCGATTTGAAAAATGAATCCGCTCCTTTTTTTTCGTCGCGTTTTTGCTTCTTATCTTCTACTGAAGAACTCTGCCTCCACAACCGGCTTCCTTATCTTTCTTTAACCTCTAAGGCCCTCACAACGATCGATGCTGCATTCCAATTCCTCTTACTGTTTGAAACATTGCTTTTCTTCTTTCTCTTAACAATTGTTTTCTCCGTCTTCGTTAATGGGCAACTTGCTATGATTCGAAGGGTCTGCCTTTTCCAACTTTCCTGTCCAGATGTGCTGTAAGCCGAATTGCAGGAAAGCATGTAGGACGAGTCTTCCAGTTCTCCTCTTTCCCCCGTCTTCCAGCACCCCTGTGTCCATTTTATTTGGCCTCAATCCCTCTGGATGCAGAAGATTTAAGAAACTTGACGAGGCCCCTCCCCCTCTGCGAACGACTCTAAAGCAGACGCCAGACCCGAAACCATCCTGGTGAAGAAACCCCCCCTTTCCCCGCCAAGACCCCCCATCGGATAACCCTGAGCCCAACCGCAAAAGATACACGCAACCACAAGCCATTCCCCTTGGTTTTCTCCGATCAATGCTAGTGAAGATCCTAGACCTGGGTTGTGCGGATTCTTTCTACTCTTCTTTACGTCTTTCACTTGATTCCCCCTGTCCGAGGACTCCTCTTACTTTTATCCGTGCTTTTCGCCGTGCTTTGCCCGATTTCGATTTGCACGGGTTTTTTTTTTTTTCTTAGTGCACTGCGATGGAATCCCTCTTTCCCTGTTCCTTTGGCCACACATGGCTTTTTTTTCACGACTCTTTGCTGTGTTTTTTTTAAGATTGACCTACCGGTCGTAATTCGGGGAGTTCCGAGACCGTCCCCCTAATATCCTCTAGTTTTCACGTAAACGGTTTCCATTTTTGATCTCTTCAGTTCGTCCAGTTCCCATAACGCTGAAAGCTGCTTCTGTTGTTGACCCGAGATCGCTTCTAGCCTCTTTTTTTCTTCCCCTGAGCATTCCTGTATTGCTCTTTTTTCGATTTTGGCTGGTCTCTTGAGAATGTCTGCGTTGCGACCTTCGATCCGTTTTATAAATCTCCCCCAGCTTTCCCTGTTTCAATCCGTTTCTCATTTTGACTAACGCCTGTCTCGAGCTTTCTTCCCTCTTTGGTTGATAGAAAATTCCACAGGCTCCCCCAAGGCCATCCCTATTGCCTCTTTTCAGCCCCCCTTCCGCATTCCGTGCAGTTTTCCCCCTCCTGACCTCCTAGTCCCCCCCCCCCCCCATTTGCAACGAGTTAATCGAGTCTCTTTTTGAAAAAGTGTCGTCACCTTTTATTCCCACTACCTTGAGACAGAGTTTGCCTTCAGATTTCTACTCTATGCTATCCCCCCACTCCCTTTTTCCCCGAAAAGGTCTCCTTGCTCGGTGTCGGCGCGAATTTTCCATGTAACTAGACGACGACCGCTCCCCTGTATATTTGGGGCTCGTTTCACTGCGATTCGGTAT
>Ga0179593_1584337_pt1 | contig 21016 bp, 21 predicted proteins | sample CZODoug2_1_08_16_FD_185931 | JGI IMG/M metagenome (GOLD analysis project Ga0179593, IMG submission 185931) | Vadose zone soil fungal communities from Angelo Coast Range Reserve, California, USA - CZODoug2_1_08_16fungal (PacBio error correction) | ecosystem: Environmental > Terrestrial > Soil >... | reverse complement strand
CGAGACCGTTCAGTCTTCTTCTTTCTCTCGTGGTTTTTTCATGGGGAACTCTTTTCTTTTTCTTTCAGTATAAGCCGCATGGAGATGCAGGAGCGAGTCTCGAGGGCTTAGCCTTCCAGATATTTTCCATATGTCATAAGAATTTCGTAGCTTGCCCAGTGATCGGAAGAAGACTCATTCAAAGACCCTTGCTTCCTCTAGTTTTCTTCTCTCATTCAGCTTATCTTCCTTGCCCCGTTCCCAGGCGTTCCCACTTCTTCGTTGACGGAGCAAGAGCCCCCTTTTTGAGAATTCCCTTGCAATTTTTCTTTTACCTATCTGCGCGAGCCACGGGGTCTTACTGCGGACCCCAACCTCTGCTTTTCTTTGCACCTTGTGAGCTCGTTTTTCTCCTTCACGATAACAGAATTCGCGTTAGAGCACTTATTTTTACCCCCTCTAGAGATGATTTGCCTTAAGTTCGTGCCTTGAACAGACGCTCATCTTAGACTCCGTTTCCCCCGCACGACCTTTCTATGATGGCTGCCCGAAGCCCTGCATATCGCCCGAATTTGGTTAGAGCATACGGCGTTTTTTTCCTGATACCCGTATTACAGCGAGAGTAGCAGCACGCCAAATTAATTTTTCCGTGAAGGTTTACAATGCTAAATTTTCTCTTTTTGCCAGAAGAGGATTCAGCACAAGGGTCCAACCTCTGGAGAACTTTTTTTCCAATTCTGCCCCCCCTCTGGGCACGACGAGGTCCGTGAGAAACTGAAGGGGACCAACTAGGGGCGTTTGCTCCAGAGCAGGCAGAGGACATCTCTTCCCAGCTAGCAACAGTCAAGTTTGTGTATAGGATCAAGGGTAGAAGAAAGCCCTTGGCAGCCAGCCCAGCGGCTCCCGGAATCCATTGGCTTGTTGAGTTCTTTCCCTCTACCCCCTTTATCTCGCCTCAGTTGTTTTTTCTGCCTTTTGTTTTCGGTCCACAGTTTTTCAAGAGGTTACGTTCCATCGACTGGACACAACCCCCGGCCTCATTATCGTTCCCCCCCCACCAACAAGATGTGCTCCTTGCGGCCTACTTAGCCGCCCGCATACCTCTCTCGGCCACTGCCATCATGCCCCAAAGTCCCCGCGGACCGGCCCCCCCCGCTCACGAGCCAGCAGGAAAAGACCCCTCGTCCACTTTTCTGGCCCAGTTTTCCGCGTATGATTACCCCAGGTGCCAGGCACTTTCAAAAGGGAGGAAAGCCCTGATGGGAAACTCCCCAGAGCCCCCCCAGGGTAGACCCGAAGAGGACGTTCGAGCCGCGCGTGGATTTTCTGACGTTTCTTTCGCGACGCCACTTGCAGTAAGTTGACCAGAAAGACGAGCCCCCTAAGAGGTAACTCCTTTCTCTGTAAATAGGAATAGCTTTAGGACCGCGCGGTTCATTCGACTCTTCATGAACACCCCTCTCCTTCAACTCGAGTTACCTCTAGATAGAGGCCACTTGCTTCGGTCGTCTGCTAACCTATCTCTTTCCAACTCCCTTTCTTATATTCTTCTCTCGATTCTAAATGTCCGATCTTTCTGTCTGACCTGCTAGATGGTGTAAGCTTTCTTTTCTGGGCAGTCCGTTTCCAAAGCCCCTCCTTTGTGGTACTTCTTTTCATCGAGCCTCCTTTTCCACGTCGCCTGAAGTCTTAGTAATCAAATGGCCTCCCATTTTTTTAGCACGCCCCCTGGGTAGTAATACCGCGTCCTCTCTTTTTGAGTGATTTTTTGTCTCGACGCTCCCTTTAACTCATGCGCAACCTTGGCCCTGAATGGCATTCCCGAAGCCAACTTCGTGGTTGTTTCATTACCCTGCCAAGACCGTCCTGACGATACCCCTCTCGACGAGTTTCCAGCTTTTCCAACTGTACGTCCGTAGCCCCGCTTTGATAATAACGATGAACCCACAGGACTGCCCTGCGAGTCCTAACTCCCCATAGCCGAGTTCTGTTTTCCAAACGATTTTCACCTAAGCGATTCAGCGCATAGCATAAAATAACCACCCTCGTGAAGTGAGCTTCTCATGTTTCTATCTCTTTTCCCTACGCGCCCTGGTCCGCAGAAAGCGTAATTATTGGTAGTTTTCGATGTGAATTCTTGGTTTTTCCTATTATTGAGGTAATTGACATTTATTCTTTGATCTTAAACGCTCACTGTTTCGCTCTTCTTGGAGGAGATCAACGCAATTTCGTGTAGATTGCCCCGCCTCCATGGATATTGTATGTTTTTCCGAGCGGACTTTGCCCGAATGCTTCTCTGTTAAGGCAGAAGACGTTTTTTTTTTAGTCTTCCAAAGCCTTAGCGACATTCGTGACCCCCATCACTCTTTGATTTCCCTTGTTTGGCCCCTCTCCTCCCCACGGTGCCTGCTTATCTCCCAAGAACAACAATCTTTTAACGACTATGGCGTCCTGCAAGCATCTTTCACGATCCACTGCCGCCGGCTTTTAACTGGCCGACACATTTCAGTATTCCCTCTCCTCCGGAGACTGACCCCCTCCTTCTTTCTGTTGGGAATTGTATGGCTTCTGATCATAGCTTCGTTCCCCGACCCACGTTTTTTGATTTCCTCTAATTTTTTTGGCTCTTCTTTATGTCACCGTAGTTCCTCCTTAGCCCATTTCTCGCTGGTGACTTCCCGAGTTTTCCTGGTCTTTAGTGCCCGTTTCCAGGCCCTGTATCTTTTCACAGGCATTGAGTCGTAGACTTCTGAGGATATTTTTTTCCAACGATGTTTTTCCATTCCTCCCCCCTTTTTTAGCTGTCTCTTTTGACTCGGTTCCTCTTCAGGCGACTTCCCTAACGCACTCCCCTTTTCTAGACTATCTTCCAGTGGGTGGTCTAGCTGGCACTCTTTCTTCTTGACAAATTTTTCTTTCCGAGTCTTCCCCGAAGTGGGGCTTGAGACCCGTCCCCTTTTTTCCATCTGCTGTGTTGCCGGGGAAAACACTCATCGACACTCCAGATAGGCTTCCCTCCTCCCTTCAAGTTCCCTTTCCCCCCTTCCGCTGAGTTCAATTTTCTCCCCCCCCTCATTTGGGAAACAAATCGAAGACCGCTTTCAATCTCCTATCCCTTTAAGCCGGGTTTTGGTTATCCACTCCCTTGATAATGCCTTTTCTGCAAGATGGGTGGGTCCTTATGCCTTGATGTCTTACCTCCTCTTCTTCTACCTTTCTTGACACTTCCTTCGCGTGCCGATTCTCTTTGCCATCTTTCCCTTTTCTAGTTTTACTTTCACCTAATTGGTCTCTGACACTTCGCTCAGTTTTTTTCCTTTTCCCTCTGCTCGTTACATTCAGTCAGGATTTGCCTTTCCCCTTTGGTAAGTCTTTCTTCAATCCTTCTTTTCTTCAAGCAAACTTCTTTCATTTTCCCTAACAAGTTTTCTCCTATTTTCCCTTGAATCTTGGAACCTTTCCCATGTTTTTCGGCTCTGATGTCTGGGAGTTCCTGCGGTGGTCCGGTGTTTTTTTCTTTCTTAAATTCTGGCCATCAATCTTCCTCGCGGACTGCTTACGGTTTTGGGGAAGAACTTTCTTTTTTTCATGTTGGTCCCTCCCAGTGTGCTAGTGACCTTTTGTCCTCTCTTTCATCGATTGCCTTCAACAGCGTTTGACCATTGTTTAAGAGGTCTCCCCTTTTCATCGTAGCCATTCCCACAACACGCCCCCACATCGTCAGCTGCTCCTCTTTCGATGCGTGTACTTCCCCGCAACACTTCTCCGTGACGTTTGAGCGATTGTTCCATGCGCCTTTTCCCTTTTCTTTAGCTCTTTTGCTGTCTAAAACACGCTGTTGCATCGCTTCCACGGTTGTTGAAGTTTCAATGGCCCACTGCTCCGGCGTCTCAGACGGGGGATTTCAATCCCCTCAATTTTAGTGATCCCAAAGTGTTTTTTTTCCAGAAAAGATGAAAAAAGTCCTTTTGATCCTTTTCATTTTCAATCGGCTCTTGCGGCGCGGTGATTTTCCCTGTCAACCCCCCGTTTTCGTTTTATGCTCCTCTCGATCCTTTTTTCGACAGGTCAAAGGATACTTTAAGACAACATGGTTCCCCCGCGTAGAGGACCCCTCCTTCAGTCTCTCGTTGGCACCCATGGAAGGGTGATCGTCTCCCCGGCTTCTTACGCCCATGGATCCTTACTCGGATGACTCGGAACCTTCCTTGTCTGCGCCAGCTTTTATAGTGCTAATTTTGAATTTCGGAGATTGGATTCCCTCGCAAGAGGCACCTTTCTTTTCGAGAACCATTCCCCGTCTACGCCCGCCCCTTTTTTCGTGTTGGACACTTTTTTCCGTTGTGAAAGCCATTTCCTTCCACTGTGAGCCAATTTTTTGGTTTTTCAGCCTCACCACTTGCAAAGATTTTTCGGCAGACATGATCCGAACGAACAGCCTATAAGCTAACCATGTCCTTTTAAATGGCACGTGTAAGGATTCTTTTTTAACTGGAGATTGAATGCCAGACAGATCAATGTTCTTGAGGTTTATTTTTTTGACGGCAGCGCTCCCTTTTTTCCCATTACGTTTCCCGTAGCATGCCTCTTTTGATGTGTCTGAGAACGCGCAAGGACATCTTTCGCCCCCATGAGACACTCCCTGACGAGATGACCTTTCCCTCGGATACTCCCACATACTTTTTTTTATCTTGATTTGCCCTGATTCTCCTTCACGGCTCTAAGTTCGTGGACAGTTGGCGTAGGACCCTCTTTGTCGCAGATTTTTCGCCGTCCCCTTCTTGCTTTCCCTAATTCGAGATTGCTCCTCGCCCCCTGATTGATCCTAGCCTTCCCAGCCAGAGACTTCTGTCTTCTCAGGGGTGTGACACCTTCCCTTCGCTCCCAGAACTCGCTGCCGATGACCCGAGCGATTTTTTTTCGATCCCCGGTTGGGAAGAGTTTCAATTCCCTAGCCTCCACCTGTCTTCCTTGCCTTGTGCCTGCTCTAAATTTTGCACCTAGGGAACCTCGTTTCGGTATTCGCTTGGCGCCCCCTTCGTGTCAGCCGGATTAATAGCGGAGATTCCCCACCCCCTTTAGTCACCTCCCCCTCCTCCAGCCCCTTCTTCTTAGGAATTTTTCCGATTTCCCCAAAGTAAGCTCTCTTTCGGGCAAATTTTTCCGGATTCCCTAATAATCTTTTCCCTTTTAACACCCCCACCCGACTTGAGGGCGGCATTCCTGAATCATCTCCGTTTTGGCTGTCGTGACGACTTCTCCCTCCCTTCTGCAAGGGTGAAAATTTCAGTATCCCAACTTCCCTAGCAGTCCGATGTCTTTCGTTACCATGAAAAAGAAAATCACCCAGAAGAGTGTGCCCTTTGATCGCCTCCAACAAGTGTCCCCCCCCTTCCTCTACACCGGTTTATTTCATTTTTAATGCTCATTTTAGCGATGGAAAAGTCTTATCGGAAGTTTGACCTTTAGATATCTCCCTATCCGATCCTTCGAAGGCGCAATAGAGAACTTCGAGCGAGTCTTCGAGCGCGAACGACCAGTTTTTTCCAGAGAATTTTCCCCTCGCATCACGGAAATTTCAGCCGGGTTGTCATACTCTCCTCGCTCACTTTTTCTGCTTTTTCTTCTGAGCCGCGTTCCTCTGTTTTCGCGTCAAAAGTTCCCAACAACGACGGTTGACTTCCTTCACTGGACCCTTCTCTGCCCTAGACAGTCCTTCTCCCTGAGAGCATCCCCCCAACAAAGAAATTTCTGCCCCAGGGAGGCCTCCTCCAGAAATACCCTTCCCCTCCCTTGCCGACCTTGTACTGCCAAAACAGTCCACCACCCACGCAGAAAGGAAATCCTCCCTCTGCCGAGCAGATTAACAGCTCTACGTCACCCTTCTAGGTAGGCATCTTTAAGTGGCCTTCGAAACAGCTCACAAGGCTCCACCCTGAACCTTTTTTCCTCAATAGAGTAAGAATTTGCCCTTAAAGTACCAAGGGGAGAAATTCCCAAAGTACTCTTCCTTGATCCCCTTTAGGTCGAGTGGTTGGGGCACGATTCCCCACCATGTCCTTTATCCTTGCAGTGAAATCCAAACTATTCTCCGCCCCTTTTTTTTTTTTTTTAACGCCTCCTGAACAGAAGGAAGTGTACTCTTAGGTAGCAACATAGTGCAAGCTTGAGTCTAGACTTAACCCCCCTTGGATCTTACCCTCTTGCAGAGCGATCAAGCACCCGGATGTGCCCTTTTTAGTTACTTTGCCGCTGACTTTGCTGATTTGTTCAACCCTCAAGCGGGGATAACGCCTCGCTCCGAACGTGTCGTCAGCGACCTGAAACTCCTCTTGCCAGCTTGACGTTTCCCGGCAACTTTTCGGCCCAATTCTTTACTTGAGCGTCGTCAAGTCATCTGCATTTTCTTACTAGCCGAAGCTGAGAATGAACGCCCACCCTGTTCTTGGAACTAGGATTGTCTCGGTAGGCTTTGCGAGTGCCTGATCCCCAGTAACCCTTACCCCTCTCATTTTTCTTGGTTTTTGGGCCTTTACGACGTCCAACCTCTTTTTTTCGGTACATCCCCCCCTCGCTGATCGAAGGTCTTCGTTCCCGGCCCTCCTCTTCGAAGGGCTAACCAAGGAGTTTGCTTGTCATCTTCACGAGCGAGACTCGATGAACCTCCGCCCCCTTTTCTAGTAGTCTTTTACTCTCCAAAGTGGGTCTTTCACGAAGACGAGGAATTCTCCCCCGCCCTACCCCCTCCCCACAATTTACTCTCCGTGCTGTGCGTTCGATGGTAGATTCGTTTGATCGATTTTATGCGTGGTCCGGCAGTTACCTTGGGCTGTTTTTGGGATTGTTTTATGACTCGGCGGGTCACCTATGAGTTGACACTTTTTTATGAGCACGCCCTCTTGGCTTTGATTTGGATATCCCCACGTTATCGCTGCGCCGGTGCGAATACGTGCCTCACTTGGGATGTTCTCCCGTTTTGCAGGATCCTTCCCTTTGTTTTTTTTCGGCTCTCCAGCCCCCGATTTTAATCGAGCCATCTAAAGCGTCCCTGCCCGCCACAGCGGAAATCGGCTAACATTGACTTTCTCCGACCCCAGCCCCTCTGCTGTTTATTCAGCGACATACCCCTCGATGCCCCCCAGAATCATTTCCTTTTGCACCCAGCCCCGCAATACCCACGGTCCGCTCCTTGCCGGACCCAGCCCTCTCACCTTTCAGACTTCCCTGACACCACTCACCTCTGAGGCGCCGTTTTGGAATTGTCTTCCCATCGATTCCTTTTTCCGTTATCTCGTTTTTATCCCACCCTTTTTCTCGATGTGTTGGAGTGAGGCTCTTCCTGCACATTAGTATCCTTGAGTGACCTTCACGGTGCCCTCCTTTTCCTTCAGGAGCAGGACGTGGATCTTCGCTAATTCTTCGCTTTCTGATTTACCCTCCAAACCCGCCTTTTTAGGAAGGCTCAGGACAAATTTGGCTTTCTAGTGAGCCTTTGGTTCTACTGAGACCCCTTTCATAAGTTCCCTCCGGCAGCTCGAACGAGTGGTGGGTGTTTCCTTTATCTTTTTCTTGAATGGGAGAGCTGTCTATACTAACGTCCCGCTCTATTCCCGTTCGATACTTTCCTAAAAACTCTTTTCAAGAAATGGCCTCATCTGCCCAGCGGACCTCTCCTTTTTGCCCCTCCCCTGTGATAACCCATTTATTCCCCCTTTTTCATGGAAACAGAACTAGACGAGAAAGCTTGTAGGGCACCTCGGAAATCATTAAGCCGCGGAGCCAGCAGTTATCCGATTTGTACGATGATGCCAGCCTGTGGTGAAGGGCTCCTTTTGCGTACGAATCCTCATTCCTCTTCTAAAGCCCTGAAACCGCAACCCGATTCCCCTTCCGAGAAGATTGTTGAAACTCTTCTTTTTAGGAGTCTTCCCCCCTTAATGCACCTTTCCATTCTCTTTCCGTATTTTTTCCAATCCACTGTCGTCGCTCGATCCTTCAGAAGTATTATTGCCTTTGGCTAACCGTTTTGCTGGACCTTTTTGGTCCGTCTTCCCTGCCCCTTGCGACGGTGTTTCTCCAGAATTAAAACGTGGAAGAAAGTGTTCCAGAGATGTTTCTTTATTTTTTCGTCTCTCTCTATTGTCATTTGAGTTGGTTTTCGATGTTTGAAGTAAACTGGGAAGTCCCTTTCCCCTTCGTTTTGCGATTTTTTGATATTATTAGCGTGGAAGCCCTTCTTTTGTTTTTTCTTGCCTTTTTCTACTTTTTTCTCGTGGCCAGTTCGATTCGCTTTCACCGCTCCTTTGCAACCCTCTTCCACTTTGCAGCCCAAATCCGACACCCGTTTAATATTGAGATGATTTTTTTCAAAACCGCCCTTTCCGTTGTTGGAGTCTTTGGGCCACAGCGCTGGTAGCTTCGGCTCTCTTTTTTGCCGACGAAACAAAAGCGTGTCTGATGACGAGCTGTGTTTCCCTTCGTGCTGAGCGGGGGGCAGGAACCGGTTCATTCCAGGAGTGCCCCCCCCTCTACCTTTTTCTCTTTCTTTGCTTAATCCCTTCTCCCTTTTCCCACTACTTCTTCTTACCCTCCCGCTCTCTCCCCCCTCCCTTTTTGTCCCCTCCTTTTCTGCCGAAAAGTTTTGAGACCTTCGGTTTTGCTGTTCCAGATCGGCTCTGGCGTTCCTTTTCATTTAGAGGAGATTTATCTCTTCTTCTCAAGAAACCCAAACCCCCCCCGCGGAGCTCACTTCAGAGCCGTGCATTTCTGGTCTACAGCCCTTTCCCCGACAAATGTGCCCCTGCGGCGCCCCCTCCTCTTTTCGTAGTGGGGAAATGTGACGGGGAGATATCCCTTTTGTGATCGCCACTCTCCGTTGGGCTCGCCGAACTCTCCTTCATTTGTTAATAGGAAAAATTCATAGGCGTACCGCGGTCTGTATCCTAGTTCAGCTTGCCACACTCCCCTTTTTCTCTCCTCAAGACGAGGGTCCTTCGGATAGAGCTTTCGAAAATTACCGCCCGACCAGGTGGCTTGATGGCAATTTTGCTCCAGGGCACTCTGAAAGAGACGTGAATTTTTCTTCGCGCCAAATTCTTCCCAGCTCCTTTATTCTTTCTTCGCGTCCTTGGAAGCCTTCTTTTTCATTCTCTGATTACTTTTTGAAGCTCTTTCCTCACGACTTCGTTGCTTTGTCAGGCTCCGACCTGGCGCCTGAGCAATCTCAAGTCTCTCTTCCAGATGAAGTCATGAGGAGGCGACTTCCGCCCCAAGACCGATCCTTTTGATCCAATACCTCCCGGGATTATTCTTCTCCTTCCTTTTTATTGGTGTGTTGAGAGATTATGCGCGAGGGTTCCTTCAGCGGCGTCCGCAGTTAGTTGGGAACTCGTTTTCTTTTATCTCGCTTTTTCTCCTCTGCCTGGCGCGTATCTGAGATTGCTCTCCAAGTGGGCAGCTTTATTAGAAATTCCCTCCTTTTGGTCTTCTTTTGTACTCTTTTCCCTTCCTTTCAGAGATTCCCGAAAATCCTGGACAGGTCCTTTTCTTTAGCGCCGGTGAAGATTGTTGACAATTGCTCTCCCCTTCGGCCCCTTTGGCTTCTCCACCTCCCCACTCCTGACGCAATTCTCTTTCGATAATTTCTTGGTCGCCTGAGACGCCGGGTGAACCCTCCCCGTTTAATCTAATGGAGTAGTGTTTCCCCCGGTGGGGACACTCTCCCCGGCCTCTGTCCCGCTCCCTTTTTTCGTTAAAAAAAGTACTGCTCCTTCGGAGCCACACGGCCCCATGTATGTCAAGAGGCACGCGTCCTAGAGAGTGGCGAGGAAGTGCCAAAAATTAGGGAGGCCCTTTGCAGGTTCCCTTTTTGCCATTTGTTTCCGAGGCTGGTACGGCTAAAGGCGCGGATCTAGAATGCGCTGGCAAAATTTGTTTGGTGTCGATTCCCCCCCCCCCTCAGCAACCTTCTCTAATTGTCCCCTGCTTTCGCCCTCCCGATTAGGAGCCATTTCCCCATACTCTTCTTGGGGAACCTCTTCTTCCGCTGAGCCTCCCTCTGACCACAATTGTACTCCGAATTGCTCTAGCCGTTCCACCGCTGCACATGCTTTGTTTCGTCTGCCCTCGACCCTCATAGCGGGGTCCCGAGCAAGGTGCCCCCCCGCTCCACCAACGCCTGGGGCGACGTTTTTGTTCCTACTCGCTCATTTACGTAGACGATGTTTTCTTTCTGCTCACAGCGTTTTTCCTTTCTCTCGTCAAGGTTCCCCCAAAAGCTTTTTTGGTTTACTGGCTAGAACCCCGGGCCGTAGCCCTCCCACAAACCCCACTCTCTTCTGGCGGAATAGTAGCCGTCGAAAGAAATACTATCTTACATGACCTCCTTCAGATTGACTCACAGTCCCCCTACCTTCCATTCCCTCTGGCAGCCGCCCCCCAACAGTTCGCGCCTCTCAAGTTACCTCTGGATGGCACACTCCGGGACGGTTGACACCTCACTCCCAATGAATTAGCCCTCCCTGATCCTCCTCCAGCTAACGTACCCACGGGTCTAATTGCAATAAGGACACGGGGATCCGATGCAGAGCTGCGTGGTTTTTTTCCTCATATCCTACTTTTCTACAGTGAAAATCCAACTAGCCTGAGAAAGGAGAAATTGGTGGTTCCTTAGTAGAGGACATCCAGGCTATTTCCCTTGGGTCTCTGACGAGGTGTCCTTGCCGGCTCCTCTCTCACCCCTCGTTTCCCTTCCCTAAAAAGCAAAGTTGCGCCGCGGTACACCTGATTGCCCGCGGTTTCTTTTTCTTTTCCAAATCTCGAATCTCCGATCGTTTACATTCACTCGACCTTCACGGCTGGATTCTTTTTCTTTTTCGCACACCTTTTCCTCCTCGGTCTTGGAGCCCCTCGAGAGATTTTTTCGTCTTTCCCCCAAATGGTTCTATTACTCCCGACACCCATTTTCAGATCGTCTCCGGATTGGACGTGCTGTTCATTCTCAGAGCCTGAACCAAGTCAACGCCGTGGTCTTTCTCCCCTTAATTTTTTCTCCGAAACTTCCATCTTTTTTCCGTCGACGTACCTGTTCGTGCCTTTTAAGGAAGTCTCTCCTTCGGGTTGTTACAGGTTAATAACCCCCTCGCTCAAGACAGCTGGCTACCCTTCTGAGCTTACCGCATTCGATCTAGGGATGTAGAAATCCCAATTCAAGGGTTTTGCCCCGATTCTTTCCTTTAGCCCCCCTACCCCCTTCAAGGCTGGCTTTTCTTTGTATCTAGGGTCGGATCGCTTTACTGTTTTGTTCCGGAAAGGTGTTTTCTTCCGCGCTTTCTCGTTTTAGGATTTGTCTTCCTACCTTGACCTATTTGTTCCTATGAGCAAGCCGCCTCTGAGAGGGGATAGTTAGGCGAGGACCCCCACGGGAAGAGCGTGCTCTTCGGGGTGTTTTCCGCTCTCGTGTGCCTCTTTCCCCCCCTCCGTTTTTTTAGATTCTGCAACGCACGATTCCCTCGAACATTTTATACAGTTATTCCCCTTTGACAAGAGACCCTCCTTCTCCGAACCTTCCTTTTGCGGCTGCTCATCCACCCTCTGTCAGGATCAATCATGAGTGACAGACGAGTAGCGACCTACCCCTCCCCACCTGCCGCCTGCCACTGCCCTTCCAGCATCGACCGTATCGTCACTTGTGCTCACTCATCACGACCGTTCTACCGTGTGCGAAATGAGATTAGATTCGTGACCCGACAACGTGGGATTTCTTTTTGATTCCTCCGTCGCGAGTGATGAGTCCGTTTTTCCCCCTTTCGAGTATTAGACATTATCTTCTATACTTCCAGCGAGAATGCCACTTTTTCTGACTCCGGCTCTGTTCTCATCGAACTTTCAGATCAGCGATTGCGGTTTTTTTAAAGAAACCCCTTCTTTGGTCTCGACTCTTCCCCCCCCTTCTTCTCGTGTTCGGTTCTCAGATAAAATTGTAGAGAGCCCTACCATCACGTCCACTCCCTTTTCTCGATCTGAATGGGGAGTTTTCCATAGTTATATAGGAAAATTTTCGCCGAGGACCTTACTTAACTTTTACCTCTTCAGCTAGTTTGTAATTTTCTCAGGAGACCTTCTTGGTTGACTAACCTCTAGGACCTTTCCAATTTTGAGGCCCGTTCAGTATTCCCCGACACTTTGCTGTAGAGTCCACCCATATTCGAATTTGACCCCCTAAAAGAAGCGACCCGCTTGCCCACCTATCTTTTTATACGCGTTCTGGTGATGGTGATCCGATTTCTCTCTTTTCCAGATTTTACTCGAGAGTCTGTCAGGCTGCAGTTCCTCTCCGACCCACGGCTCACCTTTCTCTTGAGGCTACAGCATTTAAGACAGACAACGTCTCCCCGATGAAGATTTCCGTCCACTTATTCTCTTTTTTTTTCTAGGTTGGATTTTTTCCCTCCTGGATGCGCCCTAACCGTCAAGCCATCGCCTCTCCTCTAGAGGCTCTCCCCCTCCCCTTTTTCCAGTGATCTTTGGTGATTTTTTCCCTCAGGATTGGCCCCATTTGAATTTGTCACATTGGCTCCTTTTTGAACTACACCCAGCCCTTTCTTCCCCAGATTTTTTCTTCTTTCGTTCGTCAGCTTTTTTGGGATTGAGTCGCGTTGTCTTTTGTTTGCCAGTCAATCTGTCTTGCCGTCCGCTCGGTTTTTTTCTGCCCTCACAGGTGACCACCTGGAGCACCTTTTTTTTTGGTTCGGTTTTCTCTCGCCGTCCTTTTGTGCTACTTCGTCTTTTCTTGCGCCCCCTTGGGGGTTCCCCCCGACGCGAAAACAATCTGGAAAGTGCCATTTTGACCCCGAAGAAACAAGAAGACCCTCTCTTTTTATAAATCTTTTTCAGGATGTTCCGTCCTCTTTTTTTCCAGGAGCCACCTTTTTATGTAAGTCGAGCTTTTGTTTTAGAGATTGGAACAGGCTCTCTGCTGTCGGTTAGTATTCCTTCAGGAGGCGACGATGAAACAAGTCAGGGTGGTCATTGCCCCACTTGTTTTCCTATGTCTGTACTCTCAGGAGATTTAACCCAAGGGGCCCCCCTGGTTTCCATTTCTCAGCGGTTGAAACTTTCTCCCTCAAGTTTTAGACGCAAGGCCGTAATCCAAATGTTTTTTAATAATCTTTGCGTATGCGAACTATTCGCGGCGAGGTGAGGGTCGTTTTTTTTTTTTCCTCCCCCCCCAAGGATGGGTCCCTTGAGAGGACCTTGAGCGATTCTTAGCTGGACGCTGGTAGAAGATCATAACTCTATGGCCGACCGATTACTGCGAAGGCAGCCCTTTCCCCGTGGTCATTTTTTTCTCCGAGATCCCGCTTGATAGTCTGTGGTTTTTTTCCGAATCGGGGTTTTTTTACTCTCACTGGACCCTGCCTGCGTTATCGTTTCGACGAGGTGCACTTGGAAACCACTAGCCTTCTCTCTTCTCTTGCACCCTTTCTACTTTCCTCCCCGAAGCGGTGCCCGGAGTTCCTTCGAGCAACGGGACTTTTTGTTTCTATGACGCGGCCCTTCGCAGTTTTTCTTTTTAGCGCATTTTCTCTTCCCGGCGCCGCGTAGCCATAAAGCTTCCCTTTTCCCTCTTCTTTTCCCGGACTTTAGCTGCCCCCTTTGGAGTGCCACTTTTGCTCCTCCTTTTTGGCCTTTTTTGAATGTCTTCATTAAGCGCACGGGCAGCCCCTTACCCCTTCTCGTAAAGGCAGCTTCCTCCTTTTTTTGCTACGGAGCACTTCTTCGCCAAAACTTCTCTCTGCTGAACGGGTCCTTCCTATTTTTTCCTTTTTCCTCCTTTTTGAGAGAGATGCATAGCGTTTCACAGTCCCGGCGTAAGTCCCCTTTCCTCCTTTTTTTTTTCCTCGGAACCTGTATCCTCCTTCCCCCCTGGAGCGCGACTGGAGATTTTTCGGCCGAACTTATTCCTCCCTCCTTTCCCCTCCGCGCAGGTCTTCTTCTTCCCCCTTTGGCGATATACCCTTTTCCCCCCTAATGGATTTTTTCCATCAACTATCGGTTCCTTTTAAGTCGCTCTCTCTCTTTTCGAGAGTTCAATTTTCCTGAGAAGCACGGAGGTCCATCTTTTTTTCCGAGCTTTTCCCCCCCTCCAGGAAATTTCTAGCAGTGTAGTCTGCTCAAGGAGAGAGCCGCCTTTGGCCTCAGGCCTTCTTTTCCATCCCTTCTTGCCCCTTTTCTTGTCGAACGATCCCGAGTTTACAGAAGCTTCCGATGCTTAACCCTTCCCTTTTCAGATTTTTTCCAAAGGTTTTTCCCTTTCCCAGCGTGGATCCATAAAAATATTTCTCCCCCCCCATTTCAGAGTTCTTTCCGAAGCAGTATTCCTCCCCTTACCACATTTTTCTCTTTAGCCCTTTTCTCCAATTCCAGTTCTTTCCCTTCGTAATCCGCCCACCTCCCTTTTTTTGGTAGAGACGGCCAACCTCCCCTCACCTTCAGCAGCCTTCCTCTTGATCGCCCCCTTCCTCCAATTTTCTCCCCCCCCCCTCAGGGGGAACTTCTTCTTTTATCGACGATTTCCCCTGCTCTCTCATTCGCAGTTGGAGTCCTTAATTTTTGAATAGCTTCCCCCCTCGCCTCCGCTCCCACTAGTGTGTTTCTCTGTCAGTCCGAGCCTTTCCTGTTCTCTCGACTTTTCCAAGATGCTCCAAACCACCCTTCCTCCCTGGGCGTTCGTATCCCCTCATCGATCAATCTCACCTCTTCTCTCGGCGGTGTGCTGATGCTCCCGAGTTTCAGAGGTTTTTTCCCCCCCCTTTTCACCTTTGCGTGAATTCCCTACAGATCAACCGTCCCTTCCCCTGTAGACTCGACCTTGTCCCCCCCAGGTCCCCCCCCACCAAGATGTGCTGCCCCTTCGCCTAGTAGCAGCCGCCTCCTTCCTGTCGTCCTGCCCTTTCCATTCCCCAAAGCCACCCGCCCCGTCCCTCTGTCCCCCTCTCCTGAAAGAACAGTTCGTTCCCTCCGACCGTTAACCCTTCTTCCCGGCCCTTTGGTATCCTTTTTTTCCTAGCAAGGTTTTCCTGCCCCCCCTTTTTCCCTCAGCGGATTTCAAGAATTCCGCCCCCCACGTTTCCCTTTTTAGCCAATTTCTCAAGGGTATCGTCTCCCCTCCTGCTCGTAGGCGAGTGGTCTTTTTTCACCGATTTCCATGTCACCAATTGCAGTAAGTTCCCCAACTAGAACCTTTTCTTTACCCCCCCTCGTTTCCACTTTCGGAAATCCCGTTAGGTCACTGGTCGCTGACCCTTCGGTAGTTTTCCTTAGGAGAATTTTTTTCTTTCGACTTTTTCCTAGCTCCACCCCCGAGCGTCTAACTAATGATACTCTGTGTAAAACTCTTTTTTTAAGAGGCGTCCTTTTCTTTGACCCTCCCTTTCTTATTATTGGTCCACTCTTTTGAGTTTGAAAATGTGACTCATTTCCTGTAGGGGCAGGGCCCTTCACCCCTTTTAGATTTTTTCTTCCAATATTTCAATTCCTTTTCGGGGGCAGGAAACCCTTTTAAGCTAATGATGGTAGATCCCCCCCCCTACTCCGAGGACCCCCCCCCCCCCCCCCCCCCCACACCCACGATGAAGTCTATTACTCCGACGTCCCTTTTGTCCCTTTCACCTCGACTGCACCCCAAGTCGTTTCAGTCTCTCTTGATTTGGGCTGGTAGGCTCTTCTTTGATCGAACAGTTTCAAGGATCCTCCGCCGTTTTTTCGCAATGCATCTCTCTTAGCCACGCCAGATTTTTAAATCCCGACCGCTTCATCGCCTCTCCCTTGCGCGACGATCCACGTGCCTCCTTTTTTTTTAAGAGGACCCTGAGTACTTTTCTTTTCATCCTGGCTCCCTTTTAAAGACTTGCCCTTCCCCCCAGTCCACTGAGAGTTATTGTCTTCCTCCGATCAACGTGGATCCCGCCAGCTTTCCCCTCGAGCCCCGGCGCCTTCCGGGCGTGGATGTTAAGCTTTCTTGATAGATACTGCCCCATTGCTGTGTCCGGCCCTCCAATTTGGACTTCGACTGGCCCTTTTCTTTGTCATCTCCTGATTGCGTTTTCATACCTTTCCTTTCGAGCGTGCAAGCCGTCAGACCTTGCCGCGGGATAGTTTTTTTTTTTCCTCAACGCACCCCCTCGCTGTCTTTCAGTTACACTTTCTCTCGATTAGAATGTGCGTTTCCATTTTCCTGTCCTATTGTTTTGTTGTTGAGTCTTCGGGAACGCACGATTCTCCTTGATTTGAACATACCTCCAGTCTTCTCACCGGATTCCCCCTTGACCCCTTCCGACTTCACCGCACATGGCTTTGAGGTCTCATCGACATCAACAACCCTAGGCCCTTTCCTGGCGGTCGTCGCCTCCCCCCCCCCGGCCGACGACAAGAACTTTTTTCCTGGCCGTTACGAATCGACCTTATCGATCCTGACGCTCACCCGCACTCCATCCGTTTGAGGTCTTTCATGGTTTCTGAGCTTCATCGCCCTGACACAAGTTGATCGATCAGACCTCGTGAGCTCGATGTCCTTTTTTGAGGCGGCTGGCACAATTTTTTTCCCCTTTCTTTTCCTTACTGTGTTCTTCCTCTCTGAACTACGGCGAGCGGTCCCCGTGTCGCGCAACGGCTTGAGCTGCTGCTCAGAGATTTCTTTTCCCCCACGCTTGAAGCCATTTCTTTCTTTCCACTTCCGTCTTCTTTTGGAGTGACTTGTCAATGGCGCGAGGCTACCATCACCAACCTTCCCGGGACTTCTACTTGGTTTTTCGCGGATTTCTCTTCACATTGGAGCTTACAGAATCTTCAGCGAAGTGTCTCTTTCTCTTCCGCTACAACAGTCTTCCTCCCGATGCCTGTGTTCAAAATCGAGAACCCTCAATTAACTCTGCCCGAGGACATAAGCGCTGCCTTGGAAGGTCTCCCCCCGTGCCCTTCCTTTATCCACTTTTCTCTGATTTTCCTGAAGCGACCGCTTTCCAACTCTTTCGAAGAAGGCGCTCCTTTGTGATCCGACGCATCGATGGTCGCGTGAAGCTGCCCTCCGCTGCAAGCTTCTCGCTCTGCTGAATCGAGGCGGCTACCCGCGCCTCCAGTCCGATTTCGCGACGAGTACGATGCTCGGTTATCTTTTCTCTCTGTTTGATTCAACCTTAGATCCCTGTCGCCGATCCACTTTCCCAGAGCACTACTCCGCTTGTGCTAGATGAAAATTCAGCCATGGCTACCCAGTTGGTACGTGATCACTCTTCCAATACGGAAGGGGTCCCCATTGCCGTGGATATGTTGTCGCCTCAATACCAAGTCCTTTCCGAGGCCAGCGGGCCGTTTTCGGAGATAACGCGGTCTTGCTAGTGATCGGGATTTTTGTTGGGCAATCTGATGTGCTCATTTCCTATCGACAGGTATTTTTTTTTACGGTTAAGATGGGCCGCCCTGGTGCGACACATCTGGTTCATGTTGGAATGCTTTCTTGGGTGCCTTTTTCGGGGCCAGTCTCTTTCGAGAACACTGGCTGACACTTTTGCGCGAAAACTATGCCTTGCATCTCGTCAGGGATACCTTCTGATTCCGTCTTACGGCCCAGCTCAAACACTTGCTGCCTTTTTTGGGAGTTCGCTGGACGCCCGCTTTTTTCTCGCACTTCTGCGACGTCTCCGCGTGCGTTCGCGATTGACAGGATCGCTCCTTCCCCCCCCCTTCCTGGCGAAGGGTGTTTTTTGGAAATCGTCGCCCTCCCCCCGGGTGGAGACTTCCTGGAGAAAGAGGTTGGCTTGCTCCGAATCCCTTTCCTATTCATTGCTGGAGCATTTGTCCGTCCCCAAAACCCAAGATTGTGGTTTCGAAGAGATACTGATCATGACGCCCAGAGGCCTCTTAATCGTCAGACACTACCTCAGATTTTTTTTTTTTTTTTGCGAATGCCTCACGTCGCGTTTAAAGCGTGCGTGATCTCTCCCTATTCTTTCCACGCGTATCCACATGGCCGAAACCCTTTCTGTGGGCAAACATCGGCCCCCCTCTGCAGGCGGCTGAATTTTATGTTGACGAGGCGCACCGGTTTCCACATACGAATCTCTTCCCGCTCAGAATTCGCCCTTTCCAGACGCTTCAGGTGATGGAACATTTCTTTACATTCACGGTGTGTCCAAGGCGGCACGAGCAGTCCCTCTTCGACTGCACTCCCCGGAGACGATTGCCTCACGTTCAGATAGTTCCTGCTTGTTTTTTTCAATTCGAGTTCACGTTCTAGACCAATGGCCCTTCCCCCCCTGCTTCTTGCTGGTGCTGGCTGAAATCATCGTCACTGGAGCGCGCGCTTTCTCCCAGCAGCGACGACTCAATCTTTCCCTCTCCAACATGAGCCACGACCCCGACGATGAGATGAAAGGGTCTATGCATCTCTCTCTTTTCAGCCTCGTTTTCGAGCGGTCAGAAGTGCGTGTGTCATTTTCGGAACTCGGTATTTGCGTCGTTGCCGTCTCCCGACTCCTTCGCTGCCTGGAGCTCTCTCTTGCTCGCGCGCCGTGCGCTGCCGCTTCCTCCTCAACCCAGAAAGTCTTTTTTTCCCATTCTCTCTTTCTAAGGGAAGTAGCCCTCCATCGCTGCCGTGAACGATCGTTTTTTTTTTTTTGCTTCCGTCGAGATCGCGACTGGACGTTCCACAATTTTGCTTCAACTCCGAGTTCCCCCTTCTCCAAGTGTTCCATCCCCAGGGAACCCGAGTCTATTTTTCGTGAGGATAGAGAAGCAGGTTGGTGTTCTCCTGATCCCCCCAATCGAAGGTCCCTGTTGAGTTTACAACGATCCCCAGGACGAGGTCGCTCCTTTTCCTTTGTGATGTTACCCACCTCCCCTCTCGATTAGTTCCCACCCCTATGATTCGGCTTTTTTCCCTTTAGTCTTGCCTCTTAAAGTTCCACACTTTGACGCTGGGACAATTTTCGCATGTCGCCGCCTGCATCCCTCTTTCTGCCATTTGTGTTCGATCCCCTTTCTTTTCTTGAACCCCTCAAGTCACTCTCTTCTCTGGGTTTGGTGTTTCGACGGACCAATGACCCCCCTCCCTCGCTGAATGCGCCAGCGGGATAGCCCTTCCTTTGAAAATTTTACCCGTGGGAAATTGATGTGGTAGGCGACTGTCCCTTTTTTGAGCACGCATTCGTTTCAGAACCCTGCAATTTTTCTTCTCGTACCGCTTCTAAGTTCCACATCGCGTTCTTCGCAACGCTGTGCTTTTCCTTAGTCGAGAGTCGAGGGCGTCCCTCCTTTCCCAATCGATCCCCCTCACGGAAGAAATTGGCTCTTTTGCCTGGCCGTTAACCTCTCGATCTCCTTCACGCTTCTCTTTTTTTGGAGCTCTGCTTTTTTTCTTTTGATCCCGAGTTTTGTTTTTAGGTCCCCTTTTCAACCCCGTTTTACGGGCGAATCTCTTTCCACGCTTTTTCCCCCGGCAATTTTTTTCCTTATACGGCGATTCAACATGAAACCCCGTGTCTGCCCCAGGGGGCCCGTCTCCCTTCCCTCCACGAATACCTGTAGATAGGACTCTTCCCTCCGATTGAATGCCACTTTTTCCCCCGGCAGCCGAGAAGTAGCCGTCCCCTCCCCGAAAGCGCCCGTTCCCTTTGCCAAGGCGGGACGGCAATTCCTTTCTTTTTTATTCTTTCACTCACCTTCCAAGGTGCCAATGCCCATTTTCCCCCCCTTTTCGCCCTGCGGATTTTTTTTCCCCAGCAGCAACTTTCCTCAAGGCACCTTGACTGAAGGGGCTCTTTTTCTCCGCGGAGAGTAGGGCGAGGTTTCTTGGACCTTTTGGAATCTAGCCCCTTTTCCCTTTCTCACATTTTCCCTTTGAACCCGAGACCGCTCCCCTTTAAGAGTCGCGGACCATCCCTTTCGAGGAAGTGTAGATGATTTTTTCTGCAGCCAGAGCGTAGAGACCCTTTTCCCCTTCTTTCAGTAGCCCCGCGGGTTTCTGTACCTTTGACATGATCGATGTCGATTCACCCGAACTTTTCTGAGGCGTAAAGCTATTTTGGTCTATAGGCCCGAGGTGTGGTTTCACATTGGATAAAATGGACCCCGCAAATGTTTCGGTTGCGCCCTGAAATGCAGCTGGGGGGATTTTTTTCTGTGCATCTTGGCTCCGGCTTTTCCGGCACTCTCTTCGAACGTAGCACTGATGTAGTCCCCTCGAGCAGATGGTCAACGTTACGGTATTCTTCCTATACACTAGAGATCCTGCAGCGAACGACCCCCACGTCTTAAGATAGCTACCGGGAAGGCTTTGTCTGGTCGGCTCCTTGCCCCTCTTTCCCGCAGATTCCCAGGTGAAGGTCTTTGGCCTTTGAAGCCCCCCCCCCTTCGTTTCGAACCCCTCCCTCGATGATCGATCCCCCCTCCTTTTTTCCCCGCGTCCTCTCTTTTTTTGTAGGGGCTACGAGGGCCCCCCCAGGAAGTTCTTAGCTTTTCGATACTTTCCTCCTTATTCTCTTCCAAAGGACATTTCCTTTGATGTCGGCATCCCACTCGTCCCTTTTGTTTCACGAAGCGATATCGCTCGCCTCAATTCCCCCACACCGGCGCCGTTTTCTTTTTTTTGTCGATGACTTCTTTTTTTATCCTCTCCGGTCGTTCTGTTTTTTTCACTTCCGTCCCCCGGCGGTGAGTGAGTCGTCTCAATGCTTGTTTCTTCTTCCTGCCATGAGTTGCGTCCTTTTTTGATCCCCTCTTTCTTTTCTCCCCGTGGGTTTTTCGAGAGAAGAAACTCCTTTCAGACGATTCCCTCTTGCAGGTGTAACTGGAGTTTCTCTGATGAATCGTGTTCTTAACCTCTCTAGTTTTTTCCTCTTTTTCGTCTCTCTCTGTCCACGATTCGAATAGAGAACTCTTCTCACCGCCGTAGTCGCATGCCCCTCTTGAACAGTGCGTTTCTCCGACTATTTGCGGCTTTTCATCGAAATCCACACCCCATATGACGCAATCATTGCTT
>Ga0179593_1513968_pt1 | contig 21018 bp, 21 predicted proteins | sample CZODoug2_1_08_16_FD_185931 | JGI IMG/M metagenome (GOLD analysis project Ga0179593, IMG submission 185931) | Vadose zone soil fungal communities from Angelo Coast Range Reserve, California, USA - CZODoug2_1_08_16fungal (PacBio error correction) | ecosystem: Environmental > Terrestrial > Soil >... | reverse complement strand
GAGTATGTCGATCTTTTTGTTCGAGTGCCCAGGCCCATCTTCCCCCGCCCCGCATCCCTTATGTTCGAAAAAGGGTTCTTCCTTTTTTGGCGGCTTTTTTGGTGCTCACGTCCTGGGCAAAAGGGCGCCCCGTAGGCTGTCAACCGATCTTTCTTTGCTCACAAATTTTCTCTCCTTTACGCTCCCCTCCATGTCCCGAGTACATAACCTTACATTTTTATGGACCGTGTCCTTTCACCAGTAAGCGATCGGCAGGTTGGGATCCTACCTGAACCTTTTACTTCTACCTGAGAACTTCCCTTTTCCTTATACGGCCCCCCCCTCCTAGGCTGGAATTCAACTGTAAGCTCAGATCCCCTCCTTTCCAAGGTCATCCCCCACTCTTTTGCTCGTAAACCCGTTATTCGTCAGCATTGCCTTTTGTCTCGTTAGAACTGAGGGACTCAAGTATCAGCTTGTTCCCTAATACCTGTTATACCTCTCCCTCGTCGCTTCTCCCCGCCGGACTGTTTTTTTCTTCGGTATCGAACCACTAGTAGAGATAGCTTATGGGATCCCCGATTCCAAGGACATTGCAGGATTCCCCTTGTGACTCCCCCCAAACGCCCTTCGCGGAGCGTTTTTTTTTAATGCTGACTCTTCTTGAAGAGGCAGAGCTTTTGCCTCTTTCCGGACTCCAAGAAGAGTGAACCCGCTAGGTTCTTCTCTGCTGTGAATTTCCCCTCCCCGTCTGATTTCTCTTTTCTCTGGTAATCCCACTGAAGTCCTTTTCTTCGCCTCAGTGCAGTTGTCAGGGATATTTTCCTTCTGGTTTGCGTTGATATTTTCGTCTCCCGGTGAGTTCTTTCCCTTTTTCCCCGAAGAACTTCCCACTCGTGGTCTTTGCCCAGTTCCGTTGTCTTTGGCGAGGTCTAAAGCTAATTTCCTCTTTTCTCGGGTCCTGCCACATCTGGATGCTTTTTCTTTCCCCCTTTGGTCATTTTTCCTCTTTCTTTTTCCTCGTTCCCGTTGATAAACCACCTCGGCGAGTCTCGTTCCGTGCCACGCGACGTACCCTCGACGATCTTGATACCTTTTCCTCCCCCCTTTCTTTTTACATTTGACGAACCCCTATCAAAACCTGCTTGCCACCACTTTTAGGTTTACTCCGAAAACCTCCTTTCCTTTTCCGTCTTTCTTTGGGTCTCCTTGTTTTCCTCTGATTACTTTGAACGGGGAAACGTTAATGATGCTCGGTCCCTTCAATCTTCGTTTTGTGAACGGTTTTTCTCCCGTCAGGTATTCCATCCCTTTTTGAGATTACCGCTCGAGGATTTTCCCATACTTTCCGCGTCCTTACGAGAGCTGTAAATTCTACCGCCTCCAATCCTAGTTGTTCTTGAGATTACATCTTCGTTTTCCCCTCTCGCGAAATCTTCCCTTAGCGAAGATCCTCCTCCTCTTTGAGCAGGGTCATGGCTCTTTTTTCCCCCCGAAGGTTCTGTCCCCCACCCATGTCAAAAACACGCTGATAGCAATGACCTCTTCTTCGACGTGCTAACGGCCTTTCGTACAGCGACCTCCCCCTGGAAAACCCCTCTTCGGCATCCCCTCTTTCCCTTCGTTTGTTCGGTTGTACATCTTCCTTCAAAGCAGTTGTGAGCGCCATTTGCCTTATGTATGTAGACGGACCTCCCACTCGTGAAGTTGTCTCTTCATAGCCTTCTTTACCTTCTTTCATCGGGACTTCTCGCAGCAGACACAGGGTAGACATCCCAGGAAAAGACGATGAACATTTGCAATGAGCTGACTTGCACGCGATTTTTTTTTCTTGTTGAGGAGTTTCCGCCGAGGTGCCCTCTTTCACTCCCTTTTTTCCGGCCGAAACCATCTTGCTTCTTAGTATCGAAAATGCAAAATCATTTTCCCCACCTTGGCCGATCGAACCTATTTTCTATAAACGCCCTGCTAGTTCACTTCCGGAGAGATTATCGCCCATCGAACGGCCGCGAACTGCGTGGACTCGCCCGTGCGGATCTCACCCTTCAATGTGTTTTTCTTCCCTCGCGGACGCTTTCTGGTTCTTCATTTTTACGTGACATCGATATGGACTTCAACTAAATCCCCGGCACGGGAGTCCCATTTAGCGCTCTAGGGACCTTCCCTTCTCTCTAAGGATTTTTTTTTCGGGCCTCGCAAGATGTCCTTTTTGTCCAGGAGAATAGATGATCCCCTTCATCCTCTCCCTCTTGAGCAGTTGTTTTTTCCCGATAAGACCCATCGCCACGCTTTTTTCTAAACGCTCCCCCGAGGTTTTTTATAACCTCCCCCTAGTAAGTGAGTCCCGAATTTTTTACCCCTCAGAATTCGGTTAACTCCCTTTAGGTGGTAGTTTTCGCTCGATCTCGAAATCGTTATGAATAAAAGGGACAAACCTTGCATAACCCTTTATCGTTCAGAGTCTTCCAAACGAGAGCTCCATCCCCTTGCTGACATTTTTTTATGTTTTCTTTCGACCAAACTTAAGAAACCTTGGACATCCCTTTTCCTCAAGTCATGCGTTGCTTTTGCTATGTGCCACGTCTGAAAAATCTTTTGACCTTGCGATTCTTTCTAGCGAGAAGCTTTAGTCCTTGAGCATGGTAAAACCCGTCCCATCCCCCTGTGCCCCCTGTGATTGTAGTATTCTTTTCCAACTTCTCGTACCTTCGCCCATCTCTTTCTCTAGCCGACTCTTTCCTTGACAATCTCCGTTAGATTTTCTTTTGAGAGATACCGACGAAGGGCTCTCGAGTTGTAGAGGCCATTTGACGACCCCCCGGAGCTTTCCAGTCGGCAGGAGATGGCGCTATCTTTCATTTTTCACTCTCTCTAAAAGATTGAGAGAGTTGGTTCCTTCTTCAAAACTCTTTTTTTTCCGCTTTGCACTTTTTCTAGGGAGACCCCCCCTCTTCCCGGGCCAACCTCTTCTGGCCGTTACCTGTTCCAGGGTCCCTAAACTTCTCCTCCACGGAATCTGACCAGCCATTGCCATTCGTTCTTTGCGGCGACCTGCTACCTTTCACTGTGTAAGCCCCTCCAGACGCTTCATACTTCTCTACGTCCCTCTCCTTTATGAATGTTGACTGATTCGAGGTTTTTTTCATGAATGTGAAGGCAATCAAGCAAAATCTTAGCATCCCCGACCAACACCCCCCTTCGGAACTCTTTATCCCTTCTTATATGTCTTGAATCACGTCTCGATTGTCCCCTCCGGGATCGCGGCAGCCCGATCCATTCCATGGCGTGATCGCCCGACGTTTTGCGTGGCGTTCGACTTCCCCTGAAACATTTCTTTGCCCGCTGTTATTTCCCCGTCCTCTGACTTACATATTTCCCCGCCAAGACAAAAAGTTTCAGTAACTTTCTTCCGCGATCTGCCCTTTGCTGCCTGGAGGTAGTTCCCCTTGGGAATGTGCCGCTTTCTCTCTGATTGTCGCGTCTCCTCGTGTATTTTATCCGCCTCAGGGAGAGTGTTGCCAAAAGATGAAAATTTTTTTCGACCCTGCCCCCCCCTTTCTTTCCGCTTGACTCCCTTTCTTCTTGTTATATTTTCCTATAGCCTTTGGAGAGTTTTTTCCACCTCGACGGGCGTTGATCACTCTCGCATTTCAGCTCGCTCGCGTTTGAGGTTCGACTCTCTTTACGCGCGTCCGTTGGTCTTCTGCAAGTTCTCTCTTAGCTCGTGGGAGCGGTATGCAACGTTTACGTGACGTTTCGTCCACTGCACCGTCTCGATTTCCCCTTTCCTCTGTTTCCCCTTTTCCGTAAACTATTTATATGCCGCACCCCCATTGCAAAGACGCCCTTTCGAAAACGCCAACGTGCATCGCCCCTACCTTTCCCCAATCTTGCTGCGAGATGGTACCAGCTTTTCCCCTTTTTTTAGATATGTAAGAGGATGACCGAACTCTCCCTGCCTGCGCTTTCTTTGGCCCTCGAATTAAGCAAGTCCTCTGTACTGGGATGTTACCCTCCACTCACGGGTAGAGTTCTCGCTATTGGTCTTTCTCGGCGTCATCACCTGGATATTTACAATGATAAACTAAAGTATCCCCTTCTCTCCTGGTCGTCGTTCCCCTCGACGAGCTTCTCTCCGCCGACGTTGTTTTTTTCTGCTTCGTCCTGAGGACAAAACGAACCGGTTTTTTTCAGACCCGAAAAGATCCAAGGTATGCCACTTTACCCGTCCAGACCATTTTCGTACCCCCATGATCGCGTCTCTCCTTTGACGGCTTCCTCCCCACAGCCTCCCCTGCAAGGAACATCTACCAAAGAACTTTCTCCCCTGTGTTTAGTTCACTAACCCCAATCGAAACTTTGGCCAGCCGTTGTGAGGCGATGCCTAGTAATCCTTATGACCTGATCTTTCCCCCCCTTTCTGACGGGCGCTCCCGAGGCGTTTGACTGTACTTAGCGTGCCTCTCTCTTATAGTCGCAGAGCCCCCCATTTTAGTTTTTTCCTCGAAATAATTCTTGCCCAACTAACCCGGTCAAATCCTTACGCGATTTTTGGGCGGAACCTGGACATAGTTCCTGGTGAAGGCACTTTCTGCGGTGGTCTGCGACGGGATCGCTTCAACCATCATCGATTCCTTTGCGACCCTTCTCCCCTTCCCTCCTTTGAGTATTATCTTCTACTGAGCACCCAACCGACTTCCTTGTCAACTCAGAAGTGTGGATCTCCAAGATTCTAGTCCTTTGATGACTCCCCCATCCGAGGTCTCTTTCGCAAGTACCCCCCCTCCCGCCGCGCTTTTCCCTTCCAAAGCCCCCAAGGGATCCATTCCTAATTGATGGAAGATCGAAGGCCTCTATAAGTAGGTGTGGTTGTTTTCTGCTTCTTGCACTCCCTTTTTCCTGGAATCCTTCCTTTCTGATGTCCCTACTGTGAGTCTCCGAGATTCTCTGAGAGGCATCAAGCTTTGCCTGAACTCCTCCGCAGGATACACCTCTGTAAACCCCGAGACCTTCCTCCTCAGCCGACTCCCCCCTTGTACGTCCCCTAATGGGACACTGAGGGGTGATAGCACGCCTGCCAACTTTTTCACGACCGAGGTTTTTTCAAAATTGTAATTCCCCTCTAACCTGCATATTCCCTAAGTAGACTTCGACGTTATTATTCCCCAGGGTTTTACAAGGGAAACTTGTAACTCCAAATTTCCGCGCCCCTCTCTTCAGACTTTCGAGGAGGTGGGGAACTTGACGGTCCCCTTTGTCTCTCGTCGTTCTATTCTGCCTATCAAGATCTTCTCAAGCGACGTTCCCCTCGCTTTTCATTAATTTGAAGTCCAGTAGTAAGGACCCACTCCCCTCCTGCCCCTTTGCAGCTCCGTTCTCTCTTGCCGAATCGTTTCGACAATCTCTTTCCCCCCTCCTTTATTGCGATCATTTTTTTAGAAACCGGTCATTGCGTTCAGCATTTCCAGGAGCGTTCTTTCCCCAGTAGGATCACTCCTGAAGTTTTTGTCCTTGTTTAAACCTTTTTGCTAGACCTCTTGCCGGATTTGAGATGAAGATCCACCCATCCTCGCGCAGAGCTCTTTAGTCCCCTTTTCTGTCCCCTCCGGGCATCGAGCTTAATTCTATTCGTTTCTTTAGAACCTCATCAGACTACCCTTTGCCCTGGGTCATCTCTAATCTGAGACTTCTCCCCCCTTTATCTACTTATGCAGGGTATGCTTTTCAAGATCGTTTCTTTGAAGGTCCTTTTGAAAAAGCTATAGTCTCACCAAGACCCCTTAGTCCTCCTTGCCTCTTCTCCTATGATTTTTTTCAAGGCTATCCCTTAAGAGGCGTCCCTAGTGATAGAAGATAATGACTTGGCGGGCGTTTCTCCCCTTCACTCGTAGTTTTTTGGCATCATAGTTACAGGACTATGATGACCTCGCCTTAGATAGTGCCTTAGATATTTCACAATCGACCGCCGAGGACGTTATTTCCATTTATCTCTTTGATGTCATTCTTTTTTCTTCTTCGATTGTGCGTCTTCCGTCTCGGATCCTCGATTCCCACCCACCTTTAGGGATTTCGGTTTCTATCACGCTATTCACTCAGGCTATGCCATCATGAGATTTCCGCTGACATTCTATGAGAGATTTTATGATTGAGTTCTTTTCTTTTCCCAGTTTTCGTTTTGAAATTTTCCTCAGCGTCAAGATCCGCATCTAGACCTTCCTCCTCCCAGGGATTTTTTTGCAACCGGCTCCCCATCTGAAGCCACTCTAGTTCCTTCCTTCTCTTCATACCATGGTACACTTTTAAGTCTCTTACCCCTTTGGCCTCTATGATGCTTCTCCAGTAATTCTTGACCCGATCAAATCCCCCCTTATTGATAAAGCCACGTGCCACTGCCCAGCATTCCATTCACGCGTCGGCCTTGCTTGCCTTGATCGACTTTCGTTGGCCTTTTCTTTTTACCACATGCAGGTAATTTGTACCTATGATTCTCACTCTCCGATCTGAGGCGTTTCGTCTTGTCCAGTGTGTTTGCTGCAGCGTTATGCCATCGGTCTTTTTCTTCTTAAAAGCCCCCTTGGTGGAATAGCCTAAGTCGAGAAGCGACCTCTTAGTTTACTCTGATTTTACATCGGTTCTTTCTAAATTATGTCTCCGCTCCTACGGTTCTTGCAGGTCATGCCCAAGATTCACAAGGTCTAAGACCCTCCTTTCTCCTCGAATAAGGAAACCTTCAAGATAGCGTGCTTATGTTTCCCCCTTCCCACTTCGGTAAAGACTCTTCTTCCCCGGCCCCCCTTCTGAGACATCCCCTTTTTTTCGTCTCGTTTTTTCCTCTCGTAAGGACCATTTCGACCCTCTATCATCTGCGACGTGTCCTTCTGAGATTTCTGACGCTCTGGTACTTTCGCCTTTTTGATATGGTCTTTGGACGTGACTGTGCACTCGTTCCTCATGAGATTTCCTTTCAGTTTGGATCCCCCCCCTTTTCCCCATAAGGTCATGTTACAACAAGGTCAACACATCCCTCAGATTTGTTGGTACAGTGCGGTAGGACATTTCCTTCGAGGTCCCATATTTTTGCACTTGACTCCCCCCAACGCGGATCTCTTTTTGTTCAGCATCCTAGGCTTTTCCGAACTCTCTTCCGATTCGGAATCCCCTCCACGCCTTTTTTCTTTTCCCTTAGCTTTTCTTACGATTTCTCTGTTTGAGACTCTCCTGTGCTGTCCTAAATACCAATGTGCATCTGTTTTGTTCGCCCTTGCGCTGACAGGTTTTCCCAGGACCTTTTTTCGTCCCTCGAGCTTTATCCTAGAGACTACCTTTTTCCCCTTCCCGGCTTCCTTGATTGGCAAGTTGATCCCCTGCTCTACGAAGGTGTCTTCTCTTTTCTTCCCCTCCATGTCTTTCCGCAGTCCTGGGACTTCCTGTGACGCCCTCTACTTTTTAAACTCTAAGGGTCAACAACCAGGTAGAGTCCTAAAGCTTCTCTTGCGCTTCTCCTCCTACCCGGCAGGCTTTTTTTTCCCCCTAGTGAGCCCCAGCCGAGTGACACCAGGAGGAATTCTTTTTACATTATTTTGTGTGCTCCGCAGAGAATTTCCCGCTTCCTCTGAAAGTTCTTTCCCGTGCTTGCCCCCCCTTTTTGTTTCCTAACTCGGTTCCTTAATTACAAAAGAGCTAGTTCTAACTCCTCATTATCAGGGACTAACGTTTTCCATTGAATCCTTCCCGCAACATGACCTTATGTGTTCCCAGGTCATGAAGGCTGAATTTGCTGTTTCTGTTGTTCCACACTCTAAAGCTTTCCTGCGATTCTCGATCACTCTCTTTCAAAGCTTAAGAGACCTAATACTGTTACAAATTTCTCTCTTCCCCTTTTCCCGGACGCCTTTAGACCCCCCTACTTCTGCGCTTTGTTCGTACTGGGGAATAGTTCTCAGTATGATCCCTTCCCTCCTCGTTTTCAGGACTCACGGTGAACAGCCTGTTTCGATCTTTTCCGGAGTTCCTGTTCTAAGTCCTTTAATTTTCAACCGTTTGTTTGTAGAGATTTAAAAGGTCTCCATCTTCTTCGTAGCTTGCCCTCTCTTTTATCCGTCTCTCAAGAGTTGTCGTCTTTGACCTTTTCCGGTTAAACCCTTCCCTCGCCGACCTCATACCTTGGATAGACCTTGGTCCGGAGGTTTAGCCCTTTTTACCTTGGACCTGAAGCCTGACTCCACGTACATATCGTCGCTCGTCCTCTTTCCATAGAGCCTTCCCTTTTACCTTCCATTGTTTTTTAGGAACTTGGGGGTCAAGGTCCGCAAAGGCTCCGCCAACTAAAACCCCTTCGGCCCTTCCTTCCTGAAATTGCATTTTTTTTTTGCACTGTCCTTTGTTCATTCTTCTCGAGCCTCCCCCTTCGAGTGATAGACTCTTCATTGGGTCGTCTGTGCGGTCTTTTAGATTTTTTGACAAACTTTCTCGCTAGAGTTTTTCTTGAATCTTGAATTCTCCCGAAAAACTTAGAGCGTGAAGGCTTATTTTAAAATCTGCTTTGTAGGTTTCTTTTCGTCCATATATGCCTTCCGCGCGGATTCTTAATGCGTGTACTTCTTTTGTAGGTCCCTGATATGGACAACAATGGATGCACATTTCTTTTCTTTTCTCTGCACCTTCCCCTGCACGAGGTAAACGTTTGAGAATATTTTAAGAATAAGCCCAGAAACTCGCCCTCGCTCTTTAGGAAGCGCCGAGAGATTCTCCCATTTATTTCCCCCCTATGAGGTTTGCATTTCTTCGAGCCTCTTTTCCGTCCCCAGACTCCCCATGAGGTATTTCTCCTATCCTTCCTGTCACATTGAAGATCTATGCCATTCTTCGTGTTTTCCTTTTTACTGTTTATAAAAGGTTATTCTTTAGCTCCGTCGACGTAAAATATAACCATCCCCCCCTCTTGATAACGACTCCTTTTCACCTTTCAGTCTTTCGTGAATTCGTCTACAACCCCTTTGTTAGGTTCCCATCAAACCGAGCGGTCCCTGTACCTTGGGCTCCTTTTCCGTGTCCTTGACTTTTTTCCAGATTCCTTCCGCTTAAGCATCTTTGTTCTGTGTTTGATATTCCAAAAAATTTTCCTTCTCAGACGCTACCCTTTTCCACCCCATCTTTGATCTCTACTTTTCCTTAGCCTATCCCTCCCCCCCCCATGTACTTCTGTTGTGTTTTTCTCCGGGCTTTCTATTTTCCGGCCTTTTTCCCTCTCCCCTCACGGGGGAAGTGGCTCGTTCACCGTTTAGTTTCACCCCCCTTATGGATGAACCTTCCCCTGGCCCCACACCTCTCTGTACATTTTTCTTGCTAACTCTTCAGCGAGTGCTTGAACACACAGAGTCAGGGACCCCCATTCCGGGTGCCTACCCTCGAACAAACCTCCGTGCTTTTAGCCCGGTATTTCTCAATCGCAGTTTTATGGGTTGCACTTTCCCTTAGTTATCCCTTCCCTTCATATTACGTAGCGGGCATTTACGTGATACTTCCGCTCTCACAATGTATTTGTTAGACCTTCCCTCTCTGAACAAGCCCCCCTGTACCGTTTCCTTCTAAAGTCCTTAGTTTTTCCTTCATGTTGAATTAGCCTTGAAGTTACCTACCCCCTGGGCGTCACTTTCCCCCCCAACCTCCTTTCCACTGCCCCTTGCGAATTTGAAACCCCACGACCCCTCCCTCGGAGTTGATGCGATCTTGACCTTACTTTGCGCTTATCGCCAACTTCCCTTCTCCCTGCGGGGACTTGATATCACACCCTTTTCGTTGAGGCCCCCCCCCTCCAAATTCCTCACCCGCGTCTTTTTCCCCAAGCTTAGCACGCGATCAGTTGACTCTCAATCTCCCCACGTAGAATACCATTTTTTTCCCTTTCCGCACTTGTTGAGTTCCAAGCATCCCCCCCTTCAAGGCCGCTCTTTTGCTAGTGCGCAGGGGTATAAAGTCCACCGTTTCCCACGACCAGTTTTCCCTCCTCTCTTCCGCGACTTATTGGATCACCTTACTTTTAACACTTCTTGGCCGCCTAAGCCATCGCTCCGCTTTTTTTCTTTTGGTTTCTCCATAGCGTACATCTAGTCCCCACGGGAATAATACAGGTCAGGCCTCCCTCCTTCTCGAGGGTCTCTATTCGAACATTTTTCTCTGTTCACTCCAGGGGTCCGGCCCCCAAAACTGCCTAACGTTTATGACTCGCATGCGGGTTCTTTTTTTTTTTTGTAAACAAAGGACTCAAGTCTCTCTAGGCTGTGGCCCGGTCATCCGCGAACTACCGGTGAAAGGCGTCTCCATCTTTTTTTCCTTCAAGCCTTTTCCCCCTCCGGGGCCCTTCGGCTTCGCTTGAATCTATGACATCTCGGGGTAGTTTAGAATATTACGTCTACATCTTTTGGTTGTTCTTCTTACGTCAGGACGCTTATGCTTTCGTCTTCCAATTTCCCGGTTTTATAAGGCTCCGAATTCACTACCACTTCTGTTAGGTCCTAGGAGTTCTTGCTTCTGATATCCCCTTTTCCTGATTCTGGATTACGCGCCTTCTTTTTCAATGCCTGGCGCGACCCCTTCGAATGACACCCGGAATTCAATGTGTGTCAGAAAGTTATTTTCGTGAGTCCTTCTCATAAAATTTTTCTCTACCTCCTCCAGTCGATCTCCGGAGACCTCCCTTCCTTGATTGATTAAATGTTTTTAGCTCGTACCTCGGTCACTTGAAGTCTACAGACTTTTTCCTCCAGACCCCCTTCCAACCTAAGGGGTTTTTATAAGCCCCTTGAATATTAGTGAGAATGTTCCTCAAGTATCTCCTGGTGACCCGAGAATCCCCCACCCTTTGTCAGTGTTTCGGATTCCCATGATAACCCGAGACTATCTTTGTCGTCTTCCTCTGACCCTTTCCATGCCATCACATTCTCTGATCTGAATCCTTGACTTTGTTTCTCCTTTCTGGGAATTCTTTTTTAAGTCCCCCTCCTTGCTCTTGGCGGGTGCCGCCCTTGTTGCGGTGAGGTACTCTATTTGGGTTGTCTCCTTTCCAACAATGTTTCTCGACCGTTGTTCCACGCAGGGCTCTGATTCACCTTCTTTCACCAGCGAGTTATCCTCCCTCTTTCTTCTGTCATCTCTCTTCTTTAGTCTACTTCTTTTTTCGAGACTTTTTGATCCGCGTTCCCCTTCAATTCCATGGAGATGGATGCGGTTGGAGTTCTTGGAATGGGCGGATGGGGTGACCTGCTCACTACCCCCGAGAATTCCTCATGCACTTTACACCTTTTTTTCTTCTGCTGATCTCTGCTGATGGTTTCTTCTTTTCCAAAATTCTACTCTCCCTCTATCCTCAAAGTAGATAAAGCTTTCTCCCTTGAAAACTCGCCAACTCGTTTGGTCTCTTACGCTCTCCAACTTGTAACTCTCACCAATCCCCTTTTCCGCGCTTTAGTATTACTTTCCCCACGGTGCTTTGGCAATCCCTTGCGTCCCCGAAGTCATTTGTACCCCTCTTAAAGATTTTTCTTTACTTTTCGCGATTTGGGCCTTCATTCCCTTCCCTCTTTCGGTTATCAACATTGTTTCTTTCCATGAAATCCCCTTTCGTTTTTTTTTCTCGCACGTCTCTCCTGTACGATTCCCTCTTTCTTTCCTTAGATATGTACCAATAGATTATCTCTAGTTTGAATTCTACCTTTTTCTCTTCGACAAGAGCTCCCCTTTCTTCAGTGGTTTTTTCTTTTTTTTCTTCCAGCCTACCTCTTTTTACTTCCGGCGACGTCCCTTAGTACTTCTCGACTAATCCTCTTTTACCGTGCAATGCGGTACATTGTACCTGGGACGCCTTCACTTTTTACTGCTCTTCCACACTCCGGCATTGAAGTATTTTTTCTGGACATCCCCCCCCCATGGACTTTACTTCGAGGACTTCGGACGCCTGCCCCCTGTCGCTTTGCAAGTTAGTGAATAGGTTCTGACTCTTCATAGTTATGGTACTTTTACCCGCATTAGGCTTTCGCTCCCTGTGACTCGTCAAAAAACGCTACCCCTGGTGCGAAATATCCATGGAAATCTTCAATAGCCTATCTTCCTCCTTTTTTATGTGGAAGGGGTTTTCTTCAGGGTCATATTCTACTCCCTTTTTCTACCTCGCCCACTTTGGAACTTGCCTCACCAAGCGGATGCAATGCGAGTCAAAATAAATCTTTAAATAAGTACCCGGCTATTCCATTGCGTTCTCTATCTATCCTCTTAGATTTATCTCCTCCCTTTTGTGACTAGACTGTTACAACGCTTCTCTGTCTGACCCTGCGCGGATCGACCCCAGCTCTGGTCCCGTCCCCTCCTCCTCCGCCATCGCTCTATCATCTCCCCCCCCTCTATAATTCTTTTTTCCCCTTTTCTAGCAAGCAAGTTCCTGTGGATTTTCCCTCAAGCTTTTGTAAATGTTCACTGAAGGGCCCTTTCTTCCTCCAACTCGCTTTGTTCGCAGTTCCTTCAGTTTCCCAGGTCTGTATTTTTTTTCCCGCAGTTCCCCCCCCCCCCCCCTTATTATTTTTGAACATTCCTCAGTGCTTAATGGCTTTTCTTTCCGAATGTTTGTTGTCAGACTAGGACCTTTCTTCGAGTTATTTCCCTTCGCTACAACACTCATCCTTTCTCACCTTCTTTTGAAGAACTCTCGACGTTCCTCATGTACCTTCCACGGTATGACTTTATTTCCGCCACCCACCTGCGTTTTCCCCTCCCCCTCTTACCAGCCGTTAATTTTCTTTCCATGGATTCGTGCACCCAAGTTCTCTATTTTCCTTCCTTTCCCTTTTCTGAGGTCCGGTTTTACAAGTCCTTGAACCCTCTCCCAGCAGGGAAGGTTCAGTTGTCTCCTCCCTTTCGACCCTCCCTTGTCCGAACTTTGCCTAGACTTCCCCCTCTTTCATCCTCTAGATAGCTTCTTATTGTAGAGTCCCATCCGACTCTTTCCCGCCTCTGCCTCTCAGAAAGGGTCCCTTCCCGACGCACTTTTTCAGGTCGACTCTTTCACTTAGTATCGTCGCTTCAAATTCTTTCTTCTTCGATCCGTACAGACAAGTGCACAGATTTTGTGCCGAGGTTTCCCAAACCTCCTTCCATTGACCTTTGCGTGACCCTCATTCACAGTCTTTTTATTTTGCAACTTAACTTTCTCCCTTGTAGGTTGTGTGAACTTTACCTTTCTAGTGACCCTTAGACAATGCTTTTCCAGATCTTATTCCCCCCCCAAGCTCGTCTTTGGGATACTTTCAATTCGGGCAAAGCCTATAGGATCCCCTACACCTTCCCTTCCTTTGCTGATTCACGATTTCTGTCTCTATTTCCTACTTATAATGCGGAGAGTCGTTTCCCAGTCCCACCTTCCCCTCTCTGGGTCTTTTTCGGTGCTTCTTATCCATCCCCCCAAGAGTCTCTTTCATCCCATCTTCCCTTTTTTGCGACAGTGAACGCACTCCCCCACCCGACCATTTACATCGTCTCCCATCAATAGGACGTTCCGGATCTTTTCTTTTCCGGGCTCCTGGTCCCTTCCTTAAAGACTCCTCTTATCACCCTCTCGGTGAGTTTTTTGTTGAATTTGTTTCACAGGACTTTTGATTCCAAGATTGGTCGAGTTGGTCGAGCCTTTTTGCGCCTTTCAGACCTCCCCGCGAAAGGCGGTTAAGTGAGAGATTCCTGTAGGTTGAATTGTCGCTAGGTCTTTTGTAAGTACGCGTCTGTACGACTATTTTGGGGAGGTTTTTTCTTCTTTCCAAATTCTCTTCTTTTCCTCCTTTTTCGTCTGATGGTCCGAACCTTTGCAACCTATACCCTTGTTCTTTCGGCTGAATCCCCTCTCAATCCTTACATATAAAATCCGCTTTTTCTAAACTCCGTTAGGTTTTTCAAACCATTCATAATACTCGGATGAGTCCTCCTTCCCGCCCAAATGATTTCCTTTCTCTATGTTTCTTTCAGGCAAATGAGATCTTTTGTTCATAGACACTCGTATCTCCTTGTTTAATCGTTCCCCGATTGCCCTCCCCTCCGCACGTAGATTCTTCGTGGGTCCTTTGTTTCTCCCCTTTTATCCCATAAAATTGTTCCTTTATCTGCTGCCCCCCTTACAGCCGGTCGGATTTTCTAATTACGACGTTCTTTTACATCTCTTTCTGCTTCGCGTACTCCCTTTTCCTGAGAGGTTCCCCCTGGTCTAAGCTTTTTTTCCTTTTTCGTTAGCAGGTTCCTTTTCCCTCTCCTCCGCTCTCCCAACGGGTATTCGCGAAGACACACCCCCCCCTTTTATCGCGAAGACTCCGTGCTTATCCGTACAGTTCCCAAAAAGTAACGGCGTCTCTTGGCCCCTCCATTTTTGTTTCTGGTCCTCCCCAAAGGACTTCCCCTTGTTGTTCAGGTAGTCTCTCCTTATGTGTCAGCTGCCTCTCGTCTGGAGTTTTAGACTCAAGGGTCTCCTTGCGGCCCTTCTTCGAAGCCCTTCCTTCCCTTCTACGTTTGTATCCCAGGAACGACCCCCCGAAAGTCCATATAATTTCGTGGGCAGTGTTCGGTTTTAAGCCATTGACTCGACGTTTGCTCAATTTCCTTCGGAGTTTCCCTTGATATTGAAGCCCCCGCAAAACCTGGGCTTCCATTCAAGCATGAGAGTATTCTCCCTCCGGCATTTCTCTTTTAGCACAAACCCTGATCTCCTTCCCCCGCGTGGCAACTCTTTCTTGGGATATCCACCTTCTCCTCCAGGTCTCTCCTCAATGCGTTTGGCGGTAAATACCTACTCCCTCCCCCTGCCTCTCTTCAGAGATGACTTCATCCCCCGGCAAGCGCATCGACGGCCCCCTTGTCCTGAGGTTTTTCCCAGATGCCCTCTTCAAGTTCGATGATGAAAATTTCTGTAGCCTTTTCCTTCGATACTTCCCTCACGACCCCCCAGATGGAATCCTTCCCTTGCCTCCTTTTTGGCCTGACCTTTTTCCGCATTTTCTCCATCAGGCAAGGGCTTGACGTCCCCTTTCTTAGTATTTTTTATTCTCAGCCTCTTTTGGACATCTCTGCAGGTCAAAAAATTCCTACATTCTAGGGTACATGTGCCCCCCGGAGCTCCCCTTTATATCTCCCTTTTATGCAGTCAACTAAACTGCTGAACACCCATCTGTTTCAGTCTTTTCCCCGTGTCCCTTCCCCCAAGCCCTTCCTCTCTCGCTTCTTGGGAGCCCTTCCTCTGCTCTGCAAGCAGCCCTCTCTTTACCTCCTCGCTCGAACTTTCACCGGGCTTACTGTCATTTTCCATGCCTTCCCCCTGCTGCCTTCGGTTGTCTTCCTGTTCCCGGACCTCATCCTTTCTTTAAGTCCTTTTCTCAGGCACGGACGACCCGTGATCTTGTCCTCTGTCATAGTTTCTTTCTGGGCCTGACAGCTCCCCCGAAGGTACTTTGCGTTTTTTGACCCAGGCATTCTCGTCCCGATCTTGTTTCTCTTTTCTAGATCTCTGCAGGTCTCTGACTGAGCTTTGCGCCCCTGGCCCGTTTCTTTCCCCATTCTCCCTTTCACCCGAGGTCTTCGATCGGCATTGTCCCAAACCCTTGGTAAAGAATTGAATGTTCCCCTCTTTAATTATCTCCCCTCTGAATCCTTTCCATTATTCTTTTCCCTGCACCGGTTCCAGTGTTTCCAAAGGTCTCCCTAAGTACCAACCCCTGGTCCCTTTCCCGTCTTTCCTCATTGACTGATTTCTTGACTCTTCTAGTGGTTTTCTTCCTCATTTTTGATCGTCTCGTGTGGGGTGTAGCTCGTTTTGCCCTCACCCCCTGCACGTGAGTCGATTAATCTAATTTTCTCTGGAAATTTTTCCCTTATGCCCTCTAACTTTTCAGGACTTGCCGGATCCGCGATGACTTCTCCGGGATGAAGCCCCTTCTCTGATTCGAGTCCCTACGCGTGTCGCATCTCCGAAGGCTATCTCCCCTTTAGTTTTGAGATCTCCTCCGGATAGGTACCCTTGAGGTTTCCTGAAGGAAATTTTTTCTCTTCCTCCTCTCAACGCGTTTTCCTCGCCTTCTTTACTGAAGAGTTCTTCCCCGATTTTGCCCTTTCGTAGTCAGGTTTCTCGGTCCAATCCCCTTTTGCCCTCTGTACTGCACCCCAATGCCCCCCAAATCGAGTTCCTTCTAATGCTGTTATGATGCGAACAATTGGATTACACTCATAATTCTCCTTTATGCTCTCGTCTTTCCCTAGATCATCTCAATAGCTCATTCTGACCCTTTCGCAAATTCTGGCACTTTCCTATCCGAGGGAGAGTGAATTACGACCGTAACAAACCTGTCCCCTTTTGTGTTTCTTTTTTGACCCGACCTTTCTTGGGACGTGTCCTCCGAGGGCTTCCACGTATTAAGTCAACTAGGAGAGTTCCCTTCGATTTCCCTTCTCTTATCTGTTATCTTTCCTTAGAATCTTCCTGTGCTTCTTTGACCCGAGACTCTCTTCGAGGATTTCCCCTTAGAAGTCCTTCCTCCTAAGCTCTTTCTCTTTCACCCCCCTCCTTGTGTTGTCTTCCCCATCGGATATCGACCTCTCTGGAGATCCCCCCCTCAGAAAGGCTTCTTGCCGACTTAACTGCCGATTCCTTTCAAACCCACCTTTCCCACGCCAGACTCAGCGGACAAGACGTCCTTTTCTCTGTCCTCCCCTCAGGTCTACCTCAAAAGCTATTTAACTCCCTCAGTGATCCTTTTCTGCGGTATCTTCCGACTCAGATGGAGACCCTTCTGCGTTTGGTAATTTTTCGAGTGGATCCTTTCCCCACTGTTCTGGTATTTTGTGAAGAGCTCCCCCCCAAAGGGGTCCCCCCCCCCCTGAACCACGAAAGATGTCCCTGTCGGAATCTCCCCCCTCCTTCCCTCTATTTCGGGATTATTCGCCCGCGGATTTGGCCCCCCCCCCCAAAGCTTCTCCACAAACCTTTCTCTTCACGGTTGGGTTTCCCTCACGACTGCTCACTCCTCTTTGCTGATGAGCCCGTTCAGCCGCCTGCGGGACTTTAATCGAATTTCCTTGTTTCTGCCCACTCGACCCTCTGCGGCTCTTCATCCGTCGATTCCCCCAGATCCTTCTCCTGTAGATGACCCCCATTTCCTCCTTCACTATCTACGAATTCCGAGGTTTTTCCCCTTTCGCAAGCTCCCTTTTACTCCTTTTGCATTAGCCCGCGGTGTTTCGAGGACCCTCCCGCCCCAGGTTTCTTCATGGATAGACGAGGTCTCAGACCTTCTGCTAGGCACTTTCCCTTGACTTCCTAGCGATTGCCCACTCCCTGATCAGTCCATCTGGAGATCATCCTCCCTTTCCTTCCTCCTTCATGAATTCCCTTTTTTTGAATTATATCAGTCGAATCTAGATGGGTCCCAAAGAGAGACGTCCCCTCTGAACCGGGTAAAGGCTCTTTATAGAGGTTTCCCCTCTAATACTCTCGGTTGTTCTCGTTATTAGTCGAAATTTTTCTTCCCTTGAGATTTTTTTCCCGAAGCTCTATAGGATTTAAATCACGTGTAGATGGCTCTCTTCAACTGAGACCTCACTTTAAGTCTCTTTCCCAATTTTTTTGCGAGAAGTAATTTCAGATTATCCCAATCATTCAGTGTTTCTATATCTTTAGAGTCATATATCTATATTTTCGGTCAACTTGCCCCCTCAAGCTTTGTCACGGAGCTTTGGTAGACACTGACGTCTTTTTACTTTTTCACTGATCAAAAAGTAGACGTCAAGTTTAAACTCTTATAGGTCTTTGAGAGTCTGCGATAGCGACTTTCAGAGACCCACCTGAGAATCCCCCTTATCTTGTAATCTATCTTCCTGTGGATTTTCCTATTCCTCCCAATTGTACCCCTATAAGAAGTCGTTATTAATTCTCCTTATGAATTTTCCCTTGTTTCTTCCTAACAAACGTTGAGGCCTCCCTTTAATCTATGAGTTAAGCCCATTCTTCGACCGATGCATCCTTGGGGAAACTTTTAAGGCCCCTTTTACTGAGGCGTCTCGCCTTTCTTCCCTTCCAGTGTCTCTCCCCACCTGTTTCTTCGAATTTACATGACTTGATGGTTTTCAACGCCTTAAGGCTTGCGCAGAGACTCCCCCACAAGTCCCCTCTTTCTTGTTCTTATACTTTTTTCTTTTCGGAGGAATGAGATTCGCTTGCCTAGGATTCCGCGATCTTTTTGGTTTCTTCGATGTCGGAACTTAGCCTCCCTTCTAGGGTTTATATCACCATTGTAGGTACTCCCTCCCGCGTTCACGAATTCTCGTTTTTCGGTTCTCCAAAATAGAAGGTGCCGAACCCCCTAGCATTTCTTCTTTACTTCTCCGAGATTCCCCCATTTTTTTTTGCATTGGCATCATCCTCCCGACGTTTCTGGTCCGTCTTCAGTCCGTCAAAATATTCCTTCATAGTCTTTCCTTTTTATGATCTTTTCCTAGTCTCTTTTCGAACCTTAATACTGCGTAGAATATTTGTGCATGAGATCACTAATAGACCTCCACCGCCCGATCTGATAAACCTCTTGATTACACCACAAAATCGCCCGTCGATGTCTCTCTACTTGCCTTTAGTACGAGGATTTCCCGCCACCGTCTCCTCTTCGCCGACGCGCCCCAAATTTTTCCTTTAAACGTTTTCTTTCGGCGTCCTCCGTGTTTTCGTTTCAGGCTCCCAATTGGTGATTCTTCTTTGGCGATCCCTCCCTTTGTCCCCCTCGGAGGATCTCCCCGATACTCTTTTACCTTTTGTTGTTTCCGAGAAGGACTTCTCACAGGATGATTTTCCTTGGTCGTGGAGAAGGTAATGCTTTTCACTCAAGCCTGCCCCCTTTCCGGCTGCTCCCTCCCCCCACACTCTCTTTTTCCTGTCACTCGGCTGGCAGGCTTAACGACTTTCGTAAGTGTCCCCCCCCAGCGAATGGACAGTAGCGGTGTAAATGCTGTCCTCCCCACATCCCCAAGTTGTTTTTCCGTCGTCCCTTACGCGGTACTGGGTGCTTGTCCGAGTGCCTTTTCTTTCGACGGCTGAATGACTGGTACGTGGACTTCCTGCCGATTTCCAAGGGGTTCTCCAACAACGGATTTTTAGTGGAAATCTCCTGGATTTTCTATGGACGGCTAACTGTGTTCCGAAATATCTCTGAGTTCCTTGCCCCTTCTCATCAAAACCCCCCCGTGTGAGATACTTCCTGAGAGTATCCTCCTCGCAACCTCCTGATCGATATCGCCCCCTCCCCGCTGCGTGGACATAGGTCCTCTTTCCAACCTTTCTTTTGATGCACCCCCTACGAGGTTTGGAGGACCAAAAGCTCTTTCGATCTCATACACCCGACAGGTCATCCACTATCCCCATGACTCTTGACTGGCTTTGCCAATACTCTTGAGTGTTTCCTTCGCCACCTTTTTCTCGTCACCCGATATCGAATAGTTCTTGTACTTTCTTCCCGAACGCCTTCCTTCTAAACTCTTTTTCGCTCGACTTCACACGATTCTAGGAGTGTCTCCCCCCGATTTTTCCCTGACAGATAAAGACCTTGAATGAACCTTCCTTCTTATCAGTCATCCTCCCGCCTTACATGCTTCCTTCATCGCTTAATCTACTCCAACCGTTCTCTAGGGGACGTAGTATCTTCCCCGAGATTCCCATTCTGACCCATTTTTAAGTTCCTCTCCGAAATAGTATTTTAAAGTCATATGTTTTCCTGGCACTCCTGAGCCTCTGTTTGTGCGCGCGAAGCAAGCTATTTTGAGACCTGCCCCGAAATGAGAACACCTGCTTCATCCTCCCACTTCTCCAACTTTCCCTCTGCGAATCGCTCCCTTTTCGGGCCTTTCTTCTCGATGTCCCGTAATTTTTTGTTGAAGCAGATCTTCAAGATTTCTCTCTTCTCTTTCCCAGGACGACCCCCCCCCCTAGACCAGCCGGTCTGGTCAATTTCCCTTCCTTCCCCTTTTAGGAGGTCGGGGTCATCCCCCCCTCTCTCCTTAAACTCCCCTCTTTGTAGCGCCTTCTCCAATCCTGGAGTTGGCCACAGTTCCCCTGAAACCTCTCTTTCATGTGCAAAAGTAAGCGCCTGGATTTTGGAGTTTCCTCCCTTGCCATACCTTGAACTTCTTTCCTCCTTCTGGACCTCTTCGTTTTCCTGGGACCCCTGTTAGGCAAGTCCCCTCCGAGGACTTTTCCTCAAGGTAAGGCACTTTATGCGAGAGATCCCCCCAATATTCCGTGATTCTATTTGCATCTTGGAATCTTAATTCCCTAATAACCCGCGGCGTTTACAAGCGTGAATCCTGACACTGTTTGCTTGTCGCCTTCCCAAACTCCTTCTCGCTTCATCTTCGGAAAATGCTCCGACCCTTTTCGTAAGAGAGTTGAATAGCGCTTCTTGCGGAGGAATTTTTCGGAATAGTCCTTTCATATATTGCCGACTCTCGTAGGTGATCTTTGTTGAATACCATAGACTTTTTTTTCTACAGAAAAAGGCTCCCTTTTCGAGTGAGGAATTTAGGAGAGAGGAGTCCTCTCCTCTTAGTGAAACTCTGGTCACTCCCCCCTCAACGTAGGTCGACGAGTCTTTTCCTTGGGAAGCCCCCTGCAGTACGTTTAGAGGTACAACCCTGCGACTCCCCCATTCTTCCTAGGACCTTTTTAGATCCTTTTCTTAGACCCCCAAACACACAACCTTACTGATGTCTATCACCCCCCAAAATTCCCTCCGGCCCCCCGATGCAATTAAATTCAACGACTCCCTTCCCCCCTTTCAGTCCCCAATCGTAGGAGGTCTCTCGCAGGCCTTAACAGCTTTCCTTCCTTTGCACCGAAAACTCCTGGCACTCTCTTTCATTGTTTGTACGAATTCCCTTCCACGCTGTACTCCAGCTCTCCTTTCTAGATTCCCTCGGCGTCGCTCCTGTCGGAGCCCGCCAAGACCCCTCCTCCCATTTTCGCCGTACTTACCCTTAGAG
>Ga0179593_1287007_pt1 | contig 21018 bp, 53 predicted proteins | sample CZODoug2_1_08_16_FD_185931 | JGI IMG/M metagenome (GOLD analysis project Ga0179593, IMG submission 185931) | Vadose zone soil fungal communities from Angelo Coast Range Reserve, California, USA - CZODoug2_1_08_16fungal (PacBio error correction) | ecosystem: Environmental > Terrestrial > Soil >... | reverse complement strand
TCCGATTTCTGCTTTCTTCCACCACTTTCACATACAAGCCAGTCGTCCCTTGTTCGGACTCTCAACCCGGCATTTTTCCCCCCGTTTGCCTCCTCTCACCCCCCGTTCAGGTCTTGGGTTACCCTCACTGTGGCCCTCCCGTACATTGTTGTTGGCCCCCCCTGAGTCACCCCTTTCCAACCTGTGCCTTTTTCCCACGTCCTCTCCCTTTTTTTTTATAGTTTCAGACATTCAAAAAGGTTGGTCAAAACTCTCTTTCCACTTTTCCCGTTTTCTTGACCAAATTCCTTTCCCCCCTCGCTTCTCCTGTGACAGGTCGCGAAACCTGTTTGACCTCCCACGTTTATTCCTACCCTTTTTGGGGCCTCAGGATAAAAGGACAAAAATGTTGCGGGTTTCTCGAGCAGTTTTCGTTTTCATGCTTCCTCCTGGTTTTGAGACATTACCTTTGTGGCTTCCGCTTGTGTTCCTCCCTTCCTTGGTTTCCTTTTTTAGTGGCTGGCCGAAACTCCTTTTTGTTCCTTTTTTTTTTTTTGACTTTTTCCTGCGTAAGAAACCACCCTCTTTTGAATTTGGCCCTCAATGCCCCTAGTGCTTCTGTTTTGGACAGAGGCTGCTATTGTTTGGTACGTCTCCACTTCGGACTCTTTTACAGCTTTTTTTTTTTTTTTTTTTGAAGTTTGTCCGCGCTTTCAACGGATTAACCCCCTGTGCCCCGCGTTTTTTCTGAAGCCTCTTCGCATTCACCTTCTTTTTTTGACGACCCTATTTATAAATTCGTCGTTAGCTTTTTGGCTAATCGCTTAAGTCTCACCTTTCATCTTTTTCCCTTGTCCTTCATCTTCCTTTTTCTTTTGCTTACCCACCATACTGAGTACCAGCTTTTCTGTTTGACAAACCCCACAAATAATTTTTCCGAGTTAAGCCTGGTTAGTTAGGGTACTTTTTCCACCTCCATTACTTTCACGATTGAGGAGATAGTTTTCCCCTATCTGGGTCCCCCCACTATATGGCATTCGACCCTTTTTTTTCTTTTTCTCCCAGTCCACCCTTCTTTTTTTTTTCCGTTCCTCTTTATGGTCCCTTTCTTTGTGTCGTCTTATTTTCAACCCCAAAAAGTCCGTACGTTAACCCTGTACCAGACTCTATGCGTCTGTTCTTTTATTCTTTTTCCCACGCTTTGTAGGGTTTTCTGACCCCCCCATGACATTCCTCAGTTTCCTCGTTCCCTTTTTCATTTTGTGCATTTTTCTGTTCTCGTGTCCTTCGTGGTGAACTGACTTTAGCGTTTACAATTTTTTATCCGGTTTTTTTTCCTTTCGGGAATTTCCCTCTTGTCTTTTATTGTACTGATTCCCGTTGGTTTTCTTGTTAACCCTTTTTCTCATTTCTCCTTTTTTTCCATTTCATAATTTTCCGTTAGTTGTTTTATATTTGGGGGGCTTTTTTTTTGGAGCCAACCTTTTTTCCCCTTCCGTATTTTTCCTTTGCCATCAAAGCCACTTCCCTTCTTCTCTTTCTCCCTTTCCTTCCCTGGTCCAAGATAGCGGATGTACCTCCTTTGGTATTCTTCCCTCGGGAAAAATAGGCGTTGCCCCATCCCTCGACTTCCCCAATTACAATGCAACCCTTCTGTTTCTCGTGTGAGGGTTTAGCTCTTATACGTTTTCCTGTGAAGTTTCTTTTTTTTTTTTCCCCTTTAGACTGACGTAGTTTTTTGGGCAAGGGTGTGTTAAATTCCGCCGTTTTTCCGCGCTACCCAGGTCCGCTTTTCACCGTTTCCCCCCTTTCATTTTGTTTTTCACTTTTTTTGAACTCAGGTGATCCCCACCCTTTGCGTGGTCCACCCTTTACCCCCCTTTGGTTGCCTTCTCCCTTTCTGGCCCTTTCCCATTTCAATGTTACTATCCCCTCTGGTATGACCCTTTTACTTTCACTGTTTAAAATTTCTTGCCCTTTCTTTGCCCACACTCCCTTTCCCTGTGATTGTGACCTTCCCATTTGAACCCTGTTTCAATTTTTTTTTTTACCCAAACAACACCCGGGGTTTTTTTTCTCGTCCTCCACCCTTCCTGCCATTTTCCGCTTTTCACTTTTTCCCCCAACCCTGAACGTCCCGTCGGCATGATTTCTTTTTTTTTTTTTCCAACGACCCCGCGTTTACTTGAAGATATTACCTCCCTACTTTTCACTCCTTTTTTACCCAATCTAACTTATCTACAACCCCCTTTCCCCTTTTTTTTTTCCACTGTTAGCTCTTGTTCCCCATTTTCTTTTTTTCCCTATTTCCTGCAAAAGCATGATTTGCTTTTTCCATGCGAGACGAGTCCCCTCTTCTGAGAATAATTTTTCTGTTTTTTTTTGTCTTTTCATTTTCTCATTTCTTTCACCTGACCCTTTCTTTAGCTGGCACCCTTTTCACACGTTATGATTTTTCATGTTTTCCCCGTTTTCTTTATGAAATGAGCTCCTCTGTAGTCAATTCACCTGCCCCCTACTTTTTCAGTCTTTCCCCTTTTTTCTTTTTTCCACCACCCACAACTTTGGAAGAGCTCCTTCTCCCCCTCCAGTTTTTTCCCTGTTGTTTGTAATCTTTTCTTTCACACTTTTAGGCATTACGTTAGTCGGCGGTCCCCATTTTTTCTTTTTCTCACTTTAGTCATTCGTAGCCGATTCTGATGTCTGAGGCCCTTTCAGTCTTACATGGCCCTCCTTTTTAAGAAAGTCCCCGTCCCTGAAACTCTGGTGTTATTTAACCTTTCTTTTTCCCCCAGTTAACTTTTTTTTTTTCAATTGCTTTTTCTTCAGTGACTTTTTTTTTTTCCAGTTTTTTCTATTTTTTTAAGTCTTTGAAGGGCCTTTATTTTTCCCCCCAATTTTTCAGGCCCCTGGTTATCGATCCCCCCTTTGATTTTTCCTTTTCTTTTGATTCGTACTCCCTGTTCTTTTCAATTCCTTTTCCTCTTTCCTCTTTTTTTGTGTACCCCCCTAAACACCTCATTTTAATACTACTCCTTTTTTTTTTTTTTTTTTTTTGTTTTTCTCTCTCTGTGTCGTCCCCCCCTCATCCCTCCACCCACCCCCCCTCCTGCTTTTTCCTTGTTAGTCAGATTTCCCCCAACGGCATCCCCCCCCCCCTTTTTGGCTTTGGAGTCTTTTTCCGTTTCTTTTTTTAATTCCTCCCTCCCCCACCCTTTCCTAGATGGTGGTCCTCCATTCTACTTGCCTCCACCTTCCCCTGTAAGCGCTTTTTGTTTCCGTTTTTTTCTCTTTTCCTGAAAACTTTTGGAACCCTCTTCTTCTCCCCCCTTCCTTTTTTTCTTTACGGGAGTTTTTTCCCCCCAATTTATTACTTTCCCTTCCGGGCCAGATCCTTTCCTATATTGCTTCCTTCTTTTTTTGAACCCAACAGTTTTCTTTCCTTTCCTCGTCCTTTTTCTTCAGAGGAGGTTCCCCCCCTCCCCAACTGTTTTTTTTATGGCTGATCCCTAGCATGTTTGCCCTTCGTGTCTGTACTCCTCCTCCTTCCTTTTGCAGGTACTTTTTTTTTTTATCGCTCTTTGGTTTCTCTCATGGTTTTTTTTGCCTTCTGTCTGTTCCTCCACCTCTCCGTGGTTCACCTTGTCCCCCCCCGAGGCTCTTTCCTTAGTCTGAACCCACCATTAAACAGGTCAATCCCCCCCATTCCCCTTTCCTTTCGTTTTTTTCTTCTTCCCCTCTTAGTTGAGATATTTCTTTGTATTCCCCAACTTAGGCTCTTTTGACGATAGTTTTCCCCTCCTTTTCACTCTCTTTTCCCACTTCTTCCCCCCCTTTGGTGATTTTTGTTTCCCCCCGAGCCCCCTGCCCCTTATTTTCCACTCTTTGGCCTCCCCAGTATTTCTAATTTTTCCAGTTTTTCCGTCTTTTTCCTTTTCCCCTTCTTCATTTTCCTTTTTTCATCCATTGTTAATAACTCCCCCCGGAAGTCCATTCCGAGTAGTTGGGACATTTTCCCCTTCCTTCCCTATTTGGTTTTTTTTTTTTCCAACTTTCCTTTTCAATTCCCATTTAGATACTTACCCTTTCCTTTTTTCCTTTTTGGCCCCCCAAACCCCTTTTTTTTTTTTTTTGACAGTGAGTTTTTTCGGCCCCCCCACCCCCCCAACACTCTCCTTGACAGTTTTTCCATTGAACTTGTTGCTTTTTTTTATCCCCCTGCTTTCAAAGCCCTTTCTTTCCCCACTTTCACAGTTTCCTTTTTTTTTCTCTCTCCCTGTTTTTTTCCCCCCCCCCCCGTTTCCTTCACTTTCCCCTGGTAAGGTTATTTCCTTTTTTCGGGAAACCCCTTGCCCCCTTCTTTTTTTTTTCAAAAAAGTGCCCCCTTTCCTTTTTTCCCCTTGATCGTTCTTTGACCCACCATTTTTTTTTTCATTTTTTCCCTTTTTTTTTCCTTTTTGATGAGTTGCGTTTTCTATATTCCCCCCCTCTGTTTTTTTCCCCCCCTCTTTCGTGCCCCGTCTTCGCCTTTTTTTTCTACGTTCCCTTCTTTTCTTTTTTTCTTCCTTCCGGTGAATTTTGTATTCCGTTTCTTTGAAAGGGCTTCACCTCCTTTTTTTCCTTCTTCTCCTTTGGTTTTTTTTTTTTTTTTTGTTCTTTTTTTTCGAGTCTTTTTTTTTTTCTCCCACATTTTCCTTTTCCCCAAAGGAATCATTTTTTGTTTTTTTCACTTGGACCCCACAGTTTTCCCCTTATTAGTTTTTTTATTTTCGACGGGACAAGCTCGCGGTCCTTTTTTTTTGCGTTCTTTTTTTCCCTTTTCCCGGAACCCCTCTTCCCCCTCCCTTCCTCCCCCCCCCCCTCTTTTTTTTTTCCCCCCCTCTGATCTTCATAATGGTGCATTTTTGAATTTTTTAACCTCCTTTCTCGTGGAGGTTTTGGACCTCCTTTTTGCCTCCGGAACTTTTCCCTTTCCCACGTTGTCCCCTTTCTTTTTTTTTTCACTTTTCCCCTTTCCCCCCCAAAACTGACACCTTCTTTCTGGAGGGACCTTTGGGACAGACTTATTTGTCTTTCCTCTCCCTTTCCCCACCTTTTTTTTTCCTTAGTTTTTTCCCTTTTCCCTTTTTTTTCATTTTTCCCCCCTTCTACCCTTTTTCCTCAGTACCGCTTCCCCTCCCCCTTGTCACTTTAAAGTCCGTTTGTTTTCTTCAACCCTGCCCGTCTCCCTTTTTCCACCAAATGATTTCCCCCATCTTCACCCGCATTCATTTTTTTCCCCCCCCCCCCCATAACCCCCTTGGTCCCCGTCCTCTTTTTTCTCTACCACTCTCGGTTTGTGACATTCCTCTAGTGTCTAAATACCTTGCCGCCACTCCTTTTTCCTTTTTGCCTCCTGTTTTTCCCAGTCAAATTGGTTCTTCTTTTTTTTCTCTTTTTCAAAACTTCTTCCCCCCCCCCCACCACCCCCCCTTTTTTTTTTTTTTTTGGCAAAACCCCATGGAAAGTCTTCTTTCCCTTTTTTTCGACCCCCTTTTCACCTGTCTCCCTCTTTTTATTACCGAGTCTTTTTTTTCTTTCTTTTTTCCGATTTTCTTTTTTTTTCTATTTTTTTTTTCCCCTTTTTTTCCCTTCCCATCATTTTAGGTAAACGTTTTGTCCCCCCCTCACTCTTGGTTTTTGGTTTTTAAGCGGCTCGCCTCTCTTTCCCACACTCTCTCTTTTCCACTTCCCCCTCCTTCATCTTTTCCCACCCCCCCAAAGTGAACTTTTCGGATATAGCCCGCCCCCTTTTTTTACCCGGTCTTATATTAAATGTTATTGTGCTTCCTTTTTCTTCTTACCCCCTTTTTTCTTTCTTTTAGCCATATCTCTCGAGGACGGGGAACCTTCCTCTTTTACTGCCCCCCCCCTTGTTTCCTTCCTCTTCTTATCTTGCGTTTTCCCCCACTTTGTAGTCCCCCCCAACCGTAGACCAGTCTCTTTTTTCCCTTTTTTTGAAATTCCCTTTCCCCTTTAGGTCCCCATTCCTTTTTTTCTTTTCTTCCCTTTGTGTATGGTTTAAACAGGTCCCCCGTCTGACATTTTTTACCTCCTTCGGTTCGTCTCGTTCTGTCAGTTAGGACCCTTCTCAGGTGGGAGTCATTGTGCTTCTTTTGTATTGTGCTGGAACACCTTTGAGGTTTCTTTTCCCCTCCCCCAAGGGGGGTTTTCTATTTCTTCTGTTTCTGTCCTTTTTCCCCCCCCCCCCCCCAACTTCCAGCCACCTTTTTCCTCCCCCCTTCCATTTTTTCATGTTTTACCCTGTTGCCTTCCTACCATTCCTACCCCCTTTGGAGGAGAAAGTCCCATGTCTTTGGTCCCTCCCCCCCAGTGGCCGTCCGCAACCCTTTCAATTTTTTTTTGAAATAAAGCACCTTTCAAAGGCCATCAACGACCCTTTCCCTTCAACCTTTTATGCCCCTTCTTTACCCCCTTTTTTTTCCCTGTAAATCCTTTCTTTTTTCTTTTTCCCTTTCCCGATTTCCCCCTATCTTGAACCCCTAGGTTTCTTCACTTCCCCTCAATGTCCCTCCGACACCTTTTTCGAGGCAAAGCCCCTTCCCCTCACCTTTTCAGTCCATTCTTTCCCCCCCTACGTCCCCACATGGTCCTGTGTCCTCGAGGAGCTGGCCTCCCGTTTTTCACCTAATCCTTTCTCCTTTTTCATTCCTTGACATTCCTTCTCTTCTTCCTGGTTTTGGATAGAACCTTTTTTTGTCCATGATGATTAACTCTACCTTTTTTTTCCCTGTACTCTTTTCCCTTCTCGTTTGGGAACGAACCCATCTCCCCTTCCCCTTAATGTCAACAACTTTTTTTTCTCTTACCTTGACTAGGCGCCTTTTTTCCTGTTACATTTCCTTACTTCCCTTCTTTCCTCTTCTTTTTTTTTTATTACTTTTTTTTTCCCGCTAGAACCCCTTCCCCCCCCCCCGGTTTTTTCCTTTTTTTTCCCCCCCGTTATTTCATCTATTACCCCTTCCTGCTGCATCTTTTTTTTATCCCCTCCTGTTTCCTTTTCACTTTTCTTTGCTTTTTTTGCATCCTTGGCAGTGGAAGTTTCCCCCTTTTTCCCAAGGTTCTTTTAATCTGACTTTTCTTTTTGTTCTTGTTTATTTTTTCCTTTTTTTTGCCCGCCCCCCTGCGGTTTTTTTTTCCCCCCAACTTGCCTTTTTCCAATTTGCAGAGTCTTTAATGTTCTGCGTCACCCCCCTTGATTAAATCCCGTTTGACCCTCATAACGTACCACCACCCCTTTGTCTTTTTTGTCACGCTCTTTTTAGGACCCACCCTCCTCTTCCCTTCCCCCCCTGAAATTTTTTCCTTCCCCTTACTTCTTTTTTTCAAACTGACCTTTTTTCCTTTTTTTTCTGGGACCCTGTCCCTTTTGTTTTGTCCTTTTTTTTTTAACACCCAAACCGGCGTCCCTTTCCCTTTCCTGGTCTTTTTTTCGCTTCCTTCAAACTTCCCCTTGCTAGGGGCCAGTCCCACCACCCTTTAACAAATGAATTCCCCTCTCTCTTTTTTTTCCGCTTTCTCTTTCCCCTTGTTCCTTTTTTTCCCTTTTTTTTTTGTTTCGAGTGTAATCGTTTTCCCCTGATACCGTTTCTGGTTGCCTCCTTCACCCCCAACATTATTTTTTTTCCTCCCCCGTGTAGGCTTTTCGTCTGCCCAGTTATCCCTCCGTATGATTCCTTTCTTTGACATTTCTCTTCCTGAATACCCCGTTTTTGACCTTGTGAACGTTTGTTTTTGAAATCGTCCTTTTTTTTCCCACAGTTTTTTTGTTTTTTTTCTTTTTTGTATTCTCCAAAAGGTACCCCTGCTTCCTTCCCCCCTTTTCCCTTTCAATCCCTTCCCTTTCTTTATTTCCGTACCGAAGGTCCATCTTGCGGCGTTTACCTTTTCCCGTTTTTCCGATTTAATTGCGTTTTTTGGTGCAACCTCTTTTCTCCTTTTTGAAAACCTCCCCCCCTTTTTTCTTTAAAACCTTTCTTCCTCACCGGTGTTTCCTTCACTTTTTCCATCTTGCGTGACTTGTGTGAAATTCTAATCCCTCTCTGCTTCCTGTTCAACTTTCCCCGGATTTTGTTTTTTTTCCTTCTCCTCCCACCCCTTTTCTCCCTTTTTTTACTCCCCCTTTTCTTTTCTTCTTCCTCCTTTTGATTTCAGTTTTGGCGCAAAGTTCCTTATTCATAGATGGGGTTCCCCCCCCCCCAAGTATTCTTTTGGTCCCCCCCTCTCCTCCCCAAGGTGGCCCCCCCCCCTCTTTCCTTCTCATTTTTTCCCTTCTTTGATCATTTTTCCCCCACCAACCCTAGTGTGTTTTTACCCCAACCTCTCTTTTCTTCATCTTTTTTTTTCTGACAAATATCCCCCCTCCCCCGGTTTCCCTTCTGCCCGACCCCACATCACTTTTTGTTTGACCCTTTGCATAGTATCACCCTTGGAGTCCCTAGTTACTTTTCCTTTTCCGAGTGACTGGCACCCCTTCCCCCCTGTTTGCCTCCCCTTTTCCTGGCTTGACACCCTTTTTTTTTTTTTGGCCACCCCCCTCTTTTGCGCTTTCCGGTCTTTTTCTCTGCCCCCCCTTTTTAGTCTCCTTGTTCTTTTAATATCGTTTTTCTTTTTCCCTTTTCTTTTGCTTTTCATTGGTTTTCAACCTTCCCCCTCCTTTTTTTTATCTTTCCCCCCTGGTTTTCAACCCCCTTTCTCTTTGGCCTCCCCTTTTGCTTTGACGCAAAACTTTTCTATCTTATTTTCCCTTCCCTCCGGTTTGTTAAGGATCGATGCCCTCCCCACTGGTTTCCCCCCTTTATTTCTTCCCCCCCCCTCCCCCCCCCCCCCCCCCCCCTTTTTTTTTCCTTTCCGTTACTATGCTTCCTGAGGTCTTTGAGGGTTTGATTTTCCCCCATTTCTCCTGTCGTTCGAGTTCTTTTTGTCCCACCATTCCTCCTTTTCTTGATTGGCGTACGTCCCTTCTTTTGGATCTCCGTTTTTCCCCCCCCCTTAGTTTAAACACCTTTTTTGCTTTTTTTGCTTCATGTTTTATTGCCAGGCTTCTGGAGTTTTACCGTGTCCCCCCCCCCCCCCTTTTTTTTTTGCGTTTCCCTTTCTTTTTTTTTCCAACCCCCTCCTTCCACCCCTTTTTCTCTTCCCGTTGTCTGTAGGTTTTTTGATGGTTACTTTCCACTCAACTTAGTCCCCTTTCGATGTATTTCTTTTTTTCTTTTTCGGTGACCCTTCCCCCCTTATTTTCCTGTTTTTGTTTTTTTTGAGCGAGTTTAGTCCCCTACCCATACAGAACACCAGACCCCTCCCATTTTTCCTGTTCGTAAGCCCATCACTTCCTCTTCACCTTTCCTCCTTTTAACTTTCCCCCCGTTTTCAAGGCCTTTGTACCCCAAAGCCACCCTGGAAGCCCCTTTCCCCCCCTTCCTTTTTTTTTTGGACCCAACCTTTTCCCCTCCCTTTTAAGTGTCCTCCCCATGGCATTCCTTCCTTAGTTCCTCCGAAGTTTTCTTTTTTTTATAGTAATCCCCCCCATTTTTGGATGCCCGCTCTCAATTTTAATTTTTTTTTTCCCTCCCCCTCCTTCCCCATCTCTTTCCTTTTCTCCGAGTCTTTCCTCTCTTCCGCCTTTCGTTTTTCCCCCCTCAACCATAGTGTTGGACCTGCAGAATAGTTCCTCCCCTTAACTCCATAGGACATCCGGGGTTGACAAAACCCTTTTGAGATCAGCTTCCTTTTGGACGTTTTGTCTTTCCTTCTAATTCCCCCTTTTTGTCCCCCCTCCCTCTTTTTAGCTTTCTGGTTTTTTCTCCGCACCTTTCCTGCCGCACCTTGTGAACCATGGATTTCCCTCAACTTCCGTTGTTCTGTTCACTGTTTCCCCCCGCTTTCCCTCCTTTTTTTTTTTTCAATCCCCCCCATCTTTACCTCAATTTCAATTTCTGCCCCTATGATTTTTGCTTTTCCCGTCCCTACCTTTTTATTGTCGGTCATTTCCCTTTTCCCAAAGTCCCCAGTCTCGTTTTTTTTTTTTTTTCTCTTCTTGTTGGTCCCCCCCCCCTTGACTTTTTACTCTGAAACAGTCTCCAAACCCCCTTTTCTTTTTTTGGTGCTGCGGTTTCCCCCAGGTTTTTCTCCCTTCTTCATTCCTTTTCTTTTTGAGTTTCCGATATTGGCTCCGAGTTTTTACCCGTTTTCTTTCCTTGTCCACGCATTCTTTCCCCGAGTCTTTCCCTTTGCGCCTTGTGTTTTTTTTTTCCCCCCCTGACTTCCTCACGGTTGATTCTCTTTTCCTTGTTGGTCCCCCCTTTTTTGATGTCCTTAACTTTTTTTCCTTCAGTTGTTTTTTCCCCCACCTTTTCCAACATTCCCCTTCAATTTGGTCCTGTTCCTCTTCCCGCCCCACCATTTCTGCTGGCTTGGTCCTTCTTTTTTGCCTTTTTTTTTTTTTTCCCAAACATTCCCTTTCCCCCCGGTTCCTTCAACCTTCTTTTTGCGGGAACACTTTTTCCCCTTCCCCAAGTTTTTTATAGTTGCTCCCCACCACCCCTTTTGAAATCGCGGTTACTTTTCTTTTTTTTTCCTCTGCTTTTCCCCTCTCCCTTTTTTCAAATTTTTTCGTTCCTGTACCGTTGTCTTCCTTTTTTTTGTTTTCCCTTTGTTTTTTGATCCCCTCGCTCGCTTTTTTTTCCTTTTTTTTCCTAATCCCCTTCCGTAGATCTCATGTGCTGACCTGATTCGTGTTTTTTCACTTTTGATGTTTGGCTCATCTCTCTTTCTTTTTTTTTGTTGTTTTTTTTTCTCTCTTTCGCGCCCAGTTCCCTTTTCAAGGCTCTTAGTTTCCTTCCCCCCCTTTTTAAAATTCCTTTTTTCTCTTTCTTTTTCCCTTTAGCGGGAAATTTCCTTTTTTTTTTTAAGCTTTCCTTGACTTCTCCCCCCCCTTCCCCTCCCCCACTTCCTTTCACCCTTTTCCCCCCCATGAGGTTCCCCTACTGAACCTCCTGTTCCGCTCTGTTTTCCTTATTTTTTTCCCTCTTGTCCTGGTTTTTTTTTTTCCTGTGGAACTTTTCCCTCTTTTTGAGGACTTTTCCCCCTTTTTCTTCACGGGACGTTTGTTTTCTTTTTCAACTCCTCCCACCCCCCCTACACGGACAGTCCCTCTTGTGGAACATTTTTCGGGCTCCTCCCTTGGTGTGGGTTTGGTGCAGCGCAATTTCTTTTTTCTTTCTTTTTTGTTCCTCCCCCCCGACTCCTTTCCCCTTTTCCCCATTTTCCCCTCCTTCCCAAGATCGAACCCTTCCCTTGAAGGTTCCTTTTTTTTTGCACCCACTCCCCTGGTGTTTCAATCCCCCAACTGATTCCCTTTCCATTTTTTTTTTCCTCTTTTCTTACGGCCTGCCGAGTTTTTCCCTTCCCCGTCCTCAGTGTTTTGCACACTTTTCTTCACCCCTTCTTGTCTTCCCACTGAGTTTTCCTTTCCGCCCCCCGCGCGGCCCCAAAACCTCCCCTTTTTTTTTTACTTTTTTCTTTTTAGTCTTTTCCCACCCCATTTTTCCCCAACCTGCGGGAAAAGCTCCCTGGCTTTCTTGATTCACCCGGAGCGACTGAGTTTTTTTATAGTCCCTCTCCCATGGTGATTGCCTTTTTATTTTTGATTTGGGTTATTGACATTATTATTTTTCCCATGGTCCCCTTCCTGGATTCGGTGACCCCCTTTTTTCAGTCCCCCTTTTCTCTCTCATGCGTCCCACCTCCTACACCGCTGTCTTCCCGATTTCCCTTTACCCGTCCATTTTTTTCTTAGTCACTCAACGTCTTTTCCGTCTTTTTTACATGTCTTCTCTTTTCTGTAACCCCTTCTTCGCCCCCTTTTTCAGGATTCCGCTTTCCCTTTCGTGGCCCTCTCTTTTTCCGCTGTTCAGTGCAAGAATTCTTTTTTAGTTTTTCTTTTTTTTCCCTTTTTTTAGTCCTTTCTTCCCCTTCGCTTTGAGCTTCCTTGCTTTCTTCTTTCCCCGGCCCCCCTTAGTTTCTGCCCCACCTTCCTTTGAGGGCGTCAGTGAGGGGTTCCCCAGTCCCCAATTCCGGGGTCCCGGCGCCAACCTTTTTGATGCTTTTTTTTTTGTTTTGGTCATCTTTCATCCCCTGTCGCCCTGTTTTCCCCCCTCTTGTGGCTGGCTTTTTTTTTTTTTCTTTTTCGAAACAGTTTTCTCCTCTTTACCCCCCTTTTTTCCTTTTTTTTTGTTCTGGAACTTCTCGATTTTCTCCCTTTTTCACCTCCCTTCCCCCATCGCCCTTCCCCCTTTTTCATTGGATTCTTTGACCAATCCTTTCACAGTTTTAGACCCCTTTTTTTTTTTTTTCTGGGTTCACCTCACCCTTTTTGTTTACTGAACCCCCTAATGTTTTTCCACCCCCCCACTTCCTGGACCTCCTTTAAAGAACTTAATTCCTTTTTCCCTATTTTGTGCCAGGAAGTTATTCTTCTTTTCCCCAAAGTTTTTTCCCCTCTTTTTTTTCCTTCACTTAGTAAGCCCCTTCTTTCCCCCATCTTTCCCCTAAGCGTGCTGCTTTCCTCCCTAAAATGTCAAGGTGACCCCTTGTGGTCACCTGCCTCATCAGTGTCCCTCTTGGCCCATTCCTCGTCCAATTCCCTTCCATCCCCAACCCGTGGAGAGGTGCTCGGCTTTTTTTTGCATGTTCTTTTTCTTTCCTCACCCCCTGGGGTTCCCTTTACTTTATCGCTGGGTTTTTTTCCCTTTCCCCCTTTTTTCTTGTTATGCTTCCCTTTCCCCTTTTTTTTTAACTTCGTCACGTGTTGGTTTAACTTCTGAAATTTAATTGCGTGGTTTAACCTTCCCCCCCCCCCCCCCCAATCATTCCTTTCCCCCTAACCTTCCCCCCCTCTTATTTTCCCCCAGTCCCTTTTTTTTTTCTGTGTCATCTAACCCCTGTTGTTTCTTGCCCTTTGTTTTTTCCACGCCTTTGGTTCGCTCCAACTCCCCCAAGTTTCATTTTTTGCATGGTGCCTTTTGTACTCCTCTTTCCCGATCATTCTTTTTTTTGTTCTTTTTTTTTGTTACCTTATCTTGATTATTTTCTTTTGTTTTTTCCCCCCCCTTTTTTTTTTTTTTGTTTTCGCGATTTCTTTTTTTTCTTGTGTTTTATTTTTTTGTTTCTTATGTCCAGCAATGGTTTTGTATCTTTTGTGTCATCTCTTTATTTGCTTGTGAGTGTGTTTATTGGTCAAACCTCCCTCCCCCCAAGTTCTATTTTCCCTTTTTTAGTTGTTCCTTCTTTTTTCCTGGTGCCCTTTCTCCCCCTTCGTCCTTCTATTCACTTTCCCCTTCATTTTGTCTTTTTTTCACCTTCTTCCCGCCCCACATTTTTTCCCCTTTTACTTGCCTTTCCTTTTTGGTTTTTTTTTGCACCGTCCCCCCCCCACGTTCCGTTTTTTTCGTGACCCCTTTCTTTTCTTTTGTTCCTTTTTTTCCCCTTTCCCCTCGCTCGTTGGCCTAAACCCCCATGACTTCCGTGCTGGTGTACTTCGCAGTTGGTTCGTGAGTAACATTTTTTTTTTTGTTGTTCCTTTTTCCCTTCTTTTCCGCTCTTCCCTTTTTCTCTCAAGTTAGGGGTTTCTGGTTGCTTTTCAGCCCTTGATTTCCCTTTTTCCTTTTTGCGGGGTTTTTCCTCCTCAGTGTTCCTTTTTCCCTTTTTTCCCCCCCTTTTCTTTTCCCCCCCTCCCCTTTTTGTTGTTTTTGCATGACTGATCTGGTTTTGACCCCGTTTTAACGGGTCCCCTGAATTTCATTAGCATTCACGAAACGGTCCCCTTTGTTGGATTCCCGTTTTTTTTTTTCCCCCCCCTTCTAGTCCGGCGCCCTTTTTCTGTTTTTTTTCCCTGCGGACCTCTTTCCATTCACCTGGAAACAGGTTTCCCCCCGCCCCCCCCCCCTCGTTTATTTTTCTCGACCTTCGTCAGACCTTTTTTTTTTCCTTCCTTGTTTGTCGCCCTCATTTTCCCTGGTTTCACCCCCTCCCTGTCAGTTCGCCATTTTTCCCTCTTTTCCCGTTCCCAATTTGTTCCTTTGTTTTCCATTTCCCTGGTCCCTTTTTTTTTCCCAAATCTTGACCCTTTTTTATCGTCTTGGTCTTGGCAATTTGCCACAGTTCCTTTTTTTCTTTGATTGGTTTGCCAAGCCCACCTTTTTCCCTTTCCCTTTTTTTTCGATGCTCACCACCTTAGAGATAGCAGCGTAGCACCCCCCTTCCTTGTTTCCACACTCCACTCCACGTGTAATTTTAATTTGTGTTGACCTTTTGCAACATATCAGTCCAACCTCGGCTTTGTCCTTGTGTGTCCCCCCCCCACACCACAATCCTACTCCCGACTCCCCCCCCAGAGGCGTTCTTTCACACCCCCCTCACTTACCCGCTTCCCACATATACCCCCGGACTCCCAATTCTTCCTCCCTCCCCATCGTTTCCCACCCCTCCCATTTCTTCTACAATACGTGGCTTTTGCACAATCCTTTTGACACTTAACTTTTACTGGATTCAAAACAAATCCCCCCCCGGGTTTCTTTAGTCCTCACCCCCTTACCCCCTCCGTTCCCCCCCCAAGATAAGGAATTTCTTCTTTTCCAAAACCCTGTCCTGATGAACTGAGGTCTTTTACCCCTGTCCTGCATCGCCTATTTTTTCCCATTTTTTCTTGGTCCCCCCTCTTGTTTTCTTTTCCCAACCTGAAGTTTACTTGATTTTTCACAGTGCCCCCCATGTGATCTTTCTCTCCCCCTCCCGGAGCCACCCCTTTTTCCCGTTGAAGTAAAACCCTGATATCTTTTTTTTCCCTCTTTTTTTCCTACAAGTAATGTCTTAGCGTCCCTACACCCCCACAACTTCCCCCCTTCTTTGTTTCCCCCCTTTCCACAATTTGTTCCCTTCCTTCTACTTTTGCCAACTTGTTGCTTTCGACTTCTTCCCTGTGGTTCAACCTTGCGTTCACCCCCCCCCCTTTTTTAGTTCTCCAGTTGCTCATATTGGAGGTGCTTTCCCTTCTCTTCCAGCGGATGTTTTTCCTCTTTTTCCTTTTTATCTTTTTTCTCCTTGCCCCATTTGGAACCTCCAAACGTCGCTTCGTTTTTTTCCTTTTTCTTTTTTTGTCCCCCAGGCTCCGGAGTTATTCCCCCCCTTACTTTTTCTTTGTGCCTTTCTTTTTTCCCTTGGACCACCCTTCTATGAGTCACGGTTGTTCTGTTTGTTATGGTAGTTTTTTCTCCAACAGGCGTCCCCCCCCTTTTCTTTAGGGTTTTTTCTTTTTTTTCCCCCCTCTTTTTCTTTTTTCCTTTTCAATACGTTTTTTTTTTTGTTGATAAATGATCTTGTTTCTCCCCGTACCCTTCCAACTAACTGCCCCCTCCCTGAACTTAGAATGTTATTCTACCATCCCCCACCGTATACCCAATTTCGTCGAGTGAAGTTACTTCCCCTTTTCCCATGACCCAAATTCCCTCCCCCCCCCCCAGTCCCCTTACCCCTTTCTTCCTTCCCCCCTTAAAAGGAATTTTTTATTTTAAACCACTCCATGCCATTCGCTGTTGTCTCATGTTCCGAAACTTTTTTTGAAATCCTAAAGACCTCTTGTCCCTCCGTGCCTTCCCTTACCCATTTCCCCACGATCGCCTTATACCTGGTCCCCTTTCCTTGTACCTGACCCTTTTTCCCCCCCCCCCTTCACCCTTCCCCTCACAATTACATTTCAGTCTCGGTCCGAAAGGTGACCAATACCACATAGGTCCCCCCCTTTTTTGGTATTGAGATCTTCGTTACCGGCCTTTTGGTGTATTTAATTCCTTTTTCTGGGTCCGTACTCCCTTATGCTGGGTTTCTGTCTTTCTTCCGCTGGATTCCTCCCACCTTTTTTTTTGTCCTCCGTATTGGTTGTGAAATGACCCGTCAACCCTGACCCCCATCAGCCCTCCCCCTCATGCCCCTTCCCTTTCTGTTCCTTCCCTGTTTTTTCTCCCGTGGGGGGTCCCTTATTTTAAACACTTCCTTCTCCCCCTGTTTTTCCGCTTCTTTTTTCCTTCCTCCCTTTTTTTTCTTCCCTAACTTATCACCCCATTCTTTTGTTGGGTTGGGGGGGGTTCTTTTTTTTGGCCGTCGCTCTATTTCCCTTTTTGCTGCACTTCCTCCCTATAGTTGTCCCAGTCCTCCCCGCTTTCCTTGTGCGACCTTCCATTCCTGTTAATTTTTCTTTCCCAGCTTCCCTTTCTTTGTAAGAGCTCTCTTTGTTCTTTCCTTATCCTAAATTTTTTGTTTTTTTTGCAAATTTTTTTCCCATTCAGTTTTCCTTTCTCCCCGGTTTCCCCTTCTTGACTTTTGAATTCCCGTTTCCAGTTTCTTTTCCTTTTTCTTCCACCCCTCAGATTTCCCCTAATTCCCCAGTTGCGCTTCCCCTCCAAATTATTTTTTCACCGTTCTCCGCTTTCGTTTTCCCTTTTCCTTTTTTTTTTGGGAAAATTGTTTACCCCCCCCCCACAAAGTCCATTTCCCCAGGTTTCGGGTAACCTTTTTCCTCCTTTTTCCGAATTTTTTTCCCTTTTCCCCCCCCTTTTTTCTGTTTTCCCCCACCCCTTCCTTTTTTCCTCTTTTTTTTCTTTTCATGGCCTCGTCTTTCTTCCCCCTCTTTTGCATTCCATGTCGAGTGAATCAGATTGAATCCTTTGTGCCCTGTCCCACAAATCTCCTCTCTAGTCTGACCCTTCCCCCTTTCCCCCTTCTAATTATTGACCTTGTTTTCTTTCTTTTGCTTTTTCAACGGTGATACTCTTTTCCCCTTACCTTTTTTTGTTTTGTAGAGCCTGTCCTCAACGTGTGGGGTGGGCCCCCTTTCCCCTGTGATCTCCCCCCCAATTCCCAAGGTAAACTTTCTTCTTTTTTGGACTTCTTCGATTGTCCTATCGAGTTTTAGTTTCCTTTTTCCTGCTTTCCTCCCTTTAACTTCTTTTGGTTTTTGCCAACGATTCTTCCTTACCCTCCCCCCACAGCTTTTTTTCCCCCTGTTTCTTTTCCGCGGTCGTTTTTCCTTTTCCCTTGAGCGTGTTTTCCTTGAGGAAAGCCTTTCTACTTTCCCTTACCCGTGCACGGGATTTTTTTTCCCCTTTCAGAGACCTTTCTTGCCCCCTCCCGTTTTCCACTTTTTCTTTCGAAGCCTTGGTTCTCGTTGGCATCCCCTGCCATAAGTTTTCACGATGGGGCCCCTCTCTTTCCAATTTCTTTTTCCCCCGCATCCTCTCTTCATGCCTGTCGTTTGTTTGACAAAACAGTTATGTTTCGTTTCATCCCCCATTCCCGTTTCCCCTCTGTTTTTTTTACAATTATTTCAATCCCCTTTCTGTACTGCCTTTTTCCGCAGAGGTCTTTTTCTCTACACTTGCGCCAATCTTCTTGTCCTTTTTTTTCTTGCTTTCCACCCCCACCCCCTTGTTTTTTTTTCCTACGTTTCTATGCGGCACACCCTTTTTTTCCTATCGGTCCCCCCTTTCCCCCTTTTAGCCTGTTGTTCCCCCCTGGATCGTTCGGTCTTACCTAGACCTTTTTTTTTTTTCATTCCTGGCCGTGTTTTCTTTGGATGTTTCTTTCTTCTTAACTTCTCCCCTTGTCTGTTTCACCTCGTCGTCATTTATCCGGCTTTTCCCTTTCCTAGCCCCCTAGCTCTTCTTTCTCTTAACTCCTTTTCCTCTCTCCAAACCCCTTCTTTGCCCCTCAAGTCCCGTTTTTCCGGTATGTTCTTCCATGTCTTCTTTTCGATTTCTTTTTTCCCCTGTTCTTCCTTCCCCTTTTCGTGTCTCTCTCTTTTCTTGACATTCTCTCTTTGTGTCGAAATTCTGCATTCTTTCCCTTTTTTTTTTTTCACCTTCCCATGCGTTTCGTCCTTTTCATGGCGGTTTTTTCGTTTTTTTTTCTCCCAGTCGTTCTTGTTGCCACATTTCCGGTTTCGGATTTCCCTTTTCTTTTGTACTTTTTCCCTTTCCTTTTTCCCGTTGCTCCTTTTTGAGGTGATGGCCCTGTGTATGACTTTCGCCAATGGCTTTTTCCGATTTTACTTTTTTATGTTTTTTTTTTTACATTTTTCTCCTTTTCCCCTCCGTCTGTTTTATTTGTCTCTCTTTTTTCAGTCCACACCTTCTTTTCCCCATTCATTTCTGCCACCTCTCCCCAAAGACATTTTAGATTTTATTTTTTTTTTCTTTCCCCTTCCCCCCCCTGCCATAAACCCTCTCCGCTTTTGTCCAGTCTTCCTGGTGTCTTCCCCATTGCCTTGTGCCCTTTAATGGTTGGTCCCACTCCGTTGACCTTGTTCCCCCCCTGCGTGTGACAAGTTTTCCTTTTTTTTTTTTCTTCCTGAAAAAAGTTTTCCCTTCTCATCCTTTTTTTCTCCTCGTTCACACTTCCCTTTCCTCCTTCCCCCCTCCCGCCTTCTCCATCCTGCTTCACGTTTTCTTAACAGGTTGACTTTCCTCTTAGCACCCCCCCTTGCCTGAACTCTGGATGTTAACCCACTTTTTGGGGTCCTTGACTCGTCTCCTTTCCGTTTCCTCCTCCCGAATTTTTTTCCCCGTTACTTGATTCGTTTTTTTTTTCACTTTTTTTCTACCATTGGCTTATTGAAGCGGCGGGTTTTTGATTTTTGTTTTTTTCTTTTTTACCTCTTTCCCGTCGGTCCTTCATCCCTTCACGTTTGTTCTTTTCCCCCTCCACCCAAACCCGTTTCCGTGAAGTCCTCCCTTCCCACTCTTTATTTGAGATCTTTTTTTTCCCCCTCCCTTCTTCATCTTGTGTGTTTTATTGTCCTCCCGAAGGACCGCGAGCTTTTTGGCCGCTATTTCTTCTTACTTGGTCATCCTCCGCAAACCGTACCCCCCCTGATTTTTCGTTCCTATTCTCCTGCGATACGCTGGGAGACCCCATTCTTTTTTTCTTCCCCCTAGTTTTTTTTCACCTTATTTCTCTGTGGCGAATCTTTTCCCCTTACCTTTTAAGTTTTTCTGTTTTCCTCGTATTCCCTTTTTTTCCTGTTCTCCGGCGCCTTCTCGATTTTTCACTTTTTGAAAACTGCCTGTTCCATCAAGTTCGTATGACTGTCGTCCCCACATTTTCTAAAGAAGTTGCCCGGTCTTTTTTCTGCCCCCCAAACACTTACTCACCCTTCCCATTTTTTAACTTTTGTTTACTTTCTTTCCCTGTCCACCCTATTAAAGAAATTTCTCTTGTTCCAGGGTACTTCACCCAATCCTGTTTTGTACAACACCAGTTTTCGTCTGCCCCCCCGTTCCACACCCCCCCCCATTCCCTTCACGTTCCCCTTTTTTTCCCCAATTCTCTTTCTTTTTCATTCCATCTTTTCTCTTTTTTTCTTTTCTTCACAATGAATCTTTCCCGCGCTTCTCCTTCCGATTCCCCCCAGACCTATTTTTTCTTTTTTTTTCCCCTTTTCCCTTCCTTTTCAAATCGTTCCTTCCCCTTTTTTTTCCGGCTTGTTTTCCCCCCTGTGTCCAAACATCCTCTCCTCTCTTTTTTCCACCCTCTGCAAAGTTCCCTCCTTTTTCTTTCTATGACTTCGTACTTCTCTTTTTCTTTGACCTTTTTGTTTATCCCTCTTTCATTCACTGACATACTTTCTTTTTTTTTTGATTCTTCCTTCTTCCCCCTGTTCCACCCCTTTCCCCTTTATCTTTTCCGTTTCTTAACAGGTCCAATCCCCTGCTCCCATTAGTTCTATTTGCGAATCATTGGGCACGCCCGTTCTTGTTTGACTCTGCGAAATTCACCCCTTCCCCCTTCCACAGGAACAAACATTCCATCTTCCAGCATTTTTTTTTCCAGACTTTATCTCTCCCCCCTTTTTTCTTGCTTTTCTTTTTCCCATTTTCCGAGGCACCTTTCCCTTGACAATTGCTGTTGAGGTTTTTACTGCAGCTCCCCCCCCACTGAACGTTTCTTTACCTTAGGTTCCTCTTTCCCCCTTTTGTTACCGTGTTCTCTTTTTTCCCCCGTTTTTTTTCTGCTTTCCTTCTTGGTTGCCCTCCCAACGAATCCTGGTTTTTTTCCTCTTACCCCACGTCCTTACCGATCTTTTTTTCCAACAAGGTTTTTTCCCCCCCCCCCCGGTTTTTCCAACCTTTCTCTTTTTTCAAGATTCTATGACCTCTCCCATTACACTCGGCCGATTTTCTCTTTCTCTTGCTTTTCAATTCCCCCCTGTCTCGGTATCATTTTCCACCCCCTTCTTACCCCCCTTCTTCTTCCTTTTCGGTCCCTTTCGTGATTGTTCTATTAACTTTGTTCCCCCCCCACCCTTTTCTTTTGTCAAATTCTCCCCCTTCTTTTTTTTTTTTTTAGAATTCCCCCCCCTGAGTTATTTCTTCCTTGCGAAGTTTTTCAGCTGTCAATTTTCTGGATTTTTTCTGCTGTTTCACGCGTCCATTCAGTCCACTGTGCACCCCGTATCTTCTCTTCCTCCATGCCCCCTTTCCTAGTCCCACCGAGCCTCCCCATTTCCCCGAATTTCTTTTCGATGCATCAAAAAGCTACCTTTTCCTTTTCTCCTCATCTCTTCCCAGTTTTTTCACGGATGCCCTTTTTTTCCCCATTTTCCCCCCTTCTTTTTATGTTCCCCCTTTTCTTGCGGGGACATTCTCAGGAGCCCCGAGTTCTCGCTCGGAGGTCCATGGATCTTCTGGACACGTTTGTCCTTCTTGGATGAGAGGCGTTCCTTTTTATTTTTTTCCCCCTTCAAACCCCTTCCCTTCTCTTTTACCTGGTTCTTCAACGTCTGATCTCTCAACTTTTTTTTCGTTGTGGCAGTTTTGTTTGGGTACCCCCGCCCGGCTCATTCTTGCGCCCTGTGGCTTTATTTCTTCATCCCAGTTATAAACAGCCTCCACTTTCGCTTTTTTTCTGTATGTCTCTTTAGTTTCACAC